>SERZ01000109.1_pt1 | contig 51046 bp, 44 predicted proteins | sample 3171461 | NCBI WGS metagenome assembly SERZ01 (sample SAMN06051861, study PRJNA518727) | freshwater metagenome | biome: subpolar coniferous forest; feature: holomictic lake; material: water; isolation source: holomictic Lake 227, 6 m depth | place: Canada: near Kenora, Ontario | collected... | reverse complement strand
CAGAAATGGTCTTCACCAGCCGGTCGAGATTGGCCACGTTATGCAGGGCGTTGTCGACCATGCCGACCGCGTCCTTGGTAAAGGTGTAGGTCTGGCCCGAACTGCCGGCGACATCCTCGATGGCGTTGGCCGACTGTTTGATGGCCATGCCGATCTGCCTGACCGCGTTCATCTGGGTGCGGGCGCCCTCCGAGACCTGACCGATGGCCACACTGGCCTGATTGGAGCCGGTGGCCACCTGGCGGGCGGCGTCGTTGAGGGTATCCAGGGCCTGGCCGAGGGTGCGCAGCACGCTGCGCCCGATCAGCAGTGCCAGCGCAAGACCGAGCAGCAGGGCGGCGATGCCGGTCGCGGCGTTGAAGCGCTGGGCCTCCTGGATGCCCTGCTGGGCGGTGGCCTCGGTGTCGCCGGCGTGCTGCTGGGCACGGCCGTGAAAGGCTTCGAGCGCGGCGTCGAAACGGGTGGCGATCTCGGGCAGCACCTCGGTCAGCGCGCGTTGATTCTGCAGCATCACCGGCAACAGCTCGGCGGCCTTGTCGGCATAGCGCCCGGTCAGACTCAGCACCTCGGTCGCGGCCTGCTTGGTCCGGGGGTCGGGCTCCTGGGCGATGAACGCCTTCAGCCCGCGGTCGGCGTCACCCAGCCTTTGACGCGCCTGCTCGGCGCCCTTTTCGTCGGGATCGGCAATGAAGCGGGCGATCGAGAGCCGCGCCCCCATCCAGGTATCCTCGATCCGGGCCAGGGCCGCCGCCGCCGGCAGATCCCGACGGGCGGCCGCGGCTTCGAACAGCTCCAGCAGCTTGGCCCGCGCCTGGGGGCCCAGCATGGCGAATTCCTCACGCAGCGCCCGCTCGCGCTTCTGACGGCCGCCGATCACCGGGGCCAGTTCGGCCCGGAAGCGGTCGAGCAGATCCGTGAAGGTCAGGAGATCGCGGCCGGCGTCTCCCGTCGCCTTGGCGTGGCCGAGCCGGGCCAGAATCTGCTGCAGCCGCTCGATATCGGCTCTGACCGCCGCCAGCGCGCCATCACCGGCGCTGGTGGCGAAAACCTGGGTGTCGTAGCGCAGCCGCACCAGTTCGACCTGGGCTTCGGAGGCCGCGAGCGCGACCGCGCCGGCGCGGTTGACCTCGGCCAGTTCCGAGGCCACCGTCGTCAGCGCGACATACCCGGCGACGAACAGCACGGCCATCAGCACCAGAACGGTGACATACCCCGCGGCGATACGCGCGCCGATGCGCAGGCTCTTCAAGAGGCCCATGACGCTCCCCCCCCCAAAACAGATACGCCATTCAGGATAGCATCGGCGCCGAACTTTCCCAACACGCTTCGATCCCGGTGCGCCAGGGCATCGAAGGACCAGCGGCAACACCGGTAAAATCATTCGTGGCGAAGAACCATTCGGCAGTTGCCACGGCTGATGGAATACTCTTAACGTTATCGGTCATTTCCTGGATATCCGGCATCAGGCCATGCCGTACGGTGACCTCGAGCGCACGCGGACCGGAAGCCGGCTGATCGCCTTCAGCCTGCTGCTGCTGCTTGGCATCAACGGCTTCTTCGGCATCACGCTGTGGGTGGGCTGGCAGGACCGGCTGGTCCAGGCCCGGCGGCATGCCGAAAGTCTGACCGAGAGCCTGGCCGCCGAGACCAATGCCACCGTGTCCGGCACCGACCGCCTGCTCTCGTCCAGCGCCGAAGTGCTGTACGAGCGCATGGGCCACCACTACAACGGCCAGCTGTTACCCGGGGACGCCGAGGTCGCGGCGTTGCTGCGCCGCCGGACGCCGCTCAGCCCCTACGTCCGGGCCATGACCATCATCGGCCCTGACGGCACCGTCCTTAACGATTCGCGGGCCACCGAGTATCAGCCCTACAATCTTTCCGACCGGCGCTATTTCACCTTTCACCGTGACGGCGGGCCGGACCAGCTGTTCATCGACGTGCCGGCGATCAGCCGGATCGACAGCCGCTGGTTCATCGGCATGAGCCGCCGGCTGAGAAGCCTCGACGGCCACTTCGCCGGCGTGATCAACGCCGTGGTCGACCCCGACCATTTCGCGCGCTTCTTCACCTCGCTCGGAGTCGAGCGCCAGGGCATCGCGATGCTGTTCGACCGCACCGGCATGATCTATGCCCGGCAGCCGGATTTTGCCGCCTTCGTCGGCCAGCGCCTCGCCGCCTCATCGCGCTTCGCCGCCCACCTTGGCGCCGCCGCCGCCGGCAGCTACGAGGAGCGCAACGCCGCCGGCGAGCCGGTGATCGTCAGCTACCACGCGCTCGCCGACTATCCCCTGGTGGTGATGACCGTGCTCTGGCGCGATCAGGTGCTGGCGCCCTGGTACCAGCAATTGCTCTATCAGCTGTTGGCGGCGGCGCTGGCCAATCTCTCGGTGATCGGCTTCACCCGGGTGCTGCTGCGCCAGGTCAAACGCCTGGAGAGCGCCACCCGCGAGCTGACGGTCAGCGAAAGCAAGGCCACCGCCGCCCGGGCCCAGCTGATCGACGCCATCGAAAGCATGACCGAGGGTTTCGTGCTGTTCGACGCCGCCGAGCGCATCGTTCTCTTCAACGGCCGCTATCGCAGAATGTGCGGGCCGGTCGGGCCGCTGCTGCGCCTGGGCCTCAGCTATGAGGACCTGCTGCGTTTGGTGGCAAACGCCGGCTTCGTCACCGGCATCGGCGACGATCCCGAAGCCTGGATCCGGAGCCGGCTGGAGCAGCACCGCACGCCCTCGGGTGCCGCCGCCGAGCAGGAAACCGCCACCGGCGAATGGGTGCTGGCCTGGATCTATCCCACCCGGGACGGCGGCCGGGCCCACATCCGCACCGACATCACCTATCTCAAACAAAAGCAGCTCCAGGTCGCCCATCAGGAGATGATGCTGCGCACCACGGTCGAGAACATCGTCCAGGGGCTTTGCGTCTTCGATGCCGAGGGCCGGCTGGCGCTCTGGAACCGCAACTGGATTAACCAGCTGGACCTGCCCGCCCGGTTCGCCCGCGTCGGCACGCCGCTGGCCGAAATCGTGCGGTGGCGGGCGGCCCGCGGCGATTACGGCCCGGGCGCGCCCGAGCAGATTCTGGCCCGGCGGCTGACCGCGCTCTCTGCCCTCGACGATCATGTCAGCGAACGGGCGCTGCCTGACGGCCGGGTGGTCGAGGTGATGGGAGTACCGATGCCCAGCGGCGGCCGTCTCACCACCTACACCGACATCACGGCGCGCAAGCGCCACGAGGACGAGCTGCGGACGGCCAAGACCACCGCCGAGCGGGCCAGCGAAGTCAAGTCGCTGTTCTTGGCCAAGATGAGCCATGAGTTGCGCACGCCCTTCAACGCCATCATCGGCTTCGCCGACATGATCGCCACCCGCTCTCTCGGCGACGCCCGCGACGCCATCGACGCCTATGTCGGCTTCGCCGCCGAAATCCGCGACAGCGGCCAGCATCTGCTCGATCTGCTCAACAATATTCTCGACATCTCGAAGATCGAATCGGGGCGGATGGCGGTGCAGATCGACCGCTTCGACCTGCGCCAGACCCTGGCCTCCGCCCTCGGCCTGATGCGTGATCCCGCCCGCAGCCGGGGCGTGACCCTGACCCTGCTGGCCTCCGAGCCGCTGCCCGACACCCGCGCCGACGAACGGGCGGTCAAACAGATCGTCAGCAACCTGCTGTCCAACGCCCTGAAATTCACCCCCGAGGGCGGCCGGATCACTCTCGAGGCCGCCGCCGCCGGGGGCGGCTTTGAGATCCGGGTCGCCGACACCGGCGTCGGCATCGCCGCCGACCAGATCGAGCGCCTGCTGCTGCCCTTCGAGCAGGGCGACGACCGCTATTCCCGCACCATGGGCGGCACCGGCCTCGGGCTGGCCCTGGTCAAGGGACTGGTCGAACTGCACGGCGGCCGGGTCCGGATCGAAAGCGAGCCCGGCCAGGGCACCACCGTCACGGCCATCTTCCCGCCGCCGCCCGAGGCCGGCGCCGCCGGCAAAGCGTGAAATCGGTCGGCGGTTTGTCGCTTCGAGAGAGACTCTGTGCCGCCGCTGGGCTAGGGTGCTCCCCTTATTTGCGTCGACACCGACCTGAGCCCGGCTCCGGAGACCCCCCATGCTGTCGAGACCGTCCGCCACCGCAGCCCTCGCCACCGCCGGACGCGCGGCGGGTCGGGGCGAAACCGGCGTGCCGGCGGTGCCCGAACTCGGCCATGGCGAGCGCGCGCCCTTTCTGCTGCCGCCCCTGCCCTATGCCGCACGCAGCCTGGGGCCGGTGATTTCGACGCGGACGGTGCAGTTCCATTACCGCCGCCATCATGCCGGTTATCTTGCCACCCTCAACCGTCTGCTGGCCGGCCAGCCCCTGGCCGGGGAGCCGCTGATCGCAATCATCCGCCAGTCCCATGGCGGCACCGAACCCGGCCGGCTGTTCAACAGCGCCGCCCAGCTCTGGAACCACAGCTTTTACTGGCGCTGCCTGACGCCCGGCGGCGGAGCGCCGCCCGGGGGCCGGCTCGCCGCCGCCATCGGCCGCGACTTCGGCGGCTTTCCGGCCCTCCGCGACCGGCTGATCACCACCGCCACCGGCCAGTTCGGCAGCGGCTGGGCCTGGCTGTGCGCCGAGGATGGCCGACTCAGCGTCCGCCGCACCGCCAACGCCGACACCCCGGTCCGGCATCCCGGGCTGACACCGCTGCTGACCATCGACGTCTGGGAGCACGCCTATTACCTCGACTACCAGAACCGACGCACCGAGCATGTGGCGCAGCTGATCGACCGCTTGCTCAACTGGCGCTTCGCCGCCGCGATCTTCGAGGCCCATCTGGAGCGCCTCGGCAGCGAGCCGGCCGCGCCGGCACCGGCGCGACCGGAAGTCGCAGCCCTGCCGGCCGCCGCGGCGCCGCTCCGGGCCGCCGCTCCCGCGGTTCCGGCGCTCGCGGTGCGGCCGGCCGACAGCCGCGCCGCCGCCTTCTCCCGGCTGGCCCGGGGCCGTTAACGATTAATGTCTTGGCCTCGGCCCCGGTTGGGCCTATGATCCTCCTCATCCAAGCTCACTCCATCCGGGCTTCTTGCGGCCTCCCACCGGTAACGGCGGGGGGCCGTTCCTTTTTGGGCGCCCGGACCGCCGACGAAAAACCCCGCCGGCAGGGCCGGCGGGGTTGTCGCAGCGCAGGGAATTAAGGCGTCAGGGCCGATCAGGGATAATAGCCGACGGCACAGACCTGATCGCCGGCCTTGGCGACGATCGCGACCTTCTTCTGGGGCTCGGTGGAGCCGGGCTGCGGCCACTGGTAGGTCACTTCGCCACCGCCGGCGGCCGCGACCTTGTAAAAATCCTCGCCGACGGCGTAGGGGGTGGCGCCCTTGTCCATCAGGCCCTTCATGGTCTTGCCGACCAGCGACGGATGAGCGGAGAAGTTGCCGTCCGCACCGCCGCAATAGACGTAAAGGTCCTTGCTGAAGAATTCGCCGTCCTTGGCCTTGGCATCGGCGGTGAACTGGGCGAGCGCCTTGGCCGGATCGGCCTTCACGGCGGCAACCGCCTTGTCCAGCATCGCCTTGGCCTCGGCGGCGGTGCCGCGGTCGGCGGCATTGACCATGCCCGCCGCAGTCAGCAGCACGAAGGGCAGCACCAGCGCGGCCATAAATTTCATAAACTTCATGGGGTTCCTCCAGTTTTGCGTCTGAACGGGCCTGTCCGGTCCCGCGTATTGGGTTTGATCCCAGGATTGGGGTGGTGTGGCAGCCCGAAAAAGAGCCCGCCTTCCGACCCGGTAACACTGATAACAAACGCCTTGGGTGCCCGTCAACATTGATCCGTGCCGGCTTTTCGCCCGCAATTTCCGCTCAGCGGGCCGGAATCACCTGCCAGCCCATCGGGCAGGCCGGCAGATAGGGATAATAGCCGGACGGCGACGGGCAATAGTAATAGACCGCGCCCGGCGGCATCGGCGCCGCGCCCATCGGCGGCAGGTAGGGATCGGGATAGGGATTGACCGGCTGGGGATAGAAGTACCACCCGTCGCCGACGATCCACCACCAACCGATCCGCCCCTCGTGATGGCCCTGGAACCACCGGCCGCTTTGCCAGACCTCCCGGTCATGCTCGTGAAAGCGCCGGATGTCCCGGTCGCGCCAGTGATCGCCGGCGGACGTGCGGGACTCTTCGTGACGATACCCGGGGCCCCGCCGGTCGTGCCGGTCGTGGTCGCGCCAGTCCTCGGCACGGCCGGGACCGGTCAGGGCCAATCCCAGCGCCAGGGCGAGGCCCAGCCGACACCATACCCGTTTCATGATGAAATCCTCTCGGCGACAGTGCCAACAAGACCATGAACAGCCGCCCGGCCGCTTTTATGCCCGGGACTCCCGCCGCAACGCCACAAGCCTGCCATGCCCCAGGCGACGGTGCCGCCCGCCCCCGCCACCCGATTTACAGCGGCCCGAGACTTCTGTAACCTAGCTGTTGCCGTGACTGTGGTCAGGGTGCCTTTTTTTGGGCCATTTCGCCCGCACCGGAGGCAATCCCGCTCCGGGATGACAAGGAGTGCGGCACGTGTTCGACCTCTCACAATGGCCGATCCGCAGGCAGGTTCTCGCCGCGATCCTGGTCTCGATCACCGCCCTGACCGGCGTCTCGGGAACATTGGTGCTGGAACGCTGGCACGTGATGCGCCTGAACGCCGAAATGATCGATCTCGCCGCCGCGGTGACCAAGGTCAGCGCCCTCGCCCACGAACTCCAGAAGGAGCGCGGCGTCTCTGCCCTCTTTCTCGGCAGCCGGGGCCGGCAGTTCGAGGGCGAACTCTCGGCCCAGCGCGAGCGCACCGATGCCGCCGCCCGGGATTTCACCCTGACTCTGGCCGGACTCGGCCGCCAGCCGCAGTTCGCCGGCTTTCTCGGCCGGATCGGCGGTGCCGTGACCGGGCTAGAGCAGATCCGCGAAACCCGGCGCAACATTTCCGCGCTCTCTCTCACCGGCCTGCAGTCGTTCCACTATTTCACCGGCCTGATCCTCGGCATGCTTGACGCCACCTATGAGATCGCCCGCACCACCGACGATGCCGAGACCAAAGGCACGATCTTCGGCTACATCGCCCTGATGGAAGGCAAGGAGCGCGCCGGTCAGGAGCGGGCCAGCGGCTCGGCCGGCTTCGCCCTCGGCCGCTTCGACCAGGAACTCTATCAGCGCTTCATCGGCCTCGGGGTCGCCCAGGAGACCTTCTTCTCGCTGTTCCGCGCCATTGCCTCGCCCGGGGCGGTGCGGCAACTGGCCGCCGGCCCCGAAGGCGCCGCCGCCGGTCCGGTGGCGGCGCTGCGGCGCATTGCCTACGACGCCGGTATCGGCGGCGATCTCAAGGGCGTCAAGGCCACCGACTGGTTCAAGGCCACCACCGAACGGATCAACGCCCTCAAGACCGTCGAGGACGGCATCGCCGCCGAACTCACCGCCCTGGCCCACAGCGCCGCCGCCACCGCCCGGTTGCAGTTCCTGACCGTGCTCGCCGTGGCGGTGCTGGCCTCGCTGGCGGCGCTGGTGCTCGGACTGCTGGTGATGCGGCTGATCGCGCGCACCCTCGGCGGCCTCAGGGAGGCGACCAACCGCATCGCCGCCGGGGATGTCTCGATGGAGATTCCCGGCGCCGAGCGCTCCGACGAGATCGGCGAACTGGCCCGGGCGATCACCGCGATTCATGAGGCCGGAGTCTCGGCGACCCGGATCAAGACCGCGCTCGACACCGTTTCCGCCAACACCATGATGGCCGACCCCGAAGGCCGGATCATCTACCTCAACGGCGCGGTGCTGGCGATGTTCGCCGCCGCCGAGGCCGATATCCGCCGCGAGATGCCCGGTTTCGCCGCGGAGGCGCTGCTGGGCGCCAACATCGACGTCTTCCACAAGGACCCGGCGCGCATCCGCGCCATGCTGGCCACCCTCACCGAGCCCTACCGCACCCAGATCCGGGCCGGCGTCCGCCATTTCTCGCTGGTGGCCACCCCGGTGATCAACGGCCGGGGCGAGCGGCTGGGCACGGTGGTAGAGTGGCGCGACATCACCCAGGAGTTGCAGATTCGGAACGAGGTCTCGGGGCTGGTCGATGCCGCGGTCGGAGGCGATCTCAGCCGGCGGATCGATCTCAGAGACAAAGAGGGCTTCATGCTCCGCCTCGCCGAGGGCGTCAACGCCCTGACCGCCACCGTCGCGCGCTCGCTCGACGAGATCGCCGATTTCCTCCGCGCCCTGGCCGAGGGCGATCTCCGGCGCCGCATCCGCGGCGATTTCCAGGGCAAGTTCGGCCAGATCCGCGACGACGCCAACCACACGGCGGAGAACCTGGCCGGCGTGGTCGGCCGCATCATCCGTGCCGCCGGCGAGATCAGCGCCGCCTCCCAGGAAATCTCGTCCGGCTCAACCGATCTCGCCGAGCGCACCGAACAGCAGGCGGCCAGCCTGGAACAGACCGCGGCGGCCATGGAGCAACTTTCGGCCACCGTCCACGCCAACGCCGGCACCGCCATCGACGCCCGCGGCGTCGCGGTCACCGCCCAGCGTGCCGCCGAGCAGGGCGGCAGCATCGCCGGTTCGGCGATCGCCGCGATGCAGCGCATCGAAGCCTCGTCACGCAAGGTGATCGACATCATCAGCGTGATCGACGAAATCGCCTTCCAGACCAACTTGCTGGCCCTCAACGCCGCGGTCGAGGCGGCGCGGGCCGGTGATGCCGGCAAGGGCTTCGCCGTGGTGGCGCAAGAGGTCCGGGTGCTGGCCCAGCGCTCGGCCCAGGCCAGCAAGGAGATCAAGGCCCTGATCCTCGACAGCGACGGTCAGGTGCGCGAGGGCGTCGGGCTGGTGCGCAAGGCCGGCGACGCGCTCTCGGGCATCGTCGCCACCGTCGACCGGGTGGCGCAGCTGATCGCCGAAATCGCCCACGCCAGCCAGGAGCAGACCGTCGCCCTCGACGAGGTCAACACGATGGTCGCCCAGATGGACGAGGTGACCCAGAAGAACGCGGCGCTGGTCGAGCAGACCTCCGCCGCCTCCCAGGCCCTCTCGGGGGAGGCGGCGGGCCTGCACGACATGGTCTCGGTGTTCCGGGTCGGCCAGCCGCTCAGGGAATGATGCCGAAGCTGATCATCGCGACCAGCCAGGGCAGAAAATAGCCGACCGGATAAAGCGCCAGCAGCGCCCGGTCGACCCGCCGGATTTCAGCCAGCCGCCCCGCGGTTTCCTCACGCTTGAGATAGACATTGAGCATGATCAGCAAGCTGCCGACGACGAAGGCGCTGGCCAGGATGGTATCCATGAAGGTGACATATCCCAGCCTGGGCAGGTCATTAGAAATAGTGAAGTTGAAGGCGACGAACAGTAAAAGGTGAGCCCCAGTAACATCGATTCTTTTGTTGTAGTCCTTGAGAAGGAATGTCGCCCATGATGTCATGAGGATAATCATCAGCGGCATAAATATTTTCAGGACATAGTATTTCAGATGCCGCTTGGCTTCAACGTGGAATGTAAAGCGAGACTTCAGATCATCGGTCAAACCGACGCTGGTGTCGTATTTGGAAACCATCCATTCATCCAGCCCGACCTGCTTGCCGATGGTGTTTTTTGAAGGGACCTGCACGAACTTGTAACGCTCGCTGGCGAAGATCGAGTCGATGTGAATGTAAAAATTCTGCGAATCGAAGGGAAACTGAAGAAAGTCCAGGTCCGGTGCCTGAAGGGAGGCCGAAAAACGCTCCATGTAGCGGGCGGTGCCATTCGAATCGACGGTGATCAGCACCCCCTGGTTCCAGCGCCGGCCCTGGAGGTTGAAGATCACGAATTCGGGCCAGCGCAAATGGTGCTCCTCGAGGAAGTGGCGGAAGGTAACCTCGTCAAAGGTCCTGATGTTGCAGTGACAGCTGGCCGGGCTGAAGGCATAGCCCGGATCCCGCCATTGCAGCCTCAGGGTCGCGACCACCCCGAACTTACCCTCGCGCTGAACGATGCTGGAAATCTGGTCGAGCTGGATCGAGATCGTGACCGGGGTCGGCAGCCGCGCCACCGGCGACCCGCGCTCGGCGCTCTCGCCACCGGCGACGACCTCGGCGGCGTTGCTGCCCAGCCGCAGGCGGTAGCCGCCGGCGGATTGGGCATCACTGATCAGGCGCAACCGGTAGTCCTGGGCCGGCGCCCGAAATCGGTAGCGCAGGATGGCGGACTGACCGTCGGCGCTGGCGGTCGAGTGGGCCAGCACCTTCTGACCGAAATCGAGCAGCTGGAGCGATGGCGCCGGCTTGCCGCCGCTGCCATGGATGCGCGCCGTCAGCTCGTCGCCGATGTCGAAGGGATTGAGGGTCAGGACGGCGCGCGGCCGGGCGGCGTTGAGTTCGCCGGTAACCAGTTGCACCCGGCTTTCCGGTGGACTGACATCGGGATCGAAGCGCGCGAAGGCCTCGCCCGCGGCTGCCGTGTCCTGAGCCGGCGGCGTCTCGGGATTGAGCGCGAGCACCAGCCGGAACCGGCCGAAAGTCGCCTCGGCACCCGAGCTGCCGGCACTCGCCGGCACGGGGGCCCCGGCTACCACGATCAGATAATCGCCATCCCCGAGAATCTCGGTGTTCAGCACCGCGTCGTAACTGGTGGCGTCGTCGGCGTTCCAGGTCAGAAACACCGGCGCCACCACCTTGGCCAGGGCCTCGCGGAGATCGCGGCCCTCGGCAGCGGCGCGGTCGGTCGCCTCCTTGAGCTGGCGGCGGAAGGCGGAGGCATCGAACGGCACCGCCGCCAGCCCGAGCACCGGGTTGAGATTGCCCGAGGTGCCCTGAAGATGAGCCGCGATGCGGTCGCCGCGCTTCAGCCCCGACAGCCGGTAGCCGGCCAGATCGGCGGCATCGACCACGCCCTCCAGCACCTGGACCGCCGACACCCCGGCCGCCGTGACCCCGGTCACCGGCCCGAAAAACACTCCCAGCGCCACCAGGGCGCCCCCCAACAGCTGTCCGATGCGGCTCATGGCCGGTCCCTGTCCTTCCGTCGGCTTCCCGGTCACCGCTCCTTGACCGCCTTGATGGTCCGGGGCTTGGTCGCGCTGGCGGTGCTGCCGGCACTGGCGGCGCCATCGTAAACGATCTCGTCATCCTGGGCGTAGATGAAACACCCCTGTTCCTTGTAGGTGCCGCAGGTTTCGAGGGCCGCCTCGATCGCGGTGTCGACCGAATCGCGCCCGGAAACCGTGGCCCACGCCCCCGAGGCGTGGAGCGCCAGCGCTTTGTGCTGCCGGGCGGCGGCGAAGCTCTTCATCTTGGTATCGCGCACGGTCTGAGAGACGAACGGCACCTGGGCGGGATCGAAGGCGCCGCTGCTCTTGATCGTCACCGGAATGGTCGGCAGCGAACGGCCATCGGCGCTGGCCACGGTGCCATTGACCGAATAGAGGATGCAGGGACCGTGGTTGTAGTACTGGCAGCGCTCCAGCACCCGGCGGCGCGCGTCGGCCTCGGTCAGGTCGCCATTGGCGTTGGTCTGGAAGGCGTAGGAGCCGGTCGAGCCGACCGCCAGCGCCTTGGGCACCGCGCCCGACTGGTAGCCGGCCAGCCCCGCCTTCTGGGAGTCGCTGAGGAAAGGCACCTTGGCGACGTCGAACGGCAGGGCCGCAGCGGCCGGGGCCGGAGCCCGGGCCGGAGCGGCGGCAGCCGGCGGGATCGCCGCCAGCTTGGCCCGGGCCAGCCCGGCGAAGACACCGGCCGGGAACTGCTCGAGATAGGCGCGGTAGAAGGCCGGATTGCGGCTGTCCTTGATCGTCTCCCAATAGAGGGCTTCCTTGTCGGCGGACACCGCCGGCAGCCGCAGGGGATCGAGCGCGGCCACCGGCGCCGGGGCCGCGGCCGGAGCCGGGGCGGGCTCGGCCCCGGGCACGAAATAGAACTGACCCTCGATCGGCGAGGTGGCGAGCCAGGGCTGCTGGACGCCGCCGGTCTTTTTCTTGACCGCGATGCCGACATCGTTGAAGACCTCGAACACCGAGCGCCCGGGCTTCCGGATCGAGGTGGCCAGCGCCTCGGTGAACGGGCTGTTGCCGCCGCTGCCGTCGGCGGCGACGTTGCCCGGCTGGGTGGCATAGCTGATCACGGTGCCGCTCGGCGCCTGCATCTGGGCCAGACCGCTCGAGGTCGAGCGCATGCCCCGGCCGCCGAAGGGATTGTTGCGGCAGGCATCGAGAATGACCATGTTGAGACGGTTGCCGGCGTGGGTCATTTCGTCGAGAACATAATTGACGTCGACCAGCTCATACTTGACGTCGGCCTCGCTGGAGAGGTTGGCGCTCACCGGCACGAGATAGTTGGCCCCGGAAATCTGGACGCCGTGGCCGGCATAATAGAAAAGCCCGATGGCGCCGCCGCGCAGCTGCTGGCCGAAGGCGCGAATCGCCTGCTCGGTGCCGGCGCGATCGAGATCCAGCATCACCTTGCCGCTCACCAGCTCGAACCCGGCGGCGCGCACCGCCTCGGCGACGGTGCGGGCATCATTGGGCGGATTGGCCAGCGGCGGCGCGTTGCGATAGGCGCCGTTGCCGATCACCAGCGCCACCCGCCGCTCGGCGGGCGCCACGGCACCGTTGCCCGCGGTCATCCGCACCCCGCGGTCGTCCTCGGCCGCCGCCGACGGCGCCGCAACCGGAAGCATCAACGCCACCACCAGGAGCCCGGCGCCAAGCCGTTCCGTTATCCTCGTTCGCATCGCATGCGCTCCCTTACCCGACTTTCCGGCAGCATACTCGTTTTCCCGGCGATGGTGTAGTTGCCCTCATTGCGATCCTGCGCCATTGTTGGCGGATGATCAGGAGGACCCCGGAGCCATGACAGCACTCCCCCCCTTGGGCCGCGCCGCACTGGCGGCTTTGGTGCTGGCGATCGTGACCGTCGCCGCGCCCCCCGTCTCCGCCCAGCCCGCCGACGACGTCGAGGACAACCTCGGCACCGGCCTGGAATTCGAGCCCGAACCGGTCTATCGCAGTTTTCCCGCGGTCGGCACCTACCGGGCCTTCCTGCCGCCGGCGGCGGACCTCAGCCGCTTCCTGCCCGCCGTGGGCTCCCAGGGACACCAGAGTTCCTGCGTCGCCTGGGCCACCTCCTACGGCCTGCGCAGCTATTACGAGAACCGCCGCAACGGCGGCGCCGGAAGCGCGCCGGCCCTCAGCCCGGCCTTCATCTATAACCAGATCAAGAGCCGGACGGCCAACTGTCTGGCCTTCACCTCGATTCCCGACGCCCTCAACCTGATGAAGCAGGTCGGCACGCTGCCGCTCTCGGAGTTCCCCTACGATCCCGCGAGCTGCTCCCGACTGCCCGAACCGCGCCAGCTGGCCCAAGCCCGCTCATTCCGGATCAACGACTGGAAGCGGCTCGACGTCGCCCGGCTCGACGATATCAAGGGCCAGATTTTCGCCGGCAATCCGGTGGTGATCGGCATGCTGGTCAATCGCGGCTTCAGCCAGCTGCGCGGCAGCTCGGTCTTCGAAGACACCAACACCGACGGCAGCGGCCACGCCATGCTCGCGGTCGCCTATGATGACCGCAAAGGCGCCTTCAAGCTGTTCAACTCCTGGGGCCGCAACTGGGGCGATCAGGGCTTCGGCTGGGTCGATTACGACACCTTTCAGACCCGGGTCCGCTCGGCCTTCGTGATGCAGGTGCCGATGGGCGCCAGCCCGGCGCCGGAAACACGGCCTCCGGCGCCGGCGCCGGCCCGGCCCCCGGCTTCCTATACCCCGGCGCCGAGCCCGGCCCCGGCGCCAAAACCCGCGCCGGCCTCCGTCCCGAAACCCGCGCCCACCGTCGCCCCTCTGGTCGTGACCAAGGCGCCGCCCGCGCTCGCTCCGGCCACGCCGACTCCGGCCCCTGCCCCCGCACCGACTCCGGCGCCCGCGACCAGGGTCAGCGCCGCCGACCTCAACGCCCGACTCGCCGAGATTCCCTGTTCGATGCTGCGGGCCGAGCCGGCGGCCGGCGACCGGATGACGGTGCGCGGCTTCGTCGGCAAGCGCTCCGACCGCGACCGGGTGGCCGAGGTGCTGCGCGACGAGGCCGGCATCCGCTCACCCGCCCTTGATGTCGCGGTGATGCCCTGGCCGCAATGCGAGGTGCGGTTGACCTTTGCCCCGGCGCTGTCGCGCCCTGCCGGGCTCTCGATCGCGATCCGCTCCGCCGGCGGGGCCGCCGCCGGCACCCGGCCGGTACTGGGCAACGGCGCGCCGCTGGTGCTCGATGTCACCACGCCGGCCTTCCCCAGCTATCTTTATGTCATCTACCTTCAGGTCGGCGGCGAGGCCGCCTTCATCCAGACTCCGACGATGACCGAGGGCCGGCCCTGGCCGCCGGGCAGCCGGGTGGTGATCGGCGATGGCAACGAGGGCCGGACCGGTCTGGCCATCGGCGAGCCCTTCGGCGAAGAGATGATTTTGGCCGTCGCCGCGCCCTTCCCGCTCACCAGCACCGAATTGCCGGCGACCATGACCGAGCGCGAGTTCCTCTCGCTGTTCCGCCGGACCCTGCTCGGCCACGGCACCCGGGGCGTAACGGTGGTGCGTGCCGATCAGGCCGCGGCCGCCTATGCCCTGCTGACCACCCGGGCCGGGCCGCCCTGACCACAGCAAAACGCGAAGGAACGGAACCCGTTCCTTCGCGCTGGTCTGCGAACCACTCAAAAAATGCCGGGTTGATTACTCAACCGAAGCGCTGGTGGTGTCGGTGTTCCGGTTGTACTTGATAGTGACCTTGGAGATCTCGCACATATCGAGGCCGTGCCAGACCGCCGAGCTGTCGTCATCGCTGTAGACAACCTTGAGGTCCCACTTGCACCCGGTGGTGGCGCGATGGAACTTGATTTCAACCAGCCGGCCGTTATCCAGCAAATTCTTGCCCAGAACGTCGTCCTGCCAATCATCGCTGTTGTTCGGGGAGACGTAAACTTCCTTGATCTGGTAGCCGGTCTTGTTGATCAAAGTAAAATCCTGCTTGGCCTCGGCGCGGGCCTGGCCGCTCATGCCACCCAGAACCAGGGCCAGGGCAAAACCGGTGGCCATGATGATTCTCTTCATTTTTTCCCTCGCATCTGTTGAGATACAAAACCATGTTTGAGCAGAACCCGCCAGATCATCAGAGGTGGGTCCAAACCGGCTCAAAGTCCAGCCTTGCCCTTTGATAACTGTTTGCTCGCACCCTGACAACCCATGATTTCCTGCCAAACGGATAGCCCTGTGACGAAAAAAAGGGCAGCTATCGGCCCGATCTCAAGAGTAGCCATCGGACTATTTGTCATGACACTGACGTCCCGGCGCCAGCCGGCTCAGTGGCCGCCGCCTTCCTTGGGCTTATCCTTGGGCTTGGGCTTGGCCGGGGCGGACTTGGCCGCCAGAGCGTGCCGCGCCTCCGCCGCCTTCTGGCGCGCTTCGATCCGGTCGAGTTCGGCCTTGCGGCGGAGCGCGTTGTCCTCGTTGAGTTTCGAGGCTTCGCGAATCGGGGCGCCGATCGGCCCCTCGAGATTGGCCTCCTTCATCACCCCGGGGAAGTCAGCGGTGGCGATGTAGCCGCCGAGGGCAAGATAGTGCGTCGCCGCCTCCATATCATTGGCCAAAAGCGCCAGCCGCAGCCCGTCCGAGGCATCGAAGGGCCGGGGCCGGGGCGGTTGAAGCGGCGGTTCGTGCGCATCGGAGCGGCAGGCTTTCCAGGCCGGGGCCGGCGGCACCGGCACCGAGACCCCGGCGACCATCACCCCGACCATCGACAGCATGTCGGCGGTGATCCTGAAGTCGAGACGGTTGGTCTCGTCGACGATCAGGCTGAAGCCATCGGTGCCGAAGCGATATTCGCCCTCGATGGTGCGGCTGCGCTTGCCGCCGGTGAATTCGGTATAGGAACTGGGACCAAACTGGACCCCGGTTTCTGAATGGGGGTTCTTGTCGCAGGCAGGGCTAAGAAAGCGCACCAGGAATTTTTCGGTGAAAGTCTCGCGCACCCGCTTGCGGGCCTCCTCGGCCGGATCGGCCTCGTGGGGGGCGGCGCCGGCCTCGTGATGGGAAGCCGCCGCACCGGCGGAGCCATGCGCGGGCGGATGAGCCGCGGCATGCGTCTCGGCGGGGGCGGGGACGGGCGCGGCGGGCGGCGCGGCGGGATGCGCATGCGAATCGGAACCGGCCCGGCTGTCACGGCTGAGGGCCTTGACCTCGGCAACCACGGCGACGCGACGCGGCGACTCCAGGCCGACCAGCACCCCGAAGCCCAGAAGGGAACCGACGACCAGCATCGCGCCATAGGAAAACGGCGCCAGCGGGTCCGCCCCGACCGGCGGGCCGCTCGCCGCGTGCTTGGGGGACGCCCATGGGTCGGCCCTGCGATTTCGGGAGATCATGACCGGCCCGAGTCTGGCGGCTTGCACACCGCGGGTTGGAGGTGATCGGAGGCTCGCTGGCCAGAATTTACCTGCTTCGCCGCCCCGTGTCACCTCTTCGTTCCTTGGCCCGGCGTTGCCGCGGCGCCACCCACCCGGGGCGATTGTTCCGCAACAGGCAACAGTCCCTTGCCAATTGAAGGGATTAACCCGGCGGGGGAAATCACCGATGATCCTGACCGAACCCGCCGGCATCGGCCGCGCAACCAAGGAGGCCCCTCCCGTGAACCGCATCCTCGCCAGTCTCGCCCTCGCTCTCGCCCTCGCCAGCCCGGCCCTGGCCGCCCCCGCCGCCGCCGGCCCCGATCTGGCCAGGGCCGAGAGCGGCAGCTACGCGATCGACAAGAGCCATGCCAAGATCATTTTTTCCCTCAGCCATTTCGGCTTTTCCACCTATTACGGCCTCTTCACCGGCTTTGATGCCAAGCTCGCTCTGGATGCCAAGACCCCGGCCAAGAGCAACCTCGAGGTGACGGTCGACATCGCCAGCGTCGCCACCACCAACCCCAAGCTCGACGAGCATCTGAAGTCGCCCGACTTCCTCGACGCCGCCAAATTCCCGACCGCGGTGTTCAAGGCGGGCACGATCACCGTCACCGGCCCGGCCGCCGGCACCGTCGCCGGCACCCTGACCCTCCACGGCGTGACCAAGCCGGTGGTCCTGAAGACGACCTTCAACGGCGGCGGCATCAATCCGGTCAGCAAGAAATACGTGCTCGGCTTCGACGCCAGCACTACGATCAAGCGCTCCGAGTTCGGCATCGTCACCTATGTCCCGATGGTCGGCGACGAGGTCACCCTGACCATCAGCGGCGAATTCAACCGCGCCCCCTGAGCGCCGCTCCGCCAAAACCCGACCGCCCGGGGGGCGCCGCCGATGACCAGCGGCGACCGCTATGACACCGCCGCCCTCGCCTTGCACCGGCTGATCGCGGCGGCCAAGGCGGCGCTACCAGGGCCGCCGCGCCTTGAGGGCGGCGGTCAGGGTGCCGTCGTCGAGATAGTCAAGCTCGCCGCCCAGCGGCACCCCCTGGGCAAGGCGTGAAACCGCGACGCCGCTGCCGGCCAGGCGGTCGGTGACGACGTGGGCGGTGGTCTGGCCGTCGACGGTGGCGTTGAGGGCGAGAATCACCTCCCGCACCGCCCCAGCCCGGACCCGGGCCACCAGCGCCGAGATGCTGAGGTCCTCGGGACCGATGCCGTCGAGGGCCGAGAGCGTGCCCCCCAGCACATGATAAACGCCGTGAAAGGCCCGGGTGCGTTCCAGCGCCCACAGATCGGAGACCTCCTCGACGACGCAGATCAGCCCCTGGTCGCGGGCCGGATCGGCGCAGAGGACGCAAGGCTGGGTGGTGTCGAGATTACCGCAGACGGGGCAACTGCGGATGCCGGCCTCCAGCCGGGCCAGGGCGGCAGCCAGCGGTGCCAGCAGGGTTTCGCGGCGCTTGAGCAGGTGAAGCACCAGCCGGCGGGCCGAGCGCGGCCCGAGCCCGGGCAGCCGGGACAGCAACTGAATTGCCTGCTCGATCTCGCCGCCCGCCGCCAAGACTCAGCCTTCCAGCATCCGGCGCAGCAGCTCGATATCCTCGTCGAAACTGGAATCGATCGCCCGCAGCTCCTCGACCTTGCGCACGGCGTGGATCACCGTGGTGTGGTCGCGACCGCCGAATTTGCGCCCGATCTCCGGCAGCGAGCGGGTGGTCAGCTGCTTGCAGAGATACATCGCGACCTGACGCGGCCGGGCTACCGCGCGCGCGCGCCGGGCCGAGTGCATGTCGGCGAGCTTGATCGTGTAGTGCTCGGCGACCTTCTTCTGAATCTCGTCGATGGTCACCCGGCGATCGTTGGCGCGGAGGAGATCGTAAAGAACCTCCTGGGTCGATTCGAGGGTGATCGCCCGGCCGACCAGCTCGGAATGAGCGACAATGCGGTTGAGCGCCCCCTCCAGCTCGCGGACGTTGGAGGTGATCTTGTGGGCCAGAAACTCCAACACCTTGGTCGGAATCCTGGCGCCCATGGCGTCGGCCTTGGTGCCGAGAATGCCGAGGCGCAGCTCGTAGGTGGTGGGGTGCAGATCCGCGACCAGCCCCCAGCCGAGCCGCGAGCGCAACCGCTCCTCCAGCCCCTCGAGGTCCGAGGGCGACTTGTCGGCGGAAACGATGACCTGCCGGTTCTGATCGACCAGGGCATTGAAGGTGTGGAAGAACTCCTCCTGGGTGCTGTCCTTGCCCGAAATGAACTGAACGTCGTCGATCATCAGCACATCGACCGAGCGGAACAGCTGCTTGAAGGCCATGGTGTCCTTGAAGCGCAGCGCCCGGATGAACTGGTACATGAACTTTTCGGCCGAAAGATAGATCACCTTGCGCTGGGGCTGGCGCTGTTTGATCAGGTGGGCGATGGCGTGCATCAAATGGGTCTTGCCCAGCCCGACGCCACCATAGAGGAACAGCGGATTGAAGGTGACCGCCGAGGCTTCGGCAACGCGCCGGGCGGCGGCATGAGCCAGTTCGTTGGGCTTGCCGACCACGAAATTGTCGAAGGTGAAGCGCGGGTCCAGCGGCGCCGAAACATCGCCGAAGCCATCGTCCTGGACCGCCGGAACGGCGGCACGCACCTGAGCCGGCACCGGCTCGGGCAGAGTCTCGGCCACTGCCGCGGCGCGGTCATTACGGTCGTCATGGCCGCCATTGGCCGGCGCTGGCGCAGCCGAACCACCGGTCAGCGCCGTCGCCTGCACCGAAAGATCGATCGCCTGGACCTGCGGATTTTCCGCCGCCCAAAAGCCCCGGATCCGGTCGGCGTAGTGGGTCAGCACCCAGTCGCGCATGAAGCGGGTCGGAACCAGAATCGTGATGTCGCCACCGGTCAGCCCGCCCAGCGCCAGCGGCTTCAGCCAGCTGCGGAAGGCGGTCTCGCCAACCTCATCGCGCAGCCGGGCCCGCACCCGCTGCCATTGCTGCTCGAGCGTCCCCCCCGACTCGGCCCCGGCCTCGCCCCGGCCGCCGGTGCGCCGGCCCACCGTGGTGGCCGGCGCCGACTCGCCATCGCGCGCGGACGCACGGTCACGCCGAGGGCTGGAGTCAACCGATCCGCCCGTATGTGGAGCCAATTTTTTCAAGCCAGATCACGCTCAGAAAAGCCCAGACCACAGCGCTGCGACAACGCCCAGCGCCCAGCGTACCAGTCGGTGCAAGGATACTCATTGATCATCACGATCAATCATCTCATAGAATCGATTGAAACTTTGCAGCATTAGTTAGAGATGTCACAATAATTCTACCGATATTCCTCGTCAGAACCGCCGGCGCACAAGCAACCTTGCGACGAATGACTGGAGGGAGCCTCGCCATCGACATAGAAATTCAGCACCACCCCACGATGTCAGACAGGATAGCCGCGGGATGATTTTATTGCAATAGGACAGAATGAGAACGGTCCCCGGACCGTCTTGCCAACCGTTAACGGCGGCGGCGGGGTGAGGGCGCAAAAAGGCACGGCCGGCCGCCCTTCAGCGGCGACCGGCCGTGCCTCGAACCCCCTCTTCGCCCGCTGATCCCGACGGTCAGCCGGTGATCAGAGCGCGTTGATCCGCGCCGAGAGACGCGACAGCTTGCGCGAAATCGTGTTGCGATGGACCACGCCTTTGGTCACGCCGCGCATCAATTCGGGCTGGGCCTCCTTGAAGGCATCGGCGGCGGCGGTCTTGTCGCCCGCCTCGATCGCCAGTTCGACCTTCTTGGTAAAGGTGCGAATCCGGCTGACACGCGCCCGGTTGACTTCGGTCCGCCGCACGGTCTGGCGGAAACGCTTTTCGGCTGATTTATGATTGGCCACGGGTCTTCCTTGCTCGAAAATCCCTGTTTCGGAGTGGGCCGAGGGTATAGCGGTGAAACCCCGTCCCGTCAACCGTCTTGATCGCGGTCTCGACGCCGCCTCAGCCGCGACGGCCGAGAAGGCCGCGCGCGATCACCTGCGCCTGAATCTCTGCCGCGCCCTCGAAAACGCTGAGGATGCGGGCGTCACAGAGCACGCGGCTGATCTGGTACTCTTCAGCGTACCCGTTGCCGCCATGAATCTGCAAGGCGTTATCGGCGTTCGACCACGCCACCCGCGCCGCCAGCAGCTTGGCCATGCCGGCCTCGATGTCGCAGCGGATGTCCTGATCCTTCTCACGGGCGGCGAAATAGGTCAGCTGGCGGGCCAGCATGGTCTCGGCGGCCATCCAGGCGATCTTGTTGGCGACCCGGGGAAACCGGATCAGCGCCTTGCCGAACTGGCTGCGCTCCTGGGCATATTGCAGGCCGAGCTGGAGCGCGTTCTGGGCCACGCCGGTGGCCCGGGCCGCGGTCTGGATGCGCGCCGATTCGAAGGTCTCCATCAGCTGCTTGAAGCCCTGGCCCTCGACACCGCCGAGCAGGTTGGCCACCGGCACCGTGAAACCGTCGAAACCGATCTCGTATTCCTTCATGCCGCGATAGCCGAGGACCTTGATCTCGCCCCCCGTCATGCCCTCGGCCGGAAACGGCTGCTCGACCGTGCCGCGGGGCTTTTCCGCCAGCAGCATCGAGAGGCCGCGATAATCGCTGGTCGCGGGGTCGGTGCGCACCAGCAGGGTCATCAGGTCCGAACGGGCGGCGTGGGTGATCCAGGTCTTGGCGCCGTAAATCCGGTAGACGTCGCCCTCGCGCACCGCCCGCGCCCGCAGCGAGCCGAGGTCGGAGCCGCTGTTGGGCTCGGTGAAGACCGCAGTGGGCAGAATCTCGCCCGAGCTGAGCCGGGGCAGCCAGCTGGCCTTCTGCTCCTCGGTGCCGCCGAGGCGGATCAGCTCGGCCGCGATCTCGGACCGGGTGCCGAGCGAGCCGACGCCGATATAGGCGCAGCTCAGCACCTCCGAAACCAGACACATCGCGGTCTTGCCCATGCCGAGGCCGCCATACTCCTCGGGCACGGTCAGGCCGAACACGCCCATCTCGGCCATCTGCTCGATGATCGACATCGGGATCAGTTCGTCCCTGAGGTGCCAGCCATGGGCGAACGGCACCACCTGATCGGCGGCGAAGCGCGAGAACTGGTCGCGCACCATGTCGAGGGTCTCGTCGTTGAAGCCGAGGGCGCCGAAATCGCCGCGCTCGGCGATCAGCTCGGCGATCCGGGTGCGGACCGCGCTGGTGCCGCCGCCCGCGACCAGCCGGGCCACCGCGCCGGCGCCGCTGAAGGCCGCGACGGCACCCGCCTCCAGCCCGAGGTCGGCCGGCCGGACGATCTCGACCTGACTGAGCGGAATACCGCCCGCGATCTGGGCCAGATACTCGGCAAACACCAGCTGGAGCATCAGCTGCTCCAACTCGCCGAACTGGCCGGTCCCGCCGAGGCTGCCGCCCCAGCCCGCCATCTGGCGGAGACCCTCGGCATAGGTGTTGAGCCAGGCGAAGCCATGCGCAGCCACCTGCTGGCTGTCCATCAGGCCGCCGTCGATCTTGCCGTTGGTGCCGGTCACCTTGCCCAGCACCGCCGTCCGTGCCGCCTCGACCAGCTCCGACACCGCAACCAGAGCCTCGGCGCAGACGGGCAGCAGATCGGACAGCACCAGGGCGCCGGGCGCGGTGGCGGCGGAGGGGGACGAGGCATGGCTCATGGTGCGGCTCCGGGCAGCTTGGGTCATTATGCGACCGGCAAGATGCGGAAAACGGTCTTTCCGGTCAATCCCAACCTGCAAGACGCAATGATTTTTCGAGCCCCGGCGCCATCACCGGCATGGCGCCAGCCACCAGACCTCGGGCAGGAAGCCGTAGACCGGCACCACCGCCGGCCGGTGCAACCAGCACCAGGAGGCGACGAGGTCCTCACCGAGATAGAACAGCGGCACGGCGTAATAGCCCCAGATCAGCACCCGGTCGAGGGCGCGGACGCGGGCAACCAGGGCGGCGCGGTCGGGCGCCTGGCCCAGCGCGCCGGCCAGGGCATCGACCGCGGCCGAGCGGACCCCGGCATAGTTGCGGCCACCGGCCAGCTCGGCCGCGGCCGAGCCGAAGAAAATCGCCTGCTCGTTGCCCGGCGACAGCGTCGACAGCCATTGATAGAGCACGAGGTCGTAGTCGAAACCATCGAGCCGGCCCTGGAACTGGGCGCTGTCCACCGTGCGCACCCGGGCCGCGATGCCGAGCCGGGCCAGCGCGCGGGCGAATTCCAGCGCGATCTTTTCGTCACCGGGGGCGCTCAGCAGCATCTCGAAGGCGAAGGGCCGGCCCTCGGCGTCGACCAGCGCACCGCCCTCGACCCGCCAGCCGGCCTCGCGCAGCAGCCCCTGGGCGGCCCGGAGATTGGCTCTGAGCCCGGCCGGACCGCTGCCGTCGGTCTCGGGCAGGGCCGGCGGCCGGGTGAAGAGTTCGGGCGGCAGTTCGGTGCGGAAGGGCGCCAGCAGCGCCGTTTCCTCCGGCCCGGGCAGACCGGTCGCCGCCAGTTCGGAGTTGGGATAATAGCTCGGACTGCGCCGGAAGGCGCCGTGAAAGAGGCTGCGGTTGATCCAGGCGAAATCGAAGGCCAGCCCGAGCGCTTCGCGCACCCGCCGGTCCTGGAACGGCCAGCGCCGGGAGTTGATGATGAAGGCGCGCATCGGCTCGGGGCGGCCATGGGCCAGCGCCTCCCGCCGCACCCGGCCATCGCGGGCCGCCGGAAAGTCGTAGCCGGTGGCCCAGCGGGTCGGGTTGGCCTCGCGCCGCAGATCGGCCTCGCCGGCCTTGAAGGCTTCGAGGGCGACACCGTCGTCGCGGTAGACATCATAGCGGATGACATCGGGGTTGCCGGTGCCCCGCCGCACCGGCAGATCGCGCCCCCAATAGTCGGGCAGGCGCCGGTACTCCACCGAGCGCCCCGGTTGCACCGCCGCGATCCGGTAGGGGCCGGAGCCGAGCGGCGGTTCCAGCGTCGTGGCCTCGAACTCCCGGCCCTGCCACCACGCCCGGGACAGCACCGGCATCAGTCCGAGGATCAGCGGCAGCTCACGATCAAAGGCGCCGTCGGGCAGCGGCGCGAAGCTGAAGCGCACGGTGCGGGCGTCGGGGGCCTCGGCGCGGCTGACCCGGCTGTAATAGGCCCGGTGATTGGGCCGGCCATGAGCGCGCAGGGTCTGCCAGGAAAACAGCACGTCGGCGGCGGTGATCGCGGTGCCGTCCTGCCAGCGCGCCTCGGGCCGGAGCCGGAACTCGACCCACGAGCGGTCGCCCGGGGTCTCGATAGTCTCGGCGATCAGGCCATAAAGCGAAAACGGCTCGTCCTGCGCCCGCGCCATCAGGCTCTCGAACAGATCCGCCGCCCCCGGCGCCGGCCGCCCGCGGACGATAAAGGGATTGAGGCTGTCGAAACTCCCGGTCATGGCCCAGCGCAGGGTGCCGCCCTTGGGCGCCTCGGGATTGACGTAGTCGAAGGCCGTGAAACCGGCGGCGTATTTCGGCGCGCCGTGCATGGCGACGCCGTGAACCGGCCCGTCGGCGCGGGCGGGAGCCGGGAAGGCGAGCAGGAGCGCGGTCAGACACAGAAGACTCAGTCTCATGCCTTCGCTCCCACTCGAACCGGCTTAACTCGACCCGGCGACGATAGCAGCGGCGCGGGCAGGATGCCAGGAGGGGCCGTTTCAAATATCCGCGCGCAGCGGCTGTCGCACGGTTACCGGTAGCCGAAAAAAGGGGGCGGTGCTCGCTTAACAACAGGCTTTCATGAAGAGTGCCCTATGCATATAATTATCGAGTCCCTAGTGGAAAACTCGTAGACATAAATCTCGACCGCCTCCTAAGGTTGCGTAACAATTATGTTTTCTTGTAAAAATGGTGATGCAGTGCTTGTGATCCTCAAAATCCAGGAAGATGTGCTTAATAATGAAGCAACCAAAAGCTTTGTCCTTCGTGCGTGCCAGTTTTTAAGAAAATTAGCCCATGACGATATTGGGGCCATGGATGACGGCCAATTACACGACTACGTAAGGACCGCCCTTACCAAAGCCATCCGCTTCGGCGCTTCGAGTGAAAGGGGGATAATCATGTGGATATGTCTTCAGATTATGGCTGGGTTAGATTTTTACGAGAAGGAACATATGCGCAACCTAATTCAAACCAAAGCCCCTCTCGATGAAATTTTGGAACATTTATACTCAAGACTATGCGTGCTTGAGATTCGAGAAAGGTCAAAATAATGGCTTTCGCCTTAGCGCCCCTTGTTATTCCTGCCACAGAAGCAATATTGGTAGATATGGTTTATATTGGTTCTGCTTTGATGGTCGGCATTGGTATCGTTAAGGTCAAGGATGAGATCGATCGGAATTTCTCGGCCACCGCACCATCGGCAACGAAGACATGTCCATGTGCGGCGAAAGCCGAATCAACTACCAAGACAGAGACCGCAACACAAAATCCGAAAAATGATGATGACCAATCGGAGAAATGTAATAAATCAAGACACGCTATTCTTGATAAATTCAGCATAATTGGAAAAGAGCTTCGAAAGTACGACCCCGTTGCCGATGCAAAAGGGGGATTTAAGCATAAATACGGCGTTACAAAACCTTGCGGCCACTATAGAGAGATTCGCGAGCTTCAAAAAGGACTCAAGAATGATCTGAAGCAATTTCAGGAGAATTGTCAAAATTCTGGAGTAAAAATCGATCGGTCGGTTGACCAAATGGCAAACAGGCCTATCGAGAGGCCGGTCGGGTGCGAGGAGATTTAAGCCGTATGGAAAAGCTGAGCCAAGCCATTCACGATGGAGACATCGCGGCGATGAAAAGCGTTCTGGCCGATTTGGCAGTCAACCCCAACGACGCCGATGAAGGAACGACACCGCTGATTTGGGCCTGCCAATACGGCTCGGAAAAGTTCGTACAGCTTTTGTTGGAGGCGGGGGCCGACCCCAATCTTGCTGACGAAGAGGGAGAAACGCCGCTCCATGTCGCCGCGTTTGGCGGCTATGAGGAATGTGTGCGTTTGCTCCTGTTTCACGGGGCTTGCGTCGACGCCCGCACGGACATTGGCAAAACGCCGCTCATGAATGGGGCGCAATCCGGTTCCACCGAAACGGTAGAGCTGTTTCTGGCAGCGGGGGCGAGCGTCCACGATGTGGATGCTGCCGGACGATCCGCCTTGCATTGGGCAACATTGGGACAACACGACAACGGCGCACTGGTGCGCTTGCTTCTGAATGCCGGTGCCGACGTAAGGCACCGAAATTCGTTGGGAGATGCCGCATTCGATTATGCTAGCGGGCGGAATCGGCCCGCTCTTGAAGGTGAGCTTCTCGCGGTTCTGGAGAACGAACCGCAGCGGCGTTTCTGACGTTAACACCGACTATACCACCGGAAACCGCTTCTCGATCCTCGCCATCAGCCCATCCCTGACCTGCCGGAAGCCGTCGATGCGGGCGTCGCGGCTGCCTTCGAGGATCGTCGGGTCGAAGGTTTGCCAGTATTCGACCTCGCAGGCCATGGTGCGGACCATTTCGACCGCGCGGTGGTGGGCTTCGGGGGAGAGCGAGATCACGAGGTCGAACGAGGTGTCTTCCAACTCGTCAAAGACCTTGGGGCGATGGCGGCTGAGGTCTTCGCCGAGTTCGGCCATCACCGAGACCATGAAGGGGTCGGTTTCGCCCGGGCGCAGGCCGGCCGAATCGACATGGAAGCGCTTGCCGAAGCGGCGCTTAAAGAGGGCCGCCGCCATCGGCGAGCGCACGGCATTGAAGGTGCAGGTAAAAAGGACGCTGCTGATGCCGTTCCAGGAGATGAATTCAGCCATGGGACGGCCCGCCCCCCGTATCAGCCGCGAATGTGCAGAACGCACACCAGGGTAAAGATGCGCCGGGCGGTGGTGTGGTCGATGGCGATCTTGCCGGCGAGCCGCTCGCGCAACAACTCCGAGCCTTCGTTGTGCAGGCCCCGGCGCCCCATGTCGAGGGCTTCGATCTGGGCCGGAGTCGAACGCCGGATCGCGTGGTAATAGCTCTCGCAAACCATGAAATAGTCGCGCACGATGCTCTTGAACGGGCTGAGCGGCAACACCACCCGGGTCAGCTCAATGCCGTCCTGGGTGCGGATGTCGAAGCTGAGCCGGCCCTCCTCGGCGCTGAGATGAAGGTTGAACGGGCCGTCATCGCCAAAGCCGACCGGCTCGAAGCTGTTGTCCTCCAAAAGATCGAAGATCGCCACCGCCCGCTCGTGCTCGACCTCGGGCTTGCGCCGGACCACCGTGCGCTCGTCGAGCTGAACATGGACGATGCGGCGGCGGGGATCGCCGGGCGGCTGGTCGTCGGTGTCGGTCATGGCGCACCGTCCCTGTCTTTGAGCCGCTTTTCCACCGATAGCGCATGGGCCTCCAACCCCTCGGCCCGCGCCAGCGTCACCGCGGCGGGGCCGATCGCGCGCAAGCCCGCGGGCGGGCAGGCGATGAAGGTGCTGCGCTTCATGAAGTCGAGCACGTTCAGACCCGAGGAAAAACGGGCGCTCCGCGAGGTCGGCAAGACATGATTCGGCCCTGCGACGTAATCGCCGAGCGCCTCGGGGGTGTGGCGGCCCAGGAAAATGGAACCGGCGTGGCGAACCTCCGCCATCAGGGCGGCGGGGTTGTCGACCGCGAGTTCGAGATGCTCGGGGGCGGCGAGATTGATCAGATCGGGGGCTTCGGCCGCGAGGTCCTTGACCACGATCACAACGCCGTGCCGTTTCCAGCTTTCACCGGCGATGGCGGCGCGGGGCAGGTCCGCGAGTTGGCGCCCGACCGCCGCCTCGACGCGATCGGCGAACCCCGCGTCGTCGGTGATCAGGATCGACTGGGCGTCGCTGTCATGCTCGGCCTGGGACAGGAGATCGGCCGCGATCCAGTCGGGGTCGTTGGCGCCATCGGCCACCACCAGAATTTCCGATGGGCCGGCGATCATGTCGATGCCGACCACGCCGAACACCTGCCGCTTGGCCTCGGCAACCCAGGCGTTGCCGGGTCCGACGATCTTGTCCACCGGCTTGATCGTCTCCGTGCCATACGCCAGCGCGGCAATCGCTTGCGCGCCGCCGATGCGGTAAATCTCATCGACCCCGGCCAGCCCTGCCGCCGCCAGCACCAGCGGGTTGAGCACGCCGTTCGGCGTCGGCACCACCATCACCAGCCGGGCCACGCCGGCGGCCTTGGCCGGGATCGCGTTCATCAGCACCGAGCTGGGATAGGACGCGGTGCCGCCCGGCACATAAAGCCCGACCGCGTCGATGGCGGTCCAGCGGGCGCCGAGCCGCAGGCCCTCGGCATCGGTGGTATCGCTTCCCTGGGGCCGTTGGGCATGAAAGGCGCGGATGCGCCGGGCCGCCATATCCAGGGCCGCGAGCTGATCCGCCGGCACCGCGGCAACCGCGCGCTCGATTTCGGGCGCGGAAATTTTCAGGGTCTCGCCGGTTGCGCGATAGCGGTCAAAGGTCTCGGTGTATTCGATCAGCGCCCGATCGCCACGCTGACGCACGGCGCGGATGATCTCCGCCACCGGCTCGCGCACATCCAGCGCGCCGTTGCGCTCCGACCCCAGCAGCACTGCCTTCCGGTCTTCGAAGCCGGCGGCCGCATCCAACCTAGTCGCCATTGATCGCCCCCCTGAACGTCTCGATCCAGCCGTTCATTTCTTCGGGCCGGGTTTTCAGCGCGGCACGGTTGACGATCAGGCGGGAGGTGATGTCGGCGATCTTTTCGACTTCGACCAGCCCGTTGGCCTTGAGCGTCGCGCCCGAGGAAACGAGATCGACGATGCGGGAACAAAGCCCGAGCGCGGGCGCCAGTTCCATGGCGCCGTTGAGCTTGATGCATTCGGCCTGCACGCCGCGGGCGGCGAAATGGCGGCGGCTGATCTCGGGATATTTGGTCGCGACCCGGACATGGCTCCAGCGTGCCGGATCGTCGGCCTCGCTGAGGGTCACGGGTTCGGCCACCGAGAGCCGGCAGGCCCCGATGCCGAGATCCAGGGGCGCGTACAGCTCGGGAAAGTCGAACTCCATGATCACGTCGTTGCCGGCGACGCCGAGATGGGCGGCGCCAAAGGCGACAAAGGTGGCCACATCGAACGAGCGCACCCGGATGATGCTGATATGGGGCAAATTGGTCTGGAACTTGAGCAGGCGGCTGTGCTCGTCGTCGAACGCCGGCTCGGGAATGATCCCGACCCGGTCGAGCAGCGGCCGCACCTCGTCCAAAATCCGTCCCTTGGGCAAAGCCAGCACCAGGGCTTCGCGTTCGGCTCCGCTCACGTCTTCCTCTCCCGGCATTGCCCCGCAACGGCGGGCATAGATAGCATACTCTTGCGCCGCGTCATCGGAATCATGGATCGGATGACGGCGGTTTCCAGTGGGCGAGCGCCGATGCCACCCGCTCCAGACACTCGGCCCAATCGCCGGGGGCGCGCTGGCGAAACAGGGTCATGCCGGGATACCAGGGGCAATCGGCCCGCGCCAGCTGCCAGCGCCAGTCGGGCACCCAGGGCAGCAGCAGCCACACCGGCCGCCCCAGCGCCCCGGCCAGATGGGCGGTGGCGGTATCGACCGCGATCACCAGATCCAGCGCCTGGATGGCGGCGGCGGTATCGGCGAAATCGCTCAGGCGGGGGGCGAGATCGGTCAGCCAGGGATCGGCCCCGGCAGCGGCCGGCAGCGCCGCCGGTCCGACCTGAAGGCTGTAATAGTCAACCCGTGCCAACGCGCGCAGCGGCGCCAGCGCCGAAAACGGGCACGAGCGGTTGCCATCGTTGCGATGGGCGGGATTGCCGGCCCAGACCAGCCCCACCGCCGGCCCGCCGCCGGCCCGCCGCCGCACCAGCCCGGCCACCGGCCGTTCGGCAACCGAAAGGTAAGGCACCGGCCCGGGCGGACCCTCCAGCCCGAGGCCAAGGGCCAGCGGCAGGCTCAGCAGACCGATCTCCTCGCCCTCGCCGCCATCCTCGTCGAAGCCCAGCACCCGGGCAACCCCGGCGAGGCTGCGCATCAGCCCGACCAGCGGGGGATGGCACTGAAAGCTGATCTCAAAGCCCAGCGCCGCGAGGCGCGGCAGGATGCGGCAGAACTGGATGGTGTCGCCATGGCCCTGCTCAGCATAGACCCGGAGCCGGCGCGGCGGCGTCAGCGCCAGCGGCCGGCCGCGGTGATGATTGGACTCCCGCCATTCCCATTCGGGCCAGCCGCCGGCGCAATCGCCGAGCAGCAGCCGCATCTGCCCGAGATCGACGTGGGCGGCGGCGCAATCGGGGGCCACGGCGACCGCGCGGGAAAAGCAGTCGAGCGCCGCCTCGAACCGCCCCTGATCGCGGTCGATCAAACCGGCGAGAAACCAGCTCCGGCCGTCGCCGGGATCAAGGGCCAGCGCCCGGTGATAGTCGGCACGGGCGAGATCGGTGCGGCCGAGTCCGGCATGGGCATCGGCAAGCAGACGGGGAAAGACAGTGTCACCGGGAAAGCGCGCCTCGGCCGCCGCCAGCACCATCGCCGCCTCGTCAAAGCGCCCAGCCTTGGCCAGCGCGAGTCCAAGGTTGCGCGCGGCCGGAGCATGGCCGGGGTCGAGAACCAGGGTCTGGCGCCACGCCGCCAGCGCCGGCTCGACCATCCCCGAGGCCAGTTCCATCACCCCGAGCGCGAAGAAATCCGCGGCCTCGCCGCTCGCACGCGCCGCCCGGCGCTGATGCAACACCGCCTCGGTCGAGCGCTTCAGCCCGTGGAGCGCCCGCGCCAGCAGCCGCGACAGCTCGGCCGGCGGCATGGCCGTGCCCGGCTGTTGCAGCCCCGCCCGGCACAGCCGCTCGCAGCCCCGGAGATCGCCGGCCGCCAGTTGCCGCCGCGCCTCGGCCACGAGGGCGGCCCCGGAGTCGGCGCCGCTCAATGGATCAGCTTAACCAGCCCGACGATCAGCGCGGTTTGCGCGGTCATCGCGCCGAACAGCCAGCGCATCAGATCGGCCTTGGTGCTGGCCGCCGAAGCCTCGGTCCGCGCGTCCAGCCGCTGCTCCAGCGCCCCCATTTCGACTCGGATCGACGCGATGTCGGAGCTGGACATGGCATCGGCGAAGGCGGACGCGGCGGTGCGCGCCGGCTCCGCGGAAAAGCCGCCGGCCGGAAGCCGGTCGGCGAGCTTGAGCGTGTCGAAGGCGACCACGGGCATAAGCAGGCTCCATCGCGTACGCTGATCATCGGGTGCGCCGGGGCGGGAGTCAAGGCACGAACCACCCCCTTCCGCCCGGCCGGCCTGAGGGCGCATAGTGGCCGGCATCCGATCACAACACGAGGACCGGCGGTCTCCCGGACGGAGCCGGCCGGACGAAAAGAGCATGAGCGCGCTTGAGGAGTTCATCACCTCCCACCGCATCACCGAGGTCGAGTGCCTCGTGCCCGACATGTCGGGAATCGCGCGGGGCAAGATCGTGCCCGCCGACAAGTTCCTGCGTATCCTGCGCGATCGTGGCCTCCGCCTGCCGGAATCGATCTTCGTGCAGACGGTGACCGGCGACTTCCCCGAGGAGGAGGACGTCACCAGCGTCGAGAACTCCGACATTTACATGGTGCCCGACGAATCGACGATCCGCCTCGTGCCCTGGTACAAGGAGCCGACGGCCCAGGTGATCAGCGATTGCTTCTATGCCGACGGCCGTCCGGTCACCATCTCGCCGCGCTGGGTGCTGCGCCGGGTGCTGGAACTCTATCAGGAGCGAGGCTGGAAACCGATCGTCGCCCCGGAGCTGGAGTTCTTCCTGGTTCAGGTCAACAAGGATCCTGACTATCCGCTGCTGCCGCCGATCGGGCGCTCGGGCCGCACCGAGTCCGGCCGGCAGGCCTACGGCATCGACGCCGTCAACGAGTTCGATCCGATCTTCGAGGAAGTCTATGATTTCTGCGAGGCCCAGAACATCGACATCGATACCCTGACCCACGAGGCCGGGGTGGCCCAGATCGAGATCAACTTCAACCACGGCGACCCGCTCGAACTGGCCGACCAGACCTTCCTCTTCAAGCGCACGGTGCGGGAAACCGCGATCCGCCATCAAGTCTACGCCACCTTCATGGCCAAGCCGATGCAGGACCAGCCGGGCAGCGCCCTCCACATCCACCAGTCGGTGGTCTCCGCCGAGACCGGCCGCAATCTCTTTGCCGATGCCGACGGCCGGGACACGCCACTGTTCTTGTCATTCATTGCCGGCTTGCAGAAGTTTCTGCCGGCGGCGATGCCGCTGCTGGCGCCCAATGTCAATTCCTACCGCCGGCTGCTGCCGGGCTCGGATGCGCCAATCAATGTCCACTGGGGCCGCGACAACCGCACCGTCGGTTTTCGGGTGCCGATCTCGGAGCCCGACGCCCGCCGGGTCGAGAACCGGGTCGCCGGCGCCGACGCCAACCCCTATCTGGCGCTGGCCGCCTCGCTGGCCTGCGGCTACCTCGGCATGGTCAACGAGATGGAGCCGACCGACCCGATCAAGGGCACCGCCCACCGCCTCGCCTTCACCCTGCCCCGCCACCTGATGGACGCGCTCAACAAGTTCAACGCCTGCAAGCCGCTGCGCGAGATCATCGGCGAGAATTTCCAGGACGCCGTCACCGCGGTCAAAACCGCGGAATACGAAGCCTATCAGCGGGTGATCAGTTCGTGGGAGCGGGAGAATCTGCTGCTGAACGTGTAGCGGCCGGCCGACCCTCGTGCGCACCGTTCAGGCCTGGCTCCAGCGGTGCCGGCGGGCAAGGTCGATGAAGCATTTCAGAGCCGGCGAGAAGCGCCGCCCGGCCACGGTCACCAGCTTGATTTCCCGGAAGATTTCTGGCTCTGTGACGATGCGGGTGGCGATGCCGGGCACGATCGGCAGGAATTCGGGCATTACCGCGCAGCCGAGACCGGCCAGGATCATGGCCTGGATCCAGTCCTCGCGCTCGGTGGCATAGCAGATGCGAACGTCGGCTGCCGGGTCGGGAATGCCGAGAGCGTCGAAATGCTCGGGATATTCGCAGTTGATGCGATTCAGGTAGTTCTCGTTGTTCAGCTCCCGCAGCGGCACCGCCTCCATGGCCTCGAAGCGATGGCCGGGACAAAAGGCGACGGTGTAATATTCGCGATAGAGCACTTGCTGATCGAAGCGGTCGGGGAGATTGGGCAGGGCGACCAGCGCGACGTCGATCTCGCCCTCCATCAGCAGCCGCACCAAGTCCTGGCCGGGCGCGTCCCGAAGCGCGATCTCCAGCGAGGGCACGTCGGCGCGCAGCCGCTTGAACAGCGGGATCAGCCGGGTCGGACCGATGGTGCACATCACCCCCAGCCGGACCGGGGTGCGGTCGATGCGACGCCAGGCTGCCGCCTCCAGCCGCGCCATCTCGCCGGCCTGAACCAGCGCCTCGATGTGCGGCCGCATCCGCCGGCCGAGATCGGTAAGGTGGGTCAGGCCGCGCTCGCGCTGCAGCAGGGGGCCGCCCAGTTCCTCCTCGAGCTTCTTGATCGCCTTGGTCAGACTGGGCTGGGTGACGCCGCAGGTCTGGGCGGCGCGCGTGAAATTGAGGCTGTCGCATAGCGCCAGGAAATAGCGAGCCTGATGGACTTCCACGACAACCTCCCTATTTTCCTGTCCAAGGGCCAATATGCGTCACCATTGGCCAGTCCCGATATTCCTTTTGGCTATTGAAACCATAGCGCCTGCGAATTTTACAAACCCCCCGCCTCACGCCATCCTGTTGACAGGGCGATCCGTCGCCGGGCGGCCCTTCGGCCCGCCGGTTCAAGAAAAGGGGACCATGATGAAAACCTCGACATTCGCATTTTCGGCCGCTCTCCTGGCTTCGGCCCTCTGTTTCGGCCCCGCCCTCGCGGCGGACACCAACGCCATTATGGCCAAGCCGATGCCCGACAAGGCCATGTCGGATAAAGCCATGAGCGACAAGGCCATGAGCGACAAGGCCATGAGCGACAAGGCCATGAGCGACAAGGCCATGCCGGACAAAGCCATGACCGGAAAGATGATGCCGGACAAGGCGATGAGCGACAAGGCCATGACCGGGACCATGATGCCCAAGAAGGCAATGCCCGACAAGGCCATGACCGGCGGCATGGGCCGGTAGCCGGCCCGGACTGGCCGGGATGACGATTTCACTTCGGAGGAGACGGGCCATGATCACGCGACGAACGCTGCTGTCGGTGGGAGGCGGCGGGCTGGCCCTGCTGGCGTTGGCTCGCAGCGGCCCGGTCTCTTCCGCCCGGGCCGCCGGACAGTTCGAATTCACCCGCACGGACGAGGAGTGGCGCACCATGCTGACCCCGGAACAATATCGGGTGCTGAGACAGGAAGGCACCGAACGGCCGTTCACCAGCCCGCTCAACGACGAGCACCGGGCCGGACGGTTTGCCTGCGCCGGCTGCGGCCAGCCGCTGTTTTCTTCGGAGACCAAGTTCGACAGCGGCACCGGCTGGCCGAGCTTCTGGGCGCCGCTTGAGGGCGGGGTGGCCACCACCGAGGACCGCAGGCTGGGCATGATCCGCACCGAAGTTCACTGCCATCGCTGCGGCGGTCACCTCGGCCATGTCTTCGACGACGGCCCGAAGCCGACGGGAAAACGCTACTGCATGAACGGCGTGGCCATGACCTTCACCGCCAAGGCCGGATAAGAGAGAGACCCTGATCATGCTGTTGTTCGCCCTGTCCTATCTTGCCGGCGCGTTGACCATTCTCAGCCCGTGCATTCTGCCGGTGCTGCCCTTCGTCTTCGCCCGTGCCGGCCTGCCCTTTGTTAAGAGCGGGCTGCCGATGTTGCTCGGCATGGCCGCGACCTTCGCCGGGGTCGCCACCCTGGCGGCGGTCGGCGGCAGCTGGGCGGTCGAGGCCAATCAGGTCGGGCGCGCCGCCGCGCTGGTTCTGCTGGCACTGTTCGGTGTCGCCCTGCTGCTTCCGGGATTGTCGGACCGGCTGGCCCGGCCGCTGGTCAGTCTCGGGGCGCGGCTTTCCGAGCGGGCGGGAGGCGGCGTGGCGGACGGCTCCGGCTTTCTGCCCTCGGTCCTGCTCGGGATCGCCACCGGGCTGCTGTGGGCGCCCTGCGCCGGACCGATCCTTGGCCTGATCCTGACCGGCGCCGCCCTCCAGGGCGCCAGCATCCAGACCTCGCTGCTGCTCGCCGCCTACGCCGCCGGGGCCGCGACCTCGCTGGCAGCGGCCCTGCTGCTGGGCGGCCGGGTGTTCGCGGCGATGAAGCGCTCGCTCGGGATCGGCGAATGGGTGCGGCGGGGATTGGGCGCCGCGGTGCTGGCCGGCGTCGCCGCCATCGCCCTCGGACTCGACACCGGCCTGCTCAGCCGGGTCTCTCTGGCCGGCACCTCGACCCTGGAACAGGGCCTGCTCGACCGCCTCGGCCCGACTCCGGCCGCGACTCCGGCCGCGACGCCGGCAGCATCCGCGCAGCTCGCGGCCTCCCAGACCCTGGCGGTGGAAGGGACGCTGCCGTCGCTGGCCGGGGCCACCGGCTGGCTGAACTCGCCGCCGCTCAGCGCCGAGAGTCTGCGCGGCAAGGTCGTGCTGGTCGACTTCTGGACATACTCCTGCATCAACTGTCTGCGCTCTCTGCCCTATGTCCGGAGCTGGGCGGAAAAGTACCGGCAGGCGGGGCTGGTCGTGATCGGCGTCCACGCTCCGGAGTTCGCCTTTGAAAAGACGCTCGGCAATGTCAAGCGCGCGGTTCAGGATTTGAAGGTCGGGTATCCGGTCGCCCTCGACAACGACTATGCCCTGTGGCGGGCCTTCGACAATCACTACTGGCCGGCGCACTATTTCATCGATGCCGAGGGCCGCATCCGCTTCCATCATTTTGGCGAGGGCGAATACGAGCGCTCGGAAGCAGTGATCCGCCAATTGCTGGCCGAAGCCGGCAAGAGTGCCGCGGCCGGCCCGACCACCGTCGAGACCGGCGGCCTTCAGGCACCGTCGAACGCCGAAACCGTCCGCTCACCCGAAACCTATATCGGCTACGACCGGGCCGAACGCTTCCGGTCGCCCGGCGGCATGATCCGCGACCGCTCCCATCGCTACGCCACCCCCGCGACCCTGGGTCTCAACGACTGGGCGCTGGCCGGCGAGTGGACGGTGGAAACCGAGCGGGCGATGCTCCGCGCGGCCGGCGGACGGATCGCCTTCCGCTTTCATGCCCGCGACCTCCATCTCGTGCTCGGACCGGGTGAGGACGGCAAGCCGGTGCGCTTCCGCATCCGTCTCGACGGCGCTCCGCCGGGCGGCAACCACGGCGTCGATGCGGATGGCGACGGGGTGGGCACGATCTCGGACCAGCGGCTCTACCAGTTGATCCGGCAGGGCGATCCGGGCCAGGACCGCGGCTTTGAGATCGAGTTCCTCGATCCCGGCGCTCAGGCCTTCGCCTTTACCTTCGGCTAGAGCGGACCGCGAACGCCCCTTTCGGCAAGGAGAAACGCCATGTCAGCTATCAGCGGCTCCTGTTCCACCCCGACCGTGGTCGGTTACCGCACCGTGGAGACGCCACCCCAGACGATCGCCACCATCATCACCACCCCCGACGGCACCAGGGTTCAGCCGGTGGCGCCGCCTGCGAATGTCACGCCGGTCAATTCCGCGCTCGGACGCACCCTCAACATCACCGTCTGACCCCGATGCCGGGGAGCCGCCGCTTTCAAGGAGATCGACGATGCGAACCGTCATCCTGTCCCTGGCCGCCGCGCTGGCGCTCTCGACCGGTCCCGCGCCCGCCGCCGAACGGGCGGTCACCGCGCCCCCGCCGGCCGAAGACGCCCCCCTCGCCACCGCTCCGGCCGCCGAGACCGTGGTGCTGGCCGGCGGTTGTTTTTGGGGCGTTCAGGCGGTTTTCCAGCATGTGCCGGGAGTCAGGAACGCTGTTTCCGGCTATGCCGGCGGCAGCAGGGCAACCGCACAGTACGAAATCGTGAGTTCGGGACGCACCGGCCATGCCGAGGCGGTGGAAGTCACCTACGATCCCGCCGCCGTCTCCCTTGGGACTCTGCTGCGGATTTTCTTCTCAGTTGCGCACGACCCGACCCAGCTCGACCGCCAGGGCGCCGACGTCGGGCCGCAGTATCGCTCGGCGGTGTTCGTCCGCGACGACGCTCAGCGGCGCCTCGCCGAACGCTATATCGCCCAACTCACCGGCTCCGGTGTCTTCGGCCGCCCGCTCGCGACGCGGATCGAGCGGCTGGACGCATTCTATCCGGCCGAGCGCTATCACCAGGACTTCGCGACGCTTAACCCCGGCCATCCCTATATCGCCGCGGTCGACCGGCCGAAGGTGGAAGCGCTCCAGCGCCTGTTTCCCGACCGCTACCGGGAGACTCCGGTTCTCGTCACCACGCTGCCGGGGCCGCGCCCGTCTGCGCCTGAGGGTTCGGGGCGGCCCTGACGCCGCCCCCCTGGCACCGGTCGCACCATCCGTCACCGGGCTGCGAAAGGCTTGGTGCGCCGGCCCGCCTTCGGCTATGGTCGGCTTCCCGTTTCAACAGCTGCACACCGACAATCAGACCCATGGGCCAAATGGAACCTCGGCCGGCGACCGCGCCGCTCCGCTCCGACTGGACGGTTGACGAACTGCTGGCGATCTACGAGACGCCGCTGCTCGACCTCATTGATCATGCCGGCCGCGTCCACCGGCAGCATCATGATCCCCGCGCCATCCAGCGCGCCAGCCTGTTTTCGATCAAGACCGGCGGCTGCCCGGAGGATTGCGGCTATTGCCCGCAATCGGCCCACCACGCCGAGGTCAAGCTGACCCGCGATACCATCATGGACCCCGAACGGGTGATCCGGGCGGCGCGCGAGGCCAAGGAGGCCGGGGCCTCGCGCTTCTGCATGGGCGCGGCCTGGCGCGAGACCCGCGACGGCGCCGAGTTCGACGCCGTGATCGAGATGGTCCGCGGCGTCACCGCGATCGGCATGGAATCCTGCGTCACCCTCGGCATGCTCAAGCCCCGTCACGCCGAGCGGCTGGCCGAGGCCGGGCTGACCGCCTACAACCACAACCTCGACACCAGCCCCGAATTCTATGGCCGGATCATCGGCACCCGCTCCTATCAGGACCGGCTCGACACCCTCGGCGTGGTGCGCAAGGCCGGGATCAAGCTTTGCTGCGGCGGCATCATCGGCATGGGCGAAAGCAACCGCGACCGCGCGGCGCTGCTCCAGGTGCTGGCCGCCCAGACCCCGCACCCGGAAAGCGTCCCGGTCAATGTCCTGGTGCCGGTGCCGGGCACACCGATGGCCGAGCGGCCGCCGGTGGAACCGCTGGATCTGGTGCGCATGGTCGCCACCGCCCGCATCGCCATGCCGGCCTCCCAGGTCCGGCTTTCGGCCGGGCGGCGCAACCTCTCGCCCGAGGCCCAGGTGCTGTGTTTCCTGGTCGGGGCCAACTCGATCTTCGCGGGCGACCATCTGCTGACCACGCCCAACTGCGAGGAAGACGCCGACACCGCCCTCTTGCGCGCCATCGGCGCCCACCCCTGAGGTTCCACCCCCTTGAGCCACAAGATCAAAGGCCCGCCCCGGGGTCCGAAGGGGCCGCGCACGGTCTGGATTTACGGCCTGCACGCGGTGGCGGCGGCGCTGCTCAACCCGGACCGCGCGGTACGGCGGTTGCTCGTCACTCCGGTCGGGCTGGAGGCGCTGGACGGTATTTTGCATCAGGTCAAGGCGGCGGGGCTGACCCGGCCCCAGCCCAACTCGGTCGGCCGCCCGGAACTGGAAAAGCAACTGCCCGCCGGGGCCGTCCACCAGGGGGCCGCGGTCGAGGTTGATCCGCTGGAGGAGGTCGATCTCGAGGACCTCACCGGCCTGCCCGAATCGGAGCGCCCGGGCGCGGTGGTGGTGCTGGATCAGGTCACCGACCCGCATAATGTCGGCGCGATTCTGCGTTCGGCGGCGGCGTTCGGCGCCGGCGCGGTGATCGTCACCGAACGCAACGCCCCCGAGACCACCGGGACCCTGGCCAAAAGCGCCTCGGGTGCGGTCGATGTCATTCCGCTGATCCGGGTCACCAACCTCGCCCGCGCGCTCAGCGACTTGCAACAGGCCGGCTACTGGTGCGTCGGCCTCGACGAATCGGGCAAGCGCAGCCTGCCCGAACTCGATCTGACCGGCCGCGTCGCCATCGTGCTTGGTGCCGAGGGCGCCGGCCTGCGCCGGTTGACCCAGGAGCGCTGCGACGATCTCGCCCGCCTGCCCACCGGCGGCCCGATCGGCACCCTCAACGTCTCGAACGCCGCCGCAGTGGCCCTTTACGAATGGGCGCGGCTGCGCACGCGCTGAGGCGCCGCCACAAATTGACCCCTGAACAGATAAAGAGACTGGACAGGGCCGCGACAATCTGCTAAACGTTGCGATATCAGTGTCAGAAGGCACTGTTGATTTGGAGAAGTCCAATGTCCGCAGACTCAAGGTCCGGCCTTTGGTCCGGTATCGGCTCTGCCCGGGCGATCTCCCCAGGCTGGGGGAGCGCCGGGCTTTATGCGTTCCCGTTTGGTTGCCCGTGGTCCGGGGCAAACGGGTCTCTAGCGGCTGGGGAGGCTTCCCATGGCTGACCTCACCCCTCCGATCGGACCGGGCACCCATGCTTCGGGCTATACCGCGCCCGTGGCACCAGCCCCCGCCGCCGCCCCAAACGGCCCGGCGGCTCCTGCCGCCGACACGCGTCACGCCGCGGTTCCGGCCACCGGAACCGAGCACAGCGAAGTGGTCACCGGCTTCAATCCTTCGGTCACCATCGATCCCGACACCCACATCGTGGTGATGACCATTCGCTCACCCGACGGCGAGACGCTGCGCCAGATTCCAAACCAGCACGAGTTGGCGGCATACAAGGCGAGAGCCGTCGATCAGAAGAAAGGGACCAAGCAGAGCTGACCGGGCCGCGGGCGGGGCCGTCCCGCACCGCCAGTCCGCTCTGATAACAAGGAGACAGGGCGTTTTCGATCCCCATGGATCGGACACAGCGCTGGCTCAGGACGCCGGATATCAGGGAGCCGGATAGCGATGAGGGATGCGCGTGGCATTCCCAAGAACGAGATTGCAACCGGACGGGACCCGGACCCGCCCGCGCCGATGGCGTCTCCGGGCCAGCGGCAGCCACGCAAACGGTGGTCCGAGCACGAGGTGTCCCAGCTCCGGGCCTGTTGCGAGGCCAACCTGTCCGACCCCGAGATCGCGCGCCGGCTGAAGCGGACCGAGCGGGCGGTCCGGACCATGATCCTGCGTCTGGGCGGCCAGCCGCTCCGGGAGGCCACCCGCCCCTGGACCGACGGCGAATGCGACCTGATCCGGCAGATGCACGCGGCGGGAGCCAACTGGGCCGCCATTGCCGCCGCGCTTCCCGGACGGACGCCGCTCGCGATCTACCGCAAGCTCGGCCATCTGGTCGGCGCGGCGCCGTTCGCCGCCCGCCGCCGGGTCCGCCCACCCGCCGCCGCCGCACCCGCAGCTCCAAAGGCCGGGCCGCCGCCCGCCGTGCCGGTGGCGGCCAATCAACCCGGCCGCCCGCCCTGGCGCCCCCAAGTGATTCCGGGCGCGGCCCGGACGCTGGCGTCGATCGACACCATGGTCCGCTGGCTGCGCTCCCGGGATTTTATGGTCTTGAAGGGGCCATTCGGCTGGCGGGTCGACCAGCACGAGTTGAAGACGGATCTGGCGCTGGTCGACTTCGTCAATGTCCGCCGGATGCGACTCCGGCTGCCGGTCTTCGTTCTGGCCACGCCGAAACACGAGGCCGATGCCTTCGATATCGCCGGCTAGCGCCGCTCACCCGTGATCGACGACCGCGTTGACCATCGGGGCCGCCAGATCCGCCGCAGCACGGTCAAAAAATAAGCCTCTCGCTCCGCTGTCGCCAACCCCATATCAATCGGGTGGCGCTCGCCACCGCCCCGGCCCGTTCGCCGGCCCGTTGGCCGGGGCCGCCGATAGGGAGAGACAGGATGAACACCGTCCAATACCCCGTGTCAGGATCTCCGGAGCAACCCGCGACCCTGGCCCAGCACCGCCTTCAGTCCCTGTATCCCGAGATGATGGCGCCTCTCGATATGGCGGACGTAAACGGGCATCCCGGGATCGCGCTGACGGCAGCCCTGGTGAACTGGGACCTGGCACCGCGCCTTCAGGACAAGGAAGACGATTACCTGCCCGACATCCAACCCCAGCCAATGGCGGCGCTGACCGTGTCCGAGGTTGAGGCGCTGACCGTTCACTGACCGGCCGCCGAGGCGGCCGGCTATGCCTCAGAGGGAGGGACGGCCTGCGCATTGCCGGCATCCTGGGCCGCTCCGAGCTGCGCCCGAACCAAAGCCAGTTCCCGGTCCAGTTCAACCACGCGGCGCTTCAGCAGGTCATTCTGGGTTTCCATCCGGCGCACGTCATCAATGACGGCCAAAGCAAGCGACGGCCGATGCCCCGACAATCCGATACAGAGGTCGGACAGCAGCACCGTAAGACGGGGAGAGATTGGCGGGACACTCACGGAGCAGCCACCGGCAATCCAACGCGCCGAAGCTCCGTAAACTCGTCGCGCCAGCTGATTAAATTTATAGCACTCATGGGTGGCATTCCTTTCTATTGATGTCGAACGAACGACACCCTTAGCCAGAATCCCCCCATTAATGATGTAAATTATTTTTTGGCCCGTATCGAATAGTGCGAGCGCGCAACTATTAATTAGTGAATGCTAAGTTATGCAGCGCAATATTTGCATGCCTCGTATTCGAGTCGGCCTTCGGCGCCCGGGGAGCCGGACCTGAGCGCATGCCGCCGGGGCGGCCGCCTCGTGATTGGCCTTGCCATATCTCAGCTTTCCCGCGCGGCCGTTCCGGCCTAGATTTAGACTCAAGCCGCTACGGTCAGGTCCCTTATTTAACGGCCCTCACCAGGACAAGAGAGGTAGCAATGTCTGCCCTGCAGGATTCCAGAATTACCGAACAACACAACGCGATAGAGCATATGATATCCGATATAGAGGCACTTGGCGACAGGGCCGTCGATCGTGCCCGGGTCTCAAAAATGTTGTCGGTCTTTATGAAGCTGGCCGGATCATATTTTGATAACGAAGAAAAAGTCATGATGACAAAAGGATACAGGCCCCTGCCCTCTCACCGCTCCGATCACCGGAGGATCATTGAAACTCTGGAACTGATTATTCAGGTTTGTTGTGATGACAGCCTGCCCATCAGCAATGATATTGGCGGCCGGATCCGGGAGCTTATGGACGAGCATATTAAGACATACGACAAATCAATGATGTCCTATCTCGACAAGATCGGATAGCGGCCGGAGGTTCCGGCCGACGGCCGGCGATCGCCGGGCTCTGCCCCGCCGGAGCCGGCCAAACTCCTGAAATTGCTTGGCCGACCCAACACGATGCGAATGCGCGACCTCTGACCGACCTGAAGAGGGTGACCCTGGAACGGCCCGATCCCGAACGGAATGGTCACGTCGAGTGGACCTTGGAGCCCGTTCTTATCGTCGGGTTGGGTTGATCTTGAGCCGCCGCCAGCGTCGCCGCTGGACGACGGCAGAGAAGGCTCGCCGCTCCTCTTAGCCCCTCAGCCCGGCCACGCGACCGGAAACAGGGCGGCGACCTCGGCGGGGCCGGGGGCGGCGGCGATGCGGATTTTGGCGCCGCGGCGGGCGGCGTCGATGCCGGCTTCGGCGGCCTGCCAGCGGCCGGCCTCGGCGTCGACGATCGCCGCGAGCCGCTCCAGGCTGGCGGCGGGTGCGCCGGTGGCGGGGTCCAGCTCGATCCCGAGCAGCGCCGTGAGGATCGGCGCCGCGCCGCCGCCGGCCAACACCGCCCGCGCCTCCTGGGCTTTTATGAGATAGCTCATCGCCTGACCGGAGCCCGGGGTGAGAAAGCGCGCCCGCAGCGCCTCGGCCTCGGCGTCGACCCGTTGGCAGGCCTCGGCCCTGGCCCGGGCCAGGGCGGCGGCGGCCTCCCCGGCGCCCGGCGGCGGCGCGGTCAGCCATGTCACCGCCACGGCGGCGCCGTCGGCGGTGAGGGCGGCGGTCTCGCCGATCACCGGCAGCGCCGGCGCGGGCGGCTCGACCAGCGGCAGCACCCGCCAGCCCGGGCAGAGGCTTTCGAGGTCGGCGGCGCTCCAGACATTGAGCGCGCCCGCCGGGTGCTGGGTGCCGTCGGGGCCAATAAAGGCTTCGGCGCCGCGGACCACCCGGAGGCTGGCATCGGCGGCCATGATCGCGAAGGGGAAAATCATCGGGGGCGTCCTCAAAGGGTGAACTGGCGTTGCAGACCGGCGCGGATGTATTGGGCGTCGGCGTCGCTCAGCTTGTGATCGAAGATCAGAACGGCGGAGATGGTGCCATCCCAGTAGGCGCTGGTCGCGGCCCAGCGGCCGAGCGACGGCGAGCCCGCGCCGGCGGCATGGGTGCCGGTCGGCGTGCGCGGGCCATAGGGCGAGCCGTTGAGCCAGGCATATTGGAGCGAGCCGTCATTGGCGATTTCGCAGAGATAATTGGCGCCCGCGGTCAGGCCGGTGGTCGGCAGATCGTCCTGGTAGGTGGCGTGATTGCAGGAGCCGGCCAGCACGGTGATCGCGGTGTTGGCGCGGGTTGTGGTCGCCGTGCCGGTGGCCAGCACGGCGTGCTCGCCCGAGAGCGCCGCCGCGGTCGGCTGGAACAGGGCGAAGATATGATAGGCGCCGTTGCCCGCGGGGATCGAGCCGGCGGCGAGGTCGAGATACCGGGTCGAAGCGGCGGCAAAGGTCATGGTCCCGAGGTTGCCGGGACCGCCGCCGCTGGCGTATGACGGCCGCCGGGCATCGGTGGCCTGGGTGGCGTGGCGACCGTTGCCCGATTTGTCGCTGAGCTGGGAGACGCCGCTCCCGGTCACCGTGACCGAGGTCGGATCGCTGGCGTCGAGCCAGGCGAGCAGGCCGGTGATCTGGCGGGCGTCAAAGTGGTGAGAGACCGAGGTGACATAGAGTTTCGTCGCGCTGACGGCGACGAAATCAAGAATCGTCGAGGCCCCCGCCGGCTTCGCCAGATCGAGGTCGACCGGCAGCCAGTACGAGCCGAATGAGAGGCTTCGATACCCGGTGGCGTCCTGGGTCAGAATGACCCTGCCGCTCACGCCGGAGGTGATACCGCTGGGGTTGGCCAGGATGCGGTTGCCGCCCAGCGTCCATAGATAGGTCGTGGCCGCGGCGAGATCGAGCGTGACCGAGGCCGCGTCGGTGACCGTCACCGCCGCGGCAACGGTCCCGGCGGCCCCCTTGATGTTGCCGGTCGCACTGCCCCACGAGCCCGCCGCCTTGGTGTAGACGTCACCGCTGGCGGTGTTGAGGTAGCAGTCGCCGTTGACCCCGGTCCCGGCCGGGGGCGCACCCGAACCGCTGTACCAGACCGAACCCGCGGCCCCCGCGGCGCCGCTGGCGCCGGTCGCCCCGGTGGCGCCTCTGATGCTGCCGGCCGCGCTGCCCCAGGCGCCGGCGGCCCTGGTGTAGACGTCACCGGTGGCGATGTTCAGATACCAGTCGCCATTGACGCCGGTCGCGACCGAGGGCGCGCCCGAACCGCTGTGCCAGACCGAACCCGCGGCACCGCTTGGCCCGGTGGCACCGGTGGCGCCAGCCGGTCCCTGCGCGCCGGTCGGTCCGGTCGAACCGGTCGCCCCCGCGACCCCGGCCGGTCCCTGCGCCCCCTGGGGGCCGGTGGCGCCGGCAGACCCGGCGACGCCCTTGAGATTGGCGATCGCACTGCCCCACGAGCCCGCCGCCTTGGTGTAGACATCGCCGCTGGTGGTGTTGAGGTAGTAGTCGCCGCTGATGCCGGCCCCGGCCGAGGGCGCCCCCGCGCCATTGTACCAGGTCGACCCGGGCGACCCGCTGCCCGATGGCCCCTGAGGACCGCGGAGGGTCCCGAGCGCCGTGCCCCACGACCCCGCCGCCTTGGTGTAGACGTCGCCGGTGGAGATGTTGAGGTAATAGTCGCCGTTGCCCCCGAGACCCGAGGCGGGGGCACCGCTGCCTTCGTGCCAGGCCGAGCCGGCGGGACCGGCCGGCCCCTGGGAGCCGGTGGCGCCGGCGGCACCGGTGGCACCGCTCGCGCCGCGGATCGAGCCCGAAGGCGAACCCCAGCCCCCGGTGCTCCGGGTGTAGACCTCGCCGGTGGTCAGATTGAGGTAATAGTCCCCGGTGGTGCCGATCGCCGATGACGGCGCAGCCGCACCGCTGAACCAGACCGAACCCGGCGTCCCCGCCGGTCCGCGCGGCCCGACGCCGCCACCGCCGCCACCACCGCCGCCGGCACCGGGGGCATAGGCGGCCAGGGTGTAGGCGACGCAGCGCCAGGCCCCGCCGCCCTCGCTGATGAAGAGGGCCAGATCGCCCGCAGCGGTGGTGAGGTCGGCGCCGCCGGGCAGGATCAGCCGGAGATCATCGTTGACCAGCGTCACCGCGTCGGCGAAGCGGACCAGCCGCTCGGCTCCGGCCGGCGCGCTGCCGAGCGCGGTGATGGTGACGCCGCTGCCGGTAACCGTCAGGTAGTTGCCCGAGGCGCCGCCGAGATCGATCGCCGGAGCGGCGGCAAGGTCGCTGCCCCGGACCAGATTGAGCGCACCTTCAACGCTGCCGACAAACGGCGTCAGACCGTGACCGATGGTGATGATCATGGTCGGTCACTCCTTTTCTGAAAGGTAGAGGTGGCCGTCGCCATCAGCGCGCACCGCGGCGAGGTGGGTGTGGCGGCCCCGCCCCATCAGATCGCCGCCGAGCGAGGCGTGATAATAGGTGCCAGCGGGAAAAAAATGGTCGGAGCCGCTGGCGCTGACCGTGCCATCGCCGGTGGCGAGGAAGACCGGAACGGTGGCGTACAGGCTGATCACCCGGGTCTTGGGATCGAAGGGACCGAGGCGGGCGCTGCCGGCTCCGACCGTCAGGACGTGAGCCCCGGCTAAGACGAAGCGCAGCGCCGGGATCGGATGGCCGTTGTCATCGGTGGGTAGCTGGGTCGACATGGGGGCAAGGCTCCTGTGCTGGCCGCCGCCGCCATCGCGCGGACGGCGCAGGGGCGGCGGATGTTCCTAGGACTTATCGCCTGTATGACGGCGCGGTACGGACTATATACCTATTATTGTCCGTCCTGTCAAGAACAAATATCGAACACACGCACAGAATCCTGATGCCGCAGCTGCGAACGCCAGCTTCCGTTCCCGCTCGAGTTCGGCTACCATGGCCGCGATTCGCCCCGCCTCCCCCGCCCCCCACCTGCTCCTGGGAGCCCCCCCGATGCCTGAAGGCAAATTCCGACTGGTGACCCGTTCCGACTTCGACGGCTTGGTCTGTGCCGTGCTGCTGCGCGAACTGGGCATGATCGAGGAGATCACCTTCGTCCATCCCAAGGACATGCAGGACGGCAAGGTCGCGATCACCGGACGCGACATCACCACCAACCTGCCTTATGTCGACGGCGCCCATCTGGCGTTCGACCATCACGCCAGCGAGGTCGAACGGGTGGGCAGCCGGCCCAACCACGTGATCGACGCCAGCGCGCCCTCGGCCGCGCGGGTGGTCTGGCGCCATTACGGCGGCGCGGACCGTTTTCCCCGGGTTTCCGAGGAGATGATGCGCGCCGTCGATCAGGCCGACTCGGCGCAGTACGCCCGGGCCGACATCCTGGCCCCCGAGCGCTGGTCGCTGCTCAACTTCATCATGGATGCGCGCACCGGCCTCGGCCGCTTCCGCAACTTCCGCATCTCCAACTACAGCCTGATGATGGAGCTGATCGAGTACTGCCGGAATCACACCATCGAGGAAATCCTCGCCCTGCCCGACGTCAAGGAGCGCACCGAGCTGTACTGGAGCCACCAGCACCGCTTCATCGAGCAGCTGGAAAGCCGTTCGCGCCAGGAGGGCTCGGTCGCGATCCTGGATCTGCGCGGCCAGGAGCCGATTTTCGCCGGCAACCGCTTCATGATCTACGCCCTCTATCCCGGCGCCACGGTCTCGGTCCACGTCCTCAACGGCCTCAAGAATCAGAACACCGTGCTCGCGGTCGGCAAGTCGATCATCAACCGCGGCTCCACTGCCCATATCGGCTCTCTCATGCTCGAATATGGCGGCGGCGGCCACCATGCCGCCGGCACCTGCCAGATCGATAACGACAAGGCCGACGCCATCCTCGCCACCATCACCGCCCGCCTCAACGCCGGCGCGTGAGGGCGGTTGCCCCGCGCTTTATTGAGAAATCAGACCCTCGATGACCGATGACCTCGCCCCCCGGGCGCTGGCCGTGGATTTGCTGTCGGCGGTGCTGCGCCGGCAGCGGCCGCTCGACGATGTTTTCGAGGCGCGGATCGCGGGCTCCCGGCTGGAGGGGCGCGACCGCGGTTTCGTGCGCCTGCTGGTCGCCGCCACCCTGCGCCGACTCGGCCAGATCGACGCCCTGATCGGGGCCATGCTCGACCGGCCGGGGACGCTGAAGCCGCCGATCCAGGACCTGTTGCGGCTGGGCGTGGCGCAGCTGCTGTTTCTCGGCACGCCGGCCCATGCCGCGGTCAACACCACGGTGGCGCTGACCGGCGCCGAGCCCCAGACCCAGCCCTACAAGAAGCTGGTCAACGCCCTGATGCGCCGGCTCGGCCGCGAGGGCGCGGCACTGCTGGCGGCCCAGGACGCCGCCCGGCTCAACACTCCGGACTGGCTCTGGAACTCCTGGCAGGACGCCTATGGCGCCGCGGGCGCCCGGGCCATCGCCGGGGCCCACCTCCATGAGGCGCCACTCGATCTCTCCTTGAAAATCCCGGCCGACGCCACCCTATGGGCCGGACGGCTCGAGGCGGACATCCTGCCCACCGGCTCGCTGCGCCGGGCCGCCGGCGGCGCCGTAACTGAACTGCCGGGCTTCGCCGAGGGCGGCTGGTGGGTCCAGGACGCCGCTGCCGCTCTGCCCGCGCGCCTGCTCGGCGCCGTCGCCGCGCAACGGGTGTTCGACCTCTGCGCCGCCCCCGGCGGCAAGACCGCGCAACTGGCCGCGGCCGGCGCCCGGGTGGTGGCGGTGGACCGGGCGGAGCCGCGTCTCGCCCGCCTCAGCGCCAACCTGGCCCGGCTCGGCCTCGACGCCGAAACCGTCACCGCCGACGCCGCCGGCTGGCAGCCGGCCGAACCCGCCGATGCCATCCTGCTCGACGCGCCGTGCAGCGCCACCGGCACCATCCGCCGCCATCCCGACATTCCCCAGCTCAAGCAACCGGCAGACGTGGCCAAGCTGGCCGTGCTCCAGGCCCGCCTGCTCGGCCACGCCCTGACCCTGCTGCGGCCGGGCGGGACCCTGGTCTACACCGTCTGCTCGCTCCAGCCCGAGGAGGGCGAGCGCCAGATCGCCGCCCTGCTCTCGGCCGGCGCCCCGGCCGCGCGCAAACCCGTGTCCGCCGCCGAGATCGGCGGCCTCGCCGACGCTCTCACCACCGCCGGCGACGTCCGCACCCTGCCCTGTCACCTCGCGGGCCAGGGCGGCATGGATGGCTTCTATATCGCCCGGCTGGTCCGCACCGGCGGGTGAAGCCGGGCCGCTCGTAAGCCCTCCTAATGGCAGAGCAGAACCGGCACCGTCATGTGCCTGAGAATGAAGCCCGTGAGACTGCCCAGCACCAGACTGCGCAGCCGGGACCGGCCGTAGGCCCCCATCACGATCAGATCGCTGCCCAGATCCGTCGTGGTGTTGAGGAGGGTATCGCCGACCTCGTGGGACTCGCAGACGAAGTGGCTGGCCTCGGCGGCGATGCCGTGGCGGGTCAGATGACGGACGACGCGGCGACCCGGCTCGTTACCGCTCTCGGAGTCGCTGTCGGGGTCGGCGCCGGTTTCGGGGTTGACCGCCAGCAGCGTCACCCCTTGCGCCCGCTCCAGCAGCGGCATGGCGTCGCCCAGAGCCCGCGCCGCCTCGCGGCTGCCGTTCCAGCCCACCAGCACCCGCCGTCCGACGGTGGGAAAGCGGCCGACATAGGGGACGACCAGCACCGGCCGGCCGCACTCGAAGACCAGCCGTTCGGGGTGGACCCGGTCTTCGTCGCCGGGAGCCTCGGGATCATCCTGGCCGGCGACCACGAGATCGCGGCAGCGGCCGTGATGGACCGCGACATCGGTGGGATCGCCGAAGGTCACCCGCCACTCCGAGCGGGCCAGCCGGCCGGCCCGGCGCAGCCGCTCTTCGAAGCCGAGGGCGGCGACCGCAATCCGCGCCTCCTGCTCCTCCCGAAAGGCCGCCCGCATCTCGTCGGTGAAATAGGTTTCGAAACTGCCCGGCAACACCACCGGCGGCCGGATGTAAAGGCCGGTCAAATCAGCGTCATGATCGGCGGCGAGCGCCGCCGCGACCTCGATCCGCCGTCCAGCCGCCGCCGTGTCGTCGCAGATCACCAGAATGTCCTTGAGTGCCATCGCGCCCTCCCGCCGGCCTGACATGGCCGTACCCAATATAGGCAGTGCCGGGCGGCGCAGCAGGGGATGCGTCAAAGTGGCGTCCGCCTCAAGCCGGCGACACTATACTTTTGATAGGCTGAAAACAGCTCACTATCGCCCTACCATTGTAGTGTGGCCTGTGTAATCTGTATTGGCCATACTGGTGATGTCACGAGGGCGGTCAATGCGCGCCTTTCATATCCTGATCGTCGACGACGACTCCGTCGTCCGCATGGCTCTCGAAGCGCTTCTGAGAAAGCTGAGTTTCAGCAACATCGATCAGGCCGCCAATGGCTTCGATGCCCTGACGCTGCTGATCGGCCGCCAGTACGACCTGATTTTCGTTGATAATGCCATGCCGGTGATGTCGGGTCTCGAGTTCCTGCGCCGGTGCAAGTGCGGCTCGGTGCTCGACTGGACGACGGTGATCATGCTGACCGCCAGCGCCGATGGCGCCATCGTCTCGGCGATCCGCGACGAGGCGCTCAAGGTCGACGACTTCATCATCAAGCCGTTCGACCGCAAGGTGGTCGGGGCCAAGCTCGACCGCCTGCTCCGCAGCGAGAAAACCAGCCCCGTGCAACGGCTGATCCAGCTCGCCAGCCTGCCGGCGGACAGCCGCAAGGGCGCGTTCCTGTCGATCACCAGCGAAAGCCGGGACGAGGTCGCGACGGTGCGCCTGTTCGGCTTCTTTCTCAACGACGACCGCCACTTCGTCAAGGATCTGCCCGACACGATTTCCAGCAGACCCGAACCCTCGATCATCCTCGACCTGTCCAACGTCCTGATGATCGACGAATTCGGCCTCGGCATGCTATTGCTGATCAACGGTGTCGCCACCATGGCCCAGAAGCGCCTGGCCTTGAGTCTCGACGACAAGACGATCAAGGGCCGCCTGGTCGCGCTCGGGCTGTCGCAGATCATTCCGGTGATCGATGACACCGCCGAACGGCCGGTTCGCCAAGCCACCGCCGTGGCCGGACGGGAACTGCTGCCGGGCCGCTACGAGACCGGCCCGGCCAATGGATAGGGTGTGGGAGCAGACGAATGAGGCATCCGATGGCGATGGTCCGGATCGCCGCGCTGGTCGCGGGCCTGATGGCGTCGACAGGGCTGCCGGCGGCGTCGGCCGGGCTGATCAACCAGAGCCTGCACATTGAGGCGACGATCGAAGGCCGGCGGGCGACGCTGGAAGCGGTGATGATCCGCCCCGACGGCCCCGGCCCGTTTCCGCTGGCCGTTCTCTCCCACGGTTCACCCCGCGACGGCAAAGAGCGCGCGGCGATGTCCCCGCTCGCTCTGCTTCCGCAGGCGACGGTTTTTGCCCGGCGCGGCTGGGCGGCCGTTTCGGTGATGCGGCGGGGCTATGGCGGCAGCTCCGGTCCCGCGGTCGAGGGCACGGGGCCTTGCAACAATCCCGACTACCTCGCGTCGGGTCGGCGCAGCGCCGCCGACCTTCGCGCCGTGATCGGCCAGCTTTCGGCCAACCCGCTGATCGATGCCAGCCGGATCATCAGTGTTGGCATCTCCGCCGGTGGCTTCGCCTCGGTGGCCTTGACCGCCGCTCCGCCGCCCGGATTGCTCGCCGCAATCAGCTTCGCCGGCGGGCGCGGTTCGGTCCGTCCCGATGAGGTTTGCCAGGAAGACCGTCTGGTTGAGGCCTTCCGTCGCTTTGGCCAGTCCTCTCGGCTGCCGACGCTGTGGATTTATGCCGAAAACGATCACTTTTTCGGACCGGGGCTGGCCCGCCGCTTTCACGCCGCCTTCACCGGGGCCGGCGGGCGGGCGGAGTTTATCGGCGCGCCGGCGTCGGGCGATGACGGGCACCATCTCTTCCGGCGCGGGATCGATGCCTGGACACCGTGGGTCGACCGCTTTCTCGATGACCTTGGCCTCGCCCCGCGCCAGCCCCTGATCCCGGTGACGGCGGCGCATCTGGCGCCGCCGTCCGGCCTGTCGGCCAATGGCCGGGCCGCCTTCGCGGACTACCTTGCCGCGGCCCCCAACAAGGCGTTTGCCTTGTCGAGTGACCGCGCCTTCGGCTGGAAAAGCGGCCAGCGCAGCGAAGCCGACGCCCAGACGGGTGCCCTCACCGCCTGCCGGAAACACACCGCTCTGGCCTGCCGGGTCTTTTCGGTCAATGACCATCGGGCAGAGTGATCAGGGGGCGCGGGGACCAGC
>SERZ01000108.1_pt1 | contig 51943 bp, 52 predicted proteins | sample 3171461 | NCBI WGS metagenome assembly SERZ01 (sample SAMN06051861, study PRJNA518727) | freshwater metagenome | biome: subpolar coniferous forest; feature: holomictic lake; material: water; isolation source: holomictic Lake 227, 6 m depth | place: Canada: near Kenora, Ontario | collected... | reverse complement strand
CACTCCGATTCTCGTGGCAGCCCACGCAACTGGCGGTTTCGCCCGGTTGGAGATAGACCATGCTGCGCATGGTCATCACCGCCATGGAATTGCCATCAAGGAGTTGAAAGCTGAGCGGAGCGCCGGCCGGTGCCTCGAAGAATACGCTTCCATCGGCCTGGACCGGAACAGTCCCCAGCACCCGCTTGGGAGTTTCAAAGGCGTAATAACTGTCGGGGTTGTGGTTCTGGGTGGCCTGATCGAGAATCTCGATGACCCGCAGGCTTTTGACCGAGCCGCGAGCGATCCGTCCGGCATGATCGAAGCGGTTCTGATAGACGTCTTGAATATAGAACTGGCCTTTTATCTCCTTACTGGGGGAGGCCACCGGGCGTGCTGCTGGCATGGGACGCGGTTGCACAGGGATCGGGAATGTGGCGTCGAATTGCTGGTCCTGGTAGATCAGCTCCCGCCCCCCCAGCGTGTCGGCAAGATAGATTCCCGACCGACCGCCGTGGTTGCCGCACACCAGGAACAGCTCCTCGGTGAGCGGATAAGGCATCATGTAGGAACTCCAGCCAGCGTCCATGGCAAGCGTCGCCTGCTCCGGCTTGTCCGTCAAAGCATAGGGAAAGCCGAAGGGATAAATGCCGTTTTCATCCGGTTTCATCTCCCTGTTTTTCGCCAGATACTCCGGGGTGTGGAATTCCGGGAAACGCGCCTCCGGAGTCAGCATCACCAGCGGCTTGAGCCCATCGGCGCCGAGTTCGGGGCGAATCCGAATGATCGTGCCCCACCTAACGTTGTGGTGGGCGGTGGCGGTCGCAATTAAATCCCTGGTGCCCGGGATGGGACGCGCATGCATGACCAGGTTGGGATCCAAGGTGTTGTTGCCATAGACGTACGCCGTGCCGGTGCCGTCGGTATTGGTGGCCCAGAGCTTGTGAAGGAACTGGATACTCCGATTGATGTATTCCCATCGCGTGTAGAGTAGCCGCCCGTCCGGCAGCAGGGTCGGGTTGTATTCGTTCAACTCCCCAAAGGAAAGGGCGCGCACGTTGCTCCCATCCCCGTCGCAGCGGTGCAGCACAAACGCTGGGTTGTAGCGCTGACCGGCGACACAGCGCACCGTGGTCATGACCCGGGTCGAGGTGAAGGCAAACCCGCCGTCGGGCAAATAGCAGGGATCCATATCCTCGATGAAATGCGTTGCCCGCCCGAGGCGTGGCATATCAGGATCCCGAGGGGTTCCCGTGATCTGGCGCAGCCCGCTGCCATCCAGCCCGATCTCGTAAATGCGGAAGGTTTTCTTGGCCAAGTCCTCCGACTCGGGAGCGTAGGCGAAGACGACCTTGCTTCCATCAAAGAAGAGGTCGGGCCGCAAGGTCACGCCCGGCGGCAGCGCTTCCTTGGTCAGATAGCGCACGCTGGGCTGGGATTTCCAGTTTTGCAGCACCGCGATGCCGGGCACCGGTCCCTGCTGATTGCCGGCCAGGAACGAGTCAACCATGTGGCCGAGGAAAGCGCCGGGGAAGCCTGTCTTGAGCGCCACCGAGTTGGCGTTGAAAAGAATGTCGTTAAACTGAAGGGCCGGATGGGAAAGGATGATTTCGCGCCGCAACGCCCGGATCTCTTCGATGGCCACCGGCTGCTTATTGCGGTTCCGCTCAAGAAGCTGGAGATACTTGGCGCGCAACTCGGGCCGAGGCGCGCTCTTTTCCACCAACTGCAGGGTTCGCTCAGTGAAGGCCAGCCACTTTTCGCACTGGGCATCCCCCGCCGACGCCATCCGAGGCGCGCTCAAAACGGCGACACAGGCCAAAGCCATGCCAGCGAGCAGGGGCCGGAAGCTGCGGGATAGGAATACCTTGATGATGTTTCTCATTTTGCTTTCTCCAATCAGAACGGGTTCAGTGATTCTTTGACCTGCTTGGTGCCCCAAACCGACACTTCTTCAATGAAGCTGTTCTCCGGCACATCCACGCAATGAACCAGTGTGCGCGCAAATTCTTCCGCGCCTGGAAAGCCTTCCATCCATGCGCTGTCGATTCCCGAGGCATCGCAGAAGCCTGTCCTGGCGGCACCGGGGATGAAGGTGGTCGCTTTTCCTCCCCACTGAGCCATTTCGAGGTGAATGCAGCGCGTAAACCCAACCAGCCCAGCCTTTGCGGCGGTATATACGGACCAGTTGGGCCAGGAATGGTGAGCGCATGCACTGGAGACGTTGACAATATGGCCGCGGCCATTGGGTTTCATCACTTTGATTGCTTCCCGGCAACCCTTGGCGACGGAAGCGAGATTCACGGATAATGTTTGCTCAATATCCGAATCCTCCATCTCCTCCACCGGAGCGATCTTCCCGCCCGCCCCATGGTTATTGATGAGGACATCCAGCCTGCCGAACCTGTTGAGCGTGGCATCCATCAACCGCTTCCAGTCTTCGGTGGACGTGGCGTCGGCTTGCACGGCGAGCAGATTTTCGCCCGCTCCGAGTGCCGCTTGCGCCCGTTGGAGTTTTTCCAGGTTGCGCCCCGTGATCACCGCCCGGCCTCCCATCTCAAGAAGCATCCGAGCCGCTTCCAAGCCAAACCCGCTGGAGCTACCGGTAACAATGATTGTTTTGCCTTCGATATAGTGTTTCATCGTTCGTTTTGAAATCCGCCGGTTATTCGCTTTGTTATTTTGAAACCGCCGATCGATTGGCCGCTTCCAGGAATGCCGCCACCTGTTTTTCGCTCAATACCTTCACGTGCGAGGGTTTCCCCATCTCCTGGTTCTTGCAGGTCCAGAGCACTTTTTTGTCTGCCGACACCGCAAAGACGGGCACGCCGCCATGGTAGGCCGCGAGCACTGTCGTTCCATCTGGAAGACGCTGGCTTCCGGCTGCATAGTTAAACCCCATCTCCGGCACGTCTTCTTTCGTCAGATTCCATACCACTTTGCCCGACGGATCGATCTCGGCCAGTGAGGAGTTGTAACCGCCCCCAACGAGCAGGTTGCCGTTTGCGATCTGGTCGGCGCTGTGCAGGCAGCACCAGTTCAGGCCCTGCTTTTTCATCTCTTTTCCCTCAAGCAATCGCACGATCTTTCCCGCCGGGTCGAACTCATAGAGGTTGTTCTCCCCCATGGCGCAGACCAGGTAATTTCCATTGGCCAATTTGCGCACCTGCCGCATTTGGTTATGGGCGGTGCCCTTGAGCGGAAGCTTGACCTCTTTCACCTGCTTGCCGTTCTTGTCCAACTCCAGAATCCTCGCCATTCCGCCTTCCCCGAAAACCACTCCGCCGTCGGGAAGCGGCTGGCAATTGTGAATCTCGATCGGCTGCCCGGCAGGCCCCGTGTATTCCCACACCACCGAGTTGTCCGGGCGCACGACCTTGACCCTGTTGCCGCCGGATGCCAGCACATTCCCGTCGTCGAGCAGCCATGCCTCCTGGCATGAACCCGGAAGATCGGTTTTCCAAACCACCTTGTCGTCGGCGTCAACCATGTAAGCTGCATGGTTGGTATAGCTCGCCAACAGCAATGGGGGATGTTTGGGCACCGTTGTTTCAGCGGCTTGGAGCAGGGCTTGGCTCAGCGCAAGCACGGCGAGAATTCCGAGAGTTCTTTTTTTGTCCATGGGGAGGTTCTATTGCGGAGAAAGTGAGCGCGGTGGCTAAATCGGAATACTTAGCCGTTCTGCGATCCTGATAGCGGCGCCCTTCACGATTTCAGCCACTCCGGGAAGGTCTTCGGCTGTCAGGCGGTTGGACGGCCCGGTGGCCCAAATCGTAGCGAGCGGATAGCCGTGCTCGTCTAAAATCGGCGCCGCAGCGCAGTGGCAGCCGTCGATCGCCTCTTGATGGTCAAAGGCGACACCAGTTTGCCTCACCCCGGCAAGTTCTTTGAGGAGATCCTTGCGGGATGTAATCGTCTGCTTGTTGAACCGGGTAAACGGCATGTGCGAGATCACGTCGGAGAGTTCTGACTGGGGTAAAAAAGCCAGGAGCGCCTTTCCAGGGGCGGAGCAATGGAGTTCGGTGCGCATCCCCTCCTCAATATGATAGCCAAAGGCGTGGGAACTTTTCACCTGCGCCAGCACAAGCAAACGGGCTTCCTGCGGCAGCAGGGTCGCCAGCGCAACGGTCTCTTGCACAGCGTCACGCAATTGCTTGAGGATCTCCATGGAGGCCGCAACGATGTTCTGCTGGGACACCGCCGCGTAGCCGATCCCCAGCAGCTTGCGCGTCAAAACAAAGCGGCGGTTATTCTCGTACCGGTGCAAGTATCCCATTTGGGTCAGCGTGCAGGCGATGCGGAATACGCTGTTATTGGGAATGGCGAGGGCGCGCGCGATTTCGACCAGTGCCAGCCCTCCTGGATGCTTGCCAAGCAACTCGAGAATCAACATCCCGCGTTCCAGGTTTGGAACATTGTGCTGGGAGTCCGCATTGCCCGCCGGGTTGTATTTTGCAGTAGACACCTTTTCCATTTGTGGTAATCATTTCTATATATCGAATCGCCATATTCTGTCAATATTTTCGAGACGATGCTCAAAAACAAATGTCGCAGCGCCCTGTTTCCGCATTGCATTGCCCCAGACGTTCGCTCCTTCCCTGCTCTCGGAAGCCCGCATGGCAGTCGGGGCGATTGAGAACCGTGCGTCCTCGTTGAACCCAAGAGGAGATTCTTTACAACGATCGGCCGTCTGCGAATATATCGCGTTTTTCAGAGATTCTCATGCCCCCCTCTCATTCATTCCTCTGGCGATTGATCCGGGCATGTAGTTCGATGAAACTGGCCATGGTCGGATTGCTCACGATAGCTCTGGCGTGTGCCATCGCGACGATTTGCGAGTCCAAGTTCAATGCCCAAGTGGCGCGGACATGGTTCTACAACGCCCCCTGGTTTCTGTTATGGCTCGGGTTTTTTTGCGCAAATCTCATCTTCGCGACCCTGGCACGCTGGCCTTGGCAGCGCAGGCACTGGGGGTTTGTCGCCACACATTTCGGAATCGTGATCTTGCTGGCCGGGGCGATGATCGGACAAAAGTTCGGGTCTGATATCAGCCTGCGGCTGCACACAAGCGTCCCTTTCCATGAAACCCAGATGGTATTTGCCAAATACGATTCGGTGGTAGTGAACCGGAGCGGCACGCCAAGCGGCTACCAGCTTTCTCTGTCGGTGAACGGCGCAAAGCCGAAGGTGACGATTGAGCTTCCACCGTTGCGGAGCGAGTCTTTCGACCTGTTTTCGGTGCTGGGGAAAGCGATTTCGCTCCAGGGCGACTCAACAAAAATTTTTATCAAAGGCTACTGGCCGGATTTTGTGATGAAAGAGGGCGGCCCAGAGTCCCGATCAAATGAGCCGAACAACCCGGCTATTCTGGCTCTATTATCGGGTTCCGCTGAAAGCCCGGATGCGGCGGCCGTCCAGGAACTCGGGTTTCAAATCCGATTGGTTCAGTTTAACGTGCCGATGGATGAAGGAACCAACGCGCCATCCGATTTCCGAAGCACCGTTCGCTTCACTGACCCGGTGACCCATGAGACGCTCGATGCTGTGATCTCTATGAACCACCCCGCCAGCTTTCCCTCCGGTTTCTGGCAGACGGCTCTCGGGCGAAACTATAAATTCTTCCAAGCGCAATGGAACCCGAATGACTTGGGGGAAACGACGCTCCAAGCCACCCGCGATCCCGGCTGGCCTCTCAAATGGATCGGCTCGCTGCTGCTGTGCGTGGGGATTGCCGCAATGTTTTATTTAAAATGAACGCGCAAATGTATTGTTCAAGCATGCAAAGCAGCGGGAAAAGAAAGCTGTTCTCTTGGGTGGGCATGGTCACCTTTTTCTGCCTGCTCGCCGCGTGCCCCGCGCCTGCCGTCGCACTGGATTGTTCGCCCCTCGAAAATATTCCCGTGCAATCCGACGGACGCAAGAAACCCTTCTCCACGTTTGCCGCCGAGACGCTTCAGGGGATCTGCGGAAAAACAACTTACCCCGGCGTGGATCGCGATGGGGGGGCTTCCCGGCCCCGCCCGGCAATCGAAACCGTGCTCTCCATGGCCATGGATCCCGAGACATGGAAGGGGCGCCCTGTCATTTTGATCAACTACAAGCCGCTCAAACAATCACTGGGATTATCCCAAGATCGGAAACTTTTCTCGCTGGACGAACTAAAGGATAACCGTGCGTTTTATCAGGCCACCCAGATATTGCAGAACGCGGAAATGGAAGCCGCGAAACCCAGCCTGACCCGCGAGCAAACCGAACTGCGCTCGGTTTGCTCGCGAATCACACGCTTGGAATCGGTGCTCAACGGATCGACGTTGGCCCTCCTGCCACCGGCCGAAGGAAACGCTGGCTGGCTCACCCTTGATCATGCGCAAGAGGCCTTCCTCGGCGCGAAGGGAGAAGCGGTTTCTTTGGCCGCCGCAGAGATGAGCCGCGCGATGAAAGCGGATGATGGAAAACTGTTCCTGGTTGCAAGCAAAAAGCTCTCGGCGGCGCTGGCCGCATTGAACCCTGTGGCTTATCCTCCGGCGCGGCTCATGAAGCTGGAGACTGCCTATGGAAAGCTGCATCCCTTCGGATGGGCATGGGGCCTGTTTGTCTGCGCATCCATCATTCTTTGGCTGACTACCCTTTGGGGCCGCAAGAAGGGGTATATTGTTGCGTGGGTTTTTGTCAGTGCCGGATTTTTGATGATGGTAAGCGGGTTTGCCTGCCGCGTGTGGATCGCCAACCGGGCACCAGTGACGAACATGTATGAGTCGATCCTCTGGGCCGCATTGGGCGTGGTGTTTTTTTCCATGATCATGGAAGCGATGTACCGTTGCCACTACTTGTTCCTGAGCGCGCTGCCGGTGGCCGTGGTTGCGCTCATTCTGGCCGATTCCCAGCCCGCCGTGTTCGATGCATCCATTCGCCCCCTGGCCCCCGTATTGCGGGACAACTTCTGGCTCGCCACCCACGTCACGAGCATCACTCTCGGCTACGCCGCACTGGCTCTGGCGCTGGGCGTGGGGCACATCGTTCTGATCAAGGCGCTATTCAAGCGGCCAGTCACAGCGGCGCTCACCCAATATCTTTACCGCTCGCTTCAAATCGGCGTAATGCTGCTTGCCATTGGCACCATCCTTGGCGGCATTTGGGCTAATGCCGCATGGGGCCGGTTCTGGGGTTGGGATCCGAAAGAGACTTGGACGTTGATTGCATTGCTATGCTACATCGCGCTCTTGCACGGCCGGCTGGCCGGTTGGTGGCAGGGATTCGGTTTGGCCGTCGGCTCCATTTTGGCTTTTCAAGCGGTGCTCATGGCGTGGTACGGAGTAAACTTCATCCTCGGGGAAGGTTTGCACAGCTACGGCTTCGGTACAGGCGGATTTGGTTACGCGCTTGCCTATGTGATCGCGGAAGCAGCTTTTGTAGCCGTGGCGTGGAAGCAAACCCGGACCGCGCAGTAAAAGTGGTGCAGCATCAAGCGGCGGTTTTCCAGAAGTGTTTCCAAAGATTGTTGGAGCGAGAACACGCCCTAACAGCCTGTTGAAATAATGAACAATGATTGAGCGTTTGAGTCCCAAATTCTGGATGGCGCTGGTGGCGTTGGCCGCCGTGGCGCTGTATCTGCCGTCGCTGGGCTACGATTTTGTCTACGACTCGGTGATGCAGATCCATTACGACACCTTCATCCACGAGCCCCGGCATTTCGCCGATGTCCTCTCGCTGCGGGTGCTGGGCATGGACGTGCTGGATTTCAACCGGCCCGTCAACCTCTTCACACTGATGGTGGACTCCCTGCTGTGGGGGAAAAATCCGGCGGGCTACCGGCTCACCAACCTGCTCCTGCACGGCGCGACGGCGGCGTTGCTGCTGCGCTGGCTGCGCCTCCTGACCGATGGCCGCCTCTGGCCCGCGCTGCTGGCCACGCTGGTATTCGTTGTCCACCCGGTCCACACCGAGGTCGTGGTGGAAACGAGCTACCGCGAAGACCTGCTGGTGACGTTTTTCCTGCTGGCGGGCTTGAACGCCGCCGAAGCGTTCCGGCCCGGGAGAAAGGGGCGCACCTGGGGGCCGGCCCTGCTCACGGTGGGGAGCCTGTTCCTCGCGGCGGCTTCCAAGGAATCGGGCGCGGCGGGCCCGGTGGCGCTCGCGGCTTTCTGGTTGCTCTTCCGGCAGGGCAAGGGGGATAACGCCGGGGCGTGGGGGCTGCTCCTCGGCGCGGCAACCGCCGGGGTGGTCCTCTTTTTCGCGCTCCGGTTCTCCCTGGAGCCGAATCCGTCGTTGGTGTTCCCTTCGGCCCCGGGGGCCATCGCCGCGCCGGGGATCGACTGGCTGCTCGTCCAAACGCGGATTTGGAGCGCCGAGTTCCTCCGCCTCCTGTGGCCCGCCCATCTGTGCGCCGATTACGGCCCCGCCAATTTGCAGCCGATCGACCCGTCGGTCGCTCTGCTGGCGCTGCTTACGCTTGGGGCCGCGCAGGCGGTGGGCTCGCTCTGGAACCGGAAGATCGCCTTGGGCAGTCTCCTCTTCTGGGCGGCGCTGGCGCCGGTTTCCAACCTGGTTCCGATCTACCACCCCATGGCCGACCGCTACCTCTACCTGCCGATGATGGGCGTGGCGCTGCTGCTGGCGGCAGCCCTGGCGGGGATAACGCGGCGTCCGGCCCGCATCGCGGCGGGCACGGCGGGGCTCGCGGCCGTGGGCCTGCTGGCGGCGACGACCCTCCGCCAGGAACGGACCTGGCGGGACGGCAGCACGCTGTGGGCGGAGGCGGCGCGGGAAAATCCCGCCTCCCTCAACGCCTGGATCGGCTGCGGCGATGCCGCCCTGGACAAGGGAGACCCGGCCCAGGCGATCCCTTTTTACGAGCGCGCCAGCACCCTCGCCCGGGAGCATTCGGCCCAGGCGTTCGGGGGAATCGCCCTCGCGGAAGCGGCGCGGGGACGGCAGGCCGAGGCGGCCAAGGCGCTCGCCAGCGCCACAAAGCTTGATTCCCGTTACGCCAAGCCTGAAACTCTCGTCCGCGCGGTGGTTCTTCCAGCATACCAAGCCCAAACCTTTACGCTGATCGGCCTCCGTGCCAGACACCCATAATTTATGACCCGTTTTTTCGCCCCACGCTACGTCAAGGACGGCCAGGAGACACTCCACGGCGCGCGCAAGATGCTCGCCTACAAACGCGACCTCCTCGCCCCCGCCGACCTGGAAGCCGCCGAAGCCCTGCTTTCCCGCCTGAAGAAGGCGCTCCACGACCGTGACCGGGAGGCAGTCGCGGCCGCCAGCAAGGAAATCAACCGGTTCTTCGCGGAACGCTTCCCCCTCCCCTCCCACCCGGAGATCTGCGAAAATTGCGAAGTCTTCCTGGTGGCGATCGTGATCGCGCTGGGCATTCGCACGTTTTTCCTCCAGCCCTTCACGATCCCCACCGGCTCCATGCAGCCGACCCTCAACGGCATCCTCGTCCACGCGACGCAAACCCCGCCGCCCAACCCGCTGCGGCGCGCCGTGGATCTGGCCCTCCTGGGCCGGAGTTACTTCCAGGTTGTTTCGCAGGCGGACGACACGGTGTTGCAAATGAGGGAGGTCACGCGGTTCCAGTTCTTCCACTATACCGAGCTGCGGTGCGAGCAACAGACGCTCCTCATTCCCGCCCCGGTTTCCGGCGTGGTAAAGACCTTCGGCATCCAGCCCGGCAGCCGCCTCCAGGCGGGCCAGGCGCTGCAAGGCTATACCGACACCGGCGACCATGTGTTCGTCAACAAAGTGGCCTACAACTTCCGCGGCCCCCGCCGGGGCGAAGTCTTTGTCTTCAGCACGCAGGGCATCCCCACCGACGAAAACCGGGCCCACCCCGGCGGCCCCTCGCAATACTACATCAAGCGCCTGGCCGGGCTGCCCGGAGACACCCTCCGCATTGACCCGCCCCGGCTTTTCATCAACGGCCAGCCCGCCACCGGGGTCGGCTTTGAGCGCGTCATGTCGGGCTCCCCGCTCTCCCCGGACGGCGGCTACCGCGGCTATGCCAACGGCCCCCTCTACCTAACGGACCCCGGCGCCACCTTCCACCTCCCGGAAAAACGCTATTTCGCCCTGGGCGACAATTCTTACAATAGCGCCGACAGCCGCTACTGGGGCACCGTGCCGCAGGAAAACCTGATGGGCTGCGGGCTGGTGGTCTACTGGCCTTTCACCAAACATTGGGGATTCATCAAATGAGCGAACTTTTTCCCATGAGCAACGCACTGCTCGAACTGGCCCACTGGGCCGGCAACCACCCGGCACGCCTGGTGCTTGGGAGCGAAGGGGCCGTGGCCGCCACGCTGCCCGGGGGGCTCTTTGCCGTCAGTGCCGCGCATACAAGCCTGGCGCGGCTGGAGGCGGGGAGCCTGGTCGGGTTCGACCTCGCCAAAACCCAGGCGCTCCTCGCCCTGGAGGATCTCCCGCCCGAAGCGCTCGCCGGAGCCCGGACCAACCCTGCCGCCCCGGCCCCCAGCGCCGACGCGCTGGCATTCGCCGATCTCTTCGCCTTCGATGGCGTCCATTTCGCCCTCCATACGCAACCCATCCCGATCAACCAGATTGCCTGTTCGCCCCGAGCCCGGCAGTTTACAGACCGCCGCAACCTGCCCGAGGAAATCCTGGCGTGCGGACAGGCGAGCGTGCTGGTCCCGTTCATGCCGCCGGGGCTGGCGCTGGCCAAGGAAATCCGCCACCGGATCGCCCTCTGGCGCGACCGCTACAAATCGGTTCCCAAGCTGATCCTCATCCAGAACCACGGGATGATCGCGCTGGGAGCCACCGCCGCCGAGGTGCAGAATGTCACCGAACTGGCGGTCAAATACGCCGAAATCTTCGTTGGCGCGGCGATGCTGGGCGGCCCGGAATTCCTAAAGCCCAACTATATCACCCAAATCGAATCCACGCGGCTGGTGTAAGCGGCGGACCTGCCCATCCAAAAAAGAGGAATCCGCAGATTTTCTCGTGTCTCGCCCATGAACACGCTTTTGCGCTTTGCGCCTTTTCGTGCCTTGAGATGAGGATGCCCTGTTTTTAGGCTCGCAATTCTGCAAAATCGGCGAAATCTCTGCTCTCCCATGGATTCCCTGCTGGCACGCAATGTCACTGCCTCCCGCTCCACCGGCGGCGCGCCGGAACGGATCGAGGGGCTGACGCTCGGGTTCGAACCGGCAACCTTGAATCTCCTCTTTGGCCCGCCGGAGAGCGGGCGCAACCTGCTCCTGCGTCTCCTGGGGCTGCTGGAACGGCCGGAGGCGGGGGAGGTGTTTGTCACCGGGGCTTCCACCCAAGGCTGGAGCGCCGACCAATGCGCCGACCTGCGCAACCGCCATTTCGGGTTCGTTTTTGAGACCCCGCTGCTGCTTCCCGCCTTCAACGTCGCGGAGAACATCGCCATGCCGTTCTTCAAAAGCACCGAAGCCACCCCCGAGGAAGCCCGGGAGGCGACGCGCCGGGTGCTCGCGCACGTGGGCCTCGCGGAGGAGGCCGGGACCCCCGTGGAGGCGCTTACGCTGGAAGCCCAGCAGCGCGTGGCCCTCGCCCGCGCGCTGGTGCTGCGGCCCCAGGCGCTCTTTGTGGAAAACCTCGACTCCCTCGCCCGCGACAGCGCGTTGATCGGCCTCCTGGACCTGCTCGCCGCGACCCGGCGTTTGGAGGGGTGCTGCATTATCGCCACCGCCAGGAACGCCGACCTCGTCCGGTTCGCCAATCGGGCCGTGGAGATGGCGGGAGGGAGCGTCGTGCGCGACTGGCGTCCCGGCGGCCTGCTTTCCTAATGTGTTCAAAAATTTTAAAGTCCCACGCCAAGAAGAAGATGTTTCGCTTTTCCTTTGCGACTTTGCGTGAGTTCTTCCCGTTTATAGGTTTATCCGGCGTCTTTTCGCGCCGGGCATAAACCCAACAAACCCAACAAAAGAACCCTTTCTTCGGATGAACCCTGCCACCCTCCCGGATTCGCCCAGTGCCGCGAGCATCACCCGCTCCAGCAAGAGCAACTTCGCGCTCGCGTTCCTGGCGCTTCCCCGCGAACGCCGCGGCGACCTGACGACTTTCTACGCGTTCTGCCGGATCATCGACGATATTGCCGACGACCCGGACGACCCGGCGGACGAAAAGCAGGCCCGGCTCGACGCCTGGCGGCGGGCCTTGCAAGGGGCGTTCCCCGGGGAACCGCCGCTGGCGGAGGCGGTCCGCGCCCTGATGGCGAAGTACCAACTCCAGCCGGAATTACTGGGGGAACTGGTGGAAGGGTGCGCGATGGATCTGGCTCCGGCGCGCTACGAAACCTTCGACGATCTCCTGCGCTACTGCTACCGCGTGGCCAGCGTGGTGGGGCTGGCGAGCCTCAAAATCTTCGGCTGCCGCGCTCCCGGCGCGCACGATTACGCCGTCACGCTCGGCTACGCGCTGCAAATCACGAATATTCTGCGCGACGTAGCCAAGGACCTGGCCAATGGCGGAAGAATCTACCTCCCCATGGCCGACCTCGCCCGGTTTGGCGTGACGCCGGAGGACCTGGCAAAGCGGCGCGGCGGCCCCGGCTTCGCCGCCCTGATGGCGTTTGAAGCCGAACGGGCGGAGGCGCTTTACGCCCGCGCCGTGGCCGAGTTCCCCAAGGAGGACCGGCGCGCGCTGGCTCCGGCCGAGATCATGCGGGGCGTCTACCACCGGCTGCTCCAGAAAATGCGCCGCGACGGCTTCCGCGTCTTTGAGCGTTCCTACCGGCTCAACCGCCTGGAAAAACTAGCTGTCGCCGCCCGCGTGCTGCTTCTTGGATAGGCATAAATTGCCTCCACGCGCAAGGGCTCCGGCTTCTCCGATGCCCCTTGTGAAATGAAAACGCTTCACTTTCTGAGCGGCACGGCGGCTTGCCTCCTGGCCGTCGTCGGGTTATCCGGCTGCGAAACGCCCACGCAAGGGGCCCTTACAGGGGCCGCCGCGGGGGGCATCCTCGGCGGCATCGCCGGGGGCAACGTCCGTAGCGCCGCCATCGGCGCGGGCGCGGGAGCTCTCACCGGGGCCGCCATCGGCCAGGTCAACAAGGAAAACCGCTACCGCTACGGGTATTGAACCCGCGCAACTTCGGTTTTCGGTTGAATAAAAAGACGAAATAAATGTCTTATGGAATGAACAGAAAAATATTCCATCTCATTCCCAACTTATGAAATCTCTTCCTATTGCTGTCCTATCCGGAATGGCGCTTGTGACCGTAAGCTTTTCCGGTTGTGAAACCCCCGGCCAGGGCGCGGGCACCGGCGCACTTACCGGGGGCATTCTCGGCGGCATCGCCGGGGGCAACGTCCGCAGCGCCGCCATCGGCGCGGGCGCGGGGGCTCTCGCAGGGGCTGTCCTCGGCCAGATCGCGCAGGATGAGCGCCGGGCGGGCTATATCGAAGGCCGGGCCGTCGCTTACCCCGAGCCTTACCGCGTGGCGACGCCTTCCCGTTACTATGGCTATGTCATCAGCCCCTACCGGCCGCACTCGCTGGTGGACGTGCGGGGCATCCGCCCCGGCGCGCGCGTCGTGGACCCGGTGAGCGGGCGGATCTTTATCAATCCGTAGTCTCCAAGGCCCTGAACTTTACGTCAGACCGTCGTTCCCTTCACGGGGAGCGGCGGTTCTGTTTGCGCACGCCTCCGCAGGAGCGCCCGGTGAATGGGGAGCCCGTGGCTGCGGAACAGGCATTCAAAGTCGGTGCGCGGGTAATCCGGGCCCGGCGTCCACGGCTCCTCGGCAAAACCGGGGTGGGCCTCGAACACCCGCCGCATGTGCTGGAAGTAGGGGGCGTCGTCGGTGGTGAGCCGGAGTTCCCCGCCGGGCGCGAGCGCCGTCCAGGCGTCGTCGAGAAAGGAGGCCTGGATGAGGCGTTTGGCGTGGTGCCGCCGCTTGGGCCACGGATCGGGAAACATCACGTGGAAGACCTGAACCGAGCCCCGCAGCAGAAGGTAGCGGACGAGGTAATGGCTCTCCAGCCGGATCACCCGGGCGTTGCAGGCTCCCGCGCGAGCCAATCGCCGACAGGTCCGCCGGACTCGCCCCAGAAGCCGCTCGACGCCCAGGAAATTCCGCCCCGGGAAACGTGCCGCCATTTCCACCAGGAACGCGCCGTCGCCGGAGCCGAGATCGACCTCCAGCGGGGCCCCCTCCCGGCCGGGAAACAGCGCGGCGAGGTCCAGCCGGGCGCAATAATCCTCGGGCAGGAATTCGACGGTTTCGGGCGGGAGCAAAAAGACCGGTTGCATGGAGGCCGTAATGTTGCCGTTCGAAGGCCTCAGGGCAAGCCTGAGGTGCTGGCAAGGCACGCACAAAGGCATTTCCCCACAGATCACAGAGGACGCAGAGAAAAAACCCAAGTTTTCATCTCCTTTCTCCTCCGCCGTCACACCAAGTAAGATGAACACAAATTGTCAATACTAAGGACTGACCCCTTTGCCTTCTTACCGAAAATACGTATGAAAACGCATTGACTATTTTCCGCTCATGTTTTTTCATCGCGGTATTGCAAAACATCAACACCCTAGAAGCCAATTTCTCCTTGTTGTGAACAACCTAATTTATGTCGCCAGAAAACGGGCTATAGTTTACAGCTTTTTCACAGTTTTTGGTTTGGTGCTACCTGTTCGTGCAGACCTAACGACTTCATTCCAAGGTTCAACCCTTGATGCTAACCTTCATCTTGATGTTCCCGACCCTGCCGTGGGAACAATTTCCCTAGATACTCAGAACCACAATCTCCTTTTTACCGGTGCGGGTGCTGATTTATGGGATATCCGAAATGGCCTTCCTTATGCTTGGACTGCCATTCCGCAGGTCGGCATTGGTGGTGTGTGGCGGGCTGAAACCGAGGTGCAATTCAATGATGCACAAAGTGATGTGCGAATTGCCGGCCTGACGACCTATTCGGGACCCGATGGCTCCGGTGGAGCGAGCATGGGGCAGCAGTTTACATTTGCCCTCGACCAATGGGACGGTCCTAACGGGGTTTGGGTTCAGGGTCTCGGAAACAACCATCCGGGAAATTCTGACAATTTGTGTGCTGGATTGGATACGAACACGGTGGATTTGAGAATGGATGTGACGGTTGGCTTAGCGAATGACAACACCTACAATTTTTATTACAAGCTGCCGACTGACAGCGTTTGGAGAAGTTTAGGAACCATCCAAGATGTCAATAGTAACGACCGCGTTGCATTGTTTTTGAAGGGTGGTGACATGGATGTGTCGTTTAACTATTTCAATGTTACTACGATAAGCAGTGTTCCAGAACCAAGTTCAGGCGCGTTGGGCGCCCTCGGCGGGATGGGCTTGCTGTGGATGCTCCGCCGCCGTCGGTAAACCAAAACAACATCCTTTATTTTGCAAATCCCCGACGCCTTCGATGGTGTCGGGGATTTTGCTTTTATCGAACGACTAGCGTGCCGCTGTGGGATGGCCGTGTTAATTTTTCCGCTCGCCCCTGACCGCCGCCGCAACGCGCCCCACGGTTTCCAGCGTAAGCTGGCGATCCACCAGCCGCATCACGTGCCAGCCCGCGAGGGCGGCTTCGAGATATTTCTCGGCATCGGCCACGAAGCCAACCGACGCCCGGACGGCAACTCGATCTCGTAATCGCTGTTGGCCGAGCGCTGGAACTCCGTCTGGAGCCGGTTCCAGAGCGCCGTGATGCGCCGGTTTGAGGAGCGGAACTCTTGGACAACGCGTTCGGCTTCAGGCAGCGAGATTTCAATGCCGCCCATGACGCGCACAACGGCAACGAACTTCTCTGGGCCACACCCGTATCCGCTGCTTGCCACCGGGTCCACGTCAGCACACTTCCGCTCACCGTTGCACCGCGTGCCCGTAGCTGTCAAAACCACCGGCATTGCCGTGCCCATCGCGGCGTTGTACACCGCCTCCAGCCCGCCCATGCCTTGCAGCCCGCCGTATTTTCCCGTTCAAATCCGGCCCGTGCACCAAGGTGCAGACAAGGGAAAGAATGAACGTCAAAACGCAGACCCAGCGCAATGCCGCTACCGCTTCGCTCTCATGATCGGGCGCGAAGAGGGCAAAGGGGCGGCTATAGGCGGCTGTCACGGGCGGGAGTTTAGAAATTCCATCCCCGTTCGTGTCCAGCCTTGACGCTCCTTGACCTGGCAATTTCTTTTTTTCTCGATGATGGCTGGCTTCATCGCCAAGCAAATGTCGCGTTTCTTACCCGGTTCGCAGTTGAGATTTGGGCGGGGCTGCAAAACAAATCTCAACGAGGTTGACGGGGACGAACACTGGATGGGGCGGGCCCGTGTGTAGAGACGTTCGGAGGGTAAGGCGCAAGCCGCAATCGCTCGGCCTCTGATCTATGCTGAATCCTCTTCCTTTTCTTTGTCGGCGGGCCGTTTTGCGGTTAAAGTGCACCCCCTATGCCCACGCCCGAGCCTCCCTCGACCCCCGCCCCCCGGCGGGTGAACCTGCGCACCCCGGAAGTCATGACGCGGGTGCAAGCCGAGGTGGAATCCCACTACCGGAGCGCCATTGTGGACCGTCTGCGCGCCAACGGCGGCACCATCACCGCCGGGGGCGTCACGGTCAAGCTGGCCAAGCAATTCGGCTTTTGCTACGGCGTGGAACGGGCCATTGACCTCGCCTACGCCGCCGCCAAAGTTTTCCCGGACCGGCGGCTCTACATTCTGGGCGAGATTATCCACAACCCCGAGGTCAACGAGCAGATCCGCTCCATGGGCATCCGCAACCTCGTGGACGGCTCCGGCCAGCCCGCCCTGGATCTCCTTTGCGAAGGCGACGTGGTGATCGTCCCCGCCTTTGGGACCGACGTGGCCACCCTGGCGCGCATCCAGGAACGCGGCTGCCAGATCGTGGACACCACCTGCGGCGACGTGATGAGCGTTTGGAAACGCGTGCGGCAGAACGCCGGGAGCGACATCACCTCCATCATCCACGGCAAGGCCCAGCACGAAGAGACCAAAGCCACCGCCAGCCGGGCCTTCAGCGGAGGGAGAGGACATTATCTCATCCTTCTCACCCTGGAGGAAACCGACGCCGTCTGCGATTACATCCGCAACGGCGGCGACAAACTGGCTTTTTTGCGCCGGTTCCGCGGCGCCCACAGCGAGGGGTTCGACCCCGACCTCCACCTGCGGCGCGTCGGCGTCGCCAACCAGACCACCATGCTGCGGGCCGAAACGGAGGAAGTGCAGCGGCGGATCAAGGCTGCCGTCGTGGATCGCGACGGCCCCGAGCGCGCCGCCGAGAGCTTCCGCTTCTTCGACACCATTTGCGGGGCCACCCAGGAGCGGCAGGACGCGCTCACCGAGATGTTATCCCAGCCAATGGACCTTCTGCTCGTCATCGGCGGCTACAACTCCTCCAACACCTCGCACCTGGCCGAGTTGGGCCAGGAGATCCTGCCCACCTACTTCATCGGCAACGCCACCCGGCTCGGCTCGCGCGAGCACATCCGCCACTTCGACTTGCAAACGAAGGCGGAAATCCTCACCGAACACTGGCTGCCCTGCCCACCCGTCACCATCGGCATCACCGCCGGCGCTTCGTGCCCCAACAACTTGATCGAGGAGGCCATCCTGCGCGTCTTCGCCCTCCATGGCGTCCGGCGCGAGGCCCTGCTGCAAGCGTAGAGCATCTGCCAAAAGGGATTTCTGGATAAAGGCGCGAGCGAAGCGGCAGCATTTTTCATACTGCCCGAGCGAGTAACGCCGGGCGACACCTCGTGCCGCCGCGGCTTTTTGGAAAGATATTTTGGCAGTTGCTCCAGAAGAGGGGCGGGCACTTGAAAGCGCCCTCTCCTGCGAAACAAGAGGGAGGAGAAATGCTTATGCCTGCCTTTGCCTTGCCGAAAACGACCAGCCGGGTGTCCCAGTTCACTTCCCGGAAAACCAACGAAAAAATCTTGAGCCAAACCCGGGAAGCCGTGGAGCGCTACTGCGAAGCCGACCAGGAAACGCTCGCGCGGCGGCTGGAGGAACTGGACCGCGAATGGGATTTTGAGCGGGCCATCCAGACCGGGGCCTCCGTGCAGATCCTGCTGGGGCTCGCCCTGGGGGCCTTTGTCAACCGCCGGTGGTATGCCTGGAGCGGCATCGTGGGCGGGTTTATGCTGATGCACGCGCTGCACGGCTGGGCTCCGCCGCTGCCCCTGCTGCGCCGCCTCGGCTTCCGCACGGAGGCGGAGATCGAGCAGGAACGCGATGCCCTGCGCATTCTGCGCGGGGACTTCACCCCCACGCGCAATCCGCGCGAAGCGATGGCCCAGGCGCGCCTGAGCAGTGCCCCGTCGATTTCCGGCGCGGGGATGGAGGACAAGAAATAGCGAGGTCTTAGGAGGCGGGGGAGAGCCCGGTTTTCCCCCGCTCCGAAGGTTAGAGCGGTTTTGATTCCATTGTTTACACGCTCAGAGGCGGCGCGGGCCGTTGCGCGGCTTTTCAAGCTTGGGACGGCATTAAAAATACAGCCGCTTCGCTTAAAAAAGCCGCGCACGAACCCACGGCGCTCTCGGATCATTGGTAAAACGCGATCGTGCCAAACTTAATAAGTTACAGAACGTGCGACGACCTACATTAGTTTGAGTGCCATCACTTCCCGCCTCCCCCGCCGATGTCACCAAAGTGCTCACCTGCATCCGCGCGGAAGACGTGATCTTGTTAAACGGGGGTGGAAACCGCGCATGCCAGCGCGCGCAACCGGTTGCGGGGCGACATCCAGTTTCTTACGCGTGAAGGCCCTGATGCTACGCATCCAGCTCGACTGCGGCTTTCCTCTCTCCGCGTTGCTCACGCGGCAGGCGTGCGAGGAGTTAGACCTGAGAGAAGGCAACCTCATCGCCGCCCTGGTCAAAGCCCCCAACGTTCATCCCGTGCCCCTCTTGATCCCTGCAACGGATCCGGTGCGGATACCCAAAGGAGATATTCACCGAGCGCAATGTATACGTTCTGGAATTGCGGTGATGAGGCGATTTACCCTTTATACTCCATGCACCGGCTTTGGAGACATAAAATGGCGGAAGGGGCGGGATTCGAACCCGCGGTAGCGGTAAAGCTACGTTCGATTTCGAGTCGTGGGTATTTACTCTGTTAAAGAAAAGTTCCTACCAATCTCCTACACAAAACAGGTGTTTCCCCGTTTTTCTAGACAGATCACGGTTCTGTTGAGAGTCAAACACGGACGGAATCAGGAGAATGCGGGCGCACCAATAACCTGGGGTCATGATCAAGAATACGTTGGGCGCGCCTTTGGCGGAACCACGCGCGGTGTCCAACACGGCTTGGACTGGGAGGCGTTGAGATTGATCTCACCGCCAAACGCCGGGGCTGGCGGCGGCAGAACCCGACCGTCAATCACCGTCGTCGCCGAGGGCGAACCCGGCGTGCCGGTGTTTTGTTGCGCCCAAGTAAGAGGAACGCCTGCCAGAGTCACGCCCGTCAACATCCCGCCCAAGAGGATCTGCTGCATTGGTTTCATCGTTTTCTCCCCATGAAATTTTGTCAACATTACGGGGAGCCAAAGCCCGCACACGAAGTCATTCCGACCCGGGAGGATTCGCAGCGGCGCGAGGGAACGGTTGCCAATGGAAGGATTTGTGGACGCTCCTCGCCGTTGAAGATTCGCCTGCTGCGTTCCAACAGAACCCACGAAAAAATCCGCCGTCCTTTGACCGGAACTGAGGTGGAGCCGGATGGCTTGGTTTCGCTCAGCCGGTGTGTTGCCCCTTGCATGCGCCACCTCCGGGCTTATCCCTCGGGCGTCTTGTTCAAGAGCAACCAATACAAGCCAAGTTGCCGGGCCATCTCCATGAACTTCTCGAAGTCCACCGGCTTGACGAGATAGCTGTTGACGCCCAGTCGGTAGGATTCCACCACGTCCCGCTCCTCGTGGGAACTGGTCAGCACCACCACGGGAATCGTCCGCGTGCGCGGGTCGCCTTTGATCCGCCGCAGCACCTCAAGTCCGTCCACCTTCGGCAGCTTCAAATCCAGCAGGATCAGCTTGGGATTCGGGCCTCCGTGCGCCGGGACTGTATCGTCAAATAGGTAGTTCAGCGCCGCCTCGCCGTCGCGCGCCACCTCCACGTGATTCGCCAAATTGTGCTTTCGCAGGGCGTGCAGTGTCAGTTCCACATCTGCGGGATTATCTTCCACCAGCAGGATTTCCACGGGATTCATGAAATACCCTCCCCAAGGGTGAAGGAGAAGGTAGCCCCGCGATCCACCTGCGCTTCGCCCCATATCCGCCCGCCGTGGCGATGGATGATGCGCTGAACCATCGCGAGACCGATGCCGGTCCCCTCGAAATCCTCGGCGCGGTGCAGACGCTGAAACACAACAAAGAGCTTATCGGCATAGCGCATATCGAAGCCCACCCCGTTATCCTTGATGAAATAGACGACTTCGCCCCCGTCGCGCCTTGAGCCGATCTCGATCACGGCGGGGTCGCGCCCCCGGCTGAATTTCAGCGCATTGGAGAGCAGGTTCTGCCAGACCACCCGCAGCAGCACCGGGTCGGCCTCGCACGGGGGGAGATCGCCGATTTGCACCTGCAACTTGCGACCCTCCTGCTCCGGGGCAAGCTCATTGACCAACTGGCGCACGATTTGATCCATGGTCAGGGGCTGAACATGCATTGATTGATGTCCCAAACGGGAGAAAGCCAGCAGATCGTCGATGAGTCGGCCCATCTGCCGGGTCCCGTCGCCCACAAACCGCAGATACTCCTGCGCCTTGACGGGCAACTGCGGCAGATATTCTTCCAGCAGGATACGCGAGAAGGCGTCGATGCTCCGCAGCGGAGCGCGCAAATCGTGCGAGACACTGTAGGAGAACGTTTCCATTTCCTTGTTGGCCGCCTCCAGTAGACGGGCGTGGGATTCGGCGCTTTGTTTCGCGGCGGCGAGGCGCTCCTCCATTTGCTTGCGCTCGGTGATATCGGTGAACATGCGCACCGCGCCGATGACTCTGCCTTGTTCATCCTGCAAAGGCGCGCCGCTGATGAGCAAGTTGTAGTTGCTGCCATCCGCGCGCACCATCCGGCATTCGAGGGCAACCGTTCGCTGCCCGCGCAAGGCGCGCTCCAGTGCATGCTCCTCCGCTGGCATGGGGCGGTTGTCCGGATAGCATTGCTGGCCCCATTCCTCCTCCCCAAAGTTTAGATCGCTCCTGGCTGGATTCAGCCCGGCAAGCCGACGCGCGGCGCTGTTTGCGAAGACGAGCCGACGCCCGGTGTCAAACACCATGATCGCCCCTTCCGCCTGCTCAAGGATCGCCCAGGCAAACTTTGCGCTGGCCAACACCTGCTCGGTTTGTTTCCGCTCGCTCAGGTTCGTTACGATCATCATGAAGATGCCCTCCGCGACGGTCTGCCCCAACCGCGACATGCTCAGCAGCGCGGGGAAGACGCCGCCGGGCTCGGCGCACAGGCCCACCTCCCCTTGGGCGCTGCCGGAGCTGCACTCGCCCAACATCGCAGCGAAGGCGGGCCGATCCGGCTCCTGGATGTAAGGTTCCATGCGCGTGCCGATGAGGGTTTCCAGAGGGTGGTTGACCATGTTGGCAAAGGCGCGATTGGCATAGTGGATTGTCCCGTCCTGGCTGAGCGTAGCGGCTCCCTGCTGCATCTGCTCGATCAACGCCCGGTAGGGACGCTCCGCGCCTGCCAACGTGAAGAGGCGCTCCCCCTGGGGGGTGTTGACGACGAGGGCATCCACCTCGCCTCTCCGCATGGCCTCCAGCGTCTCTTCCGACTCCTCCTTCTGCGCACGCAAAGCTTGGTTTTCCGCCTCCAACGCCTTCAAACGCCGCTCCCACCCGGCATTGGCGTGCGCACGCCTCATTGCGATCCTCCCTTCGGCCCAACGCCCAATACGAGCAGAATGCGCCCGGGATCGCTCAACTCGCCCACCAGTTTGCGCAGCGGCAGGGGCAGCTTTTTGACGAGCGTGGGGGCGGCAACAATCTGATCGCCCTTGGCCAGTTCAGGCTGCTGGTAGATGTCGATGATTTGCAGCTCGTAGCGCCCGGCCAGATGCTCCTCGCAGAGCTGTTGGATGTTGTGGATGGCCCGAGAGGAACGGGGCGTCATGCCGCTGACGTAAAGGCGCAGGACGAATCGCGCGGACGAGGTGTCCGCGAGGGCGCGCTCGAAGGCCCGCGCCCCCGGGCCCAGCACCTTGCGGATGTTTTTTGTGCTTCGTGGCATGGCTTGCCTTCGTTTGTGGAAAATCACTCTCCCCCCGGTGGGCGCTCCCGCAGGTTCAGCCCGACCAGAACCCGCTCCGTTTGGGAGAGATCGCCGATGATTTTCTTGATCGGCTCGGGAAGTTTGCGCACCAGCGTGGGCACCGCCAGGATCTGGTCGCCCTTGGCCAGTTGCGGGTTTTCCATCAAATCCACCACCTCGATGTGGTAACGCCCAGCCAAGTGCTCCTCGCAGAGCTTTTTGAGGTTGGCAAAGGCCGCCACGGAGCGCGGCGTCTGCCCGGCCACGTAGAGCCACAAGTCCCACTCGGAGGTGGTTGCGCCTTTTGCCATCGGCTTTTTGGTTTGGCGCTTGGGCTGCGTTTTCACTTGTGGCCGCCTTTCTTCGTGGGGGTGGGGTGCTCAAGAGGCTCCGTTGGCACGGCATCCGCCCGGCGTCTTTGGGCCATCGCCTCGCGTTCCGCCTCCATCTGGTTTAGACGGGCCTCTTCCTGGTTGGCGGCGGTCGCCATCTCCTGTTCATGCAAGTCGAGCTTGGCCTGCAATGCGGCGATCTGGGCTTCCATCGCCTTGCGCTTCGCCTTTGTTTCCAAGAGCCGCCGCTGGACTTCCTGCCGCCGGGCGAGTTCCTCGCCCTCCTCCCTGGCCTCTTGGCTCTGTCGCGCCGCGCCCGTGAGCACGCCACCCGGCCCGAGGTAAACGTCCAGCAATTCGATGCCGTGGTTGGTCAACCGAAATTCGCGGATCTGGTTGGAATGCGCCATGCCCCGGCTTTTGAGGACGTACAGGCCCCGGTTGCGCTCGCCGCCGCTCTCGATGTCGCGCAGCAGAATCCAGGTGTCGATAAGCGAAGAGATATCCACCTGGGTCCGCTCAGAAGTGGCACCACCAGGGGTCAGGTCGGTGAGGAAGGTGGTGACGCCCTGGCCTTTGAGATGGTCCAGCAGCCGGACGATCATGGCGTGGACATCGGCGCGGCTGCCGCAGGAGATCAGGTCGGTCACCGGATCGAGCACAACAATGGCCGGTTGCTGCTGTTCCACCAGCAGGTAGGTGCTCAGCAGGTGCGTTTCCAGCCCGTAGAGCGTGGGGCGGCTGGCCTGGAAGATGAGCAACCCCTTTTTGACGTGCGGCTCCAGGTTCAGGCCGATGGAGCGCATGTTGCGGAGAATCTGGCTCTCGGATTCCTCAAAGGTCAAATAGAGGCACTTTTCGCCGCGACGGCAGGCGGCATCCACGAAGGTGGCGGCGAGGCTGGTCTTGCCAATGCCGGGCGTGCCGGTGACGAGGATCGTGCTTCCCCGGTAGAACCCCTTCGCCCCCGAGGATCGCATCCAGCCGCGGCAAGCCCGTGGGGAGGCGCTGGCTGGAGGCCGTGTGCGTGAGCCCCACGGAGGTGATGGGCACGACGCTGATGCCGCGTTCGGTGATGAGGAAGGGATACTCGTTGGTGCCGTGGGTGGAACCGCGGTATTTGACGATGTGCAGGCGGCGGGTGGAAAGCTGGTCGCTCACGCGGTGGTCCAGCGTGATGACGCAGTCCGAGACGTATTCCTCGATCCCCTGGCGGGTCAGCAGCCCCCCTTCGCCCTTCTCGCCGGTGATGATGGCGGTGACGCCCTTCTCTTTGAGCCAGCGGAACAGCCGCCGCAGTTCCGCCCGCAGGATGCCCGTGTTGGTGAGGCTGCCGAAGAGCGACTCGATGGTGTCGAGCACGACGCGCCGGGCCTTGACGCTCTCGATGGCTTGATTGAGCCGGATGAACAGGCCGTCCAGATTGTAATCGCCGGTTTCCTCGATTTCGCCACGCTCGACGCGCACAAAATCCATCGCCAGCTTTTTGCGGGCGATGAGGTCGTGCAAATCGAAGCCGAGCGAGCGCACATTTTGGGCCAGTTCCGCCTCGGTTTCCTCAAAGCTCATGAACACGCCGGGCTCGTTGTGCTGCATGGCCCCGCGCACGATAAACTCCATGGCCAGCAACGTCTTGCCGCAGCCAGCGCTCCCACAGACCAACGTGGGTCGGCCTCGCGGAAGCCCGCCTTCGGTGATTTGATCCAGCCCGGCGATGCCCGTGGGGCATTTTTCCAGTCCCCCCTCGTTCGCGCCCATCGTATTCCTCCTCTGGTACATCGCAGTTTGGTTTAAGAATGGCCCGGTGCAACGGAAGATGCCGGGGTTTTCTCCTCATCCCGATGGGGGGAGGTGCCCTGCGTTTGCAACGCGATCAATCGCGGCCCGCAGGCGATCCATGTCGAGCGGCTTGACCAGGTGTTCCGCAAAGCCCGCATTCTGGCTCAGGCGAACGTCCTCCTCGGTGCCATAGCCGCTGACGGCGATGCCGGGAACATCGGGGCGGGTGGTGTGCAGTTGGCGCATGAGATCAAGCCCGCTGCCATCCGGCAGCCCGAGATCGCTCAACAAAAGATCAAACTCCCATTGCCGACTCTTTTCCAAGGCTTTGCCCAGGTCTCCGGCGGTGCGCACGTCGTGCCCCTCCCTCCGAAGTAGGCGCTCCAGGATGCGCGCCGTGTCCCCGTGATCTTCCACCAGCAAAATCCGCAAAGCCCGTTTGGTGCCGTGGTTTAAGGCCGCAGCCGGGGTGGCTGTGGACGGGCCTGTTTCCTCGGCCAAGGGAAGAGTCACGCAAAAGGTCGCCCCCAGCCCCAATCCCTCGCTTTTGGCTTCAATCGTTCCCCCGTGCATTTCCACCAGCCCCTTTGATATTCCCAGACCAAGGCCAAGCCCCCCGTGCGCACCGCTTTCGCTTCGCTCGATCTGCTCGAAAGGGTTGAAGATGCGCACCAAATCCTCCGCCGCAATGCCTTTGCCGCTATCGATGACCTCCGCCACGACACTCTGCCCGACGCGTCGGCACTCGATGCCAATGCACCCTTTCTCCGGGGTGAACTTCAGGGCGTTTTTGAGCAGGTTCCAGAAAACCTGCTGGAGGCGGGTGGCATCCGCCAGGATCGGATACGGCTCGCCTTCCGTCTTCACGCCAAAATGAATCCGGCGAACCTTGAGGTCCTCCCGGCAAACCTCCACGACCCGCCGGATGATTTCGCACAGATCGACCGGGCGTTTGTCCAAGTGGATTTTCCCGTGGGTGATCCGCGTCACATCGAGCAGATCGTCGATCAGGCGCGCCTCCAATTCCACGTTGCGCTCAATCATCTGCAAATCCCCGCGCACCGCGTCGCTCAGGCTCTCATCCTCCGCCAAGACCGAAGTAAGGGCCAGGATCGGCGTCAGCGGGGTGCGCAGTTCGTGGGAGAGGACGGCCAGAAAGCGGTCCTTGGCGCGCGACGCCTCCTCAGCGGCTTCTTTGGCCCGTTCAAGGGAGAGCGTGGCGGCCTTGAGTTTTTCCTCCCCCAGCTTGCGCTCTGTAATGTCAATGTTCGTGCCGACCATCCGCAGCGCTTTGCCGCTTTGGTCGCGTATGATCCGGGCGGTGGCCTGGATGAACCGGACGGCGCCGCCGGGACGAACGATCCGAAACTCGGGGGCGTATTCCCGTTCGCCCCGGAGAGCCGCTTTTGTATCTTCCACTGCAACCTGACGATCCTCGGGATGCAGTGTGCGGTTCCATGCCTCATAGGCACCGCCAAAATCCTCTTTGCGAATCCCGTAGAGGAAATACATGCTTTCGTCCCATGTCAGTTCGTTTTTGACAACATTCCAGTCCCAGACGCCGATCTTCCCTGCACTGGTGGCGAGGTGCAGACGCTCCTCGCTTTGGCGCATCGCATCCTCCGCCAGCTTGCGCTCCGTAATATCAACGAACGCCCCGACGGCCCCGCGCGGCTCGCCGTTTTCATCCCGCAACGTGGTTGCGTTGCCAATGATCGTTACGGCGGAGCCATCGGCAAATACCAGGTCCATTTCGTAATCGCGGATCTCGCGGCTCTGCGCCGCCTGTTGCAAAGGCAGCTCCTCCGGCGGGATGACCGTGCCATTCCTCATGGCTTGGAAACTCATGGGCACTTCCCCGGGCGGGGCGGTTTTCGAGAGGTTGGCATCCGGGGGGAGGCGAAGCACTTCGCGGCCCAGACGGTTGCCGGTCATGCGCCGACATTCCCGGTCATGGGAGATAAAGACGATGGCGGGCACCGCCTCCATCAGCGCTTCCATATCCGCCAGGCGGTACTCGGCCAGAGCCTTTGCTTGGGCAATGGCCTCCTCCGCCGCGGTCTTCTGATGACGGAAATGCCGCAGTGTGATGGCCTGCCGCACCGCCTCGCCCAGCCGCGCGAGGCGATCCTTCAAGAGATAGTCCGCCGCCCCTGCGCGCACCAGCTTCATGGCCACCTCCTCGCCCACACTCCCCGTGACCACGATGAACGGCACGTCCAGCCGATGGTCGTTCAACAGGCGCAATGCCTCCCAGGCGTTGAAGGCGGGCAGGTGGAAGTCCGACAGAATCAAATCAAAGCGGGGACTAAGCTGCGCGAGATATTCCGCTTCGGTCTCCACCCGCTTCCATTGCGGATCAAATCCAGCATTTTGCAACTCATGCAGCATCAACTGGGCATCGCTGGCCCGGTCTTCCACAATCAGCACATTGAGAGGGACCGCCGCAGCTTTCCCCTCCATCTCCAGGTGTTCAGGGTCGGTTGCTTGGGCCATTTCCGGTTGTCCATAGTGCTCCCCCACGCCGCTGCCCACGCGCAACTCAGGCAGATTCGTCTCCAGCGGACTCGTGGTATTCTCGCTTTGCATCCAAGTAATCTTCCCCTCTTTTTAAGCTAGGCTTTCTTCGGCATGAATCAACCCGCATGCATACGCCTCAAGGAAACCCTGATCCCTCTCGACGGAAGCCCGGCACTCCTTGCTCCGGATCAGGTGGGTGTTCGGAGACGATCCGCTGAATGGCCGCGCGCAGGGCTGCGATATGCACGGGTGTGACGAGGTGTTCCTTAAAACCGGCAGCCAGGCTCTGCTGGACATCCTCTTCCGTGCCGAAACCGCTAGAATCGATCATGGTTTGCGGCGCGATTCGGGCGCATGGCGGAAGGGGTGGGATTCGAACCCACGGTGAGATTTCTCCCACGTTCGATTTCGAGTCGAAGGCGATTACTCTGGTTAAAAAAAGTTCCTACAATATTGCTACATTAAATGAGGGTTTCTCCCTTTTTGCTTCATTCCCGGCGCGATTCCGTATCCATCAGGTTGACACTACAACATTAAGGAATGGTTCAGCGAGCTGGCCGGGTATCCACGCTTACTATTACGTAGCCGGGTTATCCCTGGGTTTCAGGGATCCAGGGGGATAATGGAAGTCGTTTCCCCGTTCCCGCTGTCTACCTAGACGTGCCTGAGTAATCGTTCTGCATCTCTGTAAAAATATTGCAGGACGTGAAACGCTCTGGAACACTCCACCAAATAGCCACGGTAATATGCCCCCGTTGTAAGGAAAAGTTTGACCCAGCCCTCTACCCCATCGCTAAGGCAGTGGCGACAGCAGCAGGAGCGGCGGGCAGCGGGCTTATTGGGGCTGGATACGGAATTGCGGGAGGGCCTGGGGGTGCGATTTCTGGAATGATCCCGGGTGCTGTAATCGGCGGCACGCTTGCGTTGCTCGGGATCAGCAAGTTCACCCGTTGCCCAGAGTGCGAGAAGATCATCAAACTATGAAGCCACTCTACCTCGGAATTAACGGGGAGTAGAAAGGGCCCGCCGCTGAGCATCACGATTTTTGGATTCCCATTTGGTGCAGGGAGCCGATGACCGCAGGAGCGTTTTCCCGGATGTCCTCGTCTATGGCGAGGATGTCAAGCACTGCGCCCGCGCAATCACCATGGGGTCGCTGGCCGCCCCCATACGACGATTGGGTATCGGCTCGATCTTGGCAAGCAGCCGTTCGATCTCCGGCGAGCAAACGGCGGTTTCGTGGGTATAGCGATGGCCACGATGGTATTCGCCCCCCGCCCGACGCGGGATTGATAGGCTTCGCCGCAGTGATTGTCCCATTCTGGTTCATGGCGTGGCGCACGGCCACTTGGGCGAGCGGGTGTTCGGAATGGCCTTAGTGAACCGGGGTGTGACTTCGGTGATGGGTTGCGATGTCCCGGATGCTGATAGTAAAGCCCCGCCAGTGAGACCAGACGTGGTCTTAATGTTTATCGCGATTCTCCTGTATCACCACAGAATCACTGGTGGATTAAACCAAAGAAAGCGAGGACGTTTGATGAAACCCAAAAGAAGCCGTCCAGCCCCGGCAGATAACTCTATGCGTGCCGAATACCCGTACATAATCTCTTCCGTTTCCGTCCGATCGATGGTCAGTAACGCGGTGATACGTGAATCACGATATCTCGTTGACGCTCCATTCCTAGGCGAGCCCGAAATTGAAATAGTTCTGGCCAGTTTGTGTTCGAGCGAACTGAAACAACATTCGTATAATGTTATGGAATTTCACCACGAGAGGGTGCGTCTTAGCGACCGGTTCTTTGATCAAGATGTTTGTCCCCTGCAAACGTTGACCTCGGAGCACCTCATTACGGTTTGGAACTTCGATCCAGACGCGCTTACGCGTTTTGCGGGGCCAGAAGACTCCGTGGAATAGCAATTACGCTGTGTCTTAGGTGATGTTTGCCCCCTTCGGGTGTTCATCCCCTGAACGGCATCACCGGACACTGCAACTCCCGGTAAACGCAGGTCGCGCACTGCCTGCAAAATCCTAACGGATTCATATGCGCATCTTTTGGTAAAGCCCCGGTTCTCGGCGCCTCTTTTTGAAGGTCGTCCGAAAACCGATAAACCCGAAGATAGCACCCGAACAGCCGGTGACGTTCACAGCTAGAACCGGGAGTGAATAATCCCAGCCTGCGTGCGCTTCGTCCGACCCATTCAGGAGTCGCAAGATCCGCGAAATAAGCATTCCCGGTTAGCCTCCGCATCTCCAAAGCCAGGTGAGTCGGGGTGCACTTGTTGTAGCCCGCCCGTACGAGTGCCTTTGCTGCTTCGATCAGCAGGTCATCGGGATTACTCCATTGACTCGCCATCAAACGCTGGGAGTCAAGCGCGGCTTCAAAATCGAATCGGAGTGCTTCATCCTGGCTTAATTGGGCAAACACCCGCAAGGGAGTGGCGATTTCATCTTGGCGGTCAGAGACCGAAAACGCCAGCTTCCGATATGCTTCCGCAATGGGGTCAACGTTGGCAAACACCCAGCAGTGCAACTCATCACGCAGGCGGGCCAACCTTTCCCGGTCAGATACCGCCAACCCCCTGAGCCCCTTTGCCGATCCCGGAGAGACGGGAGCTGTTGCAATGCGCAACGCCCTGCTCGCGAGGATCGGGTCGCTTCCGGCGGTGTTATTGACCATTTTCACCCCGAAGAGGTCAAGGCGGCGTGCATGAAAGGTGCGGGGGTCGGCCCACGTTTTCGTTCCCGCTGCTTGGTTGTAGCCGAGCTTTAGTGTCTGCACCAGGGCCGAGAATTGCGCGGATTCGGGGCTCTTTTTCCTGGGAGAAATCGACTCAAGGTCGTCAAAGACGACCAGTCCTCGGGCTTCATCGATCTGCCGCGCCATGGCGGCAACGCTGGCGGCACCCACGATGCACGAATTGGCGCATACTGTCGCCATGGCCCTGCCAAGAACGGTCTTTCCACTGCCCCGGGGACCCGTAACCAAAATCAGCGGGACGGCATCAAAGAGGGACTGGGCATAAGTGACGGGGACAGTGAAGGTGAGAAGGGAGTAATGCTTGGGATCGGGCAGCCAGACACTGCTCCGCAGAAATTCCTCCACGTCACGCAGAATCTCTCCCAGCCCTCTCTTGGGCGATCTTCCCTCCAGATAGTCGGAGACGGAGGGCCATCGCCAGGAAGCGCACGGGTTGGATCTGGGGCTTCCTTCGATCGCAAGGTTGCCCAAGTGATTGAGGCCATAGATCCCTTGTTTAGGGGTCAATAAGGTTCGGTTGCTGCACACCACCACGGTTTCGATCTTCTCGATGAGATGCCCGACCGGGTTCGGGGTGCTCACGATGGTGTCCAAGGGATAGTATAGCTCCCCATTGATGCAGGTGCCGCATCGGATCTCCAGCGGGACGTACTGCCGCCTCTCTTGCTCGTTTGGGTGGTGGCACTCGGCTAGCGAACTTACTGATGGAGGAGCCGGTTTCAACACCCGCGTCCCCTCCAGTTTTTCGCGCAAGAGGTCGGCATCGAGGACCCCATCGGCGAACGCCGAGGCAAGGGAAATCAAATCACCCGCAGCAGAGCGAAATTCCACGCTGCGGATTTGCTCGCCCAGATGAAGATGAGGAAAAGGGGCTAAGGCACGCCGGGGATCGGAAACTACAAACACCCGTTCCCAGGGGGCCCAGCATTGCGGGTCGAGCCATTGGGAAGGAGCGCTGGTCCTGTACGTGGAACCAAGAATCAGCAACGGCGCGAGCGTGGTGCCATGGAGGTGCTGCCAGGCGAGCCACACATCAAGCGGATCGACCGCAACAAGCACGTTGCGTCCGGTCCGCGGACCTGAATAGTATTCCTGAGGGGGGCCGGGGGACCAGAAGCCGCTTCCACGGGTACCGTTGGTGACTCCCGGGATCGCGGCGTAACCGGCCCTTTTAAGCATCTCTCCAGTCGGCCCAATAAGGGGGAATACGAGGGCATCGGCTTGCAGCTCGCCTTGGGTGGTGGTGTAGGGTGTGGAGAGTCCGAGGGCAAACTGGTTGATCGTGGCATCGTCGAGCCCCGATTGATGGAGCCACGCGAGGGCGGTTGGATTGCGCCGGAGGCGGGCCTGCCGGAGGCGCAAAAATCGCGGATTTGCTCTCGGTGTGCTCATCTTGAGCTGAAGGTCACCACCGCGTGGCGTCGAGGTGCCGGACCTGTAGGACTGCGGTGCGGTGACTTCTTGTGGTATATCGGAGTATCGGACTCCGGCCCGCCCCCGGCCCGGCCTTTCCAGCCGCCGCTTCACCTAGCCCCCAGGATTTTGTTGGCGCCGTAGCGCAGCCGACCTCTTCTCATATTCCTGTTCGGCCGCCCTGGTATACCCGTCGTTTTTCCGGATTTCATTGCGAACCACATAATATTCGCTGACGGTATTGGGAGAGTCTTTCAATGCCGTGGCGGAGTTCTCCCTTTCCTTGGGATCCGCCTTGTTTTCCCAATGCGTCGCGACGATTTTACGGAACGCATGGGGATTTATTCCATGAGGCGCCAAGTCCGGGACGTATTTCCGGGTCACACGAACGCAAATCTCAAAAATAGACTGCAAGCCCTTGCTGCTACGTCCGAAATTCGGCGAAGACAGGAAGAGGTGTTTATCGACGGTTTTTGCGTGCTTCAAAAGGACAGGCCGGGCCTCCTTGAGATACAACTCCAGGAGCTTTGCGATCAGCTTATGAAGCCGCCCAAACCATCCGAATTCGGCCGCAAGGCCCGGTCTGTGATTCTTGAACAGCTCTCCTTCAATCGCCAGACGCCAGCCCTCCTCATCTTCGATCAGATGCTCATTGAGCAAGAGACGGGTTACAGTCAATTCGCGGAATGGGTAGACCCCAAGCAGGGCAACAAGGAGTTCATTCCGTATGTGTAGCGCCCGCTGCACCTCCTTTGCTTTGGGCGGGCGGGCATTTTCCATCCTTTGGGAACAAACGATGATTACATCAACGGGATTGTCCATGGCCAGGATGCTCTTGACGCGCCTGTCCGCGGGGCGAGTTTGTCGGCTGTCCGACCGTCCAAGCCCGACTAGGGACTGAAGGAAGAGCTGGAGGTCGGCGTCGGACTGCTCGCAAAAAACTACACACCGGTCGGCCATCGCCGAGAGAGGTTTTGTCTCTGTCCGTCCCCGGCGGAGGCGCTCTTCAGTGGGCAACCTCTTCTCGATATAGGGGCAATAACAGCCTGATGTGGCTTCGTCGGGGCGACTCGGCGCGAGTCCGTCAGGGGAAGCCTCGTCCAGTTCCGGCATCGTAAGCAGCACGGAGGGAAATTGCCAGAAATAGCCGGTTTCTGCCCTAACAAGGCTGCAAATATTGCCCGCGAAGGTCCGCGACCAATTGTTATAAGCTCCTGCCCGAGTCTTGTGCCACTTGATATACATGCGAACCAGGTCGGCGTCGGCAAGGAGCGGCAGCGACACCGATTGTTCCGTGAATCCCAACCCGCTGAAGCGGACGAGCCAGCCGAAAAAGTAGCCGTAGTCAGCCCGGTGAAATTTGACGGTTTCCGCGTTCCATCGATGTTTTGCGGACCGGCGAATCTTCCCATCATGGACGTCCTTTGTCTTGAACCATACTAGGTGCCTGAAGCCCGCTTCAAGGGTGTCCGTCCACAACTTATAGGGTTCGGCAGCAGCGCGGCGCATGCGATCCCCCAAGTCATCGGGGTCATTCAGGCTAGGCGCGTTGAAGCAGCGCAGGAGAGCGCCTTTCGCGTCGAGCACCTGGTCAAGCTGTGCAACAAGCTTGTGGCGGGTGGGAGAGGGCTTGCGGCCACGCACAACCTCCCAAGCATAGAAGAGATCGCGCAGTTTTTTTTGGTCTCCCCCCATCCTCCGGATCAAATCCGGCACGGTCAACCCCGCCCGTTCTCGCAATTTTCGCAGGAGTTGACCAAAACTAAGCTGGGGGTTACCCGCTTCCACCGCGGCCAAATAATTTCGTTCGGCTTCAAGGTGCGGCAGCGTCGCAAAAAGGATGCCGGGAATGCCCAGCACTTTTTCCAATGCATCCAGGACGTCCAGCGACCATGAGGCGCAACAATGTTGCTAAGGAGCATTTTGGCATCTGGTCCGCGTAAAAGGCGTAGGGAGAGTTCCTTACAGAATGATAGGGGAAGCTTTTATAGGCTTCCCTGAAGACCCTTGGAAAGGTGCCTTTAGCAACCTTTTTTCCACCCGGAAATGCGGCAGAAAACCGGGCCAACCCCGGGGGGCTTTTTGTGGTCGAATGAAAGGGATATGGCAGGAATTTCGCGTAACCCGCTCCCCCTCAGAATCCCTGGCACCCCCACCCCGTTTGAACCGGTGATGAACCAGTTTGAACCGGAACACAGGTTCAAAAAGGCAAAGGAAAATCAAATAACGCAACGTTCCAGTTGTGCCTTGCGTTTTGGCCAGTCCGGCAAAATCTTCGTCAGGAGGCGGTAGAAGGCAGGTGTGTGGCCGTGTTCGCGGAGATGGCAAAGCTCGTGAACGATGACGTAGTCAATGCACTGGGTGGGGGTCTTCACGAGGTTCGGATTGAGCAGAAGCCGCCCTTTGAGGGTGCAGCTACCCCAGCGCTTCGGCATCTTCCGGAGGGCAAAGCCGCTCGCCTCGATCCCGTGAATGCGGACAAGCTCCAAACAGTGTGCAAACCGCCTGGCGACGCAGGTGCGGGCGCGTTGATCGAACCAGTTTTCAAGGAGCTTACCTGCATGGGCTACGGACGCCGCATGACCGACATGAACCTCGATGCCCAATTTCCCAAGGACGACGCGCTCTTGATCTGCGCGTATGATCCGCAGACGGAATTGGCGTCCCAGATAACGAATGGATTCGCCGCTCCGGTGACCGGCAGAGGGGGGCTTCGGCAGATAGGTCGCGAAACGGTTTCGCTGGGAGATAATCCACCGGGCACGTTTCAGCACCCGTTTGCGAACGGCTTCGATGTCGGCATGAGGTGGGGCGGTAACGCAGACCCAGAGATTCGGATCGACGGTGATCGTTAGGTTTCGCCGCGCGGTCAGTTCGAGGGAAAAACCTATCCGTTGCCGACCATATTGGACTTCAAGCTGCATTTTAGCGCACGCGCCAGTCTTTATAGTAAGCCGTGGCGGTCGGCATCACTTCATTCACGATCTCGTCCAACGCGGCGTGGGGTATCGTGAATCCGTGCCTTCGCGCCGCCTCCAACAGGCAATCTTCCACTGCGTTGACCATCTGGTTCCTCGTGTCCGGATCGTTCGTCCAGTTCACGATTAGGTGTCCAATGATGGCTTCGTCGATTTCTCCGCCAAGGTCCGCGGCCAACGCCTCCGAGTTCGCCGCCCCCAAATCGCCCAGCTTTTCCAGGGCTTTTAACGCGGTGTGATAGAAGGCCCTGGCTGCGGGACGGTGGCGCAAGGGAGCGGGCACGCGGTCGCTGGTGCGGTCGCGGACTTGATCCCGTAAATCAAGAACCTGCTGCAAATACTCACTATCACTGATCCGGCGGAAGCGGAAATCATCGATCAATCGTTGAAGCAGGGTTGAGAACCGTTCATAGAAGGTCGGGTCTTCATCCCATTTTTCTCGCATGGTTTTCGCGGTGCGGTGAGCGATTGTATCGGCGCGCGACGCCTTGCTTTCCAGCTTCTCCACCTCCGCCTCAAACCGTTCCCTGTCAAAAATGCTCACCAACTCGGTGATCGTCGTCACTTCGCTGGCTCCCACGTGCCGGTCGATCAGGTGTTGGATACGCTTCTCGTAATCCCCGTAATCGACTGTCTCGGCATAGCGTTGCCGTATGCGCGTTCGCAGGTTAAGGAAGTATTTCAGATCACGCCGGTAACGTTCCACGGAAGCCTCGGGCGTTGTCTCCAAGAAATGGGGGGAGGAAATCGCGATTTGGAAAAGCCGGGCGAACTCCCTCAGCCGTTCGTAGAAAAGGTCGCGCTCATCCTGGTGTTCCAGGCATTGGGCAAACTGTTCGTCATCCTGTTTATTTTTGACACTGGAAAACAGCGCCCAGACATCGGAGTAGGAACCGGGCAGCTTCGCGATCTCATTCCCGAGAGGCGTAAGGGCCATCTCCAGATCCCCTGCGTCGAATTCGGCAAGTGCTTCATAGCTGCTGAGCGCCTCGTTCAAGTCCCCCAGGATGCCGTAGTAGTCGATGATGTAGCCGGCATCCTTGGCTTCGCTCTTTCGGTTTACCCGCGCGATGGCCTGCAACAGGGTGTGGCCGGTGAGCTTTTTGTCCAGATAGAGAACCGTGTTCGCGGGGGCGTCAAACCCGGTCAGCAGTTTGCTGACCACGATGATAATCTCGGGATCGCCATCTCCTTTGAACCGACTCGTCAGGCTTTCGTTGTAGCGTTCGTCAGTGCCGAACCTTGCCATCATCTCTTTCCAAAACGCATGCACCCGCGGCAGCTCGCTTTCGGCGCAGTCCTCGTAGTCCTCCCGGCTGTCGGGGGCGGAAATCAGCACCTCGGCAGAGACCCGCAACTTCGGATTCGTGCGCCCGATCTCGTCGATGATCTCTTTGTAACGCAGAGCGACGTCTTTGCGGGGGGCGACGAGCTGGGCTTTCGCCCCGGTCGCTTGAAACGTGCCGGTGAAATGTTCGCAGATATCCCAAGCCACCATCCAGAGCCGTTGGTCCGCCCGGTTAAGGTGATCCGCGTTGGCGAATTTCCGTTTGAGATCGGCCTTCTCCTCCTCCGTTTTGCCGAGCATCAAGCGTTCAAACCAAAGGTCGATCTGCTTTTGATCCACCTGCTGCTCCACATGCCGCCCCTCGTAAAACAGCTTCACAACAGCCTCGTCGGCCACGGCGCATTCGAGGGTGTAGGTGTGGATGAAATCGCCAAAGACAGCGAGGTTGTTCCGCTGCTCATCCTTCACCACCGGTGTGCCTGTGAACCCGATATAGCAGGCACGGGGCAGCGCCTTGCGCATCTTGGCGTGGAAGGAGCCGAAATTCGTGCGGTGCCCCTCGTCCACCAGGATGAAAAGGTTCTCGTCCTCGTCCAGCCGGGAGGTGTTCCGGACGGCGCGCTCAAATTTGTTGATGATCGTGGTGATCACCCCCGCCTTGCGCTGCTCAATGAGCTTCCGCAGGTCGCTTCCATCGCGCGCCCGGACCGGTTCATAACCGCAAGCGCGAAACGTGTGGCCGATCTGTTTGTCCAATTCCACGCGGTCGGTCACTAGGATCAGCCTCGGGTTGGGAATCGCCGGGTGCATGGCGAGAGCCTTGGCCAGCATCACCATCGTCAGCGATTTGCCGCTGCCTTGCGTATGCCAGACGAGCCCCCCCCGGCGAACCCCGTTTTCGTCGCGCTCCTGCACGCGGGCGACCGCCCGGCGTACGGCTTCATACTGCTGGTGGCGCGCGATCTTCTTCTGCCCTGCGTCATACACGATGAACTTTCGGGTTAGCTCCAGCAACCGCTCCGGTCTGCAAAGCGCGTATAGGATCCGGTCCTGCGGTGTCACGGTGCGTTCCTGAACCACGGATGGCTCATCGCGCCGCACCAGCTTCAAGAGTTCCTCCACCGGCAGCGCGGTATTAAGCACGCCCATAACTTCGGAATCCGCAAAGTCTTCCTTCCATGCCGCCCAGAACTCCGCTGGCGTGCGGGCCGTGGCATAGAGCGCCGCCTCACTGTTGATAGCCAGCAGCACCTGAGCATACCAGTAGATCCGGGGGATTCCATCCTCGCGCTGGTTGCGGAGATGCTGGGAAACCCCTTGTTCGAGTTCCTTCTTTCCGCGCGGCTTGCATTCGATCACCGCGAACGGGATGCCGTTGACAAAGAGCGCAACATCCACGCGATAGGTTTCGCGGGAACCGGTGCGCTCCACGGCGAATTCCTCCGTCACATGATAGACGTTACCGGCATGGTCAGGCCCGGCCCCTTCCCAAGCCAGGTAGCGCATCGTAAAGCTGCGGGTGTCTCCCTCGATGGTTTGCGGGAAGCTCTTGCCCAGCGCCAAAAGGTCGAACACCTTCTCGCTGGTTTGCAGCAACCCTTCGTCGGGCAAATCGCGAAGTGCAGCCACGGCCCCCTCAATGGCTTCTAGCGAAAACGGCTGCTCACGACCGCGCCAACAGACACGGTTCAACTTGGAGAGTTGCTCCCGCAGGATGGGCACGAGCAATACCTCGGAGCGCCGCCCGCCCCGCAACACCAGAGCCTCTTCGCGCGTGAGGTAATGGAAGCCCAGCTTCATCAGCAGTTCCACGGCGGGAATCTGTGAAGCGAGCTTTTCGCGGGTTTCGGGGGTGATGTAGTCAGACATGGCTTTCAGGGAACAGTTGTTAATCCACCATATTGGGATTACGAGTTAGATCGTCCGGCAGAGTTTTGTGAGGAAGAGACCATCCCCAATGGTTCGGATAAACAGAGCGCATCCACTGTCCGGTTTCCGTCATCCATTCTTTCCATTGTGCTGTCATTGTCGCTGGATCAAGTTTGTTGGCGTCAAGGATTCGGCACAGCAGCGGTTTATGTCGCAATAGGAGTTGGTAGCCACGGCGCACCTGTTCATTAGGCCACGCAAGACAACCGAGCGGAACAGTAACCGAGGCATCGTAAGGTCCATCTCCCGGAGATGTGACGCGCCACGAAAAATTCAGAACGGTAAGCAGGAGATAGTAGGCAGTAACCCCTTCGCGGCATTTATTTGTGTTTCCGAACGCCTTTTGGAGCCACCCCCAATTGTCGATGACGCTATTGAGAAAACGCCAAGCAACAGTACAATGATGCCCAAGAGCATCTGGCCACCCCGTCAGTCGCGTTTGCTTAAACAAAGACTCGGTCTGAGGAGCACCCCACCTTTCAGGTAGTTTGGTAAGCGCCAAATCGTGTGCGAATTTTCCTAAGCCACTTTCCATTAGCATGGCACCAACCACAGCTTGGGCGACGAAGAAGATAGTCTCGGGGAAGTCCACCCAGTAGGTATACTCAGTTCGTTGCCATTTTGACGGAGAAAGGATTGAGTCAACCCACCCGAGTTGGCCTGCGTAATCCTCATCCCCGGACTCAGCAGCAGCAACGATGCAGGCGATAAAGGGGCCGAAGCACTCGACACCACGGCGGGTGTAATCGAAGAACACAGAAGGATCTTTTTCGTCCAAACCCGGGATGTGTGGATTATCGGCTCTCCATTGGCAGAGCGAGGTGGCCGAATACTCTTCGGCGGCGAGCAACAGCCGTCTCCACGCCACACGATCCTTTGCGTGAATAATATCGAGCGCTCGCTCGTAGGCGGTGTCCGGGCTGGCGAGGGCTTCGGAGAACTCCAACCGTCGGTCTTGCTTTTTGGCCAGGGAAGCTGCGCTTTCGAAGGTCTCCTCCGCAAAAGGGTTCGCCCCGAGCGGGGGCTTTTTCAGCTTGGGAACCTGATGAATCTTGCGCAGCAGTTTTTCGAACTCCTCCTCAATATCGGCTCCTTCGCTCAGGTCAACGTAGAACCGGGTGCTGACGCAGCGTGGAACCGGCTTGTCCGGGCCGGATTGGCGGATGACAGGAATGAACTTGCTGGTGCCCAAATCACGGATCAGCTCACCGGTTACCACCATCGCTTCATAGCCTACGCCTCCTTTGCCGTCATCGGCTTTGCGCACGTAGGTTTCGGTGCATACCATGAGCACGTGGTCGGCTTCACTGACCGCGCGCTCCATAAATTTGGGGACATCATCTCCCGGCCCAATGTCGAACTGGTCAAAGAGCACTTCCACCCCTTTCTCCCGAAGGCGCAAGGCGAAGCCCGCCACCCATTCCTTGTGCGGCTTGGAATCGTGGGAGTAGGAGATGAAAACGAGCGGGGCTTTGGCTGTGGGTTTATCCGACATAACGGGGTTAAACTTTGACGCGCACCTGGCCGGTGAGCAGCTTTTGCATGAGGCCACGTTTTTGTGTCCGCCGGGCTTCGAGTTCGCGCTGGGTGAGTTGGATCTCCTGTTCGCAGGCGTTTAGGATTCGGATGATTGTCTCCTGTTCTTCCAGAGTGGGCGGAACATCAATGTGGAAACGCAAAAAGTCCTTCGGTTCGAAGATCAGCTTTTCTCGGTGGACTCCATTACTTGAAAGGAAGGCGTAATGCCACATGAGAGGAAGACGACTCAACCAGTCGAGGAAGGGCGTGTATAGCACCTTCGGTGCCTTGTTTACAAAAATGGAGTATTCCTTCGATACATGCGTTCCGGCGAACGCATCTGCGACCATTCCCCAAGCCCCGTGGCATACCTGCCGCTTGGAAACCAGAAAGTCTCCGGCCTGAAGTTCGTGCATGTCGGTGGTTTTGTATTCAGAGCCCAGTAGGTCTTCGCGCCGAAATAGACCGCCGGAACGACGCCGGATGCTTACCAGCTTAAAGAGACGGTCGGGAGCCCACTCCACAGGCCGGAAGATGTGCTTCAATAGTTCGCCCAAGCGCACCTTAATCCACGGCTTTTTCGTGAATTTTGGATGGCGAAGCGCCCCCGTGAGCAACTGCTGGCGAAGGCCCCGCAGGCGGCGGTTCTTGGCGTCGAGCAGCGCTTGCAGCACTTCAATCGCCCGGTCCCAAGCCCCGAGGATTTCGGCGATTTTGCGCTGTTCGGCGATGGGAGGAAGCGCAAGCGCAATGCCTCGAATCAGATTGGCGTTAAGGTTTTCTTGATTTCCTGTATTACTCAGACGACGAATTTCGGCGTATCGGAAAATCAATTGTTGGAAGACGAAATCCCGGTTGACCTCATCGTTAATCAAAATGGCCGCGCACGCTTGGTTGATTGCAGCGTCAATTCCAAGAACTGCGACTTGGCCCCGCGTTTTGCCCTGTCCATACATTGCCATGAGGATTGTTCCACATGGGATGATTCGTGCTGCTGATTCTTCCAATCCTTTCTGTGTAATCCATTCATCAGCTTCTTTGATGGTGGAAAAGTTGATGGCACCTGTCTTGATCCATGGAACCGCCCCTCCCCAGAATTCACCGTTACCACGCGATGGTGTCCCTCCTGAGATTATCTTGGCAATCTGACCGATAGACGTACTCGCCCAATCCACAGGAATCTCCCCTGCGGGTGTCTTCTTCGTCTTCTTGCTGGCTTTGAGCTTCAACATGGGGGCCTTAGTCTAAAAGTTGGGTGAAATCGTTGAGCAGCGACTGCACAAGCTCCTCGCCGGCCATTTCCTCCGAGGTTTGAAATCCCCAGCCGAGGCCGGAATAGCGGAGCGCCGGGCTCATCTTTTCCAGCACGTTGCGGAATTCGATGGCCTGTAAGGCGGGGGACGCGGTATCAAGGCCCGGCGTGTCGAGGGTGCGACTCACGCCATCCAGCGCGGCAAAGAGCGCCCCCCAGTTCACCCATTGCGGGAAACGGCGCTCCGGCGCTTTGGCCAGGAAGCCCCAGTCCTCTTTCCGAAGGTGAAAGCGCTTTTCCCGGGCTTCCCTGCCGGTCAGGACATGCCCCGAGCGGGCCATCTCGTTGAGCGCAAGCTGCACCGTGCGCGGGAAATAGCCGGTAAGTGTAGCGATCTGCGCGGGATGGTCGGCTTCCGAACAGAGCAGGCACGCCATGATCTCCGCGCGGGCTTGAAGCCCAAAGAGTGCCCGCAGCTTGAAAAGCAGATTGGTCGGCAGATGGGGATTCGGTGGGATGCTAAGACCTCTAAGTTGAACCCGTTCGCGTAGCCAGCCGAAGGCGAGAAACAGCTCATCCGCCTCGCCCATCACCGGAATGCCGGGAAAGAGAAGCTCCGGCTTTTCGGGAATCTCATAGACGGGGCCGCTCCTGCGAAAGGAGGCCATTTCCTCCTTGGTCCGGGCTCCAAGTGGAACGGTGAACTCTCGCGAGAGATTGCGCCACTTGGCTTGGGGGGCACGGAGACCGACCGTGGCGGCCATGGCCGCCAGCACGCCGGGGTGCCCCAACTGATGCGTGGTTTGCAGGTTCTTGAGGCGCTGCAAGTTGATGCTACCCCCCTCTGTCGAAAGCCAATCGAGCACTTCATCGAAAAGGCGCGGATCGCGGCGGCCAAAGGTCGTCGTGAGGAGGAGCAGCGCCTCGGGGTCGATCACCCAGTCGTCGTCGGTGCGCGCCTGTCCTGCCACCCCCACGGCGGACCATTGCCGCCAGAGGAAACTGAGGACGAGTTCGTGGAACCGCTCTCTAAAATTGGGTAACGAGATCGGCATGGCCAAGGGCGTTGAAAACGCGGGTGACGGCGTCCAGGAAACCTTCCGACGGGTCCTGGGTGAAGGTCCAGCGAGCGGCTGTGAGCAGTTCTTCAGGGGTCGGTTGGAGTTTCCGGAGATCGCTGAAATGCTGCCCTCCAATGTCGGCGGCTGCGTAGAGTTTGAGATGGATCTGATCGACCCTGTCAATGAAGCCGATTTTCAAGCAGGAAGAAAACTCGCGCGTGTGCAAGCGTTCCAGCACGCCTTCCGGGAGCCCGAGGCGGAAGAGGTCGGGGTCGGCGGGGCCGTCGTTCAGCCACTTTTCGGGCAGTCGCAATTCCTGGCGCACATCTCCCGCGTCGTTAAGCAGCCAATCGGGCAACGGGCGGGCGCAGACGAGGTGGTGGTCTTCGATGGTCGCCAGCACATCCACATCCTTGGTGGTGCGGGCGACGAGTTGCAATGCAATCAGCGCCGAGCCCCCGCAGACCACGAGGTGCAACTGTGGGCGTTGCCTGCTGGCCATGAGCGAGCCCAGCAGGGTGAGCGCCTCATTGAGGGCTTCGTGATTGATATCCGCCATATAAAGACAAGTAAACTACGCTTTCAGCGTATTTCAATTGTTATTTAATTCCAAGTTCGCCCAAATGTGCCAAGATTTGGCTCCGGACTTTCGCCAATTCCTTTTCCAGACCGGCGATATCGGCCTGCACTTCGGAAAGGTTTACGGGTTCCTCCTCCCGGAAAGTGTCCACGTAACGAGGGATGTTGAGGTTGAAGTCGTTTTCCTTTACCTCATCCACCGGTACGCGCCGGGCGTAGCTGGGTATGGTCTTAAAGGCGCGGAACGTGGAGACGATTTTCTGGATGTCCTCGGGGCGGAGCCGGTTTTGATTGGTGCCTTCCTGGAATTCCCTACTGGCGTCGATAAAAAGGATGTCGGTACCACGTTTGGCGGCTTCCTTGCCTTTGTTGAAGATGATAATCGCGGCGGGGATGCCGGTTCCATAGAAGAGGTTGGAGGGAAGCCCGATTACGGCTTCGATGAGGTTTTCTTCCACGAGACTTTGCCGGATTTTGCCTTCGGCGGCTCCACGGAACAGAACGCCATGGGGCACGACCACCCCGACCTTTCCGGAACCAGCAACGGCGGTCTCGATCATGTGTGAAATAAAGGCGTAATCGCCGCGGCTCTTTGGGGGGATGCCGCGATGGAAGCGCTTGTGCGGATCGCCGGCGGCCTCTGGCGCCCCCCATTTATCCAGGGAGAACGGCGGATTGGCGACGACGATGTCGAATTTCAGAAGGCGGGCATCTTCCACCAGCTTCGGGGAATTCAGGGAGTCGCACCATTCAATCCGGGCATTGTCCAGATTGTGCAGGAACATGTTCATCCTCGCGAGGGCGTACGTTTGGTTGTTGTTCTCCATGCCATAGACGGCGACGTTCCGGTTGCCGATCTCATGGGCCACCTTGATGAGCAGCGAGCCGGAGCCACACGCCGGATCGCAAATGCGGTCGCCGGGTTGAGGCGAGAGGAGTTTGGCGAGGAGGGTGGCGACTTCGGACGGGGTATAGAACTCGCCGCCTTTTTTGCCAGCGTCGGAGGCGAACCGGGCAATGAGGTATTCGTAGCAGTCCCCAATTAAATCGGCGCTGCCGAGGGTTTTAGGACGGAGATCCAGCGGAGCGAAGTCCTCTAACAAGTTGCGAAGGCGACGGTTGCGATCGCGGGTTTCGCCGAGGTGCACTTCTGAATTAAAATCGATCTTACGGAAGACGCCGTCCAGCTTGGCTTTGTTTTCGTCCTCGATCAGGTCCAGTGCGCCATTGATCAGCTCGCCGATATTGTCCGCCTCCCGAACCTTGTAGAGCGTCTGGAAGGTGGCTGTTTCGGGGATGATGAAGCGCTCGCGGGAGAGGCGGCGCTCGATCATCGCCTTGTCTTTGCCAAACTGTTCCCGGAGTTCCTCAACGCGCTGGAGGCGGACATCGCTGAGGTATTTGAGGAAGAGCATGGTCAGGACGTAGTCCTTGTAAACGGACGAGTCCATGACACCCCGGAAGGTATCACAGGCTTTCCAGGCAACGCGGTTGATTTCGTCTTTGCGGTCGGGTGTGGAATCGGTCATGGCGGGAGGATTAGGACTGTTGGGTGGCTGCCCATTGGCGAAGCAACTCGCGGCGGCGGTCGGAAAGGGTGTCCATGAGCTGGCGTTCGCGCTCAAAGAGATCGTTTAGGTTGGCGATGTGGTGTTGCTCGGGAAGCGGTGGCAGATTCACAGGCAAATCTCGCAGAGCTGCAAGCGTAATCATCGGGATGGTGGTGGCGGAGTTTCTGGAGCGGAAATACGCTTGAGGGCCGTCCTGGTTCAAAAACCAAGCCAGGAACCCCGGGACAACGCGACAAGGTTCCACGCGAATGATATGGAAGCTGGCGACGGCGATGGTCTGCTGAGGAACATCGAGCCCGACAAGGGCGGCGTAGTTCCGCGGCCCGCGCGCCATGAGCAAGATGTCGTCTGCGGTTACAAAGTGATCTTTAGGGCTACGCATTCCATCAGGAACGATCCGCGGAAGTTTGTCGGGGCACGGGATGCGATACGTCGAAGCGTCCACATCGCGGCCCTGAATGACTGAAATGGTTCCGTCCGGGTCGGGGACAACCCCGGCCCGGAACGGATACCCTGCTCGCAAAGTGGCGACTTCACCAAGAGTGGTGTCCATGCGCGGAGAGCTATTTTCCTTCTTTGCGAACGCCCTTGAAAGGCGTCTTGTCGGATTTTCCGTCCATGAATTGCCCGGTTTCCGTGTCTCTTTTCGTCCAAACCTTGGTGACAGGGTTCTGGATTTGGCTGCGTCCGCGAACGGCTCCGTTGCGATGGTTATCGCCGGTGGGTGGGTTGGTGGCCATAAGTATTAACGTGACTCCTTATTGAAGATTGGCCCATTGGGCTTCGATTTCCGCACAGGCGGCTTCGATATCCCGGCGGCGTTTGACAAAGCTCTTCGGTGCAGAATAGATGCGCTCCCGAAACACGTCGAGGACGTAACAGTGCTTGTAACTGACGTTGGAGGGGGCGGGGAAGTGGCTTTCCCCATACTGATGAACGGTCGTGCCGACATAGGCGGCAATGTCATCATCGAGCGGGTATGTTTTGCCGACGTAAAGCTTCAACAAGCCATAGCTAACGCCCCCTCCGCGTTCATTCACCACCAGTTCCAGTTCGGGCCGAACACTGATGTCCACCCCGGCTACATTTAAAAGGGCTGTTTTCTCGCTGGCACGGCGGAACGTGTAGGAGCCCAGAGGGAGTTTGGGTAGCGCCTTCAGGAAATGTTTGAGAGCCTGAACATTGACCTTTTTGGTCGTGATTTGATTCTCATTATGCGCCGGACGGGCCTGAATACGCTCGATGACTCGATGGATCCGGTCTTCATCGTGATTGGGGTCGACAAAAAAATCGACGATTGCATCGAACGCTTCCTTGTAGCGGGCCGTCACGAACTCCTGCGGGAATTTCTGTTCCATCAGAATTGTGCGCCGTCGCAGCGGCTTGCTGGATCCGAGGTATTCGGCGAGTTTGTTGATGCTCACGCGAGGCGTGGTGCGGATTTTCTGTTCTGCTCGGTCTGACATGTTGCTTGGTTTTTTCTTGGTTGGGGGGGGCGACCGCCCTCATTTTTCCTTTGATTTTTGCCAGCCCAGCGAACAGATTGAGTTGTCACGCTGATCTCCACCCTCCGGGTTGGCGATTGGTTTAAGGGCACTCCAGGTCGCCTTGGAGTGCCTTTTTCTTAACGAGACCGACGATAGCAGTATCGTTATTCTGAGCAAGCTAAAAATTTTAACTGCGATTTGAAACCGGGAAGTCGGCTTTCGATGGCGGATGTGCGTGAATACTGCATCTCCCAAGTGCCCCGCAAGAAGCATAATTTTGGGTCATTTGCTAACTGTTTCCCCTCGGCTGACGAACGGAGGGGTGATCTTCCAATTACAGAACAATGCCACCTGCGCCGCCGCAAAAGCATAGCTGAGAAGTTTCGCTCAAGCGCACCAGTTCCTCCACGAGGAGGTGGCTCAACCGGATGATTCATTAGGGGGACGGAGAGCGCGTTCGGGTTAGCGGAAAACTACACGCGCGCCTACTGATCTTTCCTCTTTTTCTTACGCCGAGACTTGGAGGGTTTGAGAGGCTTGCGGGATTCACCGCAGTTTTCATTCCTGCGGATTTCAGACGGTAGCAAGGGAACCTGTCGGCCCGCAAAGACCCAATCCCGGTAGAACATCTTTGCCGATTGGTAGTCGATTTTGGTCTCCTTGCCTCGCCCGCCCTGGACAGTTACAGTGACCAACTTGTGAAAAAGAGCCCGTTGGGCAAGACGCGGGCTGTCCAGCAGGTCAGCAAACTTTCGCTTGCTGATCTGGAACGGCTCCAAATTGTCTTGTGGATCCCAACGCATTGCAGGTTACTCCGCAAGATATGAAGCCCCTTTTTGGGCCCCACCCTCCGGCGGAAGTATACCTGTCTCGTGGCGTCAATATTTATGGAGATCAAGAGCAAACGAGAAAGTTTTTTTGCCCTATTCAAAGGGGGGGAGTCCGCGATGGTGCCGATTCCTTCTTTTTAACCAGCAGGCCCGTTGAAAACCTCAGCCGCAATACGATAGAACCGGTTTATCCAATCCTCAGCCGAACCAGCAAGTCATTCAACGCGGCCCGGGTTTCGTCGGTTGGCGTTTCCGGCAGGGTGCTGGTTTCGTGAGCGGCTTCCAACTCGGCGCGTAACCGCAGGTATTCGGCTTCGTAAAGGGTAATGTCGGCGTCCGCAAGGAGCGATTGCTCCGGCCCGGCGAGCTTGCGGTCAATCAATTCGGATACGTAGGGCAACCGGGCGGCATGGTTGAGCGTGACAAGGTTGGCCTCCACCTGTCCGGTCTTCATCAGATGGATGCCGGTCAAGAGCACGCGGAAGACGTAAAGGAGGGGTTTGACCCGCCGGGGGGACTCTTTGAGGAAGAGGTTCCATTCCGTATCCGAAAATCCCAGGTAATGGTGGGAATGATGCCGGGTGATACATCCGCGCGCAATCTCCTTCAACTCTTCGTGCTCCGGCCTCGCATGAACCACAAGGGGCGAATAGAGCTGTTCCAGCACGTAGCCGTTCTTTTTGAGCAGCATCCCGAAGAATTTGCGGATGTCGTGGCTGACGATGTCCATCTCCAATCCCTCTATGAACCGGGAATCCGAGACGGTTTCGTCGCGCAGATCCAGCCCAACGACGTTCTCCAAGGGCAGGCAATGGGCTCCGCGAAGGTCAAAGTCAGAGTCCGGTGAGGGGAAACCATAGAGGTGGGCTCCGCTAATAGTGGCAAACAGGAGCGGGTAAGGCTGGGCTGCGACAATCCGGGGGAGGCGTGGGTCAATGGAAAACGGCGTCATGGGAATCAATAAGGAGGAAGTAGGCGGCGGAACCCGTGAGTCAGGACAACCGCCAGAAAAACCAGGTTTCGGGGGAGGATGCCCGGCCAGAAATAGTGAACAGGTTTTCCTTTGCCAACCGGGAGGGACAACTCACGAGCCAAGGCATTGAGAACGGCGATGGACCGGGGCCAATCGGTGATGCCATTGATCCATTCCTCGGGGATGCCGTTTGTCCCGACGTTGGCCCCCATCATTGCCCCCACAATCGCTCCGACCGTGTCGGTGTCTCCACCGCAATCCAGGGCGGCGATGAGCGCAGCCTCGAAACTATCCGGGTGGCGCAACACCGCATAAAGGGCGATGGGAACCGTGTGGAACGCATAACCAGTCACCCCGCGTCTGAGGTCGAGCGAGTTTGCAAACTCTCCCACGCTCAATCCGGCAGCGTGGGCTTCGGCCAGCTTGCAACAAAGGAGCCTCCATTCCTCGTTGTCGCCCAACCCCGGCAACGCCGACAAAATCTCGTTCCGGCGGTCACATACCAACAACGCCGTCGTCTCTGCCACCGCCAGCGCCGCGATCTCTGCGCGCGGGTCGGTGTGGGTCATCCTTGTGGACGCGGCGACGAATGCCCGGCGACTGTCAGCATCCCCAGCCAAGAACGCTCCGATGACGGCACTCCGCATGGCCGGACCGTTTCCCGCCGACCAGACACCGCTTCGCGCAGGCGGCACCCCAAGCCAGAGCTTGATGCACGCCTTCGCCGTTGCCATACCCACCCCTGCGGGCAACCCGAGAAACCACCAGCGGAGCTTCCAGGCCAGCCGCCGCCGAAAACCAGCGGCATCGGCGGGCGAAGAAAGCAAGGCTTGCGCAACCATGATGGTGTGCTCGGTATCGTCGCTCACCATGCCTCGCCCGAGAAAGAGCCTCATTCGCCAATCCCCCCTCCACCACCGGGCAATCCGTTTGGGCGAAAGCCCTTCCCCGGGTAATCCAAGCGCGTCGCCCACGGCAGTGCCAAACATTACCCCTGCCATTCGTTGTTGCTGTGTTGGTTTCATGGGACCATGCTTCTGCGGGCCTGAATGAGAAAACGGTTGGCCGATTCGTAGTCCGGGCGTTCGGGCAACCACGTGGAGGCAAGGGCCGATTCAAAGTCGCCATGGAGTTCCTTGCGCCAGGCGTCAACTTCCGGCCATGGAATTTCGCCGCGCTTTACCGCCAGCAAGCGCTCCCTGTGGTCTCCCGCTCGAACCGGCACGCGCCTCTCCCGGAGGGTTGCCGCCCCGGTGATCAGCAACCGGAGCAAGTGCATCGCGTGCTTCCAACGCACGGATCCATTATTGCGCCGGTCCTGTTCGATTTTCTTGAACTGGCTCATCGCATATCCGTTGAACGTCTGGAAGATCATCTGGGAGAGAAACCGTTCCCTCAGCGCGAGCAGTTCCTCGCCGAGCGGCGTCACTTTCTCTACCAAGGGCGAGTAGAGGCATTCCAAAATGTTCGGGTTGGCTTTGAGCGCCATGGAGAGGAACTTTTGCAGCTCCCAGTAACAGCTTTGGCTGGCGTTGTCCTCGAACTGTTCGGGAGCCCCAAACAGGGACCAGTGCAGTTCCGCCGGGGCGATGAAAATGCCGCGCACGTCCGTGTCGGAGTCGTCCGTTTCCAGGCCGTAGGCCCGCGACCCCATCACGCACCGGTAAATGACAAAAGCCTCCAATTCAAAACTGGCTGTTGCATGGACCTCATCCCCGCCGGTCAACCGGTCCTTGAAATGTTTGAGCACCTCGAACTGAACGCGCGCCATGGACGATTCAAACCCGTCCGGGAACCGGACGAGATAATGCGATTCCGTTCCCGCCGGAGTCCGCGTGACCACCCCCACCGCTCCGCGGGGATGCACAAGCACATCGTTACTCCCGCGGATCTCCACGAGCACGACGACCTGGGTTCCTGCGGAAATTTTGCCTGGGGGCTGGGTTTCGTCACTCACAATCCAATGGAGTAGCCGCCCGCGTCGGGCGTGGCAATTGAATAGAGAGGCTCCCCTCTATTTCCCTTTTCCGGGGCAAATCAGGATGATAGCGTCTTACACATGTTCGGAATCCGGTTTCTCAAATTCCAGCCGACAACGTATCTCCTGCAATATCGCAATGGGCGAATCGTGCGCGAAGGAGTCGGGTTGGCTTTTGTCTATTATGCGCCCACAACCTCGCTGGTGGCGGTCCCAATCGGAAGCACTGACGTGCCGTTCATTTTCCAAGAAGTGACGGCGGACTTCCAAGAGATAACGCTCCAGGGGCAAGTGACGTACCGAGTTGTAGACGCCAAGAAACTGGCAGCGTTGCTGAACTTTACTCTCGATGCGAGCGGGCGAACTTACGTTTCCGAAGACCCGGTCAAGCTGCCTCAACGCGTAATCAACGTTGTGAAGGTGCTGGCTCGCACCGAGTTGGAAAAGCTGAAACTTCGCGAGGCAATCCGTTCGTCGGAGACTATCGTGAAATCGGTCGGCGACCGACTGGCCGCATCTCCTGAAATCCAATCCCTCGGCTTGGAAATCCTGGGACTTTCTGTGCTCGCAATCAAGCCAACTCCTGAAAGCGCCCGTGCTCTGGAGGCCCAAGCCCGGGAGCAACTTCTTAAAGAGGCCGACGAAGCAACCTATGCTCGCCGTAACTCGGCGGTCGAACAGGAACGCGCGATAAAGGAGAATGAGTTAAACACAGAAATTGCCGTCGAAAACAAGAAGCGCCAAATCCGCGAGGCACAGATGGAAGCGGAGCGCTCCATCCAACAGAAACAGCACGAATTGGAGCAGGCCAAAATGGCGGCGCAGATTCAGTTGGAGGAGAAGAATAAAGAACTGGTCGCCCTAAGCGTGGAAAATCAGAAAGCGGAAGCCGAGGCTCGCGCCTACGGCATCGCCGCCTCCATGGCCTCGTTCAAGGACGTCGATCCCCGCATTTTACAAGCGCTGGCTACCGCTGGCATGCAACCGGAGCAACTCATCGGCGTCGCGTTCCAGGAGTTGGCTGCCCGCGCCGATAAGATCGGCGAATTGAACATCTCGCCCGATCTGCTGCGCGAATTGCTCAAACATGGTAAATAAATGGAGCGCCGCACCGAGAACAAGATCGTCCTGATCACGCGGCAGACGCGCCTGGCCGAGCTGGTTTCCCGGTTCAACACCGTCAGCCAGGCACGCTTTTACGTCGAGCACCTCGGGGCCGATTTCTCGGATTACCTGCTCGAAGACGAGCGTTACCGGCGCGCCGCCTCGGAGGCCCAGCAAATCCTAAGCACGCTGGGGCGGGTCCAAACGGTGGACCGCGTCTTCCTCCCGAATTTCATCTTCGGACCGCAGGACACCGTGGTCGCATTGGGCCAGGACGGCTTGGTGGCGAATACGATCAAATACCTTTCCGGGCAGCCGGTCATCGGTGTGAACCCTGACGTGGACCGCTGGGAAGGCGTATTGCTTCCGTTCCGTGTTGATGATCTCTGGGCCGTGGTGCCAGAGGTTTTCGCCCGCCAACGAGCGATGCGACTGGTGAGCATGGCTAAGGCCGAACTCAACACCGGCGAGACGCTCTACGCAGTCAACGATCTCTTTATCGGGCCGAAGTCCCACGAATCGGCCCGTTATGTGATAGAGACCGGAGGGCAATCCGAGCGCCAATCGTCCAGCGGCATCATTGTATCCACCGGTCTGGGCTCCACAGGGTGGCTCCGGAGCATCGTGGCCGGCGCCGCAGCGGTTTCAGGCGAAGTGGAGGACGCCCGACCATCCAAACCGTCTCAGAGATCCTCCAAATCCGGTCAGAAGCGCCCCGCGGACATCCGTTTCGCGTGGGACGCCGACTTTCTTTACTACTCTGTGCGCGAGCCGTTCCCGAGCAAGACCTCTGCCGCCTCCATCGTGTTCGGAAAAGTTACGCCCCGGCAGCCACTGGTGGTGCAGTCCCAGATGCCAGAAAACGGCGTGATTTTCAGCGACGGCATCGAAAAAGATTTTATTCCGTTCACCGCAGGGACGACGGCCACGATTACTTTGGCGGAGAAAAAGGGTGTCGTGGTGCTCTGAGGCCGTGAGCGGCCGGGGAGGGATCCGCGGCTTGCGGCTTGCTGGCATACGGCGGTTTTGGTCGTGGCGTAATTTAAAGTCATACCAAATCATTTAGGGGCGGAGAGCCCAGAATGCTTCCGCGTCCTTTTTTTCGACCAGGGAAATATAATGGCGAAAAAGGACATCGTCTGTCTCTTGGCCTAGTTTTTTACGCGTTCCATCGGCATCCCCGGTCTTGACGTAATCCATGGACGCAAACGTATGGGGAGTGCATTCCTCTTCTTGGGAACGTCAGCAAGTTCATGGAGTTTGTCGAGCCGATGCCGACGATTTGTCATTGAGCACAGCCGCCCGGTCCGCTCTTTCACACAGGGGACCCGTTCAATCCACGCCTCGAATGCGTCGGTGAACTCGATATGGCGAGCGTTTCCCCCTTTGGCTGCTATTTCCTTGTCAGCGAGATGATCTTTTCGTCCCAGCGAAACCGGCTCCAAGTCATGCGGGGCATTTCATCCACCCGGATCCCGGAGAAGAAAACGGTCGTATACCATGCGAGAAGATCGAGTTCTGGATGCGCTAAAGCAGTGTCCAGAAGCTTCTTGGCTTCAGTGACAGTGTAGACTTGGACTTTCCCGAGCTGGCTTTTAATCCGCCGCCGAAGCGCTTTAACCCACACAAAAATGTGATCGTCGAAGGGATTCCGGGGAATGAGGCGGGCTCCTGTGCAGAAGCGGAAAAACATTCCGAGGTCGCGGACGTAATTCAGAGTGTTGATGTCTCCCCATTTTCGCTCCGTTTTCATCTGGGTGAACCACCGGTCAAGGCGTTCAGCGGTGAAATAGGGCAGGTCGCGATTCCCCGCCGTCTCGATCAAAACATTGAGAGAAACTCCCTGGGCGTAAATGTAGTCGGGATCGCTGCCCGCCTTTTCGTGGTGTTCCTTGTAGCGCTTCACCGCTTCTTTAAGCCGTATGACCCCCGGTTTCCGGGGCCCGACTCAAAATAGAAGTCCACCACAACACCTAGGGGAATGTCACCGAGCTTCAGAAATGCGGCTTTCGCTTGGGCCAGTTGCTCGGGAGTCAGTTTCATTGCCCGGATGGCGCTATGGTCACGGATCTGGTCATCGATCCACTTCCGACACCCATCATCTCCTTCGAGCTTTGCGAAATCCTTTACGTCGGCATCACCCTCGGTGAACTTTTTACCCAACCTGGCGCGAAAATAGCCATTACCAAGCCGACAAACAGAGATGCCGGGGGGCAAGTCGGCGATGACTGCGCGGCGTTTTTTTGCCTTCACCTTGGGGGCCGCCTTTGGATTTTTTGATGCGTGCGACATTCCTCTTCCCTTCCGATACCCCAGAAGCTACTAAAAATCTACACTTTTTGACCGTTCCCATACGGTACCATACTACACCAAAAAATTTATCATTTCAGC
>SERZ01000107.1_pt1 | contig 52429 bp, 42 predicted proteins | sample 3171461 | NCBI WGS metagenome assembly SERZ01 (sample SAMN06051861, study PRJNA518727) | freshwater metagenome | biome: subpolar coniferous forest; feature: holomictic lake; material: water; isolation source: holomictic Lake 227, 6 m depth | place: Canada: near Kenora, Ontario | collected... | reverse complement strand
GCGCGGCAATCCATGCAGGCACAAAGTCATGGATCGCCACGGCCTGGTGATGGAATCTGAAGGGCGCAACAAGCGCAATGCTACGATTGCCCCAAACGGTACATTTTCAACGTGAAGGACTGAATATGGCAGGCGGAAAGATTCTGGTGGCGCAAGGGGGCGGGCCGACCGCGGTGATCAACCAGTCGCTGGTGGGTGTGGCGCTGGAGGCGCGGCGCTTTCGCGGCATCGAGCACGTCTATGGCGCGCGCCATGGCGTGCGCGGCATCATCAACGAAGACTTTGTGCACCTGACGCAGGAGACCAGCCACAACCTGGAGCTGGTGGCCAACACGCCTTCGAGCGCGCTGGGCTCCACGCGCGACAAGCCTGATGTGAAGTACTGCCAGGAAATCTTCAAGGTGCTGCAGGCGCACGAGATCGGGCACTTCTTCTACATTGGCGGCAACGATTCGTCTGACACCGTGGCCATCGTCAGCGAACAGGCGCGCAAGGCCCATTACGACCTGCGCTGCATCCACGTTCCCAAGACGATTGACAACGACCTGGTGGGCAACGACCACACGCCGGGCTTTCCGTCGGCGGCCCGCTTTGTGGCGCAGGCCTTTGCCGGTGCCAACCTGGACAACGCAGCCCTGCCCGGCGTTTACGTGGGCGTGGTGATGGGGCGCCACGCCGGGTTTCTGACGGCGGCCTCTGCCCTGGGCAAGAAGTTTCCCGACGACGGCCCGCATCTGATCTACATGCCCGAGCGCACCTTTGTGCTGGAGAAGTTTCTGGCCGACGTGAAGTCCACCTACGAGCGCCTGGGGCGCTGCGTGATTGCGGTGTCCGAAGGCATTCACGACGGCTCGGGCACGCCGATTGCCGCGCTGCTGGCCAAGGACCTGGAGCACGACGCGCATGGCAACGTGCAGCTCTCGGGCAGCGGCGCATTGGCCGACCTGTTGTGCGAGGAAATCAAGGGCAAGCTCGGCATCAAGCGCGTGCGTGGCGACACGCTGGGCTACCTGCAGCGCTCGTTTATCGGCTGTGTTTCGGATGTGGACCAGCGCGAGGCGCGCGAGGTGGGCGAGAAGGCGGTGCAGTTTGCCATGTGGGGCAAGCACGACGGCTCGGTGGCAATCAAGCGCACGGGCTTCTATTCGGTCGACTACGAACTGCTGCCGATTGACGCCGTAGCCGGCAAGACCCGCGTCATGGGCGATGAATTTATCACCGCCAACGGCACCGACGTGACCGATGCATTCCGGCTCTACCTGCGCCCGCTGTTGGGCTCGGGCATGCCCGACGCCTACCGGCTGCGCACCAACCCGGTAGCCAAGGTGCTGCGCCCAAGCTAAGCGCTGCTGGCGTTGCGCTTACGCGGTCCAGACCGGGGCCGCCTGCCAGTCGCGCACCCATTGCGCCATGGCCTGCGCGGGCATGGGGCGCGAGATGCCGTAGCCCTGGGCCAACTCACACCCCAAGTCCAGCAACTGCGCGCCGTGGGTTTGGGTCTCCACCCCTTCGGCTATCACGTCGCGGTGGAACGCCCCGGCCAGGCCAATCACGCCTTTGACGATGGCCAGGTCGGCGTAGTCGTCGAGCATGTCGCGCACAAAGCTCTGGTCGATCTTGAGCATCTCGGCGGGCAGATGGCGCAGGTAGGTGAGCGACGAGTAACCGGTGCCAAAGTCGTCCAGGGCAAAGGTCACGCCCATGGCCTGGCAGTCGCGCATGGTGGTGCAGACGTGGGTCATGTCTTCGAGCGCGCTGGTCTCCAGAATCTCCAGCCCCAGCGATGCGGGCGGCATCTCCGGGTGCACGGCAAGGAGTTGCGCCAGACGCTGCACAAAGTCGCTCTCCTGCAACTGGCGCGCACCGATGTTGACACTCACCGGCAGATCCAGGCCCTGCGCTTTCCAGACCGCCATTTGCGCCAGGGCAGCGGACAGCACCCACTCACCCACGGCCACGCTGACCGAGTGGTCTTCGATCAGAGGTAGAAAAGCCCCCGGCGCGAGCAGACCGCGCTCGGGATGCTGCCAGCGGATCAGTGCCTCGGCACCAACCACCGCGCCGGTCCTCATGTTGACCTTGGGCTGGTAGTGCAGCACAAACTCGTTTTTGGACAGGGCATGCACGATTTGCCGCACACCCTCGCGCTGCGCCTTGACGGTGGCGTCGTGCGTGATGTCAAACAGGTGGTAGCGGTTCTTGCCCGCCTGCTTGGCCAGGTACATGGCCTGGTCGGCGTGGCGCATCAGTTGGTCGGCGTCGGCTCCGTCTTGCGGATAGACCGTCACGCCAATGCTGGCAGACACCTGCACCTCGGTGCCATTAAGCAGCACCGGCAGCGACACCGCTTCCAGCAGCCGACTCAGCACCGACTCATATTCCTGCACGTTCTCCAGATCGACCAGCAGCACCACAAACTCGTCGCCGCCGATGCGCGCCAGCGTGTCGCCTTCGCGCAAGGCGGCCTTCACGTGGGTGGCAACGGCCTTGAGCAAGGTGTCGCCAGCCATGTGACCGAAGGTGTCGTTGACCGACTTGAATCCATCCAGGTCAAAGTGCGCCACGGCCAGCGAACGTTTGTGGCGCTGGCTTTGCGAAATGCCCTGCTGCAACCGGTCCACCAGCAACACCCGATTGGGCAAGCCAGTCAGCGCATCGAAATGCGTGACGTGCTCCAACTCTTGCGCGTGAGCCTTCAGCGGCGTGATGTCGTTGAGCAAAGCCACGTAGTGCAGCGGCTTGCCCTCCCCATTGCGTACCACGCTGATACTTTGCATGCAGGCGTATTCCTGGCCGTCTTTGCGCCGGTTCCACATCTCGCCAAACCAGAAGCCGTTGCTGTTGAGATCGCGCCACACGGCGGCATAGTGCTCGGGCCCGTGGCGCCCGGATTTGAGAATGCGCGGGTTCTTGCCCAGCGCTTGCGCGCGGCTAAAACCGGTGATGGCAGTAAACGCATCGTTGACCTCAATGATGTTGCTGGCTGCATCGGTAATGATGATGGCTTCCTGGGTATGGGTGAACACACTGGCGGCAAGCTGCAACTTGGTCTCGGCCGCCTTGCGCTCGGTAACGTCACGCGAGAGCACGATAAAGCGCGGTTGCTGGTCGGCGGGGCTGGCCTTGCGCGCCACCGAAAGCTCAAACCAGCGTGGAACCGCGCCGATGTTGACTTTGATCTGGGCACCAGTGTTGCGCCCGTCCGCAGGGGCTTGCTGCAATGCCGCCATACAAGCTGCCGCCGCGCGCGAGGCCAGACGCTCGTTGAGGTTCTGGCCTACCAGCGCCTGCGCTTGCACCGCCAGCAAATCGGCGCGCGGCGCGTGACACTGGTAGAGCGTGCCATCCAGGCCGATTTCAAACAGCAGGTCCGGGATGGCGTCGAGTGTGGCCTGCAAGTCGTTGCGCAAATCCAGGGCGCGCCGCCGACTACTGTGCAAGTCGCGGCTTTGCAGCAAGATCCAGGCGCTGGCGCTCAGGAGCGACAGCAGCAGCACTCCCAAGGCCACAATCCAGGTGGTGTATTTCTTCCAGAAGTCGTAGATCGTGAACTCGGGCGCTGCGTCATAGGGCGCGGCGCGCAGAGTGCGCAGTGCGGCGTCCACACCGGCATAGCTGGCGGCGTTGGTAAAGCCGTGCAGGCCTGCAGCGCGCGCGGACGGATGGTAGGGCTGCAAGGACAGCAGCGCCACGGTCACCTGGCGTGCCAGGTCCTCATCCACATGGGCCAAGGCCGCCACCGGCCACTCCGGGTAGAGCCGCGTGGAGACGGCAAATGGGAGTGTGGGCGAATTTTTGGGTTGAATGATTTTGAGAGCGGAGAGGTCAATCTTGCCCTCCTGTGCCAAGTGCTCCAGGACGCCGCTGCGCACAAAGCCGACCCGGGCCTGGCCTGCGATCAAGGCATCGACGACGCGATCGTGCGGCAGCCCGGTGGTAAGCAACTGATCCGCTCCCGGCAAAGGCAAACCAGCCTCTGCCAACTCAAGCGCCTGCGCCAGATAGCCGCCCAAGGAAGCGGTGTCGGTGACAGCGATGCGCATGCCGGTCAGGTCGCTCAGTGTGTTGAGCGACAGGTCGTCGGCACGGGCAAAGATCACGCCACCATAGGTGGTGATCTCCTGCGCTCCCATCTGAGTGACTTGCGTGGCCAGCGGCGCGGATAGATGGTAGCGGTGCTGCAGCAGGATGAAATGCGCCGGGTTGGTGATCACGATATCGATCACGCCTTGACGAATGGCGCTTTCAAGTTCGGTACGCTCAAATGCGCCCAACTCTATCGGGCGGGCGAGCGCGACTTGCAGATAGTCGGCCAGGGGCCGCCACTGCTGCAGAAGCACGGCCTTGGGCCGGTAGGCCAGCAAGCCAATGCGCAGCGGCTCGGGCAATTGAGCGCACAGCGCGGGCAATGCCCACAGCGCCAGCAACACGGCGACCAGCAGGCCGCGCAGGTTCGCGCCGCCTGTCTTGATGCTATGGGAAAGCACCGCCGTGCCTGCAGCACCCAGGTGGGCGGGCAAGTGGCGGCGTTGCATGGCGGGGTTTCCTTGTGGGCTGGTGGAGGGCGCTACAACAGCAACTGGGCCTGAATCTCGCGTGCAATCGCGCCCAGTGGCACGGTCTTGGCCACGGCACCGCGCTTGACCGCTTCCTTGGGCATGCCGTAGACCACGCAACTTTCTTCGTCCTGGCCCACGGTCATGGCGCCGGCCTTGCGCATCTCCAGCAGGCCCACCGCACCGTCGTCGCCCATGCCGGTCATGATCACGCCCAGCGCGTTGGCACCTGCGCACTTGGCCACCGAGCGAAACAGCACGTCCACCGAAGGCCGGTGCCGGTTGACCAGCGGGCCGTCCACCACTTCCACGTGGTACTGCGCGCCGTTGCGCCGCAGCATCATGTGCTTGCCCCCGGGGGCGATCAGCGCCTGGCCGGGCACCACGCGGTCGTTGTTCTGCGCTTCCTTCACCGTGATCTGGCACAGGCCGTTGAGCCGGTTGGCAAATTCGGCGGTAAATTTTTCCGGCATGTGCTGCACGATCACGATGCCCGGGCAGACACGGGGCAAGGCCCGCAGCACCACTTCGAGTGCCTGCGTTCCGCCGGTGGATGTGCCCAGCGCCACCACGCGCTCGGTGGTTTGCAGCATGGCACTGCGCCCCTCCACGGCGGGCAGCATCACGTCGGCATTGTGCTTTTCGACCACCAGCAGCTTGCGCACATTGGCGCGCGCCGCCGCCTTCACCACCGACACCATATCGTCCGAGGCGTCGGTCAGAAATTGTTTGAGCCCGATCTTGGGCTTGGTGATGATCGACACCGCCCCGGCGGCCAGCGCGGCCATCGACGACTTGGTGCCTGCTTCGGCCAGCGTCGAGCAGATCACCACCGGCGTGGGGCGCTCGAGCATGATTTTTTTCAGGAAGGTGATGCCGTCCATGCGCGGCATCTCGATGTCGAGCACGATCACATCGGGCCACTGCGTCTGCATGCGCGTCATCGCCAGAATCGGATCGGCGGCTGACCCAATGACTTCGATCTCGGGGTCTTCAGCGAGCATCGCCGTGACCACCTGGCGAACCACGGCCGAATCGTCGACCACCAGAACCTTGATGCGTTTCATAACTGCTTGTCCTCTGCCTGTGCTTCTTGTGCGGAAAGCCGCACCTGGTGCGACCAGACGTCGCCCTTGCTCACGTCAAAAATGATTTGCCGGTGACCGATGCCAAACAGGCTTTGCGAGACGATGGGAATGCCGTGCGACTGCAGCAACTCGCGCGCGGCCTCGCCGTTTTTGCGCCCCACATGCTTGCCGCCCTTGCGCGCGTGGCCCGGAAACATATTGCCCCCGCCAAACACCTTGGCCTGGCATTGCGCGGCGCGGATGCCCGAGCGCTCCAGGTCGGCGAGCATCAGCATCAACGCCTCGTCGCCGTAGCGCGCGTCGAGCGACTGCATGTCCATCGCCACCCGGCCACGCGTGGGCAGCAAAAAGTGCGACATCGCGCCGATGCGGGTGGGCGGGTGCCACAGCGTGATCGACACGCACGAACCCAGCATGGTGCGAAGTTGGTAGTTGGCATCTGCCACAAAGTACTCGCCGGGTTGTAGAAAGATGTCGATCAGGTCCTTGAGTTTTGCCATGTCAAGGGGTCTTGCAGTAAATCGAAGGTGCCAGCGGGCGCACCGTGGAATTGATGTCGTTAAGGCTCTCGGAGTGCCCCACCAGAAAGTGGCCCTGGGGCTTGAGCGCCGATAGCAGGCGCGCCACCACCTGGCGTTTGGTGGCGTCGTTGAAGTAAATCATGACGTTGCGCAGAAAGATGATGTCAAACTGGCCCAAGTCGGGCAGCGTGGTGTTGAGGTTGACCTGGCGAAAGCGCACCCGGCTGCGCAAGCCGCGATCAATCAGCAAGCTGCCTTCGTGCTCGCCCTGGCCTTTGAGGCAAAAGCGGCGCAGGTAGGGCGCGGGCATGTGGCGTGCGCGCTCCATCGGGTAGAGCGCGCGGGTGGCACCTTGCAGCACGCGCGTGCTGATGTCCGAGCCCATCACCTCCCACGGGGCGTCGCCCAGGCAGTCGGCCAGCACCATGGCGATGCTGTAGGCCTCTTCGCCGCTGGAGCTGGCGGCACTCCAGACGCGGTAGGTCTGGGTGCGTCCGCGCGCAGCGAGTGCCTGCTCGCGCAGGAAATCGAAGTGCTTGGTCTCGCGGAAAAAATAGGTCTCGTTGGTGGTGAGCAGGTCCACCGCCTTTTGCACCTCGTCGGCGTGCTGGCCGCTGTGCAGCATGCGCAGGTAGTCGCTAAAGCTCTCCAGGTGGTGCGCTTCCAGGCGTTTGGTCAGGCGCCCGCTGACCAGCGCCTGCTTGGCGCCCGAGAGCGTAATGCCGGCCGCTTCAAAAATGAACTGCTGGAACTGGGCGAACTCTTTATCGGTAATGGGGTGCATGGCAAGAATGAAAGTGGGTGTCTCATGCTCTGGCCACGGCGCTGCGTCCCGTGCCTGCGAGCTTGAAGAACGACATGGTTTGTTGCAGTTGCTCGGCCTGGCTGCTCATCTCTTCGGCCGTTGCGGCCAGCTCTTCGGAGCTGGATGCGTTTTGCTGCGTGGTCTGGCTGAGTTGGCTTACCGCCGAATTGATTTGTCCTGCGCCCGAGGACTGCTCTTCAGACGCGGCCGTGATCTCCTGCACCAGGTCCGAGGTCTTCTTGATCGAAGGGACAATCTCGTCGAGCAACTTGCCTGCGCGCTCGGCCAGCTCCACGCTGGAGCCTGCCAACTCGCCAATCTCTTGCGCTGCCACCTGGCTGCGCTCGGCCAGATTGCGCACTTCAGCCGCCACCACCGCAAAGCCCTGGCCGTGCTCACCGGCACGCGCTGCTTCAATCGCAGCGTTCAAGGCCAGCAGATTGGTCTGGTAGGCAATGTCGTCAATGATGCCGATCTTCTTGGCAATCTGCTTCATCGCCGCCACCGTGGCCGAGACCGACTCGCCACCCTGCGCGGCTTCACGCGCGGCCTTGCTGGCCATGCCGTCGGTGACCTTGGCGTTTTCGGTGTTCTGCGCAATGCTCGAAGTCATCTGCTCAATCGAGGCGCTGGTTTCTTCGACGCTGGCAGCCTGCTCGCTGGAGGCTTGCGAGAGTGATTGCGACGTGGCGCTAACCTCTTCAGATGCGCTGGCCAGTGCTTGCGCTCCGCTGTTGACATCGGTCACCACTTCGGAGAGCTTCTCGATCATGTGCTTCATGGCCTGCAGCACCTGGCCGGTTTCGTCCTTGGAGGTGGCATCAATGCGCACGGTGAGGTCGCCTTCGGCCAAGCGGTTGGCGGTGTCCACCGCCAAGGCCAATGGCCGCGTGACGGCCAGCGTGATAAAGCTTGCCAGGGCAATGGAAACCAGAACCGACAGCAGACCGGTGATCAGTAAATTGCGCTTGGCGGTTGCGGATTCTTCGATCGAGGTCTTGACGGTGTCTGTGCCCAGCGCGATATTGAGTTCAACGATCTTGTTCAATGCCGCTTCGGCTTTGTTGAAGAGCGGGCGTGCTCCCAGGAATTCTTTGTAGAAGTTAACAAACAGCGTCTTTTGCGTTTTCTCGTCGTGGTTGCCTGCGAGGCTGCTGATGGTGGCACCCAACTGATCGTCGGCGCGTTTCCAATCGGCCCAGTCGGCTTCAAACTGTTTCCACAAAACCGCTTCTTCCTTGGTCTGCGGCAGTGGTTCGTAGATCTTCCAGCCGGCGTTGATGTTGTTCCATGCCTTCTTGCGCAGATCCAGCACCCCGTTGAAATCCTGCTGTGCCTTGTAGTCGTTTTCATAGATGGCGGCGGCCAGCGTTGCTGACTTGACCGCCGTCTGTCCTTCGCTGACAGCCATCAAGCCCTGCACCGAGGGCAGACGATTGGTTCCGATTTCCACAATGTCCTCAGCGGCACCCTGCAGCGCCACCCAACCTGAATACCCCAGGGCTGCCAGGGCGATCAACATGATCGCCACCAGGGTGCCAAGCTTCCACTTGATCGAAAGGTTCTTGAACATGATGATGGCCTCAGGACGGATCTTTGAGGGGAGGAAACCAGTGAAACGCGGCTAGGCAGCCAAAGCGCTGGCCGTTGCAGGGGCAGATTGCGCTGCCTGGCCCAATGCACCAAGTTCTTCGGTAGAGAGCACCTGGTTGACGTTGAGCAGGATCACAAACTTGCCGTTGACCTTGCCCATGCCTTCGATAAAGTCGGCGCGGATCTTGGCGCCAAAGCTCGGTGGCGGCTCAATCTCGCTTTCGGCGATCTTGAGCACGGCGTTGACCGCATCGACCACCACGCCCATCACATGGCGTTGGTCTTCGTTGCGGATCTCCACAATCACCACGCAGGTTTTCTTGGTCACGTCGCTGGACTTCTTGCCAAAGCGTACCGAGAGGTCGAGCACCGGCACCACGGCGCCGCGCAGGTTGATCACGCCCCGGATCGAGGGCGGCATCATCGGCACTTCGGTCAGTCCGGTGTACTCGATGATCTCCTTGATGCACAGAATGCCGATGCCGAAGGTTTCCCCCGCGAGCATGAAGGTCAGGTACTGCCGGGTGTTGAGCGCCTGTGCGGAGCCCGCCAGCAAGGCCCTGCCTTGGGTGGCAACGAGTTGGTTCATGGCAACTCCTGGTTAGAACTTGCTGAACTTGGATTCGTCGAGTTCCGAATCCAGCGCGGCCGCCGGGGCGGATGCCACCTTGAAGGCCGCGACGGCCTTGCCGGTAAATGTCTTTTTGGCAGCGACCGGCTTCTTGGCTGCCACGGCGCTGCGTCCCGTGCCTGCGAGCTTGAAGAACGACATGGTTTGTTGCAGTTGCTCGGCCTGGCTGCTCATCTCTTCGGCCGTTGCGGCCAGCTCTTCGGAGCTGGATGCGTTTTGCTGCGTGGTCTGGCTGAGTTGGCTTACCGCCGAATTGATTTGTCCTGCGCCCGAGGACTGCTCTTCAGACGCGGCCGTGATCTCCTGCACCAGGTCCGAGGTCTTCTTGATCGAAGGGACAATCTCGTCGAGCAACTTGCCTGCGCGCTCGGCCAGCTCCACGCTGGAGCCTGCCAACTCGCCAATCTCTTGCGCTGCCACCTGGCTGCGCTCGGCCAGATTGCGCACTTCAGCCGCCACCACCGCAAAGCCCTGGCCGTGCTCACCGGCACGCGCTGCTTCAATCGCAGCGTTCAAGGCCAGCAGATTGGTCTGGTAGGCAATGTCGTCAATGATGCCGATCTTCTTGGCAATCTGCTTCATCGCCGCCACCGTGGCCGAGACCGACTCGCCACCCTGCGCGGCTTCACGCGCGGCCTTGCTGGCCATGCCGTCGGTGACCTTGGCGTTTTCGGTGTTCTGCGCAATGCTCGAAGTCATCTGCTCAATCGAGGCGCTGGTTTCTTCGACGCTGGCAGCCTGCTCGCTGGAGGCTTGCGAGAGTGATTGCGACGTGGCGCTAACCTCTTCAGATGCGCTGGCCAGTGCTTGCGCTCCGCTGTTGACATCGGTCACCACTTCGGAGAGCTTCTCGATCATGTGCTTCATGGCCTGCAGCACCTGGCCGGTTTCGTCCTTGGAGGTGGCATCAATGCGCACGGTGAGGTCGCCTTCGGCCAAGCGGTTGGCGGTGTCCACCGCTACTGCCAGTGGTTTGGTAACGCTGGCGGTCAGGAACCAGGCAATCAGCACGCCCAATGCAATGGCGATGCCAGCGAGTGTGAGCATCAGGTTGCGTGCGCTGGCGTAGGCGGCTTGCGCTGCGGCCACGTCATTGCGGGTGTTTTCTTCTTGCAGGCCAGCGTTCTCGTCCAGCGCGTCCTGCCACTTTTGTGCGGCGGGCGCTGCCACCGTCATCAGAACCTTGACGGCTTCCTTGTCGTTGTCGGCCACGGCCAGGTCAATCACCTTGTCGGTGTCGGCGCGTGCCTGGGTTGCGAGTTCCTTGATCTTGGCGCGAATGGCCTTGCCCTTCTCGGACGCAGAAGTCTTTTCCAGCGCGGTCCAGGCTTCGTTGTACTTTTGCCGGTAACTCTCAAGCTTCTTGCGCTCGGCGGCAATGGCGTCGTGGTCGTCAAGCAGAACGATGGTGCGGGTGATGCGCGTGACGATGTGCACCGCCTCGGACATGTCGTTGATGTACTTGAGCTTGACCATGTTGTCGCTGGTGATCTCGTTAAGCCGCTCCTCCACCGTGGCCATGCCGTTCAGGCCGACCATGGTCAAGGCCGCCATCAGCAGCAGCACCGCAGCAAAGCCCGCCGCAAGCCGAACACCTATCTTGATATTTGCAAACATTTCATCCTCCTAAAAATCGAACACATAAAACACTATTGATCTAGCCAAAAATGGACGTCATCGCGAGCCCACCCCAGTTCGTCATCGCGAGGCCAGCGCAACCACCCGTCATCGCGAGGCCAGCAGGCCGTGGCGATCCATGACTTTGGCATCCGTCATTGCGAGCGAAGCGCGGCAATCCATGACTTCTGACTGCATGGTTTGCCACGTCGCTACGCTCCTCGCAATGACGGGGAAGGCGACTCGCATGGATAAGTTGGGCGGTCATGATGGATACGGGGCCTGGCCGATTGGGTTGCGTGTTGGCATGCCGGATCAGGCGGCCAGAGCCATGTCGCTGACCGAAGACGCACTGGCGTTGGCAGCCGCGCCGGGGCCGGCGGTAGCCTCGTGCACCAAGGTGGGAACGTCCAGAATGAGCGCCACATCGCCGCTGCCCAAAATGGTGGAGCCGCTGATGCACTTGACCTGGTCGAACACCGCGTCGAGCGGTTTGATCACGGTCTGGAACTCGCCCAGCAGCGTGTCCACCACCAGACCGACCTTCTTGCCCATGTGCTTGAGCACCACGATGTTTTCGCGCCGGGTGATCGGGGCCGATACCGTAAACAGTTCTCGCAGCCGGATAAAGGGCAGCACTTCGCCGCGCAGATTGGTGTAGTTGTGGCCGGGCTCGGCGCTGTAGGCCACGCACTCTTCAATCATGTCTAGCGGGATGGCAAACACCGACTTGCCCACTTCCACCAGGAAGCCGTCGATGATGGCCAGTGTGAGCGGCAGGCGCACCGTGACGATGGTGCCCACGCCCTCCTGGCTGTTGATCTCGACGTTGCCGCGCAGCGCCGTGATGTTGCGTTTGACCACGTCCAGCCCGACACCGCGCCCCGAGAGGTTGGTGATCTTGTCGGCCGTAGAAAAGCCGGGCTCGAAAATCAGGCCATAAATCTCGGTGTCGTTGAGGTTGTGACCGGCTTCGATCAGGCCGCGCTCGATTGCCTTGGCCAGGATGCGCTCGCGCTTCAAACCGCCGCCATCGTCTTCGACCGTAATCACAATGCTGCCCGAGTCGTGGAAGGCGTTAAGCCGCACCGTACCCTGGGCCGGTTTGCCGCGTGCGGCGCGCAGTTCGGCTGATTCAATGCCGTGGTCCATGGAGTTGCGCACCAGGTGCATCAGCGGGTCGCCAATTTTTTCGACCACGGTCTTGTCGAGCTCGGTGTCTTCGCCCGCAATCACCAGGCCGATGTCCTTGCCCAGGTCGCGCGATACGTCGTGCACCACGCGCTGGAAACGGTTGAACGTGGCGGCAATCTTGACCATGCGCAGTTGCAAGGCGCTGTCGCGCACCTGCTCCACCAGGCCGGCAAGCTTGGTGGTCTTTTGCAGCAAATCGGCTACGCCTGCCTTGCGTGCCACCAGCTTGACGCCCGCGCCCACGATGATAAGTTCGCCCACCAGGTTGATGAGCTGGTCGAGCTTGTCGGCGTCCACGCGGATCGAGCGGCTCTCCTGTGCCTGGATTTCCTTGACCTGCTTTTGCTTTTGCAGCGCGGCGTCCACCACCTCCACCGGCACGGCCTGCTGCTCCAGCAGGATGGCACCAATCTGGCGTTGCGGCACGCTGTCGGCCTGGGTGCTTAAGGCAGTGTCGAGCTCTTGGCGTGTAAGCGCGCCGCAGCGCACCATCAGCTCGCCCACGCGCTCCGAGATCTCGGGCGACTCCTGGATCAGGCGGATGTATTCCTCCATCCGGCTATTGGGTGCGACGATGCGCAGACGGCACTCGCCTTGCACAAACTCAAAGGCGCGTTCAATTGCCGCCTTGTCGGCTGCGGTGTCGAGGTGGATCTCATAGGCCAGGTAGCAGACCTCGGGGTCCATGTCGGCGGCCAGTGGCAGGCGGTCGGGCACGGTCAGGATGTCCACAATGCGCCCGAGTGTGGTGAGGTAGCGGATGAAGGACAGCGGATCGAGCCCGTTGCGCAGCACCTCAGGCCCAAACTGCAGCGAGATATGCCAGTAGTCCGAACCCGTGCCCTTGCCCTTGGCTTGGATGCGCTGGGTTGCGTCCCGATCGGCACCGGCCACCAGCGCGGCGCTGGCACCCACGGGGGTGCCGAGTACGGCGTGGAGTTGCGCCAGCAGCGGCTCACCGGCGTCATTGCTTTGTTCGTTGGCCTCGGTCTGGCCGGCCTGCACGCCGTCGATCAGCGAGCTGATGTGGTCGCAGCACAGCAGCAGCGTGGCCACCAGTTCGTCGCCAATGGGCAGGGTGCCTGCGCGCACTTTGTCGAGCACGTTCTCCACCACATGGGTGAAGGCCACCACGTGGTCCAGGCTGAACAGCCCGGATGAGCCCTTGATGGTGTGGGCAGCGCGGAAGATGGAGTTGATGAGCTCGGTTTTGTCTTCGGTTTGCTCCAGCGCCAACAGGGAGCTTTCCATGTCTTCGAGCAGTTCACGGCTCTCGGCAATGAAGATCAGCAGGGCTTGGTCGAGGTTCATGACGGACTTCTTGAAATGGTTGGATGGGGCAGGGCGATCAACCCTTGCTGGCAGGGCTGGGGGCGATTACCAGGTGGTCGCCAAAGAACGCTGCGACGTTGAGCAGCTCAAAGACTTCGAGCACCGCCGGGCTGTGGGCGACGAGTTGCAGTTCGGCCTGCACCGCACTGGCGGTGCGCTTGGCCAACATCAGCAACTGCAGTCCGCAGGTGTCAAGCTCGGTAACGGCGGCCAGATCGACCACCAGGCGGATGCCCACGCTCAAGGGTTCGATCAGGGCGCGCTTGAGTTCGTCGGCGCGGTAAATGGTGAGTTCACCTTCGATGCGCAGATCGACTTGGGAAAAGGAGGCTTCGGTAGACATGCTGAGGTTCCGCTTGATGTTCAGGGCAGGCACAGGCGCTGCACGGCGCCGAGCATCTGCTCGGGCTTGAAGGGTTTGACCACCCAGGCCTTGGCACCGGCCGCCTGGCCTTCGCGCTTTTTGGATTCATCCGACTCGGTGGTGAGCATGATGATTGGCGTGAAGCGGTAGGCCGGCATGGTCTTGACGTTCTTGACAAACGTGATGCCGTCCATGATGGGCATGTTGACGTCGCTGATGATCAGGTTGACCTTTTGCCCGGTGAGCTTGTTAATCGCGTCCTGGCCGTGGATCGCCTCGATCACGGTGTAACCCTCGCCACGCAGGGCAATGCCCACCACCGTGCGGATGGAGGCAGAGTCGTCAACAATCATGATGGTTTTTGCCATGGTGTTTCTCGCATCAATCAGGGAATCTGGTGGTTCTTGAGGTGGCGGGCGACCTCGGCGTCGTCCTTGGGAATATGCTTGAGCGCCCAGTCCATGAGGAAGGTGGCAACCACCTCGGTATCGATGTCGTTCTTGCCGATGCCGTGGCTGATCGCGCTCAAGCCCTGGAGCATGGCGTTGTGCGACTCCACGTGGGCGCGGTAGCCCGGAAAATCGAGTCGGCGCATCAGTTTTTCTTCGTCCGAAAAGTGCTCGCGCACGTGCTTGTAGAGCTTGATGGCGCACAGCCTCAGGTCGGCCTGGTTGCGCGCATCGAACATGGTGTTGGCCAGGGCAAAGAGTTCCTGGTGCTGCAAGTCGGTGAGCGGGTCACCGATGCAGTAGCTATCTTTCCATTCAATGGTCATTGGGAAGGCCCCTGGTTGTGTGGTGGCTCAAAAAAAGGTGATTTCATCGTCGGCCTGCTGTTCCACTTTTCCACCCTCGTGGATGACGTGCTGGTCTTTCATGACGTAGGTCTTCTTCAACTCGTCGAGCAGCAGTTGCGCTTGGAGCGGTGCCATCTGGCCGGATTGCGCATAGGCGTCGGCGTGGTCTTGCAGCACGCGCGGCCAGTGCTCAATGTTGTTCTTGACGTGGTTGAGGATCTGGCCCACCCGGTCCTGAAACTGCAGTTGCACCAGCGCTTGCCCGATTTCGGACTGGATCGCCTTGCTCTCGTCCCTGAGCGTTTCGCTGGAATGCTCGAGCGCGCCGGTGACTTCCTTGAAGTCGTCGAGCACGCCGTGAATCGTGGCCTCGGTGGCCTTGACGCGCTCATCGCGTTGCTTGACCGATGCGCGCACCACTGCGCTGGACTCGGCAATGGCGGCGCTGATGACGCCCACTTTTTCGGTAATGCGCCGCCCGGTGTCGCCCGACTGGTTGGAGAGCATGCGGAACTCTTTGGCGACCACGGCAAAGCCCTTGCCCAGTTCGCCCGCGCGTGCCGCTTCAATGGCGGCGTTGAGCGAGAGCAACGTGGACTGCTGTGCGATCTTGGCCACATCGTGGGCCATGTCCTGCAGTTCGGCGGTAAAGCGGTCCAAGCCCTCGACCTTCTCCAGCATGCCCAGCATGCTGCTCATGGCCGACTGCTGCGCCTGCAAAATGCCGCCGAGCTCCTGCTCGGCGCGACCGAGCACCGCCATCAGGCTCTTGTCGCTTCCAGCCAGGGTGTCGGTCTCCAGGCTGGCGGTTTGCACGGCTTCGCCGAGTTTGTCCACAATGCCGGAGAAGCGCAGCGAGATCGAGGCAATGGCCTCTTCCATCTGTTCCAGCGACGAGTCGATGTGGCGGCCCCATACGGGGGCTACTTCATTGCCAAAGTTCTGCTGCTCAGCGATCAGGCCTTCGATGGTGTGCAGCAAGGCGGAATCCCGGGCCTGCAGCGCCATGCCTGCAGCGCCGCCGCCTGCAAGCACGAGGGCAGCGCCGAGTAGCGTCGGCCATGCCAGATCGCCCACCAGCAACAACGCACAGGCACCCATCAGCCCCAGGCCGAGTGGGTAGGCCAGGGCTTGCCTGGAGAATTTTTGTGGCGTCATGGCCGTGACTCCTCGGTGCAGACGGACGCAGGCATATGCCCTTGCAATTCACGCGCAATCTGCTGGATCAGTGGCACCAGATCGACCACAAAGTCGCCCTTGCCCACGTAGCCACGGGCACCGAGCTCGCGTGCTGCGGTGCGGTAGGCTTGGCTGTCGTGCATCGACAAAAACACGATGCGCGGTGGCACGCTCAGGGTTTGCAGTGCAGCGGCCACTTCCAGGCCACCCATCTCGGGCATGACGATGTCGAGCAACACCAAGTCGGGCTCAAGCCGTTTTGCCAAGGCCAGAGCGGTGGCGCCGTCGTGGGCATGTGCCACGACTTCGACATCAATCAGGGTGCGCAGAAAATTGCGCACCGCCGACAGAAAAGTCCGGTTGTCGTCTACCAGCAAGGTACGGATCGTCACGCCACGCCTCCACTCACAACAGAGTGGGGCGATGACGTTTCCCCTGGGTGCGCACTGGGCGCAATGCTTGTGTGACAGAACATGACCTGAACTGTAGGTTCGGGCCTGCAAGTTGAAAATCAGGCTGATACCCTAGTCCAGCCAGGAAAACACCTGAGAACGGTAGCGGCAGTGGCGCGGTTGACCTGACCCCGCAGGGTGTGCATGGATTGCCGCGTCGCTACGCTCCTCGCAATGACAGCCTTTTGTCATCGCGAGGCCGTCAGGCCGTGGCGATCCATGACTTCATGCTTGCATGAATTGCCGCGTCGCTACGCTCCTCGCAATGACGGCCTTTTGTCATCGCGAGGCCACGCCACTTCATCCTCGCGAGGCCACGCCACTTCGTCATCGCGAGGCCGCCCCCGCCCGTCATCGCGAGGCCGCTCTCTCTTCGTCATCGCGAGGCCGTCAGGCCGTGGCGATCCATGACTTTATGGGTGCATGGATTGCCGCGTCGCTGTGCTCCTCGCAATGACGGCCCGCCAGTCCTCAACTGTGGCGTCGTGGCTGTGCGGGGTGTTAGAGGTCGGGGGCGGGCGCAACGGCGAAGGTGATGGAGAACGCCGCGCCGTGGTCGGAGGTGATGCTTAGGTCGCCATTGATCTGGCGCACCAGGTCGGATACCAGTTGCAGGCCCAGGGACTGGGTGCGCCGGGTTTCAAAATCGGGAGGTAGGCCGACGCCGGTGTCGCGCACGCACAAGCACCAGCGCGCGCCTTCGTCCCCGGGTGATGAGGCGCTGCCCACTTTCTGCAGCATGACGCGCACCTCGCCCTGGCGCGCGTCGGCAAAGCCGTGCTTGAGGCTGTTGGAGATGAGTTCGTTGACCAGCAAGCCGCACGGCGTGGCCAGGTCCAGGCTGGTGCGCAGCGGTGCGAGTTCGAGCACCAGCCGCACCAACCCGGCCGATCCGGCCTGGGCACGAAACGCGGTAGAGGCCACCTGGTTGAGGTACTGGTGCAGGGCGACTTGCGAAAATGCGCCCGAGCGGTACAGGGTTTCGTGCACCAGCGCCATCGAGCGGATGCGTCCCTGCATGTCTTGCAGCACCGCCTTGGTGGTGCCCTGGGCAGTGCGGCCTTCTTCGAGCCGCAGCAGGCTGGTGATCACCTGCAGGTTGTTCTTGACGCGGTGGTGCACCTCGTTGAGCAAAGCAGTCTTCTCTTGCAGCAGCCGTTCCTGGTTTTGCTGGCTGGTTTTGCTCAGCGTAATGTCTTCCTTGAGGGCGACGTAGTGCGTGGCGTGGCCTTGGGCGTTGAGCACCGGTGCAATCACCGCCTGCTCGACAAACACGTCGCCGTTTTTCTTGCAGTTGAGAAATTCGCCGCGCCACACCTTGCCCGCTTGCAGGGTGCGCCACAAACCTTCGTAGGTTGCGCGCGGTGTCTGTCCCGACTGCAGGATGCGCGGGTTGTGGCCGATCACCTCGTCAGCGGCAAAGCCGGTGACTTCGACAAAGCGCGGGTTGACGTACTCAATGTCGCCGTACAGGTTGGTGATCACGATGGCGATGGGTGCCTGCTCGGTAATGCGTGAGAGCTGGCGCAACGTGCGCTCGGTGGTTTTGTGTTGGGTGATGTCGTAAATCGCCACCTGGCTGGCGCTTTGGCCGCTGAAGCTGATGCGGATGGCTTGCACCTGCACGTCGATGACGCTGCCATCGACCTTGCGAAACTTTTGCTCTGTGGAAGGGATGATCCAGCCCTCGGCCGCTTGCACAAATTCGCTGTCACCCAGCGCCCGATGAAAGTCGGGGTGGATGAAGTCGTGGATCGCGCGCCCCACCAGCTCGGCGGCCGAGGCAGCACCAAGCAGGCGCACGGTGGCGGGGTTGACGTACAGGATCTTGCCGCGTGCGTGCACGGCAATCGCTTCGGGCGTCCATTCCACCAGGGTGCGAAAGCGCTTTTCGCTCTCCTGCCACTTGGTTTCGCGTTGGCGCAAGGTTTCCAGCAGGCGGTTAAAGCCGCCGATCAACTGGCCGATTTCGTCCTGGCGCGTGACCGTGAGCGCGTGGGGGATATCGTTGGCAGCGCTGAGCGCAGCCAGGCTGCTTGCGGCGTTGCGCAGCGGGGCGAGCTCGCGCCGCAGGGTCCACCAGATCAGCACCCCGGCCAGCACGGTCAGCGCGGCGGCGGCGTAAAACAGGCGCAACTGCAGTGCGCGGATCGGCGCAAACGCTTCTTCGGTTGGCAGCAGGGCCACCACGTACCAGCCCGCACTCTCGATGCGGTGCGCTGACGACAGGTTCTCCACACCACGCGAATTGGTGGCCACGCCAAAGCCCTCGTAGCCTTGCGCGTAGCGGTCGCTCATGGCGCTGGCACCAGGAGCGGGCAGCGCCTGCATCACGTAACTCTTGTCGGTTGCCGTGACAAAGCGGCGAAGTGTCGGATCGGCCAGCAAGTAGCCCCCTGTCTTGCCGTAGCGATGCCCGACGATGTTGTCCAGAAAATTGTCCTGGCCCAGTCGGGTGATGCCCACCAGGGTGCCTACCGTGCGTTGCCGGGCGTCGCGAATCGGTGCCACCATCGACAGCAGCGGCTCCTTGCCGTCAGGGCTCCAGGAGGGGCTCAGGATGGCTGACTTGCCCTGGGGCAGCGCGGCACCGCCATCGAGCAGCGCCACTACGGAGCCATTGAACATGTCGAGCAGCAGCGGGTTGGCGTCGATCTGGTGGCGCAGACCTGCGCCATCGCTGCCTGGTGCTACCGCGATGCCTGCTGCGGCCTTACCCAGCCCGCGCAGGCGCACACTGAGCTCCTGGTCAATTTCTTCGGCAACGATGGACGCGGTGGAGAACTGCTGCTCGCCCAGCAGTTGCTGCAAGTCGTCGCGCAGCATGCGGTTGGTAAACAACGCCAGCGACCAGATGCTGAGCGCAAAAATCACCAGCGAAACCAGGGTGACGCGGGTGTTGAGCGACCGGTCGGGAAGCAGTTTGACTTTCATGCCCTGCGGCCCCGGCTTGCGGGTTGGTTAGTCCAGCGCCGACACCAACCCGGCGCGCATGGCGTAGCGCACCAGCCCGGCGACTTCGTGGATGTCGAGTTGCTTCATAAGTTGCGTGCGGTGGGTTTCGACGGTTTTTACCGACAGGTCCAGGCGGCGCGCAATCTCCTTGGTGCTGTGGCCTTCGGCAATCAACTGCAGCACCTCGCGCTGGCGTGGCGTGAGCAGGTCTTCGGGTTGGTCGTCGCTGCGCAGGCGTTGCACATAGTCGCTCACCACGCCCTTGGACACCGCCGGGCTGAGGTAGGTTTCGCCGCACAGCACGGCTTTGAGTGCGAGTTCGAGTTCCAACGGTGCCGAGTCCTTGAGCAAATAGGCCACCGCGCCTTGGCGCAGCGCTTGGCGCACGTACTCGGCGTTTTGGTGCATCGACAAAATCAGCACGCGCACGCCGGGCAGCGCCTTGACGATGCGCCCGGTGGCCTCGATGCCGTTGAGCCCGGGCATGGCGATGTCCATCAGCACCACCTGGGGCTGCAGTTTTTCTGCCATCTCCAGCAGCTCCAGCCCATCGCTGGCTTCGCCCACCACCTCGATGTCGGGTAGCGATTCGAGCAGCTTGCGCAAACCGGCGCGCACCAGGGTGTGGTCATCGGCCAGCAGGACTCGCACAGTGTTCACGTTGTCTCCTCATGTATGCGCCAGGGGCAAACCATCCGTACCGTGGCACCAGCTCCGGGCGACGACTCGATGGCGAGCTGCCCGCCAACGAGGGTGGCGCGCTCCTGCATGCCCAGCACGCCGGTGCTGTTGCCCGCCAGGGCGCGCACCTGCATGTCGTCTTGGTTGAAGCCGCAGCCGTCGTCCGAAATGCGCAGCATCAAAAAATCGCCCTCGCGCTCCAACCGGATATCGACCTGGGTTGCGTGTGCGTGGCGCGCGATGTTGGTCAGCGCCTCCTGCACGATGCGAAAGCAGGCGGTCTCAATATCCGGTGCCAAGCGTGATTGTGACCGGACATGGTGAAACTTGACGGCAAAGCCGCTGCGCGTGGCGCTTTGCTCGGTGATCCACTGCAAGGCGGCGGCCAGGCCCAGGTCATCAAGCATCGACGGGCGCAGCGTGGTGGCCAGGCGGCGTACCTGCTGCAGGGCGTCTTCCACAATGCGGATGTTTTCCCGGTGCAAGTCCTCGCGCGACTGGTCGGTGAGGCGCTCGCTGAGCTGCAGGTTGATCTTGATGGCCGTGAGCGACTGGCCCAACTCGTCGTGCAGTTCAATCGCCACACGCCGGCGCTCCATTTCCTGCACTTCCAGTACCCGGCGCGACAGCGCTTTGAGCTGCCGGGTGGTGTTGAGCAGACGGGTTTCGGCCTGGTGCTTGTACAAGGCCATCGCCAGCGTGGTGCTGAGTTCGCGCTCGGTAAAGGGTTTGAGGATGTAGCCAAAGGGTTCGGTGAGCTTGGCACGCTGCAAGATCTCGTCGGCCGAAAAAGCGGTGATGAATACCACCGGCAAATGCAGCTTGGCGCGAATGCTGTCTGCTGCCGAGATGCCGTCTTCCTGTCCGCCCAACTGGATGTCCATCAGCACCAGATCGGGCAAAGTTTCCTCGGCCAGCGCCAGCGCTTGGCGCGCGTTGGTTGCAATGCCCACCGATTCATAGCCCAGAGACTGCAATTGCATGGCAATATCCCGGGCGACAATGGCTTCGTCTTCTACGATCAGAATCCTTGGCGGCTTGCTCGGTACTGGCATGGGTCGGGCTCCGTGTGATGGAGTTGCAGCTTAACCTATGTCAAAGTTTTCATAGAACCTGAACAGGGCTCAGGCATACTAGGGTTTTCCCGTAGACAATCGGGCCTACCAAAAGGAGAGTTGGACAATGAACATGACGCCCACCGAAGAAGTCGTTGAAAACGTCACCTATGACGAATTGTTTGTTGGCCAGAGCGCGCGCCTGCTGCGCACGCTGACGCTGGCAGACATTCAGGCCTTTGCCGCCGTTTCGGGCGACACCAACCCGGCCCACCTCGACCCGGACTACGCCAACGCATCGCTGACCCACGGCGTGGTGGCGCACGGCATGTGGAGCGGCGCGCTGATTTCAGCGCTGTTGGGCACCCAGTTCCCGGGTGCCGGAACCATTTACCTAGAGCAGATGCTGCGCTTTACCAAGCCGGTGCGCGTGGGCGATACCCTGGCCGTGACGGTGACGGTGCTGAGCAAGGACGACGCCAAAAAAATTGTTGAGCTCGATTGCCAAGTCGTCAACCAGAAGGGCGACCGCGTGCTCTACGGCACGGCGCGGGTGTTGGCACCCACGCACAAGGTGCGCCTGCCCAGGATTCATGCGCCCCACATCCAACTGTTTGACCCCGAAGCACGCTTCAAGGACCTGCTGGCCATGGGTGCCGACATGGAAGCCGTGCGTTGCGCCGTGGTGCACCCCTGCGACATCGGCTCGCTCAGTGGTGCCATGGATGCGGCGCGCTATGGGCTGCTCATTCCGGTGCTCATCGGGCCGCAAGACCGTATCCGGCTTCTGGCCGAAGAGGGCGGGATTGACTTAAGCGGCGTGGAGATCATCTCGGTCGAGCACAGCCATGCGGCCGCAGAAAAGGCCGCCGAACTGGCCGCCAGCGGCAACGTGGAGGTGCTGATGAAGGGCAGTCTGCACACCGATGAGATGATTCACGCCGTGCTCAAGCAGGCCAAGCTACGCACCGGGCGGCGCATGTCGCACGTGTTCCGCTTTGACGTGCCGCTGTACAGCAAGCCGCTGTTGATTACCGATGCTGCGCTCAACATCCACCCCACCCTTGCGGAAAAAGTGGACATCATCCAGAACGCCATCGACTTTGCCCGCATCATGGGCGTTGATGAGCCCAAGGTGGCGATTCTCTCGGCGGTGGAAACCGTCAACCCCAACATCCCCTCAACCCTGGACGCGGCCGCGTTGTGCAAGATGGCCGAGCGCGGGCAGATCACCGGCGGCATTCTCGACGGCCCGCTGGCGTTTGACAACGCCATCTCCAGCGAGGCGGCCGAAATCAAGCACATTCAATCGGTGGTGGCCGGCCACGCCGACATTCTGGCCGTGCCCGATCTGGAAAGCGGAAACATGCTGGCCAAGCAGCTCGAATACCTGGCCGGTGCCTCCGGCTCGGGCCTGGTGCTGGGCGCGCGCGTTCCAATTGCGCTGACCAGCCGCGCCGATGGCCCCATGAACCGGGTGGCCTCTGCCTTGCTGGCCAAGCTGGCAGCCCACCATGCGCGGCGCGCCCAGAGCCGCGCGCTGCGCAAGTAAGTTACACCGGAACATTTCCATGGCTATTCTTGCTGTCAACGCGGGCTCGTCCACGCTCAAGTTTTCTCTGCACCCGCTGCAATCAGGGCAGGTGCTGCAAAGTGTCCTGAGCGGCAATATCCAGGGGCTCGAACCCTCCGGAACGCCCGAAATGGGTTGGACCTTTGAGGGGCAATCCAACAAGCGCGTACTGGCACGCGGCCAGGGCGACCCGTTCAAACAGGCGCTGCTGAGCCTGCGCGAATTGCTGGCCAGCGAGGTTGGCGTGCCCGAGATAGAGGCCGTGGCGCACCGCGTGGTGCACGGCGGCCAGAGCTTTCGCGCCAGCGTCATCGTCACCGACGAGGTGCTCGCGCAACTGAGTCAACTCAACTCACTGGCCCCACTGCACCAGCCGCACAACCTGGAGGGCGTGCGCGCCTTTATGGCGGCGTTTCCGCAGTTGCCCCAGGTGGCGTGCTTTGACACCGCCTTTCACGCCAGCCTGGCCGAAGTGGACTATGCCTTTGCCCTGCCGCAGACGCTTGCGGAGCAAGGCGTGCGCCGCTACGGATTTCACGGGCTGTCGTACCAGTTCATCATGGACACACTGCAGGAGCGCAGCGCACGGGCCAACGAGCGCGTGCTGATGGCGCACCTGGGCAACGGCGCCAGCCTGTGCGCGGCCAAAGGGGGGCGCAGTTGCGCTACCACGATGGGCTTTTCTGCACTCGACGGCTTGATGATGGGTACGCGCACCGGCGCGCTCGACGCTGGTGTGCTGCTGTATCTTCTGGAACAAGGCTGGGACCACGACCGCCTGCAAAACCTGCTCTACAAGCAAAGCGGGCTGTTGGGCGTATCGGGCATTTCGGCCGACATGCGCCGCCTGCGCGCCGATGGCAGCGTTGCGGCGCGCAAGGCGATTGCCATGTTTACGCACCGCGTGGTGCGCGAGTCTGGGGCGCTGGTGGCCTGCCTGGGCGGCCTGGATGTGCTGGCCTTTAGCGGCGGCATTGGCGAGCACGACGCAGCGCTGCGCGCCGACGCCTGCGCCGCTTTGGCCTATCTGGGCGTGAAGATCGACGAAGACATCAACCAGCAAGCCGTGGGCGACACCGTCATGGCGATCCACCACGCCAGCAGCGCGGTGGAAGTCTGGGTGATCCCCACGGACGAAGGCCGCGTCGCCGCACGCGAAGCCGCAGCACTGCTGGGCTAGCCCGGCCTAACGCATCCGCTGGGCTGTCACTGCGAGGAGCGAAGCGACGCGGCAGTCCATGCAGGCATGAAGTCATGGATCGCCACGCTTCGCTCGCGATGACGAAAAGGAACATGGATCGCCACGGCCTGACGGCCTCGCGATGACCATCCCTGCGTCACTGCGAGGAGCGAAGCGACGCGGCAGTCCATGCAGGGATGAAGTCGTGGATCGCCACCTAGGCGGCGCGCCGGGCCTTGGGCTTTGATGCGGCTTTTGCTGGCGTCTTGGCAGGCTTGCGCTTGACTGCAGCCGGTTTCTTTTTGGCGGCGGCGGAGCGCGGCTTTTTGGGGGCTTGCACTGGTGCATCCACTGAGTCAGTCAGGATGCGTGCCAGCGCGATGACGCGCTCCGGGTCTACGTTGAGGGTGCCGATCAGGAACTCGATTATTTCCGATCGCGGGTTGGAAAGTGTCGGCTCAATCATCATCACCGCCGCTGCCAGCGCCAGCGCGCGCTCGCGGCTGGTGGGATTGGGGAGCAGTTGCTCCAGCGCATTGAGCGCTTCCACAGGTGCCACGGCGGTGATGCGCGCCTGCTCCTTGAGCAGGGTGAACCAGTCGGTGTGGGCAGCGCGGTTGCCAACGGTGTCGGCGGGCAGTTTGGCCAGCAAGCGCGCCAGGCGGAAGCTGCGGCGCTCGAACGTGCCAATCGACTCCATGCCGGCCAGCACAATGCGGCACACCGCTGCGGCAAAGCCACCTTCGCCAATGTGCGGCAGTACGGCCAGGCGTGCGACTTCCAGTTCTTTGAGGGCACGCTCTTGCGCCACCACTGCATCGGCCAGATCGGGCTTGAACCACATGCCCAGCCCTTGCGGGCCGTAGAGCTTGCGCGCCAGGTCCACGGCGGCAGCGTCACGCCGGTCGCGCATCTGGTTGAGGCTGGTGGTGATTTGTTCGTTGAACTTTTCTTCCAGGCGGCGCAGGGGGTGGTCGGGGTCCACGCTGACGCGCTCTTCGCGCGCCTTTTGCGCCTGTTTGCGCAGAAGCGGGGCCACGGGTGTGGCGTCGGAAAACATTTCGCGCTGCATCCGCAATGGGTGCAGATTGCCCAATGCGTCTGCCAGCGGGCGCTGGGCCATCAGCCGGACCCAGGGGCGCACCAGCGTCTTGTAGAGCGTGGCGTTGAGTTCCGAGACCTTGCTGATGGTGGAAAACAGCGCCTCTTCCTCGCGCCCTTCGGGGTTGAGGGCCAGGATGTCGGCCATGCTGCGGTGCTCGTAGTGCACGGTGTAGTCGCCGGGTTCGAGTTGTTCCCAGCGCTGCGACTCCATGCCGGCCTTGGCCTGGAGCTTCATTTCGTACAGCCCCGGCGGCAGGCTCTCGATCACGTCGAGCGAGGTGACCAGTTGGTCGTGCTCCTTGCGCGCGATGTCGCCGCCGACAAAGATGCCCAGGTGACCCACGCTTTCGTGCAGCACGTAGATGATGGTGCGTCCGGCGGCGGCAATGGCGCGCTCGTCGCCCCAGGTGTCGATAATCCAGTCCAGCGCCTGCGGCACGGGCGTGATGTTGTCGCCGTGCGAGGCAAATACCACGATCGGCGCGGTGATGTTGCGCAGGTCGATGGCGCGCTCGCCGTCCTTGACCTCACCACGCGCCAGGCGGTTGCCGACAAACAGGTTTTCAACAATCGCCTCGATCTCGGCACCGGTCATACGGAAGTAGCCACCCCACCAGCGCTCGAATTCAAGAAAGCGCTCGGCCTCGGTGTCGATGTTGGACCACAGCTTGTAGTAGCGGCTCCACAGCGTGTTGGCCGGGTTGAGGCGCTCGAAGTTGTCCACCAGATGCACGCCATCAAAGCGGTCGGCACCCATATCGGCGGTCATCGAGGCCAGCCACGAGCCCCCCAGCGCCGCGCCCGAGTAGCGCATGGGGTTGAGGGTGGAACTGCCCGCCCAGTACGACAGTGGCGCGCCCACCACCATCAGCGGGCCAAACAGTTCGGGGCGGCTGGCGTTGAGCGCCATCATGGCCCAGCCGGCCTGGCAGTTGCCAATCACCACGGGCCGTGCCTTGCACTTGGGGTGGCGCGCAATCACTTCTTCGATGAAGCGCGCTTCGGCGTGCATCACGGTAAACAGGGTCTGCCCGTCTTCGGGCTGGGGGCGAAAGGTGATGAAGTACACCGGGTGGCCGGCGTGCATTGCCACGCCCACCTCGGAGTCGAACTTGAAGCCGCCAATGCCCGGGCCGTGTCCCGCGCGCGGATCGACCACCACCACCGGGCGCAAGGCCGGGTTGACCGGCATACTGGCGGGCGGCAGCAGGTGCAGCAGGGCGTAGTTGCAGGGCTGGGCCAGGCTGCGGCCATCGAGCACGGTCTCAAAGTCAAACTTGAGCAGCGGCGGCGTGCCTTTGTCCAGGTGCTCGCGGTAGGCGTTGCCACGGTCAAGCAGCGTGTCAAGAAACAGCACCGTGCGCTGTGCCACATCGGCCAGATAGTTGTCGTGGCCTTGGGGGGTGGGGGTAGAGGTTTGATCGGCCTTCGGGCTCTTTGGCTTACGCACAGTCACGTTGGCATCCCTTAAAAACTTGGAGAACGCCACCGTTTCAGTGGCAAACTCAGTATATCGACAATCAGTGAAGAACGGTTTTCCATGCAACTCAAGAGCCTTCTCGACCAGCCCAGCAAGCTGCCCACCATCCCGAAGGTCACGCAGCAGTTGATCGCGAGCTTCAGTTCTGACGACTCCACGGTGCAAGACATTGCGCAGCAGATCTCGGCCGATCCGGCGCTGAGCGCCAAGCTGCTGCGGCTGGCCAACTCGGCCTACTTCCATCTCTCGCGCACCATCGGCACGGTGGACGATGCGCTGCGCATGCTGGGCTTTGTGATGGTGCGCAACCTGGTGCTGGGCAACAGCATGGCAGCGAGTTTTCGCAATGCGCGCGGCATCGACCTGCACCAGTTCTGGCGCTACAACCTCTATACCGCCTGCGCCTCGCGCTGGCTGGCAAGCCGCGCCGACGCCAATGCCGATCTGGTCTTTACGGTCGGGTTGATGCACGGCATTGGCCAACTGCACATGCACAGCGTGATACCGACCGAGATGGCGCAAATCGACAAGAAGCTCCATGTGCTGGACGCTGCGCGCGCTGAGCTTGAACTGGCAACGCTGGGCTTTCACCACGGCGACGTGGCGGCTGAGTTGGCCACGCTTTGGAACTTCCCAGGGCCCATCATCGCGGCCTTGCGCGCCGTGCCCGCGCCCCTGGCAGCACCAGAATTTTCGGAAGCGGCCGCCTGGGTGCACCTGGGTGCCTGGCGTGCGCGCAGCGAAGTGCTGGCCGTGCCTGAGCAGCAGGCGCAGGAGAGCTACCCCGCCGCCGTGGGCAAGCGCCTGGACCAGTCAGCCAACTGGGCACCAGCGCACGGCGTGCAAGCCGACCCAGCCCAGACCATGCCTGCGCTCAGCGAGTTGACGCAGGGGCTGGAGGCTATGCTGGAATAACCGGGGTTGCTTGGTGCTCCCCGCAGACATGGGGACAGGGGCCCATGCGTCATCGCGAGGCCATCAGGCCGTGACGATCCATGACTTCATGCCTGCATGGACTGCCGCGCTACGCTCGCAGTGACAACTTCCCGTCATCGCGAGGCCATCAGGCCGTGACGATCCATGACTTCATGCTTGCATGGACTGCCGCGCTACGCTCGCAGTGACAACTTCCCGTCATCGCGAGCGAAGCGCGGCGATCCATGTCTTCTTTCCTGCATGAAGCCGTGAAACTCCCAACGCTCAGAACTGGTCGGGGTTCTTGCCCTTCATGGGGGCGTAGAAGGCTTTGATGGCGACCATGTCGGCTTCGATGTCGCCGCTGGGGTGGAAGACCGGGCCGATGCCGGTGCGCTTGCGGCCGTAGTCCAGGTACGACATCACGATGGGCACCTTGGCTTCCAGGGCGATGTAGTAAAAGCCGGTTTTCCAGTAGCGCACCTTGCTGCGCGTGCCTTCGGGCGGCACCACCAGGTGCAGTGAGCCGGGGCAGTCGCGCAGGATGGTGGCCGACGCTGACACCAGGTTGTTGGCCTGCGAGCGGTCCACCGGGATGCCGCCCAGCCACACCATCAGGGCGCGAAACGGTGGCTTGAAGATGCTTTCTTTGCCCATCCAGTGCACGTTCAGGCGCAGCGCAAACGCCACCATCAGCGTGAAAGGCAGGTCCCAGTTGCTGGTGTGCGGAGCTGCGATGAACACGCTCTTGGGGCAGTCAGCGCTCATACCGCCCTCGACCTTCCAGCCGGTGATTTTGAGATACGCGACTGAGAGCAGGCGCAGCAGGGTGTTGACTACCGGGGTGTCGAAGATGGTGTGGTGCATGCTGGGCCAGGTCGTGCAGACTTCCTTGCCTCCTGGTTTAGCTCAAATGCTTGCCTGCGATGCCGGCGAGTTCGAACATGGTGACTTGGGGTTTGCCAAACACGGCCAGCAGTTTGGCATCGGCGTTGATGGCGCGTTTGTTGGTGGCGTCTTGCAGGCCGTTGGCCTTGATGTAGTCCCACAGCTTTTTCATCACCTGGGGGCGCGCAATCGGCTCGGCACCGATGACGGCGGCCAGTGCCGCGCTGGGCAGTTTGCCCGAAGCGGCGGTGGTCTTGCGTGGCACCTTGGCCTTGGGTGCTGCGGCTGCTGCCTTGGTGGCGACCTTCTTGGCAGCCACTTTTTTGGCGGGCGCCTTCTTTGCCGCTACGCCGGGGGCGGCGGCGCGCGCAGTGGCTGTCTTTGCCGCAGCCGCCGGTTTGGCGGTGGTCTTGCGCGGCGGGAATTTGCTTGGTGCAAATTCAAAGTTGACCTTGCCCGCGGCGGCGTCCCAGGCCAGCATGGCCTTGAAGGCGCGGCGTGTGCGCATGCTGACAAACTTGTCGAGCATGTCGGTCTTGCCGGTGGCCAGCAGCTTCTGCATCTGCGCGCGTTCGATGGGCTGCTGCAGGATCACCTGGCCGCTCTTGAAGCCGCAGGTGGGCACTGCCTGGGCGTGGGTGGGCACCGAGCGGTCGCAGACGTAGTTCTTGCCGTGCTCGAATACGTGGCCGCCGCAGTTGGGGCAGGTGCCCAGCGTTTCCTGTCCGCTAAAGTCCACCAGCTCGCCGGTCTCATCAGCGTTCTTGTCGTCGCCAAAGTCGAATTCGAGCTTGTAGTTCTTGGTTTCCTCGTCAAACTTGATGACCATTTCGGCGGTGAACGGCCAGCCGGCCTTGGAGCGGAAGCCGTCGAGCGGGCCAATATGGCGGTCACGCAGGAACTGCTCGACTTCGGCTACTTCAAAGGTGCGCCCGGCCGGCGTCTTGCCAAACGAGAAGCCGCAGCCGTCTTCGGTGCCGGACTTGCCGGTGCAGGTGTAGCGGCGGTAGTTTTCCTTGACGATGCCGCCGCAATTGGGGCAGGGCGAGCTCAGCGTGGCGTAGTCGCCGGGAATGGTGTCGCGATCGTATTCCTTGGCCAGGCGCACCATGCGCTCGGTCATGGCGGCGATTTCGGCCATGAAGGTTTCGCGCTTGAGCTTGCCGTGCTCCATCTGGGCGAGCTTGTATTCCCACTCGCCGGTGAGTTCGGCCTTGGAGAGTTCTTCCACGCCCAGGCCGCGCAGCAGCGTCATCAACTGGAACGCCTTGGCGGTGGGGATGAGTTCGCGCCCCTCGCGCAGCATGTACTTTTCGGCAATCAGGCCTTCGATGATGCTTGAGCGCGTGGCCGGTGTACCCAGGCCTTTTTCCTGCATGGCTTCGCGCAGTTCGTCGTCTTCCACGGTCTTGCCCGCGCCTTCCATGGCGCCCAGCAGCGTGGCTTCCGAGTAGCGTGCCGGGGGGCGGGTCTTGAGGCCCTTGGGCTCAACGCTGTCGGTCTGGACCTTTTCGCCGGGCTGCACCGGCACCAGGCTCTGGCCCTTGTCGCCGTCCTTGGCGTCGGCCACTTCGTCTGCAGCTTCCTTGCCGTAAATGGCCAGCCAGCCCGGCTTGACCAACACCTTGCCTTCGGTCTTGAAGGCGTGCGAGGACGCGCCAGTGCCGAGCGTGGAGGCAACAGTGGTTATTCGTGTGGTGACCAAGTACTCGGCGCTGGGGAAAAACACCGCCATGAAGCGGCGCACCACCAGGTCGTAAATTTTTTGCTCGGCCTCGCTCAGGCCATGCGCTGCCTGCAGCGTGGGGATGATGGCAAAGTGGTCCGACACCTTGGAGTTGTCAAAAATGCGCTTGCTCGGGCGCACGTAGCCACCTTTGAGGGCGGTGGCGGCAAACGGGGCCAGATGCTTCATGCCGCTGTCGGCCAGCATCTCGAAGGTATTTTTGACCACCGGCACATAGTCTTCGGGCAGGGCGCGTGAATCGGTACGCGGGTAGGTCAGTGCCTTGTGGCGCTCGTACAGGCTTTGGGCGATGGACAGCGTGGTCTTGGCGCTAAAGCCGAACTTGCCGTTGGCTTCGCGCTGCAGGCTGGTGAGGTCAAACAGCAGCGGGCTGGCCTGGGTGGTGGGCTTGCTCTCTTCGCTGACGCTGCCCGTTTGGCCGCGCACGGCGTCGGCAATGGCGCGTGCCTGGCGTTCGTTCCAGATGCGGTCGGCGCGTTGCTCGGAGTCTTCGGGGTCTTTCTTCCACTGCGGATCAAACCACTTGCCCGGATACTGCCCGGCTTGTGCGCCGAAGCTGGCGTGGATTTCCCAGTAGTCGCGGCTGACAAACTTGCGAATCTGCTCTTCGCGCTCGACCACCACGCTCAGCGTGGGCGTTTGCACGCGCCCCACGGTGGTCAGGAAGAAGCCGCCGTCGCGCGAGTTGAAAGCAGTCAGCGCGCGGGTGCCGTTGATGCCCACCAGCCAGTCGGCCTCGGAGCGGCAGCGCGCCGCGTCGGCCAGGGGTTGCATCTGGGCGTTGCTGCGCAGCGCGCCAAAGCCGTCGCGGATGGCTTGCGGCGTCATCGACTGCAGCCACAGGCGCGAGACCGGCTTGCCCAGTGGCTTGGCGCCGCCGGCGTATTGCTCGATCAGGCGAAAGATCAGTTCACCCTCGCGGCCCGCGTCGCAGGCGTTGATGAGTTGCCCCACATCCTTGCGCTTGGCCAGACGCACCACGGCGTTCAGCCGCGTCTTGGTTTTGTCCACCGGCTTCAAGTCAAAGTGCGGCGGAATCACCGGCAGGTGGGCAAAGCTCCACTTGCCGCGTTTGACGTCGTATTGCTCGGGGGCCTGGATTTCGACCAGATGCCCCACGGCGCTGGAGACCACGTAGGTGTCGCTCTCAAAATACTCGTCGTGCTTCTCGAATTTGCCCGCCAACGGGGTGAGCGCCCGCACGATGTCTTGGGCGACCGAAGGCTTTTCTGCAATGACCAATGTTTTCATCTGACTACAATCCGGTTTCTCGCGTGCGCGCAGGCGCGCCCACACATACGCAGGCACGCACATGCGCGCCCATACGACTCACCATACCAAATTTTTCGACGTGGCAAAAAAACCAGCGCTTTCTCCCGCATCCCCATCAGGGCGTCGCATCCAGACGCGGCGCTCCGGCGTTCACGGCAAAGGCGTGTTTGCGCTGGTCGACATTGCCGAGGGCGAAACCATTATCGAGTACGTGGGCGAAGTGATCTCCTGGCCCGAGGCGCAGCGCCGCCACCCGCACGACCCGACCGATCCCAACCACACCTTTTACTTCCACGTGGACGAAGAGCGTGTGATTGACGCCCTGCACGGGGGCAATTCGTCGCGCTGGATCAACCACGCGTGCGACCCCAATTGCGAGGCCGACGAGGTGGAAGACCGCGTGTTCATCAAGGCGCTGCGCAACATCCGTGCGGGTGAAGAACTGCATTACGACTACGGCCTGGTGATTGACGCGCGCTACACGCCCGCCCTCAAGGCCGAATACCCCTGCTGGTGCGGTGCCAAGACCTGCCGTGGCACCTTGCTGGCACCCAAACGTCGGCGGATTTGAAGTGCCGCGCAGCGCCGCTCCCGTTGTGTGGCCGGCCGAGGCCCTGTGGGAGGCGGTGCAGCCCTTGTTGCCGGGCTTTACTGTGGAGGTGCTGCCCGAGATTGATTCCACCAACAGCGAACTGATGCGCCGCGCGCGCGCCGGGCAGACCGAGCCAATTCTGCTGGTGGCACAGCGCCAGAGCGCCGGGCGCGGACGCCTGGGCCGCCAGTGGGCCGATGCAGGCGCGGCCGGGCCGGCGGCGCTGGCTTTTTCGCTGGGGCTGGCGTATGCACCGCAGGACTGGGCGGGGCTGTCGCTGGCGGTGGGCCTGACGGTTGCGCAAAGCCTGCACCCGGCGTTGCGCATCAAATGGCCCAACGATGTCTGGTGGGAGCAGCGCAAGCTGGCGGGCATTCTGATCGAGACCGCCAACGTGGGCGCGCTGCGCTATGTGGTGATCGGCGTGGGTGTCAACATCGCCCAACCGGCGGCGCACGACTTTTCGGTGGCACCGGCCGGACTGGAAGAACTGCTGCCCGGGGTGGATGCGCCGGGCGCGCTGGCGCGCATCGTCTTGCCGCTGGTGCACACCGTGCAGCGCTTTGAAACCCAGGGCTTTGCCCCCTTCCAACCCGACTTTCTCGCTCGCGACCTGTTGCGTGGCGAAACGGTGCAGTGCAGCGACGGCGTGACGGGTGTGGCGCGTGGCGTGGACGCGGGAGGTGCCTTGCTGCTGCAGACCGCTGACGGGGTGAAAAAAATCGTCAGCGCCGAGGTCAGCGTGCGACCCGTGGCACACTCTGCGGCCAACCCGCCCTGATTCCATGCTGCGCCTGCTGGTACTGCTCCTGGTTCTTGCCAACGCCCTCTACTTTGCCTGGAGCGATGGACTGCTGCGCGCCTACTGCATGGGGCCGACCCTGCAGCGCGAACCCCAGCGGTTGGAGCAGCAAGTCCACCCGGAGGCGATCCGTGTGCTCAGCAGCGCCGAAGTCCAACGCGTGCAAGAGCAGGCCCAGGCCGAACTCGCACCTAAGGAGTGTTTGCAGGCCGGTCCGTTTGACGACGCGCAAACCGTGGTGCTGCGCCGTGGTCTGGAGGGCGGTCTGGCAGGTGCCACTGCCTGGCAGATCGAGCCGGTGGCGTTGCCGCCGCCGTGGATGGTGTACATGGGTAAGTTCGCCACCGCCGAACTGCTGGCGCGCAAGCGCGCCGAGCTGGCGGCCAAGGGCGTGACCGCGCGCACCCTGGGCAACGCGGCGCAGGAGTTTGGACTTTCGCTGGGCAACTTTGAAACCCAGGCGCTGGCAGCGGCAGAACTGGCGCGTCTGGTCGAGCGCGGCGTACGCAGCGCTCGGGTAGTGCAGGAGACGCCAGCGCCTGCCACGCACCTGCTCAAACTGCCCGCAGTAAGCGCTGCCACCAAAGCGCAACTCGAAGAAATCAAGCCCTTGCTGGCAGGCAAGGCGTTGATCCGCTGCAATTAAATCTCGCAGCGCGCCAGTCCATGCCTGTGCTTGTCATTGCGAGCGAAGCGTGGCAATCCATGCAGGCATGAAGTCATGGATCGCCACGGCCTGACGGCCTCGCGATGACGAGGGGGGCTCGCGCTGACGCAAGGGGTGGGGCTTCGAGACTGGTGACTCAATCGGTGTCGGGCAGGCGCGCAAAGCGCACGGTAAAGCAGGTGCCTGGGGGTGTCTGGCCGGGGCGGCTGTCGTCCACGCTCACGCTGGCGTGGTGCTGGCGCGCGATTTCGAGCACGATCGGCAGCCCCAGGCCCGAGCCATCAACCTGGGTGCCCAGCACGCGGTAAAACGGTTGGAAGATCAACTCGCGCTCGGCTGCGGGAATGCCCGGCCCCGAGTCTTCCACCTGCACCACCAGCACCTTGCTGAACGGATCGACCAGCACCCGCGCGGTGATCATGCCGGGTTTGTCGGCGTTGGAGGGGGTGTAGTTGATGGCGTTGTCCACCAGGTTGCGCACCATTTCCTTGAGCAGCGTGGCGTTGCCTTTGACCATGACGCCATCGGCACCGGGCTGCGCGCCTTCGTAGCCCACATCGATGTGCTTGTCCATGGCGCGCGGTACGCAGTCGCGGATGACGTCCATGGTGAGCTGCGCCAGGTCGCAGGGTTGGTGGATCAGCACGGTGCCGCTGCTCTCGGCGCGCGCCAGCGCCAGCAACTGGTTGACGGTGTGGGTGGCGCGGATGCTGGAGCGGCCAATCTGGCGCAGCGACTGTTTGAGGTCTTCGGCGTTGGCACCTTCGCGCTGCGCCAGGTCGGCCTGCATGCGCAAGCCCGCAAGCGGCGTCTTGAGCTGGTGGGCGGCGTCGGCCAGAAAGCGCTTTTGGGTTGAGATCGAGTCTTTGAGGCGCAGCAGCAGGTCGTTGACCGACGACACCAGCGGCGCGACTTCCATCGGCACGGCTTCCACGTCCAGCGGGCTCAGGTCGTCGGGGCTGCGCGCGCGGATGCGCTCTTCGAGGTGGTTGAGCGGCTTGATCGCCTGCACCAGCGCCAGCCACACCAGCAGCACCGCCAGCGGCAGGATCACAAACTGGGGCAGCATCACGCCCTTGACAATTTCGGTGGCCAGTACCGAGCGCTTGTCCAGCGTTTCTGCCACCTGCACCAGCGCCGGCTTGCTCTCGGGCAACTCCAGCTTGACCCAGATGTAGGCCACCTTGATGGCTGCGCCGCGAAATTCGTCATCGCGCAGGCGCACTTCGCCGGGGGACAGTTTTTCTTCTTCGCCCGGGCGCGGCAGGTCTTTCTCGCCGCTGAGGTATTCGCCCTTGGGCCCGATCACCTGGTAGTACACCGTGTCGGAGTCGTCGGCCCGCAGCAGTTCGCGCGCGGGCAGGGGCAACACAAACTGGGCCTGCGCCTTGTTGACCGTGATCAGTTGGGCCAGCGCCGTGGCGTTGTATTCCAGCGCCCGGTCAAATGGCTTGCCCGCAATCCCCTGCGCCACCAGCCACGTCAGCACCAGACTGACCGGCCACAGCAACAGCAACGGCGTGAGCATCCAGTCCAGGATCTCCCCGAACAGACTGCGTTGCTCGTGCTGAAAGATCTTCACGCCGCCGGGCCGCCCCAAGGCGCGAGCGCCCCCTTGGGGGGCAGCGCAGTACACGCAGTGACAAGCGTGGGGGCCATATTCACGCCGCCGGGATTTTTTCCAGGCAATAGCCCAGACCGCGAACGGTGGCGATGCGGATCGGGCCTTTTTCGATCTTCTTGCGCAGGCGGTGGATATAGACCTCGATGGCGTTGTTGCTCACCTCTTCGCCCCATTCGCACAGGCGCTCGACCAACTGGTCTTTGCTCACCAGGCGGCCCGCGCGCTGCAGCAGCACTTCGAGCAGCCCCAATTCGCGCGCCGACAGTTCCACCATCTTGCCGTCAATCGTGGCCACGCGACCGGCCTGGTCGTAGATCAGCGGGCCGTGCTTGATGGTGCTGGTGGTGGTGCCCATGCCACGGCGCACCAGCGCACGCACCCGGGCCTCAAGCTCCTGCAGGCTAAAGGGTTTGGCCATGTAGTCGTCTGCGCCGTAGTCCAGCCCTTTGACGCGCTCTTCCACGCTGTCGGCTGCGGTGAGGATCAGCACCGGCAGCGAGGAGCCGCGCCCGCGCAGTTTCTTGAGCACTTCCAGGCCGTGCATCTTGGGCAGGCCCAGGTCGAGGATCAGCAGGTCAAACTCGGTGTTGGTCATCAGCGCCGCGTCGGCTTCGCTGCCGCTGGCAACGTGGTCCACCGCAGCGCCAGCGCCGCGCAGGGCGCGCAGCAGCCCGTCGGCCAAAACCTGGTCATCCTCGGCGATCAAAATGCGCATGCGTGTCTCCTGATGTTGGCGGGTTGGGTAACTCGGGTTTTGACGCCATTCTAGGCGTGCTTCAACCACTTATTGGCCGCAGTAGGCTTCCAGCCCGATGGCGATCACCGTAGCAACTTCGTCGCCGATGGCGCTGCGCATTTCTGCCTCGGCCTGCGTCACGGCGTCGCGGTAGGCGCCAAGCCACGCCAGGCCCAGTGCGGTGAAGCGCACCTGGCGCGCGCGCGCGTCGCGGGGGTCGGCCTCGCGCGTGACCATGCCCCAGGCTTCGCACTGCGTCACCAGGGTGCCCATGGCCTGTTTGGTCATCCCGGCGCGGCGCGCCACGTCGGTCAGGCGCTCGCCATCGGCGGCCAGATGCCGCGTGATGTGCAGGTGGGCCGCGCCCACCTGGCCGCGCGCTGCCAGGTTGGAAAGCCCCAGCGGCACGCCCGGATGCTGGGCCATCAGTTCCATCACCCGCGCCTCAAAGCGCTCCAGTGCCAGACGCATCCAGTGGCCGGGGTGGGATTGGCGCCATGGGCCAGGTGAAGAGTCAAGTGTTTCAGGCATGGCCAAATGGTAATGCAAACTGACTAAAAAATCTGTTTACCGATTTGCAACCCATGCGTTAGACTACTGTTCAAGCATCCAGCCTGTTATTAACACCAGAGACTTGAGCGACTTAACTTATTGATTTTCAAGGAGAAATTTATGGACGCACCGATCAAGGGCTTTGCCCCCAACAGCGAAAAAGCCAAGGCCCTGCAAGTGGCACTGGCGCAAATCGAAAAGCAATTCGGCAAGGGCACCATCATGCGCCTGGGCGAAGGCGAGGTGATTGAAGACATCCAGGTGGTCTCCACCGGCTCGCTGGGGCTGGACATTGCCCTGGGCGTTGGTGGCCTGCCGCGTGGCCGGGTGGTGGAAATTTACGGGCCGGAGTCCAGCGGCAAGACCACGCTGACGCTGCAGGTGATTGCCGAGATGCAAAAAACCGGCGGCCAATGCGCCTTTATCGACGCCGAGCACGCGCTTGACATCCAGTACGCACAAAAGCTTGGCGTCAATCTGCAGGACTTGCTGATCAGCCAACCCGACACCGGCGAGCAGGCGCTGGAAATTGTGGACAGCCTGGTGCGCTCGGGCGCGGTGGATCTGATCGTGGTGGACTCGGTGGCGGCGCTCACACCCAAGGCTGAACTCGAAGGCGAAATGGGCGACAGCCTGCCGGGCCTGCAAGCCCGCCTGATGAGCCAGGCCCTGCGCAAACTCACCGCCCACATCAAGAAGACCAACTGCATGGTCATCTTCATCAACCAGATCCGCATGAAGATTGGCGTGATGTTTGGCTCGCCCGAAACCACCACCGGCGGCAATGCGCTCAAGTTCTACGCCTCGGTGCGCCTGGACATCCGCCGCACCGGCACCATCAAGAAGGGTGACGACTCCATCGGCAACGAAACCAAGGTCAAAGTGGTCAAGAACAAGGTGGCGTCGCCGTTCAAGACGGCCGAGTTTGACATCCTGTTTGGCGAAGGCATCAGCCGCCACGGCGAAATCATCGACATGGGGGTGAACGCCCATATCCTCGAAAAGTCCGGTGCCTGGTACGCCTACAACGGCGAAAAAATCGGCCAGGGCCGCGACAACGCCCGCGAGTTCCTGCGCGAAAACCCGGACCTCTCGTTCGAGATCGAGAACAAGGTGCGCGCCTCGCTAGGCATCCCGCTGCTGACGTCGGCCGAGCCCGAAACCAAGGCCAAGGCGAAGAAGGCGGACAAGGCAGAAAAGGCAGAGTAAGGGCCAGGGTGCGCGCATGACAGCTGCAACGCCCTCGCTCACGGCGCGCGCCCTGCGGTTGCTCAGTACGCGGGAGCATTCGCGCGCCGAGCTCGAGCGCAAGCTCGCGCGCTTTGAAGAGTCCCCGGGGCAATTGGCCACAGTGCTCGACAGCTTGCAGGCCAAGGACTTCATCAACCAGCAGCGGGTGGTGGAGTCGGTGCTGTACCAGCGCAGTGCCAAGCGCGGCAGTTTGCGTATCAAGCACGAGCTGCAAGCCAAGGGGCTCGAGCCCGAGGCAATTGCCAGCGCCATGGAGCAGCTTCGCGGCAGCGAGCTTGAGCGCGCCCGCGAGATCTGGCGCAAGAAGTTCACCGCCGCGCCCACCAACGCCGCCGAGCGCGGCAAGCAGATGCGGTTTTTAGCCAGCCGGGGCTTTGGCGGCGACACCATTGGCCGCATCCTGCAGGGCAGCGACGACGACGGCCTATAGCCCCAGCATCAATTTCAGGTTCTGTACCGCCGCGCCGCTGGCGCCCTTGCCCAGGTTGTCCAGGCGCGCCACCAGCACGGCGTGGGCAAAGCCGTCCTTGGCAGCGTCGTTGGCAAAGACGCGCAGTTCCATCTTGTCCGAGCCCGCCAGCGCCACCGCGTCGAGCTTGGCGTCGGCTGTGGCGCTTTCCACTGTGACCCAGGTGCTGCCCGCGTAATGGCGATCGAGCGCGGCGTGCAGGTCCTGGGCGCTGGGTTTGCCCGGCAAAGTGTCCAGGTGCAGCGGGAACTGCACCAGCATGCCTTGGGCAAAGTTGCCCACCGAGGGCACAAACAGGGGGCGGCGCGTCAGGCCGGTGTAGCGCATGATTTCGGGGATGTGCTTGTGCTTGAGGCCCAAGGCGTACAGCTCCATCGGCGGTGCCTGACCGCTCTCATAGGCTTCGATCATGGTGCGCCCGCCACCCGAGTAGCCGCTGATGGAAGGCAGGCATACCGGAAAATCGGCTGGTAGAAGTCCGGCGTCAACCAGTGGGCGGATCAGGGCGATGGCACCGGTGGCGTAGCAGCCCGGGTTGGCAACCCGCTGCGCCTGGGCCACGGCCTGGCGTTGGCCACTGCAGAGTTCGGGAAATCCATAGACCCAGCCTGGCGCGGTGCGGTGCGCTGTGGAGGCGTCGATGATCTTGGGGGCGGGCCCGTTTTGGCCGATCTGGTCAATCAGCGCCACGGATTCGAGCGCCGCGTCATCGTGCAGGCACAGCACCACCAGGTCGGCGCTGGCCATGAGGGCGCGTTTGGCCTGCACATCCTTGCGCAGACTGGGGTCAATGCGGATCACCTCGACGTCGGCGGTGGCCTGCAGGCGCTCGCGAATCTGCAAGCCGGTGGTGCCGGCTTCACCATCGATAAATATTCTTTTCATGCGTGTGGGCAAACCCGTGGGCTTGTAAGACTGGTAAAAGTTTGACGCGTCGCCGCATGATACATTCTCCGGTTGTTGTATCCAGTGCCGTGCCCGCAAATCTGAGCGGTTGCTGTGCGGTGAAGATTGTTCAGCTCACAAAGAATCGTCATGAAAATTCACGAGTACCAAGGCAAGGAAATCTTGCGCCAATTCGGTGTGCCGGTGCCTCGCGGCATCCCCGCATTTACAGTTCAGGAGGCAGTGGAAGCTGCCCAAAAACTTGGCGGCCCGGTGTGGGTGGTCAAGGCCCAGATCCACGCGGGTGGCCGCGGCAAGGGCGGTGGCGTCAAGCTGGCACGCTCTATCGACGAGGTCAAAAAGCTCGCCAGTGAAATTCTGGGCATGCAACTGGTCACCCACCAGACCGGCCCGCTGGGCCAAAAGGTGCGTCGCCTGCTGATTGAAGACGGTGCCGACATCAAGAAGGAATACTACGTCTCTGCCGTGACCGACCGTGCCTCGCAACGCGTGGCCATGATCGTCTCCAGCGAAGGCGGCATGGACATCGAAGGCGTGGCACACGACACGCCCGAAAAGATCATCACCGAAATCGTCGATCCGGCCACCGGCTTGACCGACGCGCAGGCCAAGATGCTGGCGGATGCTATCGGCGTGCCCGCTGGCTCGACCGCGCAGGCCGTGGATGTGCTGCAAAAGGTCTACAAGTGCTACATGGACACCGACGCCTCGCTGGTGGAAATCAACCCGCTGATTCTCGAAGGCAACGGCACCATCCGCGCGCTTGACGCCAAGTTCAACTTTGACGCCAACGCCCTGTTCCGCCACCCCGAAATCGTGGCCTGCCGCGACCTGGACGAAGAAGATCCGGCCGAAGTGGAAGCCAGCAAGTTCGATCTGGCCTACATCAGCCTGGACGGCAATATCGGTTGCTTGGTCAACGGCGCAGGCCTGGCCATGGCCACCATGGACACCATCAAGCTGTTTGGCGCTGAGCCAGCCAACTTCCTCGACGTGGGTGGCGGTGCCACCCCTGAGAAGGTGACAGAAGCCTTCAAGATCATGCTCAAGAACCCCAAGGTCAAGGCCATTCTGGTCAACATCTTTGGCGGCATCATGAAGTGCGACACCATCGCCACCGGCATCATCGCCGCCTGCAAGGCGACCAACCTCAACGTTCCGCTGGTGGTGCGCATGAAGGGCACCAACGAAGACCTGGGCAAGAAGATGCTCAAGGAAAGCGGCCTGCCGATCATTGCGGTCGACACCATGGCAGAGGCTGCCAAGGCAGCAGTAAAAGCGGTGAACGCGTGAGACTTTAGGAGAATTTCATGTCCATTTTTATCAATAAAGACACCAAAGTCATCACCCAGGGTATCACCGGCAAGACGGGTCAGTTCCATACTGAAAAGTGCCAGGAATACGCCAACGGCAAGAATTGCTTTGTGGCCGGCGTCAACCCCAAGAAGGCGGGCGAGTCGATTTTCAACATTCCGATTTTTTCGTCGGTCAGGGAAGCTGCCAGCGAAACCGGTGCTACCGTTTCGGTGATTTACGTTCCGCCCGCAGGCGCTGCTGCTGCCATCTGGGAAGCTGTGGAAGCGGATCTGGATCTGGCGATCTGCATTACCGAAGGCATTCCGGTGCGTGACATGCTCGAAGTGCGCAACCGCATGCGCGCCAAGGAAGCCGCTGGCGGCAAGAAGACGCTGCTGCTCGGCCCCAACTGCCCCGGGCTGATTACGCCCGACGAAATCAAGATCGGCATCATGCCCGGTCACATCCACCGCAAGGGCCGCATTGGCGTGGTCAGCCGCTCCGGCACGCTGACCTACGAAGCCGTGGCGCAATTGACCGAAATCGGTCTGGGCCAGTCCAGCGCGGTTGGCATTGGTGGCGACCCGATCAATGGCTTGAAGCACATCGACGTGATGCGCGCCTTCAATGACGACCCCGATACCGATGCCGTCATCATGATCGGCGAAATTGGTGGTCCCGACGAAGCCGAGGCCGCACGCTGGTGCAAGGCCAACATGAAGAAACCCATTGTCGGCTTCATCGCTGGCGTGACCGCACCCGCAGGCAAGCGCATGGGCCACGCCGGCGCGCTGATTTCCGGTGGTGGCGACACCGCCGATGCCAAGCTGGCCGTGATGGAAGAGTGCGGCTTCAAGGTAACGCGCGATCCGTCAGAAATGGGCCGCCTGCTCAAGGCACTGCTCTAAAAGCTGCGAGAATCCCCCCTGCGAGCAACCCGCAGGGCGCGCGCACTGGCGTGACAGGGCTTCACTGAGAAGCGCTCCGAACTTGCTGTTGGGGCGCTTTTTTTATTTACGACCTGGAGAATTGGCAGATGGAACTGGTGCAAAGCGCAGACTTCTGGATTGGGCTGCTCAAGATCATCTGGATCAACATCATCCTGTCGGGCGACAACGCCGTGGTGATTGCACTGGCCGCGCGCTCGCTGCCGCCATCCCAGCAAAAGAAGGCGATTCTGCTCGGCTCAGGTGCGGCGGTGGTATTGCGTATTGGTCTCACAGTGGTGGCGGCCAAGCTGTTGCAGTTGTCGTATCTGCAGGTGCTCGGCGGCTTGTTGCTGCTGTGGATTGGCGTGCAGCTTCTGAGTGAGGACGACGCGGGCGAAGGCGAGTCCAAGGAAGTGGGCAGCATGATGGCCGCAGTGCGTACCATCCTGATTGCCGATCTGGTGATGAGTCTGGACAACGTAATTGCCGTTGCTGCCGCAGCCAAGGGCAGCACCACGCTGCTGATGCTGGGCCTGGCCATCAGCATTCCGCTGGTGATTTTTGGCAGCACCCTGATGATCAAGCTGATGGAGCGCTTCCCCATCATCGTGATGCTGGGCGCTGCGCTGATCGGCTGGGTGGGCGGCGAAACCATTGTCAGCGACGTGGCGCTGCAAGACTTTGCAGCCCACAACCACTGGCTCCACTACGCTGGCGCGACGCTGGGTGCGGTGCTGGTGGTGGTACTTGGGAAAGCCCTGCAAAAGCGCCATCAGGGTGATTCCGTCAGTTAACGATTGTCACAATTTTGTGAAATAGTCCCTTGTCGGGGCTAACGGCATCTGCTAACGTTGCCTGGCGCTTGGGCCTTTTGCTTGAAAGCGTGGACCGCTGCATGCGGTGTCTTGTGACAACTTTCAGCTCAAGGTCTAGGGGTCTTCATTGGCGAAATCGTTCTCTAAAGTCGCTTCGTTCTGGCGTGCCGATTGGTTTGCCGGGGTGGCCATCGTCCTGGCGACGCTGGTGCTGCAGAGCTCGACCGATGCCATCGGCACCCTGGAACGGCGCTTTTACGACTATGGCAGCACCAGCACGGCGCGCCAGCCGTCTGACCGCATCGCCGTTATCGCCATCGACGACCAGAGCATTGCCAACCTCGGGCGCTGGCCCTGGCCGCGTGACATCCATGCCCGGCTGATTGACAAGCTGGCGGCAGCCAAGGCCAAGACGATCGTTTACACCACCTTCTTCTTCGAACCCCAGGTCGATCCGGGGCTGGCGTTCATCCACAAAATCCGCGACGCCTTGGCGGGCGGCGCGCAGGGTGAAGCGGTGGGCCAGCTTATTACCGAGGCCGAAGCCGCGCTCGACACCGACGCAGTGCTGAGCAAGAGCGTGCAAAGTGCAGGCAATGTACTGCTGCCTTCGGTGTTTGTTCTGGGTGAACCACTGGGCAAGCCTGACAAGCCGTTGCCGCCCTATGCGCTCAAGAGCGCTTTGGAAGATGCCGGTGGTTACTCGGTCCCGGCCCTGCGCGGGCAGCAACCGATTGAGTCGCTGGGAACTGCGGCCTTTGGCATCGGCCACCTGAACCAGATTTACGAGCCCGACGGCGCAGTGCGCTCGGAGCCTCTGCTGGTCAACTACTTTGGCAAGGCGGTTCCGTCGATGGCCTTGCTCGCAGCCGTCAACAGCCTGAACCTCACGCCCGCCGACATCCACCTCAACCCGGGCGAGTCGGTGCAGATCGGCAAGCTGCGCATCAAGACCGACGAGTCTGCCGCCATGCTGCCACAGTTCTATAAGGGCCATGAAGGAAAGCCCGCCTTCGCCCAGGATTCGCTCTACGACGTGCTCACCGACAAGATACCGGCGTCCAAGTACGCCGACAAGATTGTGATCATCGGTGCGACGGCGGCGGGTGTGGGCATTCAGTACGCGGTTCCGGGCAACCCGGCTTTGACGCCCGCGCAGGCGCTGGCGCACATCACGTCGAGCATTCTCAACGAGCATTTCATCGTCCAGCCTGCGTGGGGCGTGTGGGCCACCCTTGCGGTGTTGGTACTGGTGGCGCTGTATGTGATTGTGGTCCTGCCACGCCTGTCAGCAGCCGTGGCTGCGGTCGTGACTTTGGGGCTGTTTATCACGCTGCTTGGGGTGGAATTTGGCATGCTTTCTGCGGCGGCCACCTGGCTGCAACTGGTGTTTCCGGCAGCGGTGCTGCTGATCGGGCATCTGGCGCTGACCACCAAGCGCTTCCTCATGACCGAAGCGGGCAAGGTCAAATCGGACGAAGAATCGGCCGAGACCAACCGCATGATGGGTCTGGCGCTGCAAGGCCAGGGGCAGCTCGACATGGCGTTTGACCGCTTCCGCCGCGTGCCCATGGGCGAGGCTGTGATGGGCAACCTCTACAGTCTGGCGATGGACTTTGAGCGCAAGCGCCAGTTCAACAAGGCCGAGGCGGTGTACCAGCACATGGCGGCGTTTGACCCGGACTACAAGGACGTCAAGACCAAGCTCAGCCGCGCCAAGAACCTGTCCGAGACCGTGATGCTCGGCGGCGGTGCTACGCATCCGGGTGGCACCATGCTGCTCGACGGCGGTGCCGTGGAAAAGCCCATGCTCGGGCGCTACCAGGTCGAGAAGGAATTGGGCAAGGGTGCCATGGGCGTGGTCTATCTGGGCAAAGACCCCAAGATCGGGCGCGTGGTGGCCATCAAGACCATGGCGCTGAGCCAGGAGTTTTCGGGCGAAGACCTGGTGGACGCACGCGAACGCTTTTTCCGCGAAGCCGAAACCGCGGGGCGCTTGCAGCACCAGAACATTGTCACCATCTTTGACGCGGGCGAAGAGCACGACCTGGCCTACATCGCCATGGAGTTCCTCAAGGGCCGCGACCTGGCCGACCATTGCAAGGCCGACAACCTGCTGCCGGTGCCGCTGGTGGCCAGCATTGTGGCCCGGGTGGCCGAGGCGCTGGCCTACGCGCACCGCCAGCACGTGGTGCACCGCGACATCAAGCCGGCCAACATCATGTACGAGCGCGACAGCGACACCGTCAAGGTGACCGACTTTGGCATCGCCCGCATCACCGATTCGAGCAAGACCAAAACCGGCCTGGTGCTGGGCACGCCCAGCTTCATGTCGCCCGAGCAACTCGCGGGCAAGAAGGTCGATGGCAGGTCGGACCTGTATTCACTGGGCGTGATGCTGTTTCAACTGCTGGCCGGGGTGTTGCCGTTTCGGGGTGACTCCATGGCCGAGCTGATGTACAAGATTGCCAACGAGGAAGCGCCCGACATCCGGGTGATTCGCCCCGAATTGGCCGACTCGCTGGCCGATGTGGTGGCGCTGGCGCTCTCCAAGCGCCCCGAAACCCGCTACCAGGACGGCGACCAGTTCGCCGCCGACCTGCGCAGCGCCATGGGCATCACTACCTCTGGCATGGCCCCGCTGTCCTACAGCAACACCGGCAGCGTGCCGTTAAGTCCGGCGCAAAGCGAAAAGACCGTTGCTTTTGATTCCGGCCACGCGCCGCTGTCGGGCGACTTTGAAAAAACCGCCGTTCAGCCGTTGCCGGGCATTGTGCCCAACTCGGACAACGCGACCGATATCGAGATTTGACACCTTCATGAATTACCACTTTTGTGCCAAATCCGATCCCGGGCGTGCGCGCCAGAACAATGAAGACTCGGTCGTGTTCGACGAAGGCACCGCCATGGTGGTGCTGGCCGACGGGATGGGCGGCTACAACGCCGGCGAAATCGCCAGCGGCATGGCAACCGCCTTTATCAAGTCGGAGTTGAGCCGCTGGTTGCTCGAAGCCGGGCGCGATGCGCTGCTGCGGGAAGTGCGCCGCGCCATGGAAATCTGTGCCTCCAATGCCAACCTGTCGATCTTCAACGCGGCCACCAACAACACCCAGTATGCGGGCATGGGCACCACCCTGGTGATGGGGGTGTTTCGCAGCGACAAGCTGTTGGTCGGTCACATCGGGGATTCGCGCTGCTACCGCTGGCGCGCCGGTGTGCTGGAACAAATCACCAAGGACCACTCCTTGTTGCAAGAGCAGATTGACGCCGGGCTGATCTCGCAGGAGCAGGCGGTCAACTCACCGATCAAGAACCTGGTGACGCGCGCCTTGGGTGTGGAAGAAGCCGTCGAGTTGGAAGTCAACGAGCACACGGTGGAAGTGGGCGACGTGTACCTGCTGTGCTCGGATGGGCTCTCGGACATGGTCGATGACCCCGCCATCGCTAGAATCATTGCGTCCGGTGTCGGCTTGGAGAAGGTGGCCAGCGAGTTGGTGGATGCAGCCAACACCAATGGCGGGCGTGACAACATTTCGGTGATCCTGGCGCAGGCGCTGGGGCGCGTCGAAAAGCGCGGTTTAATCGCCAGACTGCTAGGGAAGAGTTAAGCACATGCGTTTTGCAGAAACCAATTACAGGGAAAGGAGCCGATCATGCCGAAGATGATCGTTTCGATCGATGAGGTCGTGATCAAGGAAGTTCAACTGACCAAGGACAAAACCACCTTGGGCCGTAGGCCTTACAACGACGTCGTCATTGACAACCTGGCCGTCAGCGGCGAGCACGCTGCGCTGCAGATGGTGGGTGGCGAAGTGTTTCTTGAGGACCTCAACAGCACCAATGGCACCTACGTCAATGGCAAGGCCATCAAGCGCCAGCAATTGCAAAACGGCGACGTGGCCGAGATCGGCAAGTACCGCATCAAGTTTGTCGGCGACAGTGCCGACGAAGACTTTGACAAGACCATGGTTGTGAAGGCCATGCCCAGCGCAGCTGCTGCTGCGCCGAGCCCGGTTGCAGCGCCGGCTCCCATGCCCGCGCCGGCGGCTCCGTCGTTTGCGGCCCCATCTGCCCCGGCGGCACCTGCCATTCAGGCCGCCATCAAAGTCCTGTCTGGAGCCGCCGCCGGGCGCGAAGTTCCGCTGACCAAGGTGGTTACCACCATTGGCAAACCCGGCGTGGCGGTGGCTGCCATCACCCGGCGTCCGCACGGCTTTGTGGTGCACCACGTCGAGGGCGGCGGCAACCCCACACTCAACGGCGCACCCATCGGCAAGGACCCAATGCCGCTTAAGACCGGTGATGTGATCGAGCTGGCCGGCACACAAATGCAGTTTGTGCAGACCTGAAAGCGCGTGTCGCTTTGACGCAGCCTGCCACTGGCCGTTTTCAGGGTGATAGGACGTGAAGGCCTTGGTCAAGCACTGGCAGCGCATCGCGGTCACCCTGATACCGCTGGTGCTGGCGCTGCTGCACGCGGCGAACCTGGTGCCCATTGGCGTTCTGCAGCGCCTGGACTATCTGATTTACGACGCACGCCTGCGCGCCACCATGCCGCGCACGCTCGACGAGCGCATCGTGATCGTGGACCTGGACGAAAAGAGCCTGGGCGAAGTGGGCCGCTGGCCCTGGGGACGCGACAAACTCGCGCGCATGATGGACGTGCTGTTTACCCAGCAGCAGGTTGCCATGGTGGGCTTCGACATTGTGTTTGCCGAGCCCGACGAAAGCTCAGGCCTGGTCAAGCTCAACGAGTTGGCACGTAACGAACTCAAGGACCAAAGCGGATTTGCCGAGAAGCTGCGCCAATTGCAGCCGGCGCTCGACTACGACGGTCTGTTTGCCAAATCGCTGGAAAACCGTCCGGTGGTGCTGGGCTATTACCTGACCAATGACCGTGGCGGCTACGTCGCCGGTACCCTGCCCCAGCCGGTGATGACCAAGGAAGACTTGCATGGCCGCAGCATCGGGGCGTTCACCTGGAGTGGCTACGGCAGCAATCTCGAGCGCCTGGCCCGGGTAGCACCGATGGCGGGGCATTTTGCGCCAGTGACCGACGGCGACGGCGTGGTGCGCGCGCTGCCGCTGCTGGCGGAGTTCAAGGGCGGATATTACGAATCCCTGTCGCTGGCCATGTTCCGGGGCCTGACCGGCAACCCGGCCGTGGCGCCGGGGTTCAGCAATGAAAGATTCCTGTCCCGCAATCTGCAGGCCATGGACCGCGTGCTGCTCACGCAGGGTGGCAAGTCGATGGGTATTGCAGTGGACGAACGGGTTGCGGCGCTGTTTCCGTTTCGTGGCCCCGGTGGAGCCAGTGGCGCTGCGTTCCGTTACGTTTCGGCGGCTGACGTGCTGGCCAATCGGGTACCGGCGGGCAACTTGAAAGACAAGATCATCCTGATTGGCACCACCGCACCCGGCCTGATGGACTTGCGCACCACGCCCGTGGGCGAGGCCTATCCCGGGGTGGAATTGCACGCCAATCTGATTTCCGGCTTGCTAGATAACAAAATGCTGATCAAACCCGACTATGCGGCGGGTTACGACTTTGCACTGCTCACCTTGGCGGGATTGGTGCTTGCCCTGGGGCTACCGATGCTGTCAGCGCTGCGCGCAGTGGCGCTGAGCGTGGGGGTGCTGGCGCTGCTGGTGGGGCTGAACTTTTGGCTGTACGCCTTTCATGGGCTGGTGTTGCCGCTGGCCGCAGCCATCAGCCTGTCACTCACGGCGTTTGGCCTGAACATGAGCTACGGCTATTTTGTCGAGAGCCGCTCCAAGCGCGATCTGGCCAACCTGTTTGGCACCTACGTGCCGCCCGAGTTGGTGGATGAAATGGTGAAAGACCCCGACGCCTACAACATGCAGGCCAGCAACCGTGAACTGACGGTGATGTTTTGCGACATGCGCGGCTTCACCAAAATGTCCGAGCGCATGGAGCCACTGCAGTTGCAGGAGTTGCTTACCGGGGTGTTCAGCCGCCTGACCAGCATCATCCGCTCCAACCGGGGCACCATCGACAAATACATGGGCGACTGCGTCATGGCCTTCTGGGGCGCGCCGGTGGAAACGGCCGAGCACGCGCATCTGGCGGTCAAGTCGGCGATGGAAATGGCCAATGCCGTGCGCGACATCAACCGCGATCACCGCGAGCGTGGTTTGCCCGAAATCGGCATCGGCATCGGCCTCAATACCGGCATGATGTGCGTGGGCGACATGGGCTCCAACATCCGGCGTGCCTACACCGTGATTGGCGACGCGGTCAACCTGGGCTCGCGCCTGGAAGGCTTGTCCAAGGCCTACGGTGTGGACATTGTGGTGAGCGAATCAACGCGCAAACTCTCCCCCGACTTTGCCTGGCAGGAGTTGGACCGGGTGCGCGTCAAGGGCAAGGAGCAGGCCGTGGCCATCTTCTGGCCAATGGCACCCGCCAACCGCCTGGGCGAAGAAGCCGCAACCGAATTGAAGACCTGGAACGCGTTTATCAAGGCCTATCGGGCGCAAAATTGGGACCAGGCCGACGTGCTACTGATCAACCTGATGCGTATGAACGCAAAAAAATATCTTTACCAACTTTACGCAGATCGGGTAGCCTCCATGCGGATGCTGCCGTTTGACCCACAGTGGGACGGCGCAACCAACTTCGAAACCAAATGAGGCACCGGCTGTGAAAGTACGCGTATTAGGTTGTTCGGGCGCAATTGCAAAGGACTGCAAGACCACTTCGTTCCTGATTGACGGCAGCATCCTGGTCGATGCCGGCACCGGTGTGGGCGATTTGACGCTGGAAGAAATGGGCCGCATCGATGCGGTGCTGCTGACCCACTCGCACCTGGACCATGTGGCTGCGCTGCCCCTGATGGTGGATGCGATTGCGGCGCAACGCAAGGAGCCGCTCAAGGTCTATGCGCTGGGCGGAACCATTGCGGCGCTCAAGCAGCACATCTTCAACAACATCATCTGGCCGGACTTCACCTGCATTCCCAGCCCCGAGGCACCGTTCATCCGTTTTGAGGAAATGCGCGTGGGCCAAAGCCTGGAGGTGCTGGGCAAGCAGGTGGAAGTGCTGCCCGCCGTGCACACGGTGGCGGCGGCCGGGTTTTCCATCTCGGCCGGTGGCGGCTGCTGGGTGTTTACCGGTGACACTGAGCGCAATCCGGCGCTGTGGAAGCGGCTCAACCAGCTCAACGTGGCGATGCTGGTGATTGAAACCGCGTTCAGCAACCGCGAGCGCGAGCTGGCGCGGCGCAGCCTGCATCTCTCACCCACGGCGCTGGCGGAAGAGCTTGACACCATTGCCAAGGGCCAGAACTATCCGATCTACATTACGCACACCAAACCGGCTGAAACCGAGCTCATCATGGCCGAGATTCAGCGCTTTGACCAAACCCAACCGTTCGGCCCCAACGTCACCCACGACATTCGCTGGTTGCGCATTGGGCAGGAGTTTGAAATATGAATGCCTGGCTGACCGCAGTTGCGCCTGATCAATCGCCCGAGCAGGCTTTTTTTGAGTCGCAAAAGCTCCCGTCCGACAAGCGTGGGGTGACGTTTGAAGCGCTGTTCTACCGCCAGTTGCACCAGGTTACGGCGCGCATTCACGATACCGAAAACGTCGAGCAGATCATGCTCGAAACCAGCCAGGACATCTGCAAACTGCTCAACGCCGACCGCTTGACGCTCTACGTCGTCAACGAAGACCAGACCGCCATCGTGTCCAAGGTCAAAACGGGGCTCAACAGCAGCAGCGACCTGAAGCTGCCGATCTCGCCACAAAGCATTGCCGGCTATGCCGCCTTCAGCCGCAAGCCGCTCAACCTGCCCGACGTGTACGACGACGATGCGCTCAAGCAAATCCACCCGTCGCTGGCGTTCCTGAAGGTGGTGGACAAGCGCTCGGGCTACCGCACGCGCCAGATGCTGGTGGCCCCCATCCTGAGTGGCGACGCGCTCTACGGCGTGCTGCAGGTCATCAACAACAAGAGCGACGAGCCGTTTGGCGACTTGGAAATGGATGGCGTCTCCGAGCTGTGCAAGACGCTGGCCACGGCGATCCGCCGGCGGACCAAGGAAGCGGCAACCATCACGCCGCTCAAGCGCGCCACCAAATACGACGGCCTGGTAAGCGACGGCGTACTGACCGAAACCGAGCTGACCCAGTGCATCCAGGACGCGCGCGAAGAAGGCCGCCATGTGGAGCACCTGCTGATTGCCAATTACAAGATCAAGCCGCAGCAAATGGGGGCATCGCTGGCCAAGTTTTTCAACGTGCCCTACGAGCCGTTCAACCCGGGCCGCATCCGCTCCGAGATGCTGCACGGCGCGCTCAAGCGCGAGTTCATTACCGAGCAAGGCTGGATTCCGTTGGAAGAGTCGCCCGAGGGCCTGGTCATCATGTGCCTGGACCCCGAGGCCGTGCGCGGCTCGCGCGTGGTGCCGCAGGTGTTTCCGCGCGTACAAAAGTTTGCCTACCGGGTGACCACGCACGCCGAGTTTCATGACAGCATGGCGCAGTTGTTTGGCGCAGCAGCCGACGGCACCACCGTGGACGAGCTGCTGGCCGGCATGGACAGCGCGCCGATGGACGACGGCAGCAACGAAGACTCGCTGGAGTCCGCCGCCGCCGACAACGAGCTGGTCAAGTTTGTCAACAAAGTCATCATCGACGCCTACAACCAGAAGGCGTCGGACATTCACATCGAGCCAATGCCGGGCAAGTTCAAGACCGGCATCCGCTTCCGCATTGACGGTAGCCTGATCCCCTACGTGGAAGTGCCGGCGCACTTTCGCCAGGCCATGGTCACGCGCCTGAAGATCATGTGCGACCTCGATATTTCCGAGCGGCGCAAACCGCAGGACGGCAAGATCAAGTTCAAGAAATACGGCCCGCTCGACATTGAGCTGCGCGTGGCCACCATCCCGTCAGCCGGTGGCGTGGAAGACGTGGTGATGCGCATTTTGGCCGCAGGCGAGCCGATTCCGCTGGACAAGCTGGGCCTGACCCCCCACAACAAGGCGCGGCTGGAAGCCACCGTCAGCAAACCTTACGGCCTGTTCTACGTCTGCGGGCCCACCGGCTCGGGCAAGACCACCACGCTGCACTCGATCCTGAAGTTTCTCAACACCCCCGACACCAAGATCTGGACCGCCGAAGACCCGGTGGAAATCACGCAAAAAGGCTTGCGCCAGGTGCAGATCAACAAAAAGGCGGGCATCGACTTTGCGCTGGTGATGCGCGCCTTCTTGCGCGCCGACCCCGACATCATCATGGTGGGCGAGTCGCGCGACAAAGAGACCGTCTCCATGGGCGTGGAAGCGTCGCTGACCGGCCACCTGGTGTTCTCCACCCTGCACACCAACTCGGCGCCCGAGTCGATCACGCGCCTGATGGACATGGGCATGGACCCATTCAACTTTGCCGATGCGCTCTTGGGCATTCTGGCCCAGCGCCTGGCCAAGCGCCTGTGCGACTGCAAGACCTCGTACGTGCCCGATGCCGAAGAGCTGCGCCTGTTTGCTGCCGAATACGCCGAGGAACTGCGCCACTCCAAAGCCTGGACGCTGGACTACGCGGGCGAAACCAAGAAGCTGATTGATGGCTGGCGCAAGACCTATGGCGTCAACGGCGAGCTGCGCCTGTACAAGGCGGTGGGCTGCGACAAGTGCAACAAGACTGGCTACAAAGGCCGCGTCGGTTTGCATGAACTGCTGGTGGCTGATGACCCGGTAAAAAAACTCATCCAGGAGCGCGCCCGCGTGGCCGAACTGTTTGCCCAGTCGGTCGAAGGCGGCATGCGCACCCTGAAGATGGACGGCATGGAAAAAATCATGATGGGCCTGACCGACCTGAAGATGGTGCGCTCGGTCTGCATCAAGTAGGGCGGCCGGGCTGACAAAAATGTCAGACCAAGCGACGATGTGACCAAAACCGCCCCGGCTTTGTCACACATTGTCGCAATTTCGTCCCCCAAGACCGCGCGCAGCGCGTTTTAGCTCCCTAGAATCCGTGGCACGAAACCTGCTGCTGGGGTGGGGTCCGTTTTTTTTAACCAAGGAGCTGTATATGAAGCGTTCTATGCAAAAGGGTTTCACCCTGATCGAACTGATGATCGTCGTTGCCATCATCGGTATTTTGGCTGCCGTCGCTTTGCCGGCTTACCAGGATTACACAATTAAAGCGCGGGTTACCGAGGGGTTTAGCTTGGCTGACGGCGCAAAGTTGGCAGTTGCTGAAGCTGCCATCACCAACAATGCTTTGCCAGCAACTCAGGCTGCCACCGGATATACCAGTCCTGCCGCCACGGCAAATGTAACGAGTGTTGCTATTGCAGGAGATGGGACTGCTGCGATCACCATTACCTATACCGCGGCAGCAGGTGGTGGAACCATAATTCTTTTGCCAACTTTGCAGCTCGCAGGAGAGTTGACTTGGACGTGCAGCACCGGTACCTTGTTGGCAAAGTATCGGCCTGCCAGTTGCAAGGCTTGATGACTCAGAGCCCCGCCAGTTAAACGGCGGGGTTTTTTGTTGCCTTGCGCGGAGCATAGGCGCAAGGCTGCGGTTGAAGGTTCCAGATCATAGAGAGCTTGTTTTAAGTGCTGCGATACGGGTGCCCGCTGATGGAACAGGTCGCGCAATTCGGCGGGCAGTTCCACCACAAAGTCGATGCCACGGGTGTGGGTCATCCACCTTCAGCACTCATTTTTGCGCGTAAATGGTGGGAAGGGGAGCAATCCGTTTCTCCGTGACCGCAGCGACGCACTCGCTGTAGAAGTCAATCACAAAGAACTCGGCTGCATGGTCCAGCGAAGCTG
>SERZ01000105.1_pt1 | contig 52463 bp, 46 predicted proteins | sample 3171461 | NCBI WGS metagenome assembly SERZ01 (sample SAMN06051861, study PRJNA518727) | freshwater metagenome | biome: subpolar coniferous forest; feature: holomictic lake; material: water; isolation source: holomictic Lake 227, 6 m depth | place: Canada: near Kenora, Ontario | collected... | reverse complement strand
TCTCATCACCGTTTTTAGGTTGAGCGTTCCGCGCAACTGCCCGCATCCGGCGGCGATGTCGATGCCCCGGCGCTGGCGCAGCGTGCTGGGGAACCCGGCGGTTTGCAGGGTCGCCTTGAAGGCTTGGGCGGGGGAGGCCGCTGTGGGCGCGCCGGCGTAGCCGCCGGTCGGGTTGAGGGGGATCAGGTTGACGTGGGCGTTGATGCCAGCCAGCGCGGCGGCGAGTTGGCGCGCCTGGGCAGGCGTGTCGTTGACGCCCGCGATGAGGGTCCATTCGATGAAGATGCGCCGTCCGGTGGCGTGGCAATAGGTGCGGCAGGCGGCGAGCAGGTCGTTCAACGGCCACTGGCGGCTGGCGGGGATGAGCGTCCGGCGTTCGGCGTCGGTGGCGGCGTGCAGGCTCACGGCCAAGGCGTAGGGACGGCCCTCCCGCGCGAGGCGCAGGATGCCGGGGATGACGCCGACGGTGCTCAAGGTGACGCGGCTCGGGCCGATGTTCACGCCCCGGCGGTCGGTGAGGATGTCCAGCGCGGTCATCACGGCGTCGTAGTTGTGGAGCGGTTCCCCCATGCCCATGAGGACGAGGTTGCGCAGATCGGGCCGGCCCGCCTCCCGCAGAGCCCGCTGGCAGTGGAGGACTTGGGCGACGATCTCGCCGGGCCGCAGGTGGCGCGCGAACCCGGCTTTGCCGGTGGCGCAAAAGGTGCAGCCCATGGCGCATCCGGCCTGGGTGCTGACGCAAGCGGTGGAGCGGCCCGGGTAGCCCATGAGGACGGTTTCCACGGTCTGGCCGTCGCGCAGTTTCAAGAGGAATTTGCGGGTTTGGCTGTCGGTGCTGCGCAAATCCGCCGCCGCCTGGGGGGCGTCGAGAAAGAAGGAGCCCGCCGGGCTGGTGCGCGCCTCCACCCAGCGGCGCAGGGGCGGGAGGAAGTCGGCGCGGGTTGCCAGTTCCAGTGCCGCCTCGCGGTGGAGCGCCCGCCAAAGCGCCCGTGCATGGACGGGGCGGATGCCCGCCAGGACGAGTGCCTGTTCCAACGCGGGGAACGGGAGATCGTGGAGCGAGCGGGGAGTGGGGGCGTCGGACATTTTCCAATAAAAAAACCGGCGCCGCGCCTGGAAGAAGCAAAAAATCGGGCCGACTGGATTCGAACCAGCGACCTCTTGAACCCCATTCAAGCGCACTACCAAGCTGTGCTACGGCCCGATTTGAGAGCCGTGAATCTTTGCTGCTGGGGCGAAATTGGCAAGCGGAAAAACGCTTTTTGTGCGCTCCCCCGTAAAAACCCGCGGATAATTCTTCCCATGCGTCGGGGCTTTTGCATGATTTCTCCCCATATGAGCAAATCTGACATCATCGACCGTTTGGTCAACCCGGGCATCATTGCCATCATTCGCGCCAACTCCTCCGAACAGCTTCTGGGGGCCGCGCAGGCTCTTTACGATGGCGGGGTGACGGCCATGGAAGTGACCATGACGACGCCCAATGCCCTCCAGGTCATCAGCGATGTGGCCAAGCGCTTTGGCAGCAAGGTGCTCATCGGTGTCGGCAGCGTGCTCGATACGGAAACCTGCCGCGCCGCCATTCTCGCCGGGTCCGAATTTGTTGTGACGCCTGTTACCCGCCCCGAAGTGATCAAGATGTGCAACCGCTACGGCAAGCCGATTGCCAGCGGCGCTTACACCCCGACCGAGGCGATCAACGCCTACGAGGCGGGCGCGGATTTTGTGAAAATCTTTCCCGCCGACCAGCTCGGGCCGCAATACATCAAGAACATCCTGGCTCCCATGCCGCAGCTTCCCATCATCCCCACCGGCGGGGTGAATTTGCAGACGGTGGAGGCGTTCATCAAAGCCGGGAGCGTCGCGCTCGGGGCAGGTTCCAGTCTCGTGAGCAAGGAGATCCTTCAAAACGAGGATTGGAAGAAGCTCACCGAGACGGCAGCCGCGTTTGTCGAGGCGATTCGCAAGGCGCGCGCTTAGGAAAAGCCGCAAGCCGGTTTGACTTTTTCTCCGGCGCGCCGGATAGATGATTTCCCTTTTATGAAAATGCGATTCCTTTGGGCTGTGGCCGTGGTTTGTTTTTCCGTGGCGGCTTGGGCGGACGGGCTGCAGCCGAAGCCCGTGGATATCGGCGCCATTGCCGGGAGTCTCCAGGCTGGCGCTGTTTCGCCCAGCCCGGCGGCGGCCCCGCATCCGTCGCCTCCGCCCGTGGTTCCCTTTGAAAAATTGATGCCGTTTTTGCCGCCCGTGCCGGACGGTTGGACGGCGGAGAAGCCCGGCGGGTCGGTGACGGATGTGGAGGTGTTCCGCTTGAGCACGGCGTCGCGGACTTATCAAAAGGGGGACGATGAATCCGCCGCCGTCACCACGGTGACGTTGCTCGACGCGGGCGGCCACAAGGGGTATTTCGACGCCACCACGGGGGGCTGGAAATTCAATGCGCAGACGGGGGACGGCTACGACAAGGCGGTGGAGATCGACGGCGTGCCCGGCTACGAGCATTTCAGCTGGAAGGCCAACGGCGGCTCGCTCTGCGTGATTGTCGCCAAGCGCTTTTTTGTCCAGATCGACGTGACGAACCAGGAGCCGCGCGCCCTGCGCGAGTGGCTCCAAAAAATCGATCTGAAGAAGCTGGCGGAGTTGAAGTAGGCTGTGCCATTGCGCATTTGTCCCCTTCCTTTCCTCGGCTCTTGTGCTACAAATAGCCCCCATGCAGACCCGCGAAATCGCTACGCACCTGGCCGAGGCGGCCCGCTGTTTTCCCTTGCTGGGGCCGGTCACCGAGGAGGGGCTGATGGGGCTGATCCGGGCCGAACTGGGGCATGAGGAGGCGCTTGAGCGTTTTCTCCCCCATGGCGGCCACCACGCCCGTGCGCTGGGGCCGTGCATGATTCTCCACATCATCAGCGGCAACACGCCGCACGCCGGGTTGCAGAGTCTCATCCGGGGGCTGCTGCTCGGGGCGTATAACTGGTGCAAGATTCCCTCCGGCGGGTTGCCCGAGATCGCGGCGTTCCGCGAACGGCTCCCTTTCGAACTGGCCCGGCGGGTGACGATTGCCACGGAATTGCCGGGGGATTGGCTCGACCAGGCCGACGCGGTGGTGGTGTTTGGCCGGGATGAGACGGTGGAATCCTTCCGCAAACGGGTGCGGGCCGATCAACGTTTTCTGCCGCACGCGCACCGGATCAGCTTCGGGGTGGTTTTCGACGATCCCGAGTTCGCCTCGGTGGCCGACGCGGCCAAGTCCGCCTCGCTTTACAACCAGCAGGGATGCCTTTCGCCGCATTTGTTTTACGTCGAACGGAAGATCGCGCGCGCTTATGCGGAGCGGCTGGCGGGGGCGATGGCCGATTTTGAAAGGGAGACGCCGCGCGGGCCGGTCTCGCTGGCGGAGCAGAGCGAGATTGTGGCGCTGCGCAAGGATTTTGCCTTCCGCGCGTCGATGCACTCGGAAGACGGGGAAGCCCCCGCGCTCTGGGAGAGCCCGGATTCAACCGCCTGGACGGTGCTTTTTGATCCCGAGCCGCAGTTCATGGCCTCGTGCCTGAACCGGGTGATTTACGTCAAGCCGATGCCCGACGATCTGCCGAAGGCGGTGATCCGGGTTTACAAGCACCTGAGCACGGTGGGGATTTTCCCGGCCACGCCCGAGAACGCGGCCCGGGTGGATCTGACGGGCGTCTCGCGCATTTGCCCCATCGGCCAGATGCAGTTCCCGCCGCTGACGTGGCACCACGACGCCCAGCCGGTGCTCGCGCCGCTGGTGCACTGGGTCGATTTTGAGGGGGCGTAGGGGAGCTCTGTTTTGCCATGGCGGGCACCATCCATGAACTCCCCCCGGGAGACCGGCCCCGCGAAAAGCTTGCTTCGCGTGGGGCGGATGCGTTGAGCGACAGTGAGTTGATCGCCATTCTGCTGCGGACCGGGATGCGGGGGGCCAACGCGATTGACGTGGCCCGGCAGTTGCTCGCGCGCCACGGGTCGCTGGGAGGATTGGCGCGGTGTTCGGTGAAGGAACTCGCCGGGATCAAGGGGGTCGGGCCCGCGAAGGCGGTGCAGCTCGCGGCGGCGTTTGGCCTGGGGGCGCGGCTGGCGCGGGAAGCGGCGAGCCGGGGCCGGATCGACCAGCCGGAGCAGGTTTACGCGTTGCTGGGGGCCGAGATGCGCGCGCTGCACCGGGAGTCGCTGCGAGTGGTGTTACTGGATACCAAATACCAGCTCCTGCGGGTGGAGGAGATTTCGCTCGGCTCGATGGACCGGAGCGTTGCTCACCCGCGCGAGGTGTTCCGCCCGGCGCTGATTTATTCGGCTTTCGCCATGATCGTGGCGCACAACCACCCCTCGGGCGACCCCACGCCGAGCGTGGCCGACTGCCGCCTGACCCGGCGGCTGAAGGAAGCGGCGGATTTGTTGCAAATTTCCCTGCTCGATCACGTCATTCTCGGCGCGCCGGGAGCCAACGGCGGGCCGGGTTATGTCAGCTTCAAGGAACTGGGGCTGCTGTGATGCCAACTTTCAGAAATAAACGGACAGTAGGACGCCGCCCTGCACCAAAAGAACAAGTCATACTGTCTGGATATTGATGAAAGTTGGTATGAGGTCCCTTTTCTCAACTTCCGGTCAATCCACAAACCGCTGGGCGATGGGCATCCGGCGGCCCATGCCGAAGGCGCGGCTGGTGACTTTGAGGCCCGGCGCGGCTTGCTTGCGCTTGTATTCGTTCAAATCGACTTTGCGGGCGACCCACCGGACGGTTGCTTCGTCGAATCCTTGGGCGATGATGTCGCGCGCGGTGAGGTTCTCCTCCACGTAAAGGGCGAGGATGCGGTCGAGGAGGTCGTAGGGGGGGAGGGTGTCCTGGTCGGTCTGGTTCGGCTTCAACTCGGCGCTGGGCGGTTTTTCGATGCTGGAGCGGGGGATCCACTCGCGGTCGCGGTTGATGTAGCGGGCCAGCGCGTAGACCTGCGTCTTGGGGACGTCGCTCAAGATGGCGAGCCCGCCCGCCATGTCGCCGTAGAGGGTGCAGTAGCCAACGGCCAGTTCGCTCTTGTTGCCGGTGCTCAGGAGGAGGTGGCCGTGCTTGTTGGAGAGGGCCATCAGGATCATGCAGCGCAGGCGGGGCTGCATGTTTTCCTCCGTGGTGTCTTCCGGTAGCCCGGCAAATGCCGGGGCGAGCAGGGTGCGGAAGGTGTCGAACGGTTCCTGGATGGAGACGATGGGGCAGGGGATGCCGAGGTTGCGGGCCAGGGCGAGGGCGTCGTCGATGCTCCCTTGCGAGGAGAATTGCGTGGGGAGCGCGACGCCGTGGACGTTTTCCGCGCCCAGGGCATGGACGGCGATGGCGGCGGTGACGGCGGAGTCGATGCCGCCGCTCAAGCCGAGGACGACGCTCTTGAAACCGCATTTGCGCAGGTAATCGCGCAGGCCCAGGGAGAGGGCTTCGAAGAGTTCCCGCGCTTCGCTCATCGGCTGGCAGCCGGGGAGGGGGGCGGCTTCGGTGTCGAGGATTTGGAGGGATTCCTGGAATGCCGGGAACTGGGCCAGCAGGTGGCCACCCGCGCCGACGGCCAGGGAGTTGCCGTCAAAGACGAGCTGGTCATTGCCGCCGACGGCGTTGCAGTAGAAGATGGGGACGTTGTGCCGGGCGGCGAGGCCGGAGAGCATTTCGCAGCGCCGCAGGGGTTTGCCGACGCAGAAGGGGGAGGCGCTCAGGTTGACGATGGCTTCCGCGCCCGCCGCGACGAGCGCTTGCAAGGGGTCGAAGTCGTACAGCCGCCGGGGGAGGTATTTCTCGGTCCAGATGTCCTCGCAGATGGTGACGCCGATGCGCTGGCCGTTGATGTCGAGGGGAGTGACGCTTTCCGCCGGTTGGAAGTAGCGGTCTTCATCAAAGACGTCGTAGGTGGGGAGCAGGGATTTGAAGACGCTCTGCATGGGGCGGCCCCGCTGGAGGAGGGCGGCGGCGTTGCGGAAGGGGCGGCCCGGGCCGGGGTTATAGCCGATGTAGCCGGTGAGGAGCGGGACGTCGCCCACTTCCCGTTGCAAGGTTTGGAGGGCTTCGAGGTTGAGCGGGACGAACCGGGATTTGAAAACGAGGTCCTGGGGCGGGTAGCCGGTGATGGCGAGTTCGGGGGTAAGCACCAGTTCGGCCCCCTGGGCGGTGAGGGTGCGGTAGGCCCGGAGGATTTTTTCGAGGTTGCCGGGGAGGTCGCCGACGGTGGGGTTGATTTGGGCAAATCCGATCTTCATTCCTTTAAGGATTTAGGAAAAAGGCAGGGGAGTTATCCGCAGATTTTCGCAGATAGGAAGGGAGCAAGTCCCTGATTTCTCTTTGCGCTTTGCGTCAGGCCATCTGCTGCATTTAGTCTTAAAAAATCTGCGTCCATTTGCGAAATCTGCGGATTCTTCTCTTTTTTCAATTCGTGAACACTTCTGGGCTAAAAATGGCGCGCGGCGGTCGGGAGGGCGGGGGACGTTTTGGGGTAGCCGCCGTTGAGACATTGGTCGGCCCCGACGACCATTTTCTCGTAGAAGAAAACGTAGAAGCCTGCCGCGAGGGCGCTGGCCAGCACCACGAGGGTGAGTTTTTGGAAGAAGGTGTGTTGCATGGCTGCCGAAAGGCAGCGTAGCGCAGGCGGCGGCGCGTGTCACCAGAAACCCCACTGGCGCGTGGCCATGACGTAGACGCCCAGCAGCAGGTTGGTGATGGCGTGGGCCAGGATGCAGGCGCTCAAGCTGCGGGTGCGGACGGCCAGCAGGTTGTAGAGCGCGCCGGTGAGGAGCGCCGCAGGGTAGTCGGCGGGCTGGTGTTCCAGGGCGAAAAGGAGGGTGACGGCCCCGAAGGAGCGCCAGGTGAACGTGCCAAAGGGGACGGAGGTGAAGTCTTCACGGATCAGGTAGCGCAGCAGGAAGCCGCGCCAGAAGATTTCTTCCACCAGCGGGACGACAACGACGAGCCGCACGAACCGGAGGAGGACGGTTGCCCAGTAGGCGGGGGAGCCTTCGGGGTTGAAGCCTTCAAGCCGGGGCGGCATCCCGAAGAGGGCTTGGGGGGAAATCCAGAGGCCGAAGGTGAGCAGCGCGATTCCCACGCTCAAGGCGGCGCCTTGGGGCCGGGCGAGGGAGTACTCCCGCCGCCAGAGGAAAACGAGCGCCCCGCACAGGAGGGCTTGCAATGGGAAAATGACGTATTTTGAATTTGAGACTCCCAGATGCAGGAGCGGGTCGATACAGGCAAATAGGAGGAGAAAGAGGGCGAAGGGGGCGCAATAACGGCGCAGCGAGGGAAGGTACACGGGGGGAGAATTGGAGGGAAAATGGGAGGGGGTTTCTATTCCATTTCAGATTGGCGCTTTTTGTGCCAGTGAAATTTTTGTCGGTCGGGCTTGTGAAATCATCAGGAAAGGGTGACTTTTGGCACTGCTTCTGCTTTTGATTTTTATCGATCCCATGGCAAAACCTCCCTCTTCGGCGATTGGCATTGATGCCGGCAGGCATTCGATGAAGGCCGTGCTGTTGCAACGGCGCGGCTCCGGCCGCCTGGAACTGACGCATTTCGCGGTGCGGGAGTTCCCGGAGGAGACCAATACGCTGGAAAAATTGGGGGAGCATTTGCAGACGCTCCTGCGCGACCTCGGCGGCTCGGCCAAGGCGTGCGGCATTGCCGTTTCGAGCCCCGATGCGCTGGTGCGCATTATCGAGCAAAACACGATCCCGCCGGAGTTGTTGCGCGATGCGCTACGGATCAACGGGCCGCTGCTCTTGAGCCAGGACTGCCGCGAGTGGGTGATCGATTGCGAGGCGATTGCGCCTGCCAAAGAGGCCACCGCCGCGCCCGGGGAGGCGGTGGTCCGCTACCTGGTGGGTGGGTTGCCCCGCGAGCAGGTTCGCAAGATTTACGAAGCGTGCACGAAAAACAAGCTCCCGGCGACGGTGATGCAATTGCCGTCCGTGGCGCTGTTCAATGCGTTCGAGTTCGCCAATGAGAAGGTTTTCCAGACGGAGGCGTTTGTGCTGGCGGACATCGGGCACCGCACTTCGACAGTAATTGTGGGGGTCAAGGGGGAGTTGGTGTTGATCCGCACGCTCGATTACGGCGGAGCCCGCTTCATGGAGCAGCTCATTTTGCAGGGAGCTTCCAGTGCGGAAGAGGCGGCTGCGTTTCTGGAGCAGGAGGAGGTCTTGACGGTGGAAAACGCCCGGCTTTCGCTGGGAGACCTGGTCCATTCCATCAGCTCGTCCATCGGCTTTTTCGAGGCGCAGCGGGAGGAGCCGATCTCGTGTGTTTATGTGTCGGGCGGGCTGGCGAAGCTGCCCGCGGTGCGGAAGGTTCTGGCCGAGGAAATCCACCTTCCCTGCGAGCCGTGGGACCCGCTCTCGGCGGTGGAACTGGCCCTCCCGAGGATGCGGGCGGCCGCGCTCGGCGAGCACCTGCCGGTGCTCGGGGCGGCGTGCGGGGTGGCCACGGAAATCTTGAAAGGCCGATAAACCATGGCGCTTCACCTCAATTTCTACCACGAAATCCACAAGCAATCGGAGCGGGAGCGGCGCGACCCGGTCAAGCTCGCCTCGCTTGCCGCCCTTGTGGTGGCGCTGTGCCTGGCGCTCTGGTATTTCTACCGGCTTTCGGTGGTCGGCGGCGTGGAGGCCCGGTGCAATGAAACCCGCCGCGCCTGGGCAGCCCTGGAGCCGAAGGGCAAAGCCGCGGTCGAGAAGGAAGCCCAATTGCTAGCCTTGCAAAAGAGCAACCAGGCGCTGGTGGAGCGGTTGCACGGGCGGTTTTACTGGGCTCCTTTTTTGGAGAAATTCGCCGCCGCGACGCCCCCTTTCGTGCAGATCGTGTCGCTCTCGGGCGATCTGGACGCGGGCAAGGAGAAGAAACGGACGGTGACGGTGCTGGTGCGGGGGCTGGCTGCGGGAGCGCAGCCCCGGACGGCGGCGGAAACCTACCGGCGCTCGCTCCAGGAGAGCCTCGCCCCGCTGGCCTCGGAAGTCTCGGCGGTGTTTGACGGCAATTCGCTGGAGGACGGCGCGGACACTGTCCAGCTTGATGGGCAGACGTTGGGCACGGCGTCGTTCCGCATCCGTGTGCAATTTATTCCGAAGCCATGAAGTTCAACAAAGAGCAGATCCAAAAAGCCGTTCTCGTCGTGATGCTGGGCGGCGGCTGCCTGTTTTATTACACCTCGGAGATGATTGGCCCGCTTTCGGAGAGGGAAACCAAGGCGTTGAAGGAGATCGCGGCGCTGGAGCCGAAAATCAAGGATGCCAAAACGCGGATGTCCCGCACCCAGGCGATTGAAACCGCGGACCCCCATGCCGACGAGGCGCGCCGGGCGCTGGGGGTGATGCGGGCGAAGATTCCGGACGCCCCGCCCGTGGCCTGGTTCCCGACGCGGATGGAGACGTTTTTGAAACAACAGGGGATTGCGAAGCCGGTCTTTCACCCCAACGCGGAGCGGAAGAACCCGGGATTCCCGGGATTTGAGGAGGCCGCTTGGTCGATGGAGTTCCTCCGGGTAACGTTCACCGGCCTGGGACGGGCGCTGGCCGCGTTGGAGAACCAGGAGGGGCTGTTGCAGATCACCCAGTTGCAAATCAATCCGGTGCCCAAAGAACCGGAGGCGCACTATGCGAAAATCACGATTTCCACGCTTGTTAAAAGTGAAAAATAGCCTGCTGCTCGTGGCGGCGGTTGCCGTAGTGACGGGGTTGAGCTGCCAGGCACAGACGGCTCAGGACCTCGGTGTTGCGGAGCGTTCGGACTTCAATGCTCCTCTGGATGGGCGCGATCCGTTCCTGCCGGTCGGCTGGCAGAAGCCGCCGCAGGAACCGCTTTCGGCGGAGAGCGGCACCCCCGCCCAGCCGCTTTTGAAACCGGAGTTGTTCGTGGTTTCGAGCATTTCGGTTGACCGCATCCGCCTGGCGGTCATCAATGGCAAGCTTTGTGGCGAGGGGGATGGCTTTCCATTCCTGCTGGAGGGGAAACAGCAGGTCAAGGTGCAGGTGCTGAAGATTCAGGACGGCATGGTGACGCTCGGCTGCGGCTCGATGCAGGTGACGTGCCCACTGCGGCTTTCCTCCGGGCAAAAGGCGGTAAAAAAGCCGTAGAGAAAGAAGACGCGGAGAGAGGGAGACGGGCTCGCGAGGCGCTCGTTTGGGCACGAGCGGGTATCCTCCCGAATTTTGTTGTTTACACGCGCTCGGCGGCGCGGGCCGTTGCGCGGTCTTTCAAGCTCGGGCAGTATTGAAAAATAGAGCCGCTTCGCTTGAAGAGCCCGCGTATCAACCCACGACGCTCTCGCATCATTGTAAACACTTCAATTTAAAACGCTCTACTGCTCCGCCGTGGCTTTGCGGTTTTCGAAGTAGGCGGAACGGAGGGCGGTGTAAGGGTCGAGGGTGCCGCTCTTGAGGGCGTCGTATTCTTCGAAATGGAGCGAGGTGGTGTTGACCATGTTGAGGCCGGTGGCTCCGGTGGTGATCCACGCGTTGTCGACGTAGAAGGCGGGGTTGAGGACGGCGTCTCCGGCGAGGCCCACGGTGCCGCGCAGGCTGGAGGGGCCCAGGACGGGCCAGTTGAGATAGATGCCGGTGGGGACGCGGTAGCGGGCGAGGGTTTGGTCGAAGTCGGCGGGGTGGGCTTTCAGGTGCCAGTGGGTGGCGGGGTCAAAGAGGCCGCCGATGCCGACGGTGGTGTTGACGAGGAAGCGGGCGGTTTCGATCCCGGCGGCGGAGAAGCGGCCCTGGAGCAGGTTGTTGACGCCGCGAACGGGGTATTTGACGTTGACGAAGAAGCGGTCCACGGATTCCCGCAGCGGTTTTGGCGCGACGGTGCCGTAGCCTTTGGAAACCGGCTTCAGGAGCCAGCGGTAGAGGTGGTCGTTGAAGTAATAGAAGCCGCGATTGAGCCGTTCGAGGGGGTCGGAGATGCGCGCGGCGGGCCCGGAGGGGGTGGCGGCGGCATCGGCGGTGGCAAAAGGGTCGTGAAATTCGCCGCTGGCATCCAGAGGCGCGGGTGCGCCGGTGCTCTGGCCGAAGGCGGCGCATGGCAGCCAGAGGAGGCAGAGGAGCAACGGGGCGTTTGCTTTCATGGGCGCTTGGCTTTTACAAGCTGGAGGGCTTCTTGGCTTTGATTTCCTTGATCAGCCCTTCGTAGGAGGATTTGGCGATGATGGCGTCGAACTGGTCGCGGTAGTTTTTGACGAGGCTGACACCTTCAATGACGACGTCGTAGACTTTCCAGCCCGCGGCGGTTTTTTCCATACGGTATTCGACGGGATGCTCGACTTTGGCCTTGGTCGTGAGGACCAGTTTGACGGCGGCGTAGTCGCCGTCCAGGATTTTCTCGCCCCGGTAGGCGATGGTGTCCAGGTCGGCGTAGTAGGTGGCGATTTTTTCCGAGTAGGTGTCTTTGAGAAATTCGCTGAAGAGTTGGACGAATTCGGCTTTTTCGGCGGGGGTCCGCTTGAGCCATTGGGAGCCCAGGCAGGCGCGGGCGCTGTCTTCCCATGCGAAGCGTTTCTCCATGGCGGCGCGGATGAGCTGGCGGCGCTCGTTCTTTTTTTCCTCACCCTGGACTTTGGGGTCCTTGAGCTGGTTGAGGATGGCGTCGGTGGTTTCTTTGACGATGGCCTGGGGGCCTTGGGCAAGTGCGCCGGCGGCAAGGGCGAAGGTCAAAAGGGCGGAAAGGAAGAGGCGTTTCATAAGAGGTCAGTTGGCGGGTTTGGAGAGGTTGCCCTGCACGAATTTGGAAATCAATCCTTCGATGTCCATGGCCGGTTCGGTGCTCAGCAGGCGGCCGCCGGGCGGGATGTTCTGCTCGGCCGCTCCGGGGGTGATCTCGATGTATTTTTCGCCGATGAGGCCCTTGGTTTTGATGGAGGCGATGGCGTCTTTTTGGAGGACGACGTCGTGCTGGATTTGGAAGATGACTTTGGCTTCGTAGTCCTGGAGGGCGATCTGTTTGACGCGGCCGATTTCGACCCCGGCGATCATGATGGTGGAGCCGGTTCGCAGCCCGTTGCAGTTGGCGAAGACGGCCTGGATTTCGTAGCCTTTGTCGTTGAAGAGGTCGTTGCGGGCGATGCGGACGCTCAGGTAGGCGAGGCTCAGGATGCCCAGGGCCATGAAGAGGCCGACAAAAAATTCGAATTTGCGTTGATTCATAGATGCATTGCCTTGGGTAAAGTCAGCGGTAGCGCAGCGGGCCTTCGAGTTTGCCGTTGACGAATTGGTCGATGACGGGATGGGGCGAGGTTTGCAAGGTTTCGGGGGTTTCGACGGCGATGATTTTCCCTTCGTGGAGCATGGCGACTTTTTGCACGATGCCGAAGATTTCGGGAATTTCGTGGGAGACGAGGATGCCTGTGAGGTGGAGGCGCTCGTGGGCGGCCGCGAAGAGGGCGAGGATGGAGTTGACGACGATGGGGTCCAATCCCGTGGTCGGTTCGTCAAAGAGGATGATCTCGGGGGCGCGCACGAGGGTGCGGGCCAGGGCGACGCGCTTGAGCATGCCGCCGCTCAACTGGGCGGGGTATTTGGCTCCCGCGTCTTTAAGGCCCACCAGGTCAAGTTCCGTCATGACTTTGCGGCGGATTTCCGATTCGCCGAGGCGCGTTTTTTCCCGCAGGGGGAAGGCGACGTTGTCGTAGACGGTTTCGGAATCGAAGAGGGCTCCGCTTTGGAAGACGTAGCCGACGCGGCTGCGCAGGGCTTCCAGTTCGGCGCGGGGGAGGCGGGCGACGTCGCGGCCGTCGATAAGGACGCGCCCGCTATCGGGTTTGATCAACCGGACCACATGCCGCAAGAGCAGGCTCTTTCCGCTGCCGCTCATGCCGATCAGCGCGACAAATTCCCCGGCGTTGACTTGCAGCGAGACGCCGCGCAGGACGTCCTGCCCGTCAAAGGATTTGTGGAGATCTTCGATGCGGATCATTACGGGATAAGGGCGCTGAAGAGGTAATCCCAGACGAGGATGAGGACGGAGGCGTTGACGACGGCCTGGGTGGTGGCTGCGCTGACGCCTTCCGCGCCAAAACGGCTGTTGAAGCCTTTGTAGCAGCAGACCCAGGCGATTAGCAGGCCGAAGCTCATCGATTTGTAGATGCCGCCCACGATGTCGTGCAGGACGACGTAGTTGTTCATTTCGCCAAAGTAGACCCCGGAGTTGAGTCCCAGGACGCGCACGCCCAGGAGGTAGCCGCCGAAGATGGCGATCAGGTCGAAGATGGCGGAGAGGAGCGGCATGGCGACGACCAGCGCGATGAAGTTGGGCACGACCAGGTAGCGGATCGGGTTGAGGCCCATCAGTTCCAGGGCGTCGATCTGGTCGTTGATGCGCATGATGCCGATCTGCGCGGTGAGGGAGGAGCCAGCGCGGCCGGTGACCATGAGCGCGGCGAGGACGGGGCCGAGTTCCCGGATCAGCGAGAGGGCGACCAGCGGCCCCAGGAAGGCTTCGGAGCCGACCCGCCGCAGGGTGGGGTGCCCCTGCAAGGCAAGCACCATGCCGGTGAAGGCGGCGGTGAGGCAGATGACGGGCATCGATTTCCAGCCGATGAACCAGAGCTGCTTGACGATCCTGTCGCCCTTGACGGGGGGGGTGAGGCAGCAGGCGAGCGCCTCCAGCAGGAAGAGGGTGCATTTCCCCAAGTAAGAGAGCTTCCCGACCAGCCAATTGCCCCAGGTGACGCACCAGGCCGTCATAGGAGCCCCCGGCTGTGCCGTGGGGGGCGCGCTGCACAATCCTCCCGGCGGGACGCGAAGCAAAAGGGCGTTCCCGCAGAGGGAAACACGGCAGGAATGCAGGGTTTCATCAGGTTTAGCCCTATGTAATGCCTGGGTCTGGCCCATTGTCAAGGGGGCGCTGCGTTTTTGGGGGGCCGGTTTGGCGGGTTGGGATGAGGTGGCATCGGGTTTCCCTTGCGGCGGAAGGGAAAGCCCTTCATTTTACGGCCTGGTCCGACTTCATTCCTTAAAGAGAGCCGCTTCCCATGCCCAAGATCCGCTATATTCTCGATACCTGCGTCATTCTGGAAGATCCCCACGCCATTTTCGCCTTTGGCGAGCACGACGTGGTGATCCCGGTGGAGGTCCTCTCCGAGACGGATAAAAAGAAGACGGAGCGGAGCGAGATCGGGGCGAACGCGCGGGAGTTTCACCGGCTCCTGGAATCGGCGATGAATCCGACGCTTTTCCCCGATTTGATCACCAACCCGGAGCAGGCGATCCCGACGCCGGGAGGCGGGAGCCTCTTGATTACGGGGCTCTCCGCGTCCGGGAAGAAGGGGAAGCGGGCCGAGGAGGCGGCGCTGGAGGCGTTTGACGGCGGTTCGCCCACCGACAACCGGATTCTCTGCGTGGCGCTGCGCCAGCGCGAGGCGCTCAAGGGGAAGGATTACCGGGTGGTGCTGGTGAGCAACGACATCGCGCTGCGGCTCAAGGCGCAGGTGTGCGGGCTCATCGCCGAGAAATACCGCCGCATCAGCGCCAGCCGCGAGGAAACGGCGCTGCTCTCCGAGGGCATCCCGACGCTGCTCCTGGAGCCGACGCTCTTCCAGCGCTTCGCCACCAAGGGGACGCTGGAGTTGGAGCCGGAACAGGTTCCCGCCAATCGCTTCGCCTCGTATGTGCTGGTGAGCGGCGGGGTGAGCCATGCGATCCCGGCCCGGATTTGCGGCCCCTCGTTGCGCCGCCTCAAGATGCCCAAATGCTATGGCGGCCGCCACGGGACGGAGATCCGCCCGCGCAACCTGGAGCAGACGTGCTTTTACGACGCGCTGCTGGACCCGGAGATCCAGATTGTCACCGCCGCCGCCCGGGCGGGCACGGGCAAGACGCTCTTGAGCGTCAACAGCGGCCTGATGCACCTGGACGAGGGGACGTATCACAAAATCTGTGTGGCGCGCGCCACCGTGGGGATTGGCAAGGATTTGGGGGCGCTGCCCGGCGGGATGGAGGAGAAACTCTTTCCCTGGACCCGGATGATTTATGACGCGATGGACCGGATCTTTACCCCGGCGCAGCGGGAAGGGCAGCGGCAGCAGGAGAAGCGCCGCCGCCCGCAGCCCTCCCCGGCGGCTGCGCAGGGGGCGCAGCAGGGCAAGACGCTGGTGGCCCCCAATGGAGGCCGGGTGCGCAAGCCGTACGATTATCTGCTGGAGCAGGGGCTCATGGAGATCGAGCCGCTCTATTACCTGCGCGGCCGCTCGATTCCCAACGCGTTCTTCATCGTGGACGAGGTGCAGAATATCAATTTGAGCGAGTTGAAGACGATTGCGACGCGGATGGGCGAGGGCTCCAAGCTGGTCTTGATCGGGGACCCAAGCCAGATCGACGCCCCTTACCTGAGCCCGGAGAACAATGGGCTCGTCCACGCGGCGCGGCGCTTTGCCGGGCAGCCGATGCACGCACACATCGCGCTCCAGAAGGGGGAGCGCAGCCCGCTGGCGGAGTTGAGCGCGAAGCTCTTGTAGCCAGGAAGGGGAATTACCCCATCACTTCCCGCACGAACCCTTCCGGGTCGTCCGGCGAAATGACGACGGTCCGTTTTTCCCAGCGGAGGACGACGGTGCGGTTCAGATCCGTGACGAACGCCCGGTAGCGGCCCAGTTTCTTGCTCCAGTACCAGCCGGTAAAGGAATACAGCCCCCCATTGCCGCACGTGCGCAGGCTGCCCTTCATTGCCTTCGGTTCCACCGTGGCGGAAAGGAGCCCCTCGCGCGGCAAGCGGGTATGCCAAAATGGCCGGTGCACCAGGATCGCCTCGGGCGTTACCGTGTAACCGCGAATTGTAAAAAGCGCCGTGATGGGCAGCAACATCCATAAAAGCTCAAGAAAGAGTGTATTCCGGCCATGGGGACCAAAAGTGGTGCTCCAAAGAAAGGCAATCAGCAGGACCGAAACCAGCACCGAAACCCACTTCAAAGTCCTGCCCCACGGCGCGCGAAAGGTTTTCATAAGAAGCCTTTATCCTATCACCCGCGTCAATGCCTCACCTTTGCGCAAACCCTTTTCTTCCGCCCCATTGCACTCCGCCGCGCCGATTGCTACAATAACCCGCAACCAAGGGGAACCTTCTATGAGATTGGACAAACTGACGGCCAAAATGCAGGAGGCCCTCGCCTCCGCGCAGGAATCGGCGGCCTCCCAAGGCATCGCGGAACTCGACAATGAGCAGGTGCTTCTCACGCTGCTCGACCAACCCGAAGGCGTCACCCGCCCCCTGTTCGACAAACTCGGCATCGCCGCCGCCCCCCTCCAGGAAAAACTCCAGGCCGAGATCACCCGGCGGCCCCGCGTGCAGGGGAGCGTGCAAGTCGTGATCGGCAACGAGCTGCGAGCCACCCTCGAAGCCGCCGAGAAGGAAATGGCTTCTATGCGGGACGAGTTCCTGAGCGCCGAGCACTTCCTGCTCGCCGCCTCCGAAAGCAAAACGACCACCGGCCGCCTCCTCAAAGAAGCGGGCGTCACCAAAGCCCGGCTCATGCAGGCGCTCCAGCAGGTGCGCGGCTCCCAGCGCGTCACCGACCAGAACCCGGAGGCCAAATACCAGTCCCTGGAGAAATACGGCCGCGACCTCACCGCCGCCGCCCGGCGCGGCAAGATCGACCCCGTGATCGGCCGCGACAACGAGATCCGGCGCGTCATGCAAGTCCTCTCCCGGCGCACCAAGAACAACCCGGTTCTCATTGGCGAACCCGGCGTCGGCAAAACCGCCATCGTCGAGGGGCTGGCGCGCCGGATCGTCAGCGGCGATGTGCCCGAATCGCTGAAAAACAAACGGATCATCGCCATGGACATCGGCTCCATGCTCGCCGGGGCCAAGTTCCGGGGTGAGTTTGAGGACCGCCTCAAAGCATTCTTGAAGGAAGTCACCGACTCCCAAGGCGAAGTCATCCTCTTTATCGACGAACTGCACACCATCGTCGGCGCGGGCGCGGCGGAAGGGGCTGTGGACGCCTCCAACATGCTCAAGCCCCAGCTCGCCCGGGGCGAACTGCGCACCATCGGGGCCACCACCCTCGACGAATACCGCAAATACATCGAGAAAGACGCCGCCCTGGAGCGCCGTTTCCAGCCCGTGCAAGTGGACGAGCCGAGCCTGGAGGACACCATCGCCATCCTGCGCGGCTTGAAAGAGCGCTACGAAGTCCACCACCACGTCCACATCCAGGATGCCGCCCTCGTCGCCGCCGCCACCCTCTCCCACCGCTACATCACCGACCGCTTCCTGCCGGACAAAGCCGTGGACCTGATGGATGAAGCCGCCTCCCGGCTCAAGATCGAGCTCGACTCCATGCCGACCGAGATCGACCAGATCGAGCGGCAGATCATGCAGCTCGAAATGGAGCGCCAGGCCCTCAAAAAGGAGAAGGATGACGCCAGCCGCGACCGCCTGGCGAAGATTGACAAAGAACTGGCGGACTTGCGCGAACAGAGCGCCCGCATGAAGGCCCAGTGGCAGAGCGAGAAAGGGGAGATCGACCAATCCAGCAAGCTCTCCGCCGAACTCGAAACCCTCCGCAACGAACTCCAAGCCGCCCAGCGCCGGGGCGACCTTGCCAAGGCGAGCGAAATCCAGTACGGCCGCATCCCGGAGATCACCCGCCGCATCCAGGAGCATAACGAGAAACTCGGCGCGATGCAAAAAGGGGGCCGCCAGATGCTCAAGGAGGAAGTCACCGAGGAGGACATCGCGCAAGTCGTCTCCAGTTGGACCGGCATCCCGGTTTCCCGGCTCCAGGAAGGGGAACGCGAGAAATTGGTCCACATGGAAGAGCGCCTCGGGCGGCGCGTCATCGGCCAGCGCAAAGCCATCGCCGCCGTGGCGAACGCCGTCCGCCGCGCCCGCAGCGGCCTGGGCGACCCGAACCGCCCCGTCGGCTCCTTCATCTTCCTGGGCCCCACCGGGGTCGGCAAAACTGAACTCGCGCGCGCCCTGGCTGAGTTCCTCTTCGACGACGAGGCCAACATGGTCCGCATCGACATGAGCGAGTATATGGAGAAGCATACCGTTGCCCGCTTGATCGGGGCGCCTCCCGGCTACGTCGGCTACGAGGAAGGGGGGCAACTCTCCGAAGCCGTCCGCCGCCACCCCTACTCCGTCGTCCTCTTCGACGAAATCGAGAAAGCCCACCACGACGTCTTTAACGTCCTGCTCCAGGTGCTCGACGACGGGAGGATCACCGACGGCCAGGGGCGCACCGTCGATTTCAAAAACACCGTCATCATCATGACCTCCAACATCGGCAGCCAGGCCCTTTTGGAGGACACCAACCCGGAGCAGCGCGAAGCGGCCGTGATGGACGCGCTAAGAAGCCACTTCCGGCCCGAATTCCTCAACCGCGTGGATGAGATCGTCCTCTTCGACCGCCTCAGCGACGACGATTTGAAACAGATCGTCGAGATCCAGCTCCGGCGCGTCGCCGCCCGGCTCGAAGAACGCAAGATCCGGCTCGACGTCACCGGCAAAGCCAAGGAATTCCTCGCCCAGGAAGGGTCGGATCCCGTTTATGGGGCGCGCCCCCTCAAACGCGCCATCCAGCGCGCCCTGCTTGACCCGTTGAGCCTCGAACTGCTCGAAGGCCGCTTCCAGGACGGCGACACCATCCACGTCACCCCCGCCGACGGCGGCCTGCAATTCAAATCCAAGTGAACGGAACCGCCCCGGAGGCGGTCATAGAGAGTGAGCAGGGACGCCATCGCCCGTGTGGCATGGCCCATGCTTTGAGAAGAGCCGAACAAGCCAATCCGAGTCTATGAAAAAGATCCCACAGAAAATCCAGCCGGCGGTTCACAACTTGGGAGAACTTATCCAACTCGTGGGCCGTTGCAGCCGCAACCAGAGCGAAACCGTCGCCGTCGTCGCCGACTTGATCGGCCGGGGCCGCATCCGCTTCCAGAGCCGGGGCCAGAAAGTGCGCGCCAGTATCTCCTAAGCCAACTTTCATCACTGTCCGTTTATTTCTGAAAGATGGTATAACAGGCTGCTAAACGGCGTACCAGAGCACGGCGAAATAGTGGCACGCCGTCCCCCCCAGCACGAAGAGGTGCCATACGAAATGGCCGAAGCGCAGCTGCTTGGCCAGGTAAAACGCCACCCCCGCCGTATAAGCCAGCCCCCCGCCCGCCAGCCAGCACAAGCCCGGGAGCGGGAGATTGTGCGCCAGCGGCCGGATGGCGATCAAAATCAGCCAGCCCATGCCGAGGTACAATATCACCGAGAGCCTTGGATAGCGCACCCCGTGCACCGACTTTAAACCCACCCCCGCCAGCGCAATCGCCCAAACCAGCCCGAGCAGCGTCCACCCCATCGGCCCCCGCAGCACCCCGAGCGTAAAAGGGGTGTACGTCCCCGCGATCAGGAGATAAATCGCCGCGTGGTCCAGCACCTCGCACACCTCCTTTGCCCTGCCGGGCGGCAGCCCATGGTAAATCGTCGAGGCGAGATAGAGCAGCGCCGCCGACACCGCGAAAATGCTCACCCCCACCAAAGCCATCGGCCCGCCGTGGAGCAGCGCCGCCTGGATCAAAAATGGCGTGCCGATCAACGCCCCCGCGAACCCCGCCCCATGGCTCACCCAATGGGTGATTTCCTCCGCCCGCGAGTAACCCTGCCGCGCTTTTTGGATAGTCTGGTTCACAGGGCCGCAGCGTAGCATGCCCTCCGCCTAAAACCAATCGGGGGTTTCCTGAAGTGCCCTCAATTTTCCCGCGAAGCGCCCTTTACAACGCCCCTCCTCTTCGCCATACTGTCCGTTTCCATGCTCTCGATTTTCATCAACCTCATCCTGATCCTCGACATCCTCGTCTGTCTGCTGCTCATTCTCTTGACGCTCATGCAACGGCCCAAGAATGAAGGGCTTGGCGCGGCGTTTGGCGGGGGGATGACGGAAAATCTCTTCGGCGCGGATACCACTAATGTCCTTGCCAAGGCGACCCGCGTGCTGGGCGGCCTTTTCTTTGCGCTCACGCTCGGGCTCTCGATGCTCTATACCCACCAGGCCAATTCCTCCAGCGCCGTCCAAGCGCGCCTGGCCAAAGCCGCCGCGGCGGCAGCCGCAGCCGCCACCCCGGCTCCCACGGCCGCCCCCTCTGCTTCGGCAACGCCCGCGCCCGCTCCCACTGTGGCCCCGTCGCCCGCGGCTACGGCGTCGCCCGCGGCTCCCGCCGTCACCCCGGCGAAATAGCCGAAAAACGGGCTCGAAAAAGCGCGGAAACCGTGCGAAGACCCCGGGTGAAGGTGAAAGCATTCCAACCCTCGTTTCCAAACTCCATTTGGGAATGTCTGACTTTAGGTGGGTTATTCGGGTTGGAACGTCTGTGTTTCGCCCTTCTCCTCTGCCTGCTGCTGGCAGGCTGCGGCGCCTCGACTCATCGCGCCGACCTCGTCCTGCTCAACGGCGCGGAGCCGGAAACGCTTGACCCCGCCCTCATCACCGGCCAGCCGGAAGGGCGCATCGCCAACGCCCTCTTTGAAGGGCTGACCTCCTTTGACGCCGAGGGCAAGCCCATCCCCGGTGCCGCCGAACGCTGGGACATCTCGCCCGACGGCCGGGTCTACACCTTTCACCTGCGCCCCGGCGCCCGGTGGAGCAATGGCGACCCCGTCACGGCGGCCGACTTCCTCTTTTCCTGGCGGCGTGTTCTCGCCCCGGAAACCGGTTCCGAATACGCCTCCCAGCTCTACCACGTCCGCAACGGCCGCCCCTTCAACGAAGGAGCCTTGCGCGACTTCTCCCAGGTCGGTATCCGGGTGCTCGACCCCGCCACCCTGGAAGTCACCCTCGAAAACCCCACCCCCTACTTCCTTGATCTCTGCGCCTTCACCACCCTGCTCCCCATCCACGCCGCCACCGCCGCGCGCTTTGGGGACGACTGGAGCAAGCCGGGCCGCCTCGTTGGCAACGGGGCCTACACCCTCGCCCAGTGGCGCATCAACGACCGCATCCGGCTGGCGAAAAACCCCCGCTACTGGAACCGCGGCCATGTGGCGATGCGGACCGTGGATATCCTGCCCATCAGCAAGGCCAACACCGCGTTCAACTTCTACGCGGCGGGCCAGGCCGACCTCCTCGTGGACAAGGGCCTCGTCCCCAGCCAGCTTCTTGACGCTCTCAAAAAGCGCCCCGATTTTCACGCCGCCCCCTTTCTGGGCACCTATTTCCTCCGGTTCAACTGCACCCGCCCCCCTTTCAACGATTCCCGCGTCCGCCGCGCCTTCGCCCTTGTCCTCGACAAGCAACTCCTTGTGGACAAAATCACCCGCGCGGGCGAGCGCCCCGCCTTCAGCTTCACGCCCCCGGGGGCGGGCGGCTACACCCCGCCCCCCGGCCTGGCGCGCGACCCTGGCCGGGCTCGCCGCCTGCTGGCCGAGGCAGGCTACCCGGAGGGGAAAAACTTTCCCCGCGTCAGCTACCTCTACAGCGAAGGGGAACTCAACGAAGGGCTTGCCATTGAAATCCAGGCCATGGTCCGCCGCGAGCTGGGCGTCCAGATCGACCTCCAGCGGCAGGAATGGAAGGTTTACCTGCGCTCCATGAGCAGCCTCGACTATGACCTCTGCCGCGCCTCGTGGGTCGGCGACTACAATGACCCCAACACGTTCCTGGGCTGCTTCGCCACCGGCGACGGCAACAACCGCACCGGCTGGAGCAATGCCGCCTACGACGCCCTGCTCGCCGCCGCCGCCCGCGAGCCGGACCCGCGCCGCCGGCTCGGCATTTTCGGCGAGGCCGAGCGCCTGCTCATTTCCCAGGACGCCCCCATCTGCCCCCTCTACTATTACGTCGGCATCCAGTTCTACGACGGCGCGCGTCTTGGCGGCATCCAGGCCAATCTCCTGGACGAACACCCCATCAAGGCGATGTACTGGAAAACGCCCAAGCGGTAGATGGTGGAGGGATATTGTGGATTTTCCGGCCGCCCTTGTTCAGAGTAGCCCTCGCTCCATGGATCGCTTCGTTTACTTTTTCTACCTCAGTTTCTGCCGGCTCATCGCGGCACTCCCCCTAGGCTTCGTCTACCGGTTCGGAGCCGCCCTCGGGGGGCTGGCCTACTGGACTCTTTGGGGCTACCGGCGGCTCGTTCGCGACAACCTGACCCTCGCCTTCGGCGACGAAAAATCGCCCAGGGAACTCCGGCGGCTTGCGCGGCGGCACTTTGCCCAGCTCGGAGCCAACTTCCTTTCTTCCGTCAAAGTGGCCTCCATGTCCCGGGAGGAAGTTCGCAAGCACGTCCGCGTGGAAGGGGCCGAGTTGCTTCTGGAAGTCGCCGAAAAACCGCCCGGAGCCGTTGGCATCTTGAGCCACCTGGGCAACTGGGAGGCCCTCGCCCAGATCACCCCCCTCATCTATCCCGGCAAAAGCTCCACCGTCTTCCAGTCCCTCTCCAACCGCTTCATCGACGCCCACGTCCGCGCCTCGCGGAACCGCCTGGGCATGGAGCCGATGGCGCGCAAGGACGGTTTCCAACGCGCCCTTACCCTGCTGCGGGAGGGTGCGCTCGTGGGGGTGCTCGTGGACCAGCACGCGGGCAACGCCGGGATCTGGTGCCCGTTTTTCGGGCGGCTTGCCGCGACCTCGCCGCTCGCCGCCACCCTCGCCCTGCGCACCGGCGCGAGCCTGCTGCTGGCCGCCGTCTTCACCGAAGCTCCCGGCTACTGGCGCATGGTCATCGAAAAACCGGACCTCCCTCCCGCACACGACCCGGCCCGCCTCACCGCCGAGATCAACCGAGTCCTGGAAGCGCAAATCCGGCGCGCCCCGGCCGACTGGTTCTGGGTCCACAACCGCTGGAAAACGCCGACCCCCAACTTCCTCCTGAGCCACTACAAACGCGGCATCGCGCTCCCTCATGGCTTTGATCCCGCCGCGCTCAAACCGTTCCGCATCGTCGTCCGCTCCAGCAACTGGCTGGGCGATGCCGTCATGACGACTCCGGCGGTGCAGGCCATCAAGCGCGGGCGGCCCGACGCCCACCTTACCGTGCTCGTCAAAGCCAAGCTCGCCGACTACTGGCGGCGCATCCCGGAAGTGGATGAAGTCCTCTGCATCGAGGCCGAAGACTCCGTCTTCGCCGTTGCCCGCAAACTGCGCGCGGGCCGGTTTGAAGCCGCCGTCATCCTGCCCAACTCCATCCGCTCCGCCCTGGAACCGTGGCTTGCGGGCATCCCCCGGCGATTCGGCTACGCCGGGAAAGGGCGGCGCTGGCTCCTCACCGCCGCGTTCCAGGGGAAAAAGCGCAAAAAGAACGAGCTTCCACAACCCGCGCGGCACCAGGTTTATCATTATCTGGACTTGGCCGAGTGGCTGGGAGCCGACATCGGCATCCCGACACTCGCAGATTTCTTCCCGGCCCCACCGCGTCCCACATTCCCCGGCGGCCCCGTCAAAATCGGCCTCTGCCCCGGCGCGGAATACGGCCCCGCCAAACGCTGGATGCCGGAGCGCTTCGCCCAAACCGCCAACGCCGTCTCGGCAAAAATCGATTGCGAATGGCTCCTCTTCGGCGTCGGCGGTGACGCCCCCCTTGGCGACGAAATCGCCCGCCAGCTTACCGGCAAGCATACCAATCTCATCGGCAAAACCAGCCTCGCCGAACTCATGGACCGCCTGAGCGAATGCGCCGCCCTCCTCACCAACGACACCGGCACTATGCACCTCGCGGCGGCACTGGGCGTCCCCGTCGTCGCCCTCTTCGGCTCCACCGAACCGCAACTGACCGCCCCCCTCGGAGCCCATCACCGCATCCTGCGCCACCAAGTCGAATGCAGCCCGTGCTTCCTACGGACGTGCCCGCTGGATTTCCGCTGCATGAACGCACTTAGCGTGGAAGAAGCGGCGGAAGCTATTTTAGAAACGCTTTCTTGCGGGGCGCATACCTCGCTTGCTGCCGCTGAGGTTAAGAAGTAATGCCTTGGGGCCAATTGGTTGCATTGTTGCATGTATATCGGCTTTTTTGCTGAAACATTAAGCATGGAATACCCAGCCCAGGAGTCCAATCCTATCCTTCCCAATCCCCAAAATCCGCGTAATCTCTGCGGATAGAATGATCCCTTCTTCCACCTACCAGCGCCGCGTCACCCGCGAAGTCCGGGTCGGCAATGTCGGCATCGGCGGCGGCAACCCTGTGCGGGTCCAGTCGATGCTCACCTGCGACACCATGGACACCGAGGCGTGCATCCGGCAGACCCTCGATCTCGCGGAAACCGGGTGCGAAATTGTCCGCATCACCGCCCCCACCGTCAAGGACGCCGCCAACTTGCAGCCCATCGCCGCGGGGTTGCGCGCGCGCGGGTGTTCCATCCCGCTGGTCGCCGACATCCATTTCAAACCTGAAGCCGCGATGGAGGCCGCCAAGTGGGTCGAGAAAATCCGCATCAACCCTGGCAACTACGCCGACAGCAAAAAATTCAAGGTCGTCGATTACTCGGACGCTGAATACGCCGCCGAACTGGAGCGCATCCGCGAACGTTTTTCCCCGCTGGTCAAATTCTGCAAGGAACGGGGGATCGCCATGCGTATTGGCACCAACCACGGCTCCTTGAGCGACCGGATCATGAACCGCTATGGCGACTCGCCCCTCGGCATGGTGGAGAGCGCGCTCGAATTCGCCCAAATCGCCCGCGATCTCGGCTACCACGCCCTCGTTTTCTCGATGAAAGCGAGCAACGTCAAAGTCATGATCGAAGCCTACCGCCTCCTCGCCGCCCGGCTCGGCGCGAAGGGGCCGGACTGGAACTACCCGCTCCACCTCGGCGTCACCGAGGCGGGCGACGGCGAGGACGGCCGCATCAAGAGCGCCATCGGCATCGGCTCGCTCCTCTGCGACGGCCTGGGCGACACGATCCGCGTCTCGCTCACCGAGGAGAGCGTGCGCGAAATCCCCGTCGCCTACGCCATCCTGCAAGCCGCCGGGTGCCGCGTCACCAAACCCGAATACATCATGTGCCCCTCCTGCGGGCGTACCCTCTACGACATCCAGGAAACGGCGGCGCGCATCAAGGCCGCGACGGGCCACCTCAAGGGCGTGAAAATCGCCGTCATGGGGTGCATCGTCAACGGCCCGGGGGAAATGGCCGACGCCGACTTCGGCTACGTCGGCGGCGCGCCGGGGAAAATCAACCTCTATGTCGGCAAGACGCCGGTGAAATTCAACCTCCCGCAAGCCGAAGCCGTGGACCGCCTGGTGGACCTGATCCGCGAACACGGCAAATGGGTGGAACCGGGCGCGTGAAGAAAAGACGCGGAGAGGGGGAGAGGGGCGGTTTTTTGGCGCTTTGCGTGTTTCCAAAATGCGGGTAAGCTGCCGCCCGTCTTTTTCCCGCCTTTGAAAACCCAGCTTCTTGCGACCCACACTCCCGACCTCCTCGCCCATGCCGTGGCGGAAGCCAAGCGCTTCCTGGAAGCCGGGGAACCCGTGGCCCTGCCCACCGAGACCGTCTACGGCCTCGCCGCCGACGCCCTGCGCCCCGATGCCATTCTCAAAGTCTTCGAAGCCAAGGAACGCCCCTTCTTTGACCCCCTCATCGTCCACCTGCCCGACCGGAGCTGGCTTGACCGGCTTACCGTCATCCCGGAGCAGGATGCCCCCCTTGTCCGGGCGCTCACCGAGCGCTTCTGGCCCGGCCCGCTTACCCTCGTGCTGCCCCGGCGCGCGCTCATCCCCGACATCGTTGCCAGCGGCCTGCCCACCGTCGCCCTGCGCATGAGCGCCCACCCCGTTTTCCGCGCCATTGCGGCCGCCTTCGGCCATCCGCTGGCCGCCCCCAGCGCCAACCGCTTCGGGCGCATCAGCCCGACCGCCGCCCCCCATGCGCTCAGCGAACTGGAAGGTCGCATCCCGCTCGTCGTCGATGGCGGCCCCACCACGCACGGCGTCGAATCGACCATCGTCGCCGTCGCCTGGGGGCGGATGGAAATCCTGCGCAACGGCCCCATCACCCGCGAGGAACTGGCCGCCTTTGGCGAAGTCGCCGCCGCCGGAGTGGTCTCCAAACCCGTCGCCCCCGGCCAGTTGAAAAGCCATTACGCTCCGCGCACCCCGCTGCGCATCACGGACGCCCCGGAATTGATCGCCGGGCAGCGCTGCGGCCTGCTCGCGTGGCAAAACGCCAGGCCGGGATTTGACGCAGTGGAGGTCTTGAGTACGTGCGGCGACCCGCGTGAAGCCGCCGCGCACCTCTTTGCCGCCATGCGCCGCCTGGACGAAGCGGGCCTTGACGTCATCCTCGCCGAACCCGTCCCCGAGTCCGGTATTGGCGCGGCCATCATGGACCGCCTGCGCAAAGCCGCCCATGATTTTTTATGAACTGCCGCTCGCAAAGACGCAAAGATGCAAAAGGCACACACTCCTCTCTTGGTATCTCGTTCCCAATCTCCCAATCTCTGATTGGGAGCGAGAAAATCCCTCTCCTTTGCGCCTTTGCGTGAGTCATTTTTCCCCCTTCGCCTCATGACCCAACCTTCCGATTCTCCGCCCGCCTTCCAGCAGCAAAACCGGCTGAGCAAAAAAGCCGCCGGGGTTGTCGGGCTGGCCGTGGCGTGCAGCCGCGTCCTGGGGCTTGTGCGGGAATTGGTTCTTGCCGCCCTTTTCGGCAAATTCGCCACCGACATTTTCTACACCGCCTTCCGCATCCCGAACCTCCTGCGCGACCTCTTTGCCGAAGGAGCCCTCTCCACGGCGTTCATCACCACGTTTTCCCAAAAAATCGCCACCGAGGGGGATGCCCCGGCCTGGCGGCTGGCCAATAAAATGGCCACGCTCACCACTGTCTTCATGAGCCTCGTCACTCTGCTTGGGGCTCTCTTCGCGCCGCAGTTGGTGGGGATCATCGCCTCCGGGTTCGGGCCGGAAAAAGCAGAGGCGACCATCCTCCTCACGCGGATCATGTTCCCCTTCATCCTCCTGGTCTCGCTCGCCGCGCTGGCCATGGGGATGCTCAACGCCAAGAACGTCTTCGGGATGCCCGCCATGGCGTCGAGCTTCTTCAACCTCGGCTCCATCGTTGCCGGGGTCGGCCTCGGCTGGCTCTGGGACCCTCATTTTGGGGCGCGCTCCCTCATCGGCCTCTCCCTGGGAACCCTTATCGGCGGCCTGTTGCAACTGGTCGTCCAGTTCCCCGCGCTGCGGCACGCCGGGTTCCGGTTCCGGCCCGACTTTGCGTGGCGCGACGCCGGCGTGCGCAAGATCCTCCTCCTCATGGGGCCGGCGGTTATCGCCGCCAGCGCCGTGCAAGTGAACGTCATGGTCAACAGCAACTTCGCCTCCCAGCTTCCCGGTGACGGCCCCGTCAGCTGGCTCAACTGGGCCTTCCGGCTCATGCAACTGCCTCTCGGCATCTTTGGCGTCGCGTTGGGAACCGTGACCCTGCCCGTCGTCTCCCGGTTCGCCGCCGTGCAGGATCTTTCCGGCGTCCGCGCCACGCTGGGCCATGGCATCCGGCTCGCCTTCCTGCTCACCATCCCGTGTGCCGTGGGCTTGATCTTTTTCGCCGAACCGATCATCTCCCTCATCTTCCAACGCGGCAAATTCGACTTCGTCGCCACCCAACAGACCGCCGCCGCCCTCCAATGCTATGCCGTCGGGCTCGTCGCCTACTCCAGCATCAAAGTCCTCGCCCCCGCTTTCTACGCCCTCAACCGGCGCAACCTCCCCATGCTGGTGAGCTTCTTTTCCATCGCCACCAATTACCTGCTCAACCGGCTTTTCACCTTCCATCTCCACTTTGGCCACCGGGGCCTCGCCCTCTCCACCAGCCTGGTCGCCATCATCAATTTTGCGATTCTTTACGGCATGATGACCCGGAGCCTCGGCGGGCTCGAAACCCGGGCGCTCGGGAGAAGCCTCGGCAAACTCCTCCTCGCCGTCGTCCCCATGGCCCTCGTCTGCCTCGCCGCCCAGCACTGGGTCTTTGCCGGGCTCGACCGGATGGCCTTCCTGCCCAAGCTCGGGAGCGTGCTCGGCGTCATCACGCTGGCCGCCGGGGTTTTTGGGGCCGCCGTCGCATTTTTGCGCGTGGAAGAAGTCGAAGACGTCTTCCAAATGCTCCGGCGCAAACTGGGCCGTTTCTAGGCATTACCCCGTCCTCCGTCTCCGCGTCTTCCCCACCCCCTGGCACGGATGCTGCTCTATAGGCCCGCTCATTGGGGCAGGCTGGAAGCCGGAAAGGGCTTTACCGGGTCCCCCATTTCACCTATAAGCATTGCCTTCCCACCCATGAGAGCCTCGAAACTCATTTCCCTCCTGCTCGGATTGTGCGCCATGGCGCTGGGAGAGCTTTCGATTGTCCACGGGCAGTCGCCCTATCAAAGCAGCTCGGACTTTGCCAAATACGCCCAGAAGCTCCGTGAAAACGCCCTGCTCAAGATGGAGCCCACCGTCCAGGTCCAGACCTCCGGCCAAAGCACCGGCCGCTCCTGGTTGGGAGGGGGCCGCTACCCGTGGAAGCAAAATATCGTCACCACCGTCTTTTGGATCGGCGAAGGCACCACCGCCCGCAACCCCACCCCCAACCGGGCCAGCTCCTGGGACCCGAACTGGCTGGGGAACTACGGCGGCGTCGATTCCCCTGAGCGCCGCAACGGCTACCTGCCCGTCTCCTTCGTTCCCGGCCAGAACCCGTTCTATTGCGCCCTTCCCTACAACGATGTCACTCGCGGCACCACCAAGCCGGAGTCCTCCTTCGTCATCCCGTGGTTCCGGCAGGCTTTCCGCCAGGCGGGCCATTCCGTCTGCAAAGGCCGCTGGATCGCCATCCGGCACGGCAGCCGCGTCTGCTACGCCCAGTGGGAGGATTGCGGCCCCTTCCGCACCGACCACTGGCAATACGTCTTCGGCAGCGACCGCCCGAAACCGAACATCAACGGCGGCGCCGGTCTGGACGTCTCCCCCGCCGTGCGCGACTTCCTGGGCATGAAAGCCACCCAGGACGTGTGCGACTGGAAATTTGTCGAGTTGAACGAAATCCCCACCGGCCCCTGGACGCGCTATGGTGAGAACAACGACTTCGTCCTCAACGCCCGGCGCGACGGCGAAAGGGTCGCCAGCGGCAAACGGTAAACGCTAATGGCCTTTTCTCCCGAAGACGCCTTCGCCTTTTTGCGCCGCGCCTTTGAAGGCGGCCGGCTGGCTCACGCCTACCTCCTCACCGGAGAAGCCGGGAGCGGCAAGCGGGCTCTCGCCCTGCGGCTCGCCGCCCTCGTCACCGGAGCCCACACCGGCGACCCCCTGCAACACCCCGACGTCCATTGCGTCGAGCCGGAATCCAAATCGCGCCTTATCAAAGTCGAGCAAACCCGCGACCTGGAAAAAGAGCTTCAAATGCGCGCCACCCAAAGCGGGCGCAAAGTTGCCATCCTCTTCGATGCCGACCGCATGAACGCCGCGGCCTCCAACTCCTTTTTGAAGACCCTGGAGGAGCCCCCGGCCAACTCGCTGCTCCTGCTGGTGAGCGCCCACCCGGAGATGCTCCTGGAGACCATCCTCTCCCGCTGCATCCTCGTCGCGCTCGCCGCTCCGCCCCGCCGCGAACCGCTGGAAAGCCAGCGCCGCCTGCTCGACCTCGTCGGCCGTTTCCTGCTGAAAACCAAGCCGGGCGAAGCCGACATCGGCGGCGTTTTCAGCCTCGTGCGGGCCTTCACGGACCTGCTGTCCGAAGCGAAATCGGCCATCCAAAGCGAAGGCTCGGCCGAACTCAAACGCGAAGAAGTCCTCTACAAACAGACCACCGACGGAAAGTGGTTATCTGAACGCGAGGAACACTACAAAGCGCTGGCCGAATCCCGCTATCTTGAAGCGCGGACCGTCTTCATGGAAACCCTCCTGCAATGGTGGGGCGACGTGTTGCGCTTGCGCCACGGAGCCGACAGCGGCGACGCGCTCGACTTCCCCTCCTACCGCACCCAGACTGCCGCCCTCGCCGAACGGTTCACCACCCCCGACATCCTTTGGCGCATCAGCGCCCTGGAGGGCCTCCGCGAAAACTTCGGGCGCAACGTGCAGGAACAGCTCGCCATCGAAGTCGCCTTTCTCGAAGCCTTCGGCAGATAGAAATTTTGCCGCCAAAAGGCGCAAAAAGCACAAAGAGGGACGGCGCGCCGCCTCGCCGCCTCGTTTCCAACGAGAAAAATTACGCGCCTCTTTCCCTCCCCGCGTCTCCCCGTCTTTCCTACTCTCCCGGCCGACGCCGCTCGAATTTGGCGAACGGGCGGGGCCCGGGCTTGGCGGCCGGTTTTGCCTTCTCCGTGTGCGGCTTTCTGGCCCACGGCTTGGGTTTGTCCCACGACTTCGCGCCGAACTTCCCCGCGGGTTTCCCGGTGGACCGCGCAAACGGTCTCGCTTTCTGCGGGCGTTCTTCCCGATGCTCCGGGCGATTGGCGCGCGGGACAAACGGGATTTCCTCCACGGAACCGCGCCCTCCGCGTGCAGCCGGGCTGGCGTGGGATGGCGCGGGACGGCGCGGCCTTTCGGGACGCGGCGCATCTTCCGCGCGACGGGCGAACGCCGGGCGGCGGACAGGCCGCCGGTGGGGAGCCGGGCGAGGGGACGCCTCTTCGGTGCTGACCCCGGAGGCCAGAAGCGCCTCGATCTCCTTTTGTGTGAGCGCGCGCATCGCGCCGGGCGGCATCTTTTCGATTTCCAGCGGCCCGATCCGCACCCGGACGAGCTTTTGCACCTCGTAGCCGAGCGCGTAAAACATTTTGCGGATCTGGCGTTTCATCCCCTGTCGCAGCACCACCTTCACCTTGTTCGGGCCCAGTTTGTGGACCTCCTCCGCTTTCGCCCAGCCCTCTTCCAGGCTGATGCCGTGCAGCAGTTTGGCTGCCAGCTCGAAATCGAACGGCTTGTCCAGCACCGCCTCATATTCCTTCTCCACCTTGTAACGCGGATGCGTCAGCTTCAGGGCGAGATCCCCGTCATTGGTCAGGAGGAGGAGCCCCTCGCTGTCGCGGTCCAGCCGCCCCACGTGGAAGAGCCGGGGGAAGTGGGCGGGCAGGAGGTCGAAAATCGTCTGCCGGTCGTGCGTGTCGGACGCGGTGCAGAGGAACCCGGGCGGCTTGTGCATGAGCAGCGTCATCGGCGCGGCGCTTTTGAGCACTCGCTGGCCCACCTTGACCACGTCGGACGGCTCCACCTTGGTGGCCAGGTTTTCGCACAACACGCCGTTGATCGTCACCTGTCCGGTGCGGATCAGTTCCTCACAACTCCGGCGGGAGCCCAGGCCCGCCGAAGCCAAAAATCGGTTCAATCGCATGGGGATAACCCTCGTTGCATTCTCCGCAAATGTCGAGCGCTGTCACCGGGTTCTTCCGGGCGCGCGGCGGTAATTTGACGCTTTGTGCTCTGCCCGGGCGTGCGGTTTGGAAAATCCGCGCTCTACGATGCGGGATGCTCAAGACCGCATTAACGCTTACGGAGGAACAGTTGCAACGGATGGTGCGCTATGTGCGCAGCCGGATCGAGGGAATCGAGGAGGCCCGCTGCCAGGGCTGGATGGAGGACCGGGAACGCTTCGAACGGGAATGGGATGACGATTTCTCCCACCGCGAGGGGGAGAGCGCGGTGTTCGCCCGTTCCAACGAATCGCTGAATATGATCGGGTCGGGGGTGGACTATATCCGCTCCCGGCTGATCGAGGAGATTTTCGCGGAAAGCCCGTGGTTTTCCGCCGAGCCGCGCCAGCCCGACGCGTTCGACCCGGCGCTGGCGGCGCAGGTGCGGCGGCATTTGCAGTGGAAGCTGGGGCCGGACCAGATCGACTTCGAGGCGGTGGCGGCGGACGTGGTGACGCAGGCGTGCAAGCTGGGCGAGTGCGTGACGAAGCTTTTTTACAAGACGGAGGAGGAGGCTTTCGAGCGGATCGCCTCGATTCTCTGGGACGAGGGGGCGCAAGCTCCGGTGTTGACGCAGGACGGGGAGTTTGTGTTCGAGGAGGGGCCGCTGGAGGCGCTGGCGGGGGCGTTGTGCTGTGTTGCGGAGTGGCACCCGGGCGATCCGGTTTGCGCCGAGGCGTTGCCGCCGGGGTTCTGCTGGAAGGAGCAGATTGTTTCGGAGCGGCGGGTGCGCTCCGCCGGGGCGAAGGCGGCTCCGCTCCATTATAAAGAGTTCTATTGCCCGCTCAATGCTCCCTCGGTGCACGAGGCGGATTTCGTGGCGCACATGACGTCGATGCGCCTCTCGGATGTGTGCGGGCACCTGGGGGTTTCGCTGGACGGCGGTTCGGGGGAGGGGCCCGACGGGGATCTGCGCCGGGCGTTGTTGCAGATCCGGGCGGCGGGCGAGGAGCCGCAATCGGAGTCCGAGCAGCCGCTTCCCGGCGAGGGGGAGGAAATCCCCGCGCCGGATGCGGACCCGGAGTTCCGCGTGGCGGAGGCCTATTTTCGCTTTGACGCCCGGGGCGACGGCCGCCCGTGCCGGGTGTTCCTGATGGTGGCGTACGATTACGATGTGCCCATTTTCTGGGATTACATCGCCAATGTGACGCCGGACGGGAGCTACCCATTCGAGGCGGTGGTGGTGAACAAGGAGGCGCATCGGTGGTATGGCAAGAGTTGGTTCAAGAAGTTCGAGCGCTACCAGCATTTGATCGACAAGCTCACCAACCAGATTCTCTACCGCAATGATCTGGCGGCTAACCCGGTGAAGTTCCGCCGCAAGGAGGCGGTGGTGCAATGGCAGGACGACCAGCCGTTTGAGATCGAGCCGGACAAGGTGTTCGATCTCAACGACGGCTACACGGCGGAGGATGCGTTGCAGACGGCCCGGATTCCCGAGCTGGACGAGCAGACGAAGTTCCTGCTGGAGATGGTGATTTCCAACTGGCGGATGCGCGCCGGGGTTTCCACGGGGACGCAGGGAACCTTCGGGGGGTTGCCCAGCGAGCGGACGGCGACGGGGACGACGCAGGTGGCGGCGACCGGAACCACGCTTTTCCGCCCGCAGTTGATGGAAATCAAGCGCGGGCTGGAGGCGGTGCTGCGGCAGGTGGTGGCGTATCAATACGCTTACCTGGAGACGGACGAGACGTTTCCCTACCTGGAGGGAGAGGTTCGCCGCTCGGGGCTGCTGAGCTGGCAGAGCGTGCGGAACCTGGATCTCCAGGTGGAGCTGACGCTGGCGCTGGCCGGGCCGGGTGAAAACCTGAATGCGGCGCAGATGGCGGTCGATTGCTTCAGCCAGTTCCTGGCGGTGCCGGATGCGTTCAAGCCGGTGGCCGCGCCGCTTTATGCGAGCGTGTATAAGCAATTGGAAATCCCGAACGCGGAGGATTATTTCCTGCGCGTGGTGGAGATTGCGGGGATGTCCACTCCCCCGGCCGGGCCGGAGAGTTCCGCGGGAGGCGGGGTGCCGCTGTGACCCCGGAGCAGAAGCTGGAGCGGATCGCGGGGATTGTGGAGGAGCTGACGGTGCTGCACCGCGTGCCCCGCGAGGCGGCGGCGGTGCTCGACCGGGAGTTGGAGCGGCTGGCGGCGTTCCACACGGAGAAATGTTGCGACGCGCGCCTTTCCCCGGAGCAAAGCGCGCGGCACAAGGAGGCGCGGGCGCTGGCGCGCGGGCTGTGCGGGTTCTTCGAGAAGCGCAAGGCGGCGCTCAAGGAGGAGATGGGGAAGATTAGAGGATAGACGATAGAGGGGGAGAGATAGAGAAGAAACGGAAGCGCGCACAATAGCCGGCCCTATAATCTCCCCCCTCTATAATCTATCGTCTTCTTTTCTTCTCAGATCAGCCCGAGCTTCATCTTCCCGGCTTCGCTGATCATCGACTGGTCCCATGGCGGGTCCCAGACGAGTTCAACGTTGGCTTCCTCCACGCCGGGGATGCTTTCGATGCGCATCCGGGCTTCGGCGGCGATGGTGGGGCCCATGCCGCAGCCGGGGGCGGTGAGGGTCATTTTGACGGAAACTTTGGCTTTGCCGTTTTCCTGCGGCTCCACGGTGCAATCGTAGATGAGGCCGAGATCGACGATGTTGACGGGGATCTCCGGGTCGTAGCATGTTTTGAGCTGATCCCAGACGGCGGCTTCGTCGACCGGCGCGGCTTCCGTGGCTGGCGCGGGTTTTGGGGGTGCTTCCCGCCCGATGGCGTCGGCGTTGGCGTCGGTGATCCGGTAGAGGTAGCCCGCTTCGGTGGAAATCGTGTAACTGCCCCCCAGGGATTGGGTGACGGCGACACGGGTGCCCGCCGGAAGGGTGACGGTTGTCCCCTGCGGAATCTGGATGGCCTCGCAATCCCGGCTCAGTTCGATTTCTTCGTGCATGGTGTTCCTCTTAAAATGGAGCAGAGCGGGGGCGAGGGCAACGCTGAAGTGCGGAGGCAGGAGGGGCGGCCCGGGCGCGAAAGGGGAATCGGCTTGTTGCAAAAGGGACGGTTTGCGTAAGATAGGCGGATGCTTTGTTTGCGATTTTTGCGTTGTGCGCCTGCCGTTTTGGCCCTGGCGGTGTTTCTGCCCGGCTGCTGCGGTCCGGCTCCCTACCATTATACCTATGTGCCGGGGAAGACGGCGGTGGTGCGGGGCGGGCGCGCGGTGGCTCCGCCCGGGGCTCCCGCCACGGTGAAGGCGGCCATCGAGGCGGGCAACCAGATTGCGGGGCTCCCCTACCGGCGCGGCGGCGGCCACGGGCGGATGTACGATTCGGCCTACGATTGCTCCGGGGCGTCGTCGTTTGTGCTCCGCGAGGCGGGGCTGCTCGGGACGGCGATCCCCTCCACGGCGTTCCGCCAGTATGGAAGCCGGGGCGAGGGGGATTGGATCAGCGTTTACGCGCGCAACGGGCATGTTTTCCTGGTGGTGGCGGGGCTGCGCTTTGACACCGGCTATGGCCACGGGGCAAAGGGGCCCCAGTGGACGACGTTGAGCCGTCCCGCCAACGGCTGTGTGATCCGGCATCCCGAGGGGCTGTAAGATTTTAGATGATAGAGAATAGAGGGGGGAGAGGATAGAAAAGGGCGCGAACGCGCTTTCTATAATCTCTCCCCTCTATCTATGCTTTCTTTCCCATGAGCCTGCTTACCCGCGATTACGATTTCACGCTGCCCGAGGAGCAGATTGCCCGCTATCCGCTGCCGAACCGGGCGGATTCGCGGATGCTGGTGCTGCACCGGGCGCAGGGGCGGATCGAGCACCGCAGTTTTCGCGATTTCCCCGGGTTCCTGCGCGAGGAGGATCTTGTGGTATTGAATAATACCAAGGTGATCCCGGCGCGCGTTTTCTCCGATGACGGGAAGGTGGAGTTGCTTTTTCTGGAAGCCGCCGGGGAGAATACTTGGAAGTGCATGGTGAAGCCGGGCCGCCGGATGCGCCTGGGCCGGACGGTGGCGGTAGGCGGGGTGGAGGGGCGCGTGGAGGCGGTGCTGGAAACCGGGGAGCGCCTGGTGGCTTTTGCCGCGCCGGTGGATCTGGAGACGGTGGGGCGGCTTCCGCTGCCTCCCTATTTCGAGCGCGAGTGCGAGCCGGGCGACGAGGAGCGCTACCAGACGGTCTATGCGGAGGCGCCGGGGGCGGTGGCCGCGCCGACGGCGGGGCTGCATTTCACGCCGGAGATTTTGGCCCAAACGCCGCACGCTTTCGTGACGCTGCACGTGGGGGCGGGGACGTTCAAGCCGGTGAAGGAGGAGCGTATCCTGGATCACGTGATGCACCGGGAACGCTATTCGATTTCGCCCGAAACGGCGGATGCTGTGGCGGCGGCGCGCCGGGTGGTGGCCGTGGGGACGACGAGTATGCGGGTGCTGGAGGCGCGGGCGCGCGACGAAGGGCGCATCACGCCGGGCGAGGGGAGCACGGATATTTTCATTTACCCCGGCTATGCGTTTCGCTGCGTGGGGGCGCTGCTGACGAATTTCCATTTGCCGAAGTCGACGCTGCTGATGCTGGTTTCGGCGTTCGCGGGCAGGGAACTGGTGCTGGAGGCGTACGCGGAGGCGATCCGCGAGGGGTATCGGTTCTACAGCTACGGGGATTGCATGTTGGTGGTGTAAAGCCTCGGCACAAAAAAAGCCGCACGGCGAACCGTGCGGCTTGGAAGGATGAGAAAGCCTACGCTTTCGGCGCCAGGATGGGGCGGCCGACGGCCCGGTAGATGAAGCCCAGCTCGGCCATGGTGGACGGGTCGAAGAAGTTTCTCCCGTCGAAGACGAGCGGGGTGTGCATCTGCTTTTTGACTTCGTCGAGGGGGACGGAGGCGAATTCTTTCCACTCGGTGGCCAGCAGGAGGGCTTCGGCTCCCTTGACGGCTTCCAACGGGCTGTCGACGATGTGGACGCCGGGGCAGAGGTTGTATTCCTTGGCCTTCTCGGCTCCCTTGGGATCGTAAGCGGTGACGATGGCCCCTTCCTTGACGAGTTCGTTGACGATCTCGATCGGCACGGAGTTGCGGACGTCGTCGGTGTCGGGTTTGAAGGTGAGGCCCCAGACGGCGATTTTCTTGTCGCGCAGGACCCAGAGGGCGTCGCGGACGGATTTGATGTAGCGCTCTTTCTGGTCTTTGTTGATGCGCTGGACTTCCTTGAGCAGGGTGAAGGGGACGCCGAGGTCTTCGCTGATGGCGATGAAGGCGGCGATGTCTTTCGGGAAGCAGGAGCCGCCGTAGCCGAGGCCGGCGTTGAGGAAGTTGCGGCCGATGCGCCGGTCCATGCCGATGCCGGCGGCGACTTTTTCCACGTCCGCGCCGCTGGCTTCGCAGATGGCGGAGACGGCGTTGATGTAGGAGATCTTGAGGGCGAGGAAGGAGTTGGCGGCGTGTTTGATGAGCTCGGCCGAGGCGATGTCGGTGACGAGGATGGGGGCGTTGAAGGGCTCGTACACCTTTTTCATGACGGCGAGGGCCCGGTCGCTGTTGCCGCCGATGACGATGCGGTCGGGCTTCATCAAGTCGGGGACGGCGCAGCCTTCGCGCAGAAACTCCGGGTTGCTGACGACGTCGAAGTCGGCTCCGCTGTTGTAGCGCTTGATGGTGTCGGTGACTTTTTCGCCGGTTTTGACGGGGACGGTGCTCTTGTCCACGACGACGCGGTAGGCGTTTGGCTTGAGGACGCCGGCGATTTCGCGGGCGACGCGTTCGATGAAGCTCAGATCGACGCTGCCATCAGGCTGGGGCGGCGTGGGCACGGCGATGAAGACAACCTGGGAGTGGTCCACGCCGTCTTCGATGCTGTTGGTGAACCGGAGGCGCTTGGCGGCGACGTTGCGCTGGACGAGTTCTTCGAGGCCGGGTTCGTAGATCGGGATTTTCCCGGCGTGAAGGGCGTCCACTTTCCGTTGGTCGTTGTCGACGCAGATGACGTTGTGGCCGACTTCGGCGAAGCAAGCGCCGCTGACGAGGCCGACATATCCGGAACCGATGATGCAGAGATCCATGTTGGTTGTGTTGTTTGTTTTCGGGTTGGGGTTGGTGGATGAAGGTTAGTTGCCGCCCAAGGAGGGGTGGAAGGCAACGGGCAGGCGCAGGCTTGGCAGGTCCTTGAGGGTGAAGGTGAGCACGACGCCGACGTCGGAGACGCTCGTGCCGGTGGTGCTGTTGCGGTTCTCCTTCACGATGAAGCCGAGGGAGGCGACCCAACTGGAGAGATCCCGGTGGATGGAGTAGTCCTGCTCCTGCAGGGTGCTGTCGGAAAATTCGTAGGTGTCGGTAAAGCTCACGGCCCAGTTGTCGTCCACCCGGTAGTAGGCGCCGAAGCGAAGGTTGCTGCTGTTGAGGAAGTAGGGGTTGTTGTTCAGGTAACGGTGCCCGACGGTGAAGCTGAGGTCTTCACTGGTTAGGAAGTGGATGTCGGTGTTGACTTGGGCGAAGCCGGTTTTCAGCAGGGGGATCTGGGTGTCCATGTTGAGGTAGGCCCAGGAGAAGGGGTTGTAGGTCAACTTGTTGCAAAGGTTGGAAAAGTTGCCTTCGGCGGGGATGCCGGGGTAGTTGGGGCTTTCCAGGTTGGCGTTGAAGAAGGTGTTTGTTTCCAGCAGGTTGATGGTGTTGTCGTCGCGGCGGGTTTGCAGGGTGTTGCGGACGCCGAAGCGCCAGATGGTCCAGTCGGGAATGGAATCGATGGAGGTGAATTGCGGAAAGGTGAGCGAGGGGATTTCGGTGGAGGGGGTGAGCCGGTCGAATTGAAGGATTTCGGTGGGGTCTTTGGTGGTGCGCACGAAGGAGAGGTCGGTATAGGGCTGGACGACGTGGCGCAGGCCGTCGATGCCCCAGGTGTGGGACTGGATCTCTTCCCATTCCCGCGAAAATTTGAAGGAGGACTCGACGCCCGCGTTGAAGACGGGGCGGAAGACGGCGCTGCCGGATTTCTGCTGGAGGAGGGTCTGGGCGTCGTTGCGCAGGTCCAGCCCGGAGACTTGCTGCGCGGAGATGAGTTCGCCGGTGGCCCCGGAGGAGTAGGCGGTGCCGCGCAGGCCGATGCGCGGGATGATGGAAAGCCAGCCGTCGTAGGTTTGCGGGAGGGTGAACTGGTGGAAGGTGTCGAACCGGGCGGCGTTGTAGTTTTTCAGCAAGGCGCTGGTGGCGGTGGGCCTGCCGGCGTCCGTGCTGGAAAGGGTGCCGAAGCTGCGTGAAAGCTCGCCGAGGCTGTTTTCGCTTTCGTAGAAGACGGGGCTGTTGAAGAGGGGGGCGTCGAAGACGGGCTGCCGGGTGATGTCGAAGGCGGCTTCGGGCAGCCGCTCGGTGGTGTCAAAGAAGCTGTTGAGCTGGGCTCGGACGATGCCGGTGATGGCGTAGCTTTCGTTCCATTGCGTGAGGGAGGCGACGTTGTCGGGCTGGGGGTCGGTGTGGTACTCGGTGGGGTAGAAGTCGCGCAGGAAGCGGTAGTCGCTGAGTTTGTTGAGATTGGCGGTGGCGTAGAGATCGTCGGTGAGGTAGGTCCGGCTCTGGAAGCTCAGCCGGTAACGCTCGGAGGTGACCGGGGCGATGACTTGGGCGGTGTGGTTGATGGTGGTGTCGCTGTCGTTGGCGTAGTAGCTGTGGAAATTGGCCCAGCTTTTGTTCTCGGGACCGAAGGTGCTCTTGGTTTCGAACCCGATGGCGGCGCCTCGCTTGGTGCGCAGGTCCAGGAGGATGGTGCCGTGGGTGTTGTCGGTGAGGGGGATGCCGTAGCGGTTGAGGAGGTAGCCGCCCCAGTCGCCGCTGTAGCCGGGGGTGAAGGTGAAGCCGGCATCTGCCTTGAGGGACTGGTAGATGTAGGGAAACCAGAGGACGGGGGTGGTGCCAACGTAGAGGGTGACGTTGGAGAGGGTGATGTAGTCGTTGGGGTGGATGCGGGCGGTGCCAGCCTTGACGTGGTAGTCGGGCTTGCTGGAGTCGCTGGTGGTGGCGATGGTGTTGAGGGCCTCGTAGCCGGACCCTTCAGTCAGGGAGTTGACGGTTTCCCCCTTGACGAAGAACGCGTTGGCGTTGGTGCGGAAGCCGCTGGTGCGCAGCAGCTTGGTTTCGAGGTTGTAGAGGGCGCGGTCCCCTTCCACGAGTTTGCCGGCGCGGTAGAGCCGGACGTTGCCGATGGCCAGGACGTCGCGGGTTTCGGGGTTGTATTGGACGTAATCGGCGTAAATGGAGATGTCGCCGTAATGGATGATGACGTTGTTTTCGGCGATGGCGACGCCGCCGACGAAGCGGGTTTCGCCAACGGCGGTGAGTTCAATGGGGATGTCTCCAAAGCTGCCGAACTGGGCGCGCGCCGTGGATGCGCTCCACCACACGCTCAAGAGCGCCAGGGCGAGGAGCAGGAGAGGGTTCTTCATTGGAAGACGTGACCCTAGCCAAGGGGCGAACGGGTTGCCAAGAACAAATCGGGCTTTCGCTGAGATACCCGGCGGGGGATTCCAGCCCTCTGCGGCCAGCGTGCCGCTATTTCCAGATTTTCAGAGGGGGAAGAGGCCCTGTTTTCTGACACTTCCTGTGCTATACCTTCTCGATAGGAAGAGGCGCGAGGGAATGTGAAAGCCATTGACACCGCTGAAAAAACATGCACAGTTGCGCAATGGTGCAAACGTTCTAGCCGCCGCACTTCCTTCCACCTCAGCCTTTTCCTCTTCCATGAACGCCGCCGCTGTTTCCTCTCCCAAAGCCCGTTACATCATGATCGGCGGTTTCCTTGGCGCGGGCAAAACCACCGCCGTGGGCCGTCTCGCCGCGCGGCTGAGCGCCCGGGGGTTGCGGGTTGGCCTCATTACCAACGACCAGGGGGCGAACCTTGCGGACACGGCGCTCTTGCGCTCCCAGGGGTTCGCCACGGAGGAAATCCCGGGAGGCTGCTTCTGCTGCCGCTTCAATTCCCTGGTGGAAGCGGCGCGCAATCTGACCGCCTCCACCCGGCCCGAGGTCTTCATCGCCGAGCCGGTGGGGAGTTGCACCGACCTCGCCGCCACCGTCGCCTATCCGTTGCGCCGTCTCTATGGCGACCAATTCCTCCTGGCCCCGGTGAGCGCCGTTCTGGACCCCGTGCGCGCCTTGCGGATTTTTGGCCTGGAAGCGGGCCCCTCGTTTTCCCCCAAGGTTGTCTATATTTACAAAAAGCAGGTTGAAGACGCCGACCTCGTCGTGCTCAACAAGGCTGATCTGGTTGACGCGGCCCGCGTTGAGCGCCTGCGCGCGGCTCTCGCCGCCGCCTACCCGGGCAAGGAAATCCTGAGTGTTTCCGCCCGCGACGGCCTGAACCTGGACGCCTGGTTCGACCGGCTTACGTGTACTGAACAGACCGCGCGGACGGCCATGGATGTGGATTACGCCGTGTATGCCGAGGGCGAGGCGTTGCTCGGCTGGCTCAACGCCACCGTGCAGCTTGCGGCGGACGGCGGGTTTGACGCCAACCGGCTCCTCGCCAAGCTCGCGGCGGAAATCCAGCAGGGCTTGCGGGCGCGGGGAGCCGAGGTCGCCCATCTGAAAATGACCCTCAGCCCGGACGGAGGGGTGGGGGGAGGCATCGCGTCCATCCATCTCGTCCGCAATGATGCCGTGCCCGAGTTGTCGTTTTCTCTGGAAGACCCGGTGCCAAGCGGCCAGTTGATTGTCAATCTGCGCGCCGAAGCCGCGCCGGATGACCTGGCCGCCGTGCTGCGGGAGGCGCTGGCTGTGGCCCCCTCCGCCTTCCCCGGCCTGTCCGCCGCGCTGGAGCACCTGGAACATTTCCGTCCCGGCAAGCCGAACCCGACACACCGGTTCGCGCAAGCGGGGGGCTAGACCAAGGGTTTCTTATGCGCCGTCTTCCTGCCTGGTTCACCGGTGAGTTTTTCGGGACGTTCCTGCTCGTCTTTTTCGGCTGCGGCAGCGTGGCGGCTTCCGTGCTGACCGGCGCGCAGAGCGGCGTCTTTCAGGTCGCCATCGTCTGGGGCCTCGGGGTTGCTACCGCGATTTGCCTCACCGGGGCGTTGAGCGGGGCGCATCTGAATCCGGCGGTGACGCTCAGCCTGGCCGTCTGGTCCGGCTTCCCCGCTCGGCGCATCCTGCCCTATTGCGCCGCCCAGCTTTGCGGGGCCTTTGCCGCCGCCGCCCTGCTCCACTGTTTTTTCAGTGGAGCGCTGGTTGGGTTTGAAGCCGCCCACCAGATCGTGCGCGGAGCGCCCGGCAGCGAGGCGAGCGCCATGGTCTACGGCGAATATTTCCCGAATCCCGGCGGCCGGGCCTTGAGCGCTGGAACCCGCGCGCTTGCCAGCCCAGAGGTGGCTTTTGGCGTGGAAACGGCGGGGACGGCGGTGCTCTTGCTGGTCATTTTTTGCGTCACCGATCCGCGCAATGAGGCGCGCCCGCGCTTTTTGACGGCGGCGGCCATTGGTCTGACCGTCACCTTGCTCATCTCCCTCTTTGCTCCGCTCACCATGGCCTGTTTCAACCCGGCGCGCGACCTGGGGCCGCGCCTTTTTTCGGCGGCGGCGGGCTGGGGGAGCCTGCCCTTCCGGGTCAACGGTTGTGGCTGGCTGACGGTGTACATCCTTGCGCCGATGGCGGGCGGCCTGCTCGGCGGCGCGCTCTATCGTCTCCTTTTTCATCCCGGCTACCGCGGGACAAACGGCGCGATGTGAGACGGTTTTCCGCAGATTCCTTTCCTGACTTCGGGAATTGTTGCTTTAAAATCTGCGAAAATCTGCGAAATCAGGTTCTCGTTCCATTACCCAATGAGCACACCGATTGACGAACTGCGCGAAATTGTGGCCCGGCTCCGCGCCCCGGACGGCTGTCCCTGGGACCGCGAACAGACCCACGCCAGCCTGCGCGGCAGCATGATCGAGGAAGCCTACGAGGCCGTGGAAGCCATTGAGGAGGCCGACGACGCTCACCTGTGCGAGGAACTCGGCGATCTCCTCCTCCAGGTCGTCATGCACAGCCAGATGGCCGCCGAGACCGGGCGCTTCACGCTCGACGACGTGATTGCCGGGCTCAACGCCAAGCTCATTCGCCGCCACCCCCACGTCTTTGGCGAGGCGAAAGCCGCGGATACGGAAGCGGTGCTGAAACGCTGGGAGGAAATCAAGCGGGCCGAAAAGGGGAAAAAGCAGGCCTCGCTGCTCGACGGCGTCTCCGGCGCGCTCCCGGCGCTCCTGCACGCGGAGAAAGTCACCAAGCGGGCCGCGCGCGTCGGCTTCGACTGGGAAGGCCCCGTGCAGGTCATCGGCAAAATCCGCGAGGAACTCGCCGAGACCGAAGAAGCCATCGGCCTGGCCGACCCCGGGAAAATCGAGGAGGAACTGGGCGACCTGCTCTTTGCTTCCGTCAACCTTACCCGGAAGCTCGCCGTGGAACCGGAAGTCGCCCTGCGGCGCGCCACCGGCAAATTCAGCCGCCGCTTCCGCGCGCTGGAAGAGGCGCTCAAGGAACGCGGCCGCAAGCCCGAAGAGTGCACGCTCGCCGAAATGGACGTCATCTGGGACGAAATCAAAGCCAAGGAGCGCTGCTAGAGCAGGGTTGTCATGAGCCTCTTTATTTTTCACACGAAGGCACGAAGACACGAAGAAGAGGCTGTCCCCGTTCGTGTCTTCGCGCCTTCGTGTGAGATATTTCTTCTCCTTCCCAATCTGCGCCCATCTGCGAAATCTGTGGACTCCTCCTCTGTCTTTTCCTGAGCTCCTGATAACTTCTTTCTTCCATGCCCGAACTTTCTCCCCTCGAAGCCGCCGCGCGCGTCGCCGTCTTGCGCCGCGAGCTGGAAGAACACAACCGCCGCTACTACCAGCAGGCGGCCCCGACGATTTCCGACCAGGAATACGACCGGCTCTACCGCGAATTGCTCGACCTTGAAGCGGCCTTCCCCGAACTGGCTTCCGCCGATTCCCCCACCCAGCGCGTCGGCGGCGCGCCGTTGGAGGCATTCGCCCAGATCCGGCACCAGACGCCGATGCTCAGTCTGGATAACACTTACTCAGAGGAGGAGGTTGCCGCTTTTTTCGTGCGCCTGGAGAAGCTCCTCCCCGGCCAGAAGATCGAGACCGTGATCGAGCCAAAAGTGGACGGCGTCGCCATTTCGCTCCTCTACGAAGAGGGGAAACTGCGCTACGCGGCCACCCGGGGCGACGGCACGACTGGCGACGACGTGACGCAAAACGTCCGCACGATCCGGGCGGTGCCCGCGCGGCTGCACGGCGCGCACCTCCCCAGGCTCCTGGAAGTGCGCGGCGAAATCTACCTGCCCAAAGCCCGGTTCGCCGCCCTCAACGAAGAGCGCGCGGCAGCGGGCGAGCCCCCCTTTGCCAATCCGCGCAACGCCGCCGCCGGTACGTTGAAGCAGCTTGATCCCTTGATTGTCGCCCAGCGCGGCCTTGGCGCGATCTTCTATGGCCTCGGCATCGTGGAGGGGGCGCAATGGCCCGCCCACCGGAAGGCGCTGGAGGCTTTGCGCGCGTTCGGGCTGCCCATCCACGAACGTATCTGGACCGCCTCCACGCTGGAGGAAGTGCTCGGGGCCATCCATGAACTCGATGCCGTCCGGCACGGATTCGCCTTTGAAACCGACGGCGCGGTCATCAAGGTCGATGCAGCCGCCCAGCGCGACGCCCTCGGCTTCACCGCCAAGTCCCCCCGCTGGGCCATGGCCTACAAATACCAGCCCGAGCAGGCCGAAACGCGCCTCAACGCCATCACCGTCCAGGTCGGCCGCACCGGCGTGCTCACGCCCGTGGCCGAGTTGGAGCCCGTTTTTGTCAGCGGCAGCACGGTTGCCCGCGCGACGCTGCACAATGAGGAAGAGATCGCGCGCAAAGACATCCGCGTGGGCGACCTCGTGGTGGTCGAAAAAGCGGGCGAGGTCATCCCCGCCATCGTCGAAGTCCGCAAGGAACGCCGCACCGGCGAGGAACGGGTTTTCAAAATGCCCGAAGCCTGCCCCTCCTGCGGGGGGCCCGTCGTGCGCGATGCCGGGCAGGTCGCCCTCCGGTGCGTCAACGCCGCCTGCCCCGCGCAATGCAAGCGGCGGCTGGAGCATTTCGCCTCGCGCGGCGCCATGGACATCGAGGGCCTGGGCGAAGCGATGGTGGAACTGCTCGTGGACCGGGAGCTCACCCGCGACTTTGCCGACATCTACCGGCTCGACCTGTTCCAACTCTCCGCGCTGCCCCGCATGGGAGGCAAGAGCATCGCCAACCTGCTCGCCGCCATCGAAGCCAGCAAAAAGATGCCTCTCTGGCGGCTCATCTTCGGGCTCGGCATCCTGCACGTCGGGGCCACCTCGGCCCGGGCGCTGGCGGCGCATTTCCACCGGCTCGACGCCCTCATGGCCGCCACGGCGGAGGCATTGCAGCGCATCCCCGACGTCGGCCCCGTGGTGGGGCCCGCCATTGCCCAATATTTTGATAACCCCGGCAACCGCGCCGTCATTGAGCGGCTGCGTGAGGCGGGCTTGAACTTTGGCGAACGCGACGAGCCGGCGGCGCCCCCAGCGGGCGGCCCTTTTGCCGGGACCACGTGGGTGCTCACCGGCGCGCTCAGCGAGCCGCGCGAAGCCGTGGCCGAAGTGATCCGCGCCCACGGCGGCAAAGTCACCGAGTCGGTCAGCAAAAAAACGACCTGCGTGCTGGCCGGGGATGAAGCCGGGAGCAAGCTGGAGAAAGCGCGCAAACTCGGCGTCCGCGTGCTCAACGAAGCGGAATTCCGCGCCCTCCTGCCCGGCTGAAGTTGAGCGGCAAACTTTGCCGCCGCGATGAAGCCGCCGTGATCCGTATCCCTTTTGGCGCATACGAGGATGCCTCTTCCGCCTTGCTTCGCACAAAAATCCCGGCGTCCTAAAATCCAGCCATTTCAAAGATTCGGTATGAGAACGTCGCACGGGTTTGCCCGCATCGAGAGAGCGGCCAGGCAGGTGGACGCAGGGCTTTGGAAAGCGGCGTTTGCGGAGCGGTGTTTCGACGCGCGTTATTATGAAGTGATCGAAGAGGCGTTCCCGGACCGCTTCGATTTCCGGTATGCGATCTTGACCAACGAGCGCAGCGGCCAGAGCGTGGTGCAGCCGTTCTTTTTGGTCCGCCAGGAGATCACCGCCGGGATGCCCGAACGGTTCCGGCGAAGGCTCGCCTGGGTTTCCCGTTTTCTGCACGTCAAAATGGCGGTGGTGGGCTGCGTGGCGGGCACCGGCGAGCTGGCGTGCGCCGAGCCCTGGGCGCTGGAGGCCCTGGACGACGTGTTGGTTTTTTGCGCCCGCCAGGAGCACGCGGCCATCCTGCTTTTCAAAGACTTCCCGGCCCATTACCGCGCGCTTTTTGCCGCGCTGCGTCCCCGGGGATACCGGCGCGTGCCGAGCATGCCCTCCACCGCGTTGCAGCTCGATTTTTCGAATTTTGAGGGCTACCTGCAAACTCGGCTGGGGCGTGGTTTCCGCAACCATTTGCGGCGAAAGTTCCGGGACAGCGCCTTGATGGGGCGCTTGACGCTGGAGGTGGTTGAGGATGCGACGCCTTATCTCGCCGAAATCACGCCCCTTTATCTCCAAACGCACGGGCGCTCGGCTTTCCAGTTCGAGCAGCTCAACGCCGTCTATTTTTCTCAACTGGGCCGCCGCATGCCGGAGCGGACCCGTTTTTTTCTGTGGCGGCGGGAGGGGCGGCTGCTGGCTTTTGCGCTCTGTATGGTCCACGGCGGCGTTTTGCATTATCTGAGCCTGGGCATGGACTACCCGGAGGCTCTGACCCGGCATCTCTATTATGTGGCCTGGCGGGATCTGGTCACGTGGGCGCTCGATGCCGGGTTGCAGTCGATCAAGGCCGGGCAGCTCAATTACGAGGCCAAGTTCCGCCTGGGGCTTCGGCTGGCCCCGCGCGATCTTTACGCGCGGCACGTTTCGCCAATCGCGGCCCCCTTTTTCGCCTGCGCGCTCCGCTTTCTGCAACCCGCCCGCCACGATCCGGCGCTGCGGCAGTTTCCCAACGCGGACGAGTTGTAGTTATTGCGGCTGGCCGTAGTAAGCGCCCGCGCCGTGTTTGCGCAGGTAATGTTTGTTGAGGAGATAGGGCGGCACGGGCGCGGAGGCGGGGTTGAGTTGCAAGGCTTTCATCGCCATCTCGGCGACGATCTCCAGCGCGAAGGCGGTCTCCACGGCTTTCTTGCCGCTCGGCCCCCAGGCGAACGGCCCGTGGTTGCGCACCAGCGCGGCGGGGATTTGCAGCGGGTCGCTGCCGCGGAATTGCTCGACGATGACGTTGCCGGTTTCCCACTCGTAATCGCCACCCACTTCGTCCGCCGTAAGGCTCCGGGTGACGGGGACTTCGCCGTAAAAATAATCGCTGTGCGTGGTCCCCAGGCAGGGGATGCTTCTCCCCGCCTGGGCAAAGGCGACGGCGTTGCGCGAGTGGGTGTGGACGACGGAACGAATCCCCGCGAACGCCCGGAAAAGGCGCCGATGCGTGGGGGTGTCGGAAGAGGGGCGCAGCGTCCCCTCGACCACCGCTCCCTCAAAATCGACGACCACCATGTCGTCCGCCTTGATGACGGCATAATCGACGCCGCTCGGCTTGATGGCGAAGACGCCCCGTGCCGGGTCGCCGACGCTGACGTTGCCAAAGGTCAGGTCGATGAGTTGGTATTTGGGCAGGAGAAGGTTGGCTTCGTAGCACTCCTGTTTAATGTCGCGGTAGCTCATGGCGGTTACAACCGTCCCAGGCCGGGGGCGAGGTGGTAATAGATTTCGTTGTTGCGCAGTTGTGCTTTGAAGCCGCGCAGTTCCGTGGCGGCATCGATGACGACGAGTTCCACTCCGGCGATTTCCGCCAGGTCTTCCAGTTGTTCCGTGGCGACGGCGTAGCTGTAGGCGGTGTGGTGCGCGCCTCCGGCGTAAATCCAGGCGGCGCAGGCGGTCTTGAAGTCGGGGCGCGGCTTCCAGACGGCGCGGGCCACGGGGAGCTTGGGCAGGGGCTCGGGCGGAACGATGGCGTCGGTCTCGTTGACGATCAGCCTGAAGCGATTGCCGAGGTCGATCAAGGAGGTGGCGACGGCCGGACCCGCCGGGGCTTCGAAGACGAGGCGCACCGGGTCTTCCTTGCCGCCAATGCCGAGTGGGTGGATTTCCAGCGACGGCTTGCCGCTGGCGATGGTGGGGCAGACTTCCAGCATGTGCGAGCCGAGGATCAGCGGCCCGGCCGGATCGAGATGGTAGGTGTAGTCCTCCATCAAGGAGGCGCCGCCGGGGAGGCCAGCTCCCATGACTTTCAGGGCGCGCAGCAGGGCGCAGGTTTTCCAGTCGCCCTCGGGCCCGAACCCGTAGCCGTCGGCCATGAGCCGCTGGACGGCCAGGCCGGGGAGTTGCTTGAGCCCGTGGAGGTCCTCAAAGGTGGTGGTGAAGCCGGCGAAATCGCCCGCTTCCAGGAACGCCCGCAGGCCGAGTTCCTGGCGCGCTCCTTCGCGCAGCGACTCGTGCCGCGCGGCTCCCTTGCGCAACTCGGGAGCCACGCGATAGAGCGCTTCGTATTCGGCGCAGAGGGCGTCAATGGAGGCGTCGCTCACGGCGTTGATTGCCTCCACGAGGTCGCCGATGCCGTGGGTGTTGACGGAGAAGCCGAACCGGGCCTCCGCGCTGACTTTGTTGCCGTCGGTGACGGCGACCTGGCGCATGTTGTCGCCAAAGCGGACGAATTTGGCCCCCTGCCAGTCGGCCCAGGCGCGCGCGACGCGCATCCAGGCTCCAATGCGGTTTTGCACTTCCGCCTCCGACCAGTGGCCGACGACGACTTTGCGCCCCAGCCGCAGCCGGGTGTGGAGGAACCCGGCTTCGCGGTCGCCGTGGGCGGCCTGGTTCAGGTTCATGAAGTCCATGTCGATGCTGCTCCACGGCAGGTCGCGGTTGAACTGCGTGTGGAAGTGCAGGAAGGGTTTCTGGAGTTGCGAGAGGCCGCCAATCCACATTTTGGAGGGCGAGAAGGTGTGCATCCAGAGGATCAGGCCCGCGCATTGCGGCGCATGGTTGGCGTCCATGCAGAGTTGCCGGATTTCCTCGGGCGTTTTGAGCACCGGCTGGAAGACCAGCGGCAGGGGGAGCCGCCCGGAGGCGTTGAGCGCTTCGACGATTTTCGTGGAGTTCTCGGCGACCTGCCGGAGGGTTTCCGGGCCGTAAAGGTGCTGGCTGCCGGTGACGAACCAAATTTCTGCGGGATGGAGTTTCATGGGAAAGAATGGGTTAGCTGCGTCTCTCGTTAGTGGGCTTGTTCTTGTTGGATGGTGAGGAGTTGTTTCATGACGCAGGAGAGGTCGGCGCTCTTGGTGACGCCGCCGAAGGCGTCGTGGAGTTGCCGATAGAGGGCGTAGAGCCGGTCGTAAACGGCCTGGGCTTCCGGCTTCGGCGTGTAGCTGACCGGCTTGAGGGCGGCCATGGCTTTTTGGGCGGCGGGGAAATCGGGGTGCCCCCCGTTCTTCGGCCCGGCGAGCACGGCGGCGGCGATGGCGGCCCCGAGCGCGCATGCCTGGCTCGACCCGGCCACTTGCATCGTGCAGCCGGTCACGTCGGCGTAAATCTGCATCAGGAAAGCGTTCTTTTCCGCGATGCCGCCGCAGCAGACGACGCGCTGGATGGCGACGCCGTATTCACGAATCCGCTCGATGATGGCGCGCGCGCCAAAAGCCGTGGCCTCGATGAGCGCGCGGTAAATTTCGGCCCGCGTGGTGTGGAGCGTCTGGCCCAGGAGCAGGCCGGTGAGCATCGGGTCCACGAGGATCGTCCGGTTGCCGTTGTTCCAGTCCAGCGCGAGGAGTCCGCTTTGCCCCGGCCTCTGCGCGGCGGCTTCGGCGGTGAGGGCGGCATGGAGCCCGTCGTCGCCCTTGCAGACGCCTTCCACCCACCATTTGAAGATGTCGCCCACGGCCGACTGACCCGCTTCGATGCCGTAGTAGCCGGGCAGGATCGCCCCGGGGACGATGCCGCAGATGCCGGGGATGTCGGCGATGGGCTTGTCTGCGCGGACGACGGAACAATCGCACGTGGAGGTGCCCATGGCTTTGACCAGCACCCCTTCGTCCACGCCGCTGCCGATGGCTCCGTAGTGGACGTCAAACTCGCCGATGGCAATCGGGATGCCCTCGGGCAGGCCGAGCCGGGCGGCCCATTCCCGGCAGAGCGCCCCGGCGGCGTGGGTCGCGTCGTAGGCTTTGGCGTAGAGCCGGTCGCGCAAGGCGGCAAGCTTCGGGTCAAGCATGGCGAGAAATTCTTTGTCCGGGAGTCCGCCCCATTCCTCGGAGTAGAGCGCCTTGTGGCCCGCCGCGCAGATGCCGCGCTGGATGGCCTGTGGATCGCTCACGCCCGCGAGTACGGACGGGATGTAATCGGCCAGTTCCACCCAGCTCGCGGCGGCGTCGAATACCGCCGGTTCGGTAGCCAGGCAATGCCAGATCTTCGACCAGAACCACTCGGAGGAATAGGTGTTGCCGCACTTGGCGATGAACTGCGGGCGCTCGCGCGCGGCGGTTTCCGTGATGCGGGCCGCCTCGCGGTGGCTGGTGTGGTCTTTCCAGAGCCAGCACTGCGCGGCGAGGTTCCCCTTCCACCGCGGGTCCAGCGCGAGGGGGGCGTTGTGGGCGTCCACCGGGATCGGGCTCGATCCGGTCGTGTCCACGCCGATGCCGATGACTTGATCCGTCGAGAAACCGGGCGTTTTCGAGGCTTCGGCCAGCGCGCCGGTCACGCTTTGCTCCAGCCCCAGGAGATAGTCGCCGGGATATTGGCGGGCCAGATGGAGTTGGGCGGGGTCCAGGAGAATCCCCTGGGTTCCGCTGGGGTAGTTTACGACGCACGCGGCAAGCGCGCTTCCGTCGCGGCAATCGGCGAGAAGGGCGCGGACGCTGTTGGTGCCGTAATCAATGCCGAGGGTGTAAGGCATGCCCCGCTTTTACGCCCCGGCGGGATGCAAGTAAACAGGGCATTTACTTGACAGTAATGTTACTATCCTGTCTGTGCGCAAAGTGACCATGCTCGACCTTGCCCGCGCCGCCGGAGTTTCCAAAAACACCGTCTCGCTCGCGCTACGCCGCGATCCGCAAATCCCGGCCCGGACGCGGGAAAAAATCGAGGCGCTGGCCCGCGCCATGGGGTATATCAAAAACCCGACGGTGGCGCATCTGATGGTCCAACTGCGCGCCGGGGCGGCCACCGGGCACCGAGCCGCCCTCGCCCTCCTGAACGCCCACGAGGACCGGGACGCTTTCCGCACGCATCCCACCATCCCCACCTACGTGGAGGGGTGCCGCCGCCAGGCCGCGCAGGCGGGCTACAGCCTGGACCCTTTCTGGCTGCACGATCCGGACTTGGACGGCGCCAAGCTCGTCAAGATCCTGCGGGCGCGGGGCATCCAGGGGGTGCTGCTCGTGGGGCTGATGGATGCCAACCGTCTGCCGGAGCGGTTCCAGGCGGTGTGGGAGGCGTTTCCTTGCGTCGTCACGGGCGTCCGCACGCGCGATCCCGCCCTCTCCTTCGCTTGCACGGACCACCATATGCTGGCCCTGCGGGCCGTGGAAGCCGCGCTCCGGCTCGGTTACCGGCGGCCTGGATTGGTTCTGGACGGCGTGATCGACCGCCTCGTGGAACACCGTTTTACCTCCGGCTTCCTGATCGCTCAGCGCTCGCTTCCCCCGGCCCGGCGGGTCCGCCCCTTTTACGCCGTCCGCGAAGCCCGCCAGGATGTGGCTCCTTTTCGCCAATGGTGGGAAAAGGAGCGGCCCGATGTGATCCTGACGCTCTACCATGCCGTCCGCGGCTGGCTCGCGGACTGGGGCGTGCACGCGCCGCGGGACGTGGGGCTTATCCAACTCGAATGGCGGCGCGCTCACGCGGATTGGGCCGGGATGGACCAGCACAACGACGTCGTGGGCGAGGCGGCCGTGGAAATGGTGATCGGGATGATTCACCGGGCCGAATCGGGCGTGCCGCTTTTCCCCCGGGCCACGCTTTTGGGGAGCACCTGGGTGGAGGGTTCGACCGTCCGCGCCTGCCCTCCCTCTCCAAGCGGCAAGAGTTTCCGCAATCTGGGATTGCCGGACGCTCGGAGCCCAAGCATACTCGGGGTTGCATGAAATTTATCGAGACGGTCTTCTCGAAGCTGCAACGCCATCCCAAGCGCATCGTCTTCCCGGAGGGAACGGAGCCGCGCGTACTGCACGCCGCGGCGGAAATGGTGAAACTCAAAATCGCCGCCCCGATTTTGCTCGGCCCCGCCGAGGAAATCGAGCGCGCCGCGAAGGCCGAGGGCGTCGATCTCGGGCGCATCGGCCTGATCGACCCGGCCACCGCCAGCGATCTTCCGATGTTCTGCCAATGGCTGACCCGGCTGCAACGCTACCGCAACCTCGGGGCCGGCGAAGCGGAAGGCTTCCTGACGAACCCAAACTATTTCGCCGCGATGATGATCCAGCACGGGCAGGCCGACGGCCTCGTGGGAGGCGTGAGCGGCTACGCGGGCTCCCTCCTGCGGCCCCTCTTCCAACTGGTCAAGCCGCTCCCGGACGTCTCCTTTATTTCGAGCTGCATGGTCATGGCGCTCCAGGACCCCAGCTATGGGGAAAACGGCGTCCTCTTTTTCGCCGATTGCGCCGTCATCCCGGAGCCGACCGTGCCGCAGCTCGCCCAGATCGGCGTCCAGGCCGGCAAGCTTTGCGCCCAGCTCACCGGCGTGCGCCCGCGCGTCGCCTTCCTGAGCTTCTCCTCCAAAGGGAGCTCCAAGCACGCCTCGGCGGAAAAAATGAGCGCGGCCACCGCCCTGGCCCGCAAAGTGGCAGAATCGGCGGAAATGGACATGGAGATCGACGGCGAATTGCAGGCGGACACCGCCCTGCTCCCCGCCCTCGCGCGGGTCAAAGCCCCCAACAGCCTCGTTGCCGGGCAGGCCAACGTCCTGATCTTCCCCGACTTGAACAGCGGCAACATCGCGGCCAAGCTGGTGGAACACCTCGCCGGAGCCGAAGCCTACGGGCAGATCCTCCTGGGGCTCTCCAAACCGTGCGCCGATCTTTCCCGCGGCGCCACGGTAGAAACCATCGTGGGAGCCGCCGCCATCGTGGGCCTGCAGGCCATTGAAT
>SERZ01000103.1_pt1 | contig 52638 bp, 47 predicted proteins | sample 3171461 | NCBI WGS metagenome assembly SERZ01 (sample SAMN06051861, study PRJNA518727) | freshwater metagenome | biome: subpolar coniferous forest; feature: holomictic lake; material: water; isolation source: holomictic Lake 227, 6 m depth | place: Canada: near Kenora, Ontario | collected... | reverse complement strand
GGCGTTGATTGTTGCGCGGACTTCCAGCGCAACTTTTCTGGAACTTCCATGCCGCACTCTGGACAATTCACGCCAGTGAGTTTGTGCAGCAAGTAGCCGCACTCGCAGCGCGGTTCGTCGCACTCAATATGAATGGCCAATTTGCAATGTGGACACGCGCCGTGACCCAAGGGCAACTGGATCAACTCTCCGCATCGTGGGCAATTCATGCTGACTTTCATGCGCTCTAAAAAAGTTTCCGGCAACTTCGCGATTTTTTCTTTTTCAATGGAAGCAAGAATTGCGCTGGCCACGTGGCTGGCCAACGCGATCAAACCAAGGATTGCGCCAAATTGCCAGGGAATCACTTTCCATATCGCGTCGAAAAAATCCTGGAATTTTTGGGACGCCACCGTGGCCATAAGGAGCAAGGCGCCCACAATGGCAAGCCCCACCGCGACGGCGCGAATGGATCGATCCAACGTTTTGCTGAATCGAAGCCGTAAGAGCAACATGCAGTCGGTCACCGCACCCACAAAGACAACGGCGCAAGTGACAGGCTTATCCATGCCAACTGCGTCCAGATTGAACCAGCGAGACCAATTCCAAATACTGGAAATAGAAACCGAAACTAAAAAGAGATTGCACAACCAACTGACAACGGCGAACAATTTCTGCCACGACCCGCGCGTCCAAATGTAGAAATGCAGGCGCGCAAAAATCAATCCAACAATGATCGCCGCGATAGTCCCCAGCGCTTGCCATGCCATTCTTGATGAGGCCAGAATGGCGTACACGCCAAGAGCAAACATGAGCACAAGAATTGAGAGCGAGAAGCGATTGAAGACCGAGGCGGTGGCGTGATTGCGCATCATCAATCTTCCGGAGCGTTCACTTGAACGCGCTTCTTGAAATCCGCGGCCAACTTGTGCGTCAGCGGTCCAACTTTTCCTGAGCCAATCTTCTTGCCGTCGATGCTTGAAACACCAATGATTTCCGCGGCGGTTCCAGTTAAAAACACCTCGTCAGCGGCGAAAACATCCTTCAATTGCATTGGATTCTCCACCACCTTCATGCCGGCGGCGGGAGCCAACGTGTCAATGACAAAGCGACGCGTGACGCCACGCAAAATGCCGGCGCTGACTGGCGGCGTGTGAATGACTCCATCCTTGATGATGAAAATATTGTCGCCCGTGCACTCGCTCACTTCGCCGTTCAAGTTCAACATGATGGCCTCATGCATGCCAGCGTCGATGGCCTCCACCTTGGCGAGAATGTTGTTGAGATAATTCAAACTCTTGATGGCGGGATCAAGACAGATGGCCGGAATACGCGGCCGCTTGGCCACGATGATGGGCATGCCCTGCTCGTACATTTCCGGCGGATACAAATGAATTCGATCCACAATGATGATGGTGCTTGATGTTGGGCAATGATTTGGATTCAAACCAAGCGAACCCTTGCCGCGCGAAATCACAAGGCGGATGTAGCCGTCCTTCAAACCGCTTTTGTCCACAGCGTCGCGCACCGCTTGCGCCAACTGCGTGCGGTCCAACACGGGCTTCAGACGAATTTCAGCGGCGCCACCATAGAGCCGCTCCAAATGCGAGGCCAACTTGAAAACTTTGCCGCCATACATGCGAATGCCTTCAAAAATGCCGTCGCCATAGAGAAAACCGTGGTCATACACGCTGATCATGGCCTCATTGGGCGCCATAAATTTGCCATCGATGTAGACCACGGGACCGGGTTGAATCAAAGTTGTCATATGAGGAAGGTACCAAGCAAATGACTATGATCGCAGACCATGAAACTTGTATTAGCAAACCCCCGCGGATTTTGTGCCGGCGTCTACATGGCGATCGATGTTGTTGATCAACTTCTAGAGCTGTGCCCAGGCGAGCCGATTTATGTTTACCACGAGATCGTGCACAACATGCATGTGGTGGATCGCTTCCGAGATCGCGGCGTGAAATTTGTTGAGGATGTGGACGAAGTGCCCGAGGGTTCCATTCTGGTGTTCAGCGCGCACGGGGTCAGCCCAATGTTGCGCGCGCAAGCCGAGGCGCGGCGACTGACCGCGATCGACGCGACGTGTCCGTTGGTGACCAAGGTTCACAACGAAGCCATTCGCTACGCGCGTGTTGGTTATCAAATTCTTTTGGTGGGCCATGTTGATCATCAAGAAGTTGTGGGCACGCGCGGCGAGGCGCCGGACTCAATTCAAGTTGTGCAAAGTCCCGCCGACATTCCAAATTTGATGATTCATGATCCTGCGAAACTGGTGTACCTCACGCAGACCACGCTGAGCACCGACGACGCGGATGTGATTATTAAGGCGCTGAAGACCGCGTTTCCATTGTTGAAGGAGCCGCCCTCAAGCGATATTTGCTACGCCACAACCAATCGTCAACGCGCGGTGCGTGCGCTTGCGCCATCGGTTGATTTGGTGCTTGTGGTTGGAAGCCGCAATTCAAGCAACTCGGTTCGCTTGACGGAGATCGCGGAAAAAGTTGGCACCAAGGCCCGCTTGATCGATGACAAAAGCGAATTGCAACCGGAATGGTTTGAAGGCGTGGAGACCACGCTCATCACCGCCGGTGCGAGCGCGCCAGAAGATTTAGTGCATGACTTGATCGCTGAACTTATTGAGCGCTTTGGCGGCGAAGTTGAGCAGCGCGACATTTATCGCGAAGAAGTTGAGTTTGGTTTGCCTGGAACATTGAAGGAGTTGATGCGCGAGCGCGGCGTGGACCCAAGCAATTGCAAAGTGGTTCGCACCGACAGCGCCCCCGCTTTGCACAATTGGTTGGAGGCGCGCAATATTCCACATCGCACGGTTGACCTGACTATTGGCGCGACACAGTGAGCGAAATGGAAACTTCCATGGACTCCAACGGCGGCGTAAAGCAAACAAGCGCGTTCTTTGAGTTTGACCCCACCACGCTTGCGGCATGGGCGGCGGCGCGCAAAATGCCGGCGTTTGTGACCAAGCAAATCATGGAGTGGGTCTACACCAAAGGCGTCATCGTGCCCGCGCAAATGACCAATCTTTCCAAGCTGAATCGTGAGCGGCTAGAGCAGGAAATGATTTTTGAACAAGGGCGTGTCGAGGCGGAAATGAGCGCAAGCGATGGCACGCAAAAATTATTATTGGCGTGGCCGGATTCATCCAAGCGCGCGGCAGAGAAGTTGTTGCCCATAGTTGGCAATCCAAGCACGGACCGCACCACCGAGTGCGTGATGATTCCAAATCCAGAGCGCAAGACCGCGTGCGTGAGCAGCCAAGTGGGCTGCCCCGTGGGTTGCAAATTTTGCGCCAGCGGAATTGGCGGTCTTGAAGGCAATCTCACGCGCGGACGCATTGTTGAACAAGCGTGGCGCTTGGGCCGCCTCAAAGGCGTGGAAAGAATTTCACACGTTGTGTTCATGGGCATGGGCGAGCCACTTGCAAATTTTTCCGCGGTCACCGACGCCATCCGCACATTGAACGCGCCGTGGGGCATGGGAATTTCCGCGCGTCGAATCACGCTGAGCACGGTGGGACTTCCCAGCGCCATTCGCAAATTAGTTGGCTTTGAAATTCCCGTCACGCTGGCGCTGAGTTTGCACGCGCCCAACGACGAGATGCGCCGAAAAATTATTCCGTGGGCGGAGTATTCCACCATTGAAGAATTGCTTGACGCCTGCGATGAATATTTCCGCACAACGGGCCGCGAAATCACGCTGGAATACATTGTTCTTGGCGGCTTCAATGATCGGCCGGAGCACGCCGATGAGCTCAGCGTTCTGGCGCGGCGATTGCGCGCCAATGTGAATTTAATTCGCTGGAACGAAGTGGCGGATTTGCCGTTTCGCAGGCCGCTGACGGAGGACGTGCTGCAATTTCAAGAAGTGCTGCGAAACCGCGGCGTGAATGTGCACATTCGCGCCAGCCGCGGCCGCGACATTGCGGCCGCGTGCGGACAACTTCGCCATGAAGTGAAGATGGGTTCAGCCGTCAAGACTTCAAGTTGATCAATTTTCTAGCAATCACATTTCAACTGCGGCCATGTTGCGTGTGACTCACTCGCGCGTGAGCGTGACGCAAATACAATTCATGAAGTCATTATTGATTTGGTGGCGACGGTCTTTGAGAAGCGTCAGCTGTGGAAAGAATGGCGTCGTCGCTATCGGCCACAGCTTCCGCGGCGCTTAACCATTCGGTGGCCAAGGCGCGGATTGATTTTTCATCAAGTGAAAGAAGCGTGCCGTCCACCGCAGACTCATGCAAACGCGCGAAGAACGCGCCCCAAGAATTTCTTCGCTCCGGTTCCACGGCGGCTCGCACCACCATTTCCGTGACCGCGTCGCGCTCGGCGCGCTCTGAAATTTTTCCGCGAACACCCAGCGGCACAAGCCACGACAGCGTTCGAATGACTTTGGCCGGCCAATCACTTGAGCGGAAATCAAGGCGAATAAAGCGTCCAAACACGGTGGCTTCAATGCGGTTCAAGAAGCGTCGTTCCATGCGGTCGCCGCGGCCGGCGCGCACATCAAGCCGCCTACGCGTGAGCCGACGCTGCTCCAAACTGGTGCTCATGGTGGCCACGAATACAAGATCGCGAATCAACATCACCTCCGCCAGCGGCAGCGGCGCGTACACCAACAACGGCCAACCATCATTGGCGGAATCCGCGCGCGCCAAACCACGCAACAAGCGCGCGTATGTTTCCGCATAGGTCATGCCGCCCCACAACCAACACCGATGAAGACCCGTGACCGCGTCGCGCCGCGCCGCGCGACCAGCGCGCGTACCTGAAAGTGGCGACATGGTCTGCAACAACTCGCGCATCAACAAACGAAATCGTCCGCGCGAACGGCGCGCGAAGAAACCACTTTCAGAAATTTCCAAATCAATGCGGCGCACCAAACGCGCCAAACCTTCCGGCCCGCGGTCCTTGGTCTCGCCCGCGCCCAGCGGCAAATTCATCAGGCGCGTGCGCTCCGCCGCAAGCACGCGACCATATTGCATGGCTTGCACGCATCGGCCGTAGCCGCGCTCTTCAATGCGGCGAACCGCGGCTTCCAAAGCAATTTCGCTAACGGGAATAAGGCCTTGTTGAAAGGCCATTCCAAGCAAAACCAAATCCGTCAGGCGCTCGGTTAAAAATGTTCGTCGACACACGTTGGCGACATCCATCAACAGCACGCCATCGCCGCGGCACATGTACGACGCGGCCATTGGCAATTCACCCGCGGCCTTGAAATCCTCCGCGTCCACTTGATCATCAAGCAAGCCCGTGTTGGCCACCAAGTAGGTGCGCTCGCGCTGCGCCACGCGCAGAAATGGATCGGGTCCAAGCGCGCGCACAGTCTCCACGGCGTCAAGGCCAATCACCAAGTCCGCTTCGCCATATGGAATTTGCGTTGCGAATGTTGAAGCGATCGCATCAAGACTTGTGAAGACAACTTGGCTCCACGCGCGGCGACCTGGACCAATTGGAATGGATTGTGAAACGGCTTGCACGCGGTAGCCCATGGAGCGACCCGCTTCACACAACGCAAGCGCGGCAAGCCCCGGCGCCTCACCGCGCCAACCCGCAAGATGCGCTCGCCAACGACCGCTGTCGGCGTGCACAATTCGCGGTGGCGCTGGACGCGGCGCACCGGGCTCCAACTCCTCCGGCCGCGGCGGCTTGGTGCGCAAAACTTCTACTTGCTCAAGCAATGGTCGCGCATGAAATTGAAATTGCGTTCCAGTGCGGTCCGCAAGCACCTCCACCTTAAATTCCGTTTTAAGCGGATTTGTGCCGCGTTCCAGCCCTTTTTCAACCATGGTCGCGGGCGCCGCGGCGCGCACATCGCATGCCGCCTCCGCTGACCAAATGGCTCGCTGCAGTGGAACAAATCCCATGCGATCCACTTCGGCGAACGCGCGATCAAGCAAGTACACATCGCGCCGAGGCGGCGGACCGTCGCGGCCAATGACAACCGTGAGACCATCGCGAAGAACAGCGGAGCGAAGCAACTCGCGAAATGTCGGACGATCATTCAGATCGCCGCGCATGATTTCAACCGCCACCGCGGCGTCTTGCGCAATGGCGGCGCGCGTGAGTTGCTCAATCTCCGGCGTGTCTTCGCCACCCAAATCACACACCGCCAAAATGCGCGGCTTGGCATCGCGCGCCGCTTGACGAACCGCGGCCGCGCCCTCGCGCGCGAAGCGGCGGCGATCCCAAGTTTCAATCACCACAAATCGATCCGATTCCGGCGCTTCACGATTTTCAAAAATAATTCCGGTGCGAATTTCTTGCGCCACGGTCTCCGTGCGCGACGCGAATTGATCCGCGACTTCCCTGACAATGGAGCGCAGCGAATCCATGGCGCCAGAAACTCCAATGCCCTCGCCTCGGTCGGGCACCTCAATACTTTCGGTCTGCGCCACGACATCCGAAAGGCGCTCTTGGACCACCAAAGAAGGCCGAATTTGGCTTAAAAGATGCGCAATTTTGCGCGCCAAGATGGATGGCCGCGTGGCATCGTTCATTTCCAAAACTGGTTCCACCGCGCCATCTGAAGGAAGTCGATCCCACCAAATCGCCGCGATCTTTTCACCACCGCGACGCGCCTGCTCCGCCACTTGCAACACTTCGCGCGCCAACACACCCGGCCGCGGCTCCAACACAACAACATTCGCGCAGCGCGACAACAATCGCACCAACGACGCGCTGTCTAGTGGATGCGGCATGGAAAGCGCCAACAATGGAACGCGTCCAGACAAACCCAACTCCTCCAGTAAATGTCGAATGGCCATGACGCATGAACCCATGGCGATCATTCCCCACGGTTCCATTTCACCTGGCGAAGGCATGGCGCTTAATTGATTCAACTCCAACCGACGCGCGATGACCAGCGGCTCCTCGCGCTCGGCGCTGCGTAAAGGCCGACGATTGCGCCGCAATTCCAACGCCGCGTCCACGCGATCAAGCACGCGATTCGGCTCAATTTCAAGCGTATCCATGGAGCGCAACAATCCTACATGCGCGATCAACGCCACCACGCGCTCGGATGCTTGCGCGACGCGAAACGCATCTTGAATTCCAATTCGCAAACCGGCCACGGTGCTGGGCGTCAAACATGGCAAGTCCAATTGCGACGCGCTTTGCAGCGGGCAAGCCGTTGATGAAAGATATGGATTGTCCTCTAGCACAACGACAACGCGCCCTTCACCTGAAGTCTGCCCGCCACCTTCGCGCGCCAACACATTCATGGCCGCGTGCAATTGATCGTTGGGAACAAACGCCACGGCTCGCTTGCCTTGCGCCGCCGCGCGCAACGCCAACTCAACCGCGCGCGTGGCGTCCACGCAGGTGTGTAGTGAAAGTCCGTGGCGCTCGGCCACTTCAAACGCGCGCGGCTCCACAAGAATTCGAAACAGCATGTCGAGCGGCGGTCTGCGCGGCGCGAAGACATCTGCGACGGGCCACTCACATTCAAAAATACCCTTTAAAATGGCTTCAAAAGCGGTGCAAAGCACAAAGCCCTCGGCGCGCGCAATCGGCGGCGTCCACACTTCGTTTTGATCGCGTCCAAATACACTCACATTGTTGATCGTACCGATTGTGCGTGAATGGCTCCGCTTAAAATTTGATCAACGGCATGCGCGAAACCATCGTCATGATGGTGCGGCGCAATGTGCTTTGCGAATGGCCGAAGTTCCGCGTGCGCATTTTGCATGGCGATACCAACGCCAGCCTCGCGCACCATGATGAGATCGTTCAGCCCATCGCCAATGGCGAACACCTGATCATTGGTCAAGCCATGTCGATCGCGCAATTTTTGGATCATGGTCCACTTGTCAGTGTCCACGGAATAAATTTCTAGAAGATGCGTCTCGCTACCAATGGCCGCGTTGGATGTCACGGCGCTCCACGATTGCATGCTGGCCTGCCCATGAAATTGCTCGCGCATGGCGGCGCACACCGGCGCAAGCACGTCGCCGCGCTCAACCGCGCCAACACGCAGCACATGGTCAAATCCTAATTTCTCCAAATCCTCAATCGAGTCCACGCGACGCACATCCACTTGATGATTCTTCAACCACCACTCGGTGGCTGGATTCACTTCCCCCGTGCCAACCAAACAATAATCGTGGCAACTTGAATCGTGATCGCGCAGCAAGTGCGCCAACAATCCGCGCGCAAGAACCGCCTCGGTCAAACGCCTGACCAATTCTGGATTGATCGCCAAACGCTCGACGGTTTTTCCCGTGGACGCGTCGCTGAGCACGCTTCCACCAGACGTGACCGCCATGCCTTTGGCTTGGATCACCTCAAAAACTCGCCGTGATTCGCGCCACGATCGACCCGTTGCGGGAACAACCTTGAAGCCCGCGTCGCGCAAGTCCGTGATCGCCTGAATATTTCGCGGCGACACCTGACCACTTGCATTCAGCAGCGTTCCATCTAAATCAACGGCGATTAAACCTTTCATATTTGCAGCATAGGGGCAACGCATTTGAAAGTCGCCGCTTCTCGCTACACTCCTTTTCCTTATGGACAACCGACTCAAAGACATTCAACAAGGCACGCTCACCGAAAGCCGCTTGAACAGCGATTTTCTTTTCTGGCTCAAGACCAAGGGACCAAATTATTTGCTGGTGGCCATGTTGGTGTTGTGCGGCTTCATGGGTTTCAACTGGTGGGAAAATCGCGCCATGCAAGCGCGCGATGGAGCGTGGAATGAATTTCTTTCAGCGCAAACTCCGCAAGAACTCATTGAGATTGCAAACAAAAATTCTGGAACCGATTCCATCAGCGCATTGGCCACGCTCAACGCCGCCGACGCGTACATGACTTCATTGCAAACCAATAAACGATTCGACCGTGAAGTTGGCGCCGCGGACTCCGCGTTGACGCCTGAATTGCGCACGGAATATCTTGCAGAAGCAGATCGTCTGTACGCCAAAGTTGAGGGCGAAGGTTCCCACGAAACTGGTCCAGCGAGCCTGCTCACCGTGGCCGCTCTCTTTGGACGCGCCGCCGTGGCTGAAACCAAAAATGATCCAACGCAAGCCGCTTTGTACTTGAATCAAGCCAAGGACCTTGCCGCAAAAACGTATCCGCAATTGGCCAAAGTGGCTGACAATCGCAAGCAGTCATTGCCTGAACTTTCCAAAATTCGTGACATGCCTTCGCGTCCAGTTGATCCAAGCGCGGCCACTGATTCCTCCGCAAGCACACAAAATCTGCTGATGCCAATCAACGGAAATATTCCCGCGCCACTTCCGATTCGCGTGAAGCCAATTGAGAATCCGACAACCGCCGCGCCAGAAAATTCAGCGGCGACACCATCCACTGAACCTGCCGCGCCCGCTTCACCAAAGTAATCGCGCACAGTGAATGAGATAGAGCCCAACGAGATCAATCCGGAGGAACTTCAGGCGCTCTATGAAGGTCAAGAAGGCGACGACGACACGCCGATCAAGGTGACCTTTGTATTGCAGCGCGACTTGGACAAGCGACTCGATCGCTATTTGGTCGACCGCATTCCATTTCTCAGCCGCACTTCGCTGCAGCGCTTGATCCACGAGCAAAGCATCACGGTCAATGGGCGCATTCCAAAACCCAGCACCAAGCTTCACAAGGGCGACACCATTATCGCGGTGCTTCCGCCGCCTCCGTCAAGCGAAGTTCCGCCCGACGATATTCCGCTGGACATTGTTTTTGAAGACCATGATTTGATTGTGGTCAACAAGCAAGCGGGATTGCTGGTGCATCCGGCGCGCAGTTACAAGCGCGGCACGCTCATCAATGCGTTGGCTTGGCATTTTCTGCATCGCTCGCAAGGCGCGCTGAGCGAAGTTGGAAAAGAATTCGCGCGTCCCGGCGTGGTGCATCGACTTGATCGTTGGACCACGGGCGTCATGGTTGCCGCCAAGACCGACACCGCGCACTGGCGCATCGCCAAGCAATTTGAAAACCGCACCACAGAGAAACGCTACTTGGCCTTGGTGCATGGAACGCCCGAGCCCGTCACCGATTTGATTGATTTACCGCTGGGAAAGCACGCAACCATTCGCGAGCTGTACGCGGTGCGTTGGGGCGACGATGGCAAAGAGAGCCGCACTATTTATAGAACCATTGAACGCTACGACGGCTTCTCGTTGGTGGAATTGGAATTATTGACGGGGCGGACGCATCAAATTCGCGTGCACATGAGCCACCTGGGTTGGCCCATTGTGGGCGACGACATGTACGACGGCAAGCGACTCACCGCCGCTGAGTTGGGTATTGATGTCGGCGACACCAAACGCATTGTCATGGACCGACAAGCGCTGCACGCGGCCATGTTGCGCTTTGAACATCCGTCGTCGCGCGAGAAAGTCACCTTCACCGGCGCGGTGCCCGCGGATTTTCGCGAGATTATTTTCGCGCTGCGTAAAAAAGGTTACGAGGCTGTTGACGCGGTTGGCTCCACGCTGTCGCTGGAAAAACTTGGCTTGTCACGCAGCGAACATTGAACGCGCGCAACACGCTCACTCACTTTTCTCACGCGCATTTCCATTGACACCATGCTCTACTTTGAACGCGCGCGGCCCAGATTAAAATGCCACATCAAGATCCGTCGCCGCAGCAAGTTGCGCCTCATACTGCGACGCGGGAATTTCAACGCCACCAAAACTCAACACCAGCGGATTGGAATATTGACTATCAAGCAGCGTAAATTGCTTGGCTTTCAGGTGCGTGACCAGCCAATGCAAACACGCCTTGCTGGCGTTGCCCGCGCCCGCGTTACGCAGCACAAACATGCTTTCGCCAAAGAATGCGCCGCCAATGGAAACTCCGTACAAGCCCCCCACCAACTTGTCATCCAACCACGCCTCCACGCTGTGGGCGAATCCCAATTCATGCAACTTGCAATACGCCTCAACCATGGACTCCGAAATCCACGTTCGTTCTTGACCAGGCCGCGGCAACATGCATCCGCGCATCACCTGCTCAAACGCGGTGTCGGCGCGCATGCGAAATAAACTTGCGCGGATGGCGCGCTGCGAAGTGTGCGGAAGCCGAAACTCATTCAGCGGAATCACGCAGCGCGGATCGCATGTGAAATACTCGACCACGCCAGTATCCACATCCGCCATTGGAAACGCGCCGCCCGCGTACGCGGCCAGCAAAGATTCCGGCGAAAGATCGGCGTCGCTTGACATGCGCATGATTGTGTCCATTTGTCAACGCATGGCAAGTGCCCCGCGCGTGTTGCGCAATTTCAAGTCGTGCCTACACTTGAACCGATGAGTTGTGCAACATGATGTGTGGCAATGGACATCTTGACGGACAAGTGATTGCCCTCACAAGCAAATCAATTCACCACGACCACATCGTGGACTTGGTGGTTCTGTTCGATGGCCAACCAACCGGCGTGCCCATTCGCGTTTCTGGCTTGGCGCTTCCAGCCGGCGGCGTTGATTCCGGCACCCGCATTCGTGTCGCTTGGCTTTCGGGACGGGTTGAATCCATCCGATTGCTGCAATCCCCCGCGTATCTGGTGGCCTGAGTCCCCCGCATCTTCTCTTGCTTTCACGGCAAAACACGGCCCATTTTTCAATGCGCCAAGGTCTTGAGTTGAACAGAGATTTCGGCTAAAGTTTCTCCCCTCGGGCCGTCGGTGACGAACTCCACAAGAGTCGGCGCCGCACGGGGCGTGCCGTCGCGGCTGACGGGCGCTCCTGCCTTGACGACAGCCGCGGTGCGGGGAATGGTCCCTGAGCCGCGAAAAGAGTTCCGCGCGTGCGGACTCTTCGGTTCAGGTTGACTTTCTCGGAGCACATTTACAGGCGACACATTCAACACAACTCAATAGACGCTTCTCACAATCCATACATGGATTGATTCAAAATAAAATTCGATATCATTGAAACAGAATTTATTTTGGCCCGTGGTGTAACGGTAGCACAGGAGATTTTGGTTCTCCTTGTCCTAGTTCGAATCTAGGCGGGCCAATTCTGATTACGCAAGAGACAGCGTCCGCGCGAAAGCGTGTTGAGTGTCGCCACAATTTCAAAGCGCATCATGAGCAACCACACCACGACCACTTCGCCAGACTCCGCGATTATTTTGGCGGCGGGCAAAGGCACGCGCATGAACAGCGACTTGCCCAAGGTCATGCACGCGGTCGCTGGTCAACCCATGGTGAAGTGGGTTGTGCAAAGCGCGCGCGAAGTTGGCGCCAAAGAAATTGTGCTGGTGGTTGGCCACCGCGCGGAAGTTGTGCAAGCCGCGTTCGCCAATGACAAACCCGCGTGCCACTGCGTCATGCAGTCGCCGCAACAAGGAACGGGCCACGCGGTTGATCAAGCGCGCTCGGTGTATGAAAAAGGATTGCTGGGCGAAAATGTCTTCGTGTTGTGCGGCGACGGCCCGCTCATTCAAGCGCAAACGCTGCGGAAATTGTGGCAAAAGCATCTCAGTGAAAACGCCGCCGCAAGCCTGGCCACCAGCATCGTGAAAGATGCAACCGGCTACGGCCGCATCGAGCGCGATCGTTCCGGCAAATTCCTGCGCATTGTGGAGCAGAAGGACGCGACGCCCGCGCAACTGGCGCTGAATGAAATCAATCCCAGCTACTACCTCTTCAACACCAAGGCGTTGTTTGAGGCGCTGAAACTGGTCACCAACAAGAACGCCAACGGCGAGTACTACATCACGGATGTCTTTGAACTTCTGCTCAAGCGCGGATTGCACATCGCCGTCATGAACGCGGTGCCTGAAGAAGAGGTGCTCAGCATTAACACTCCGGCGCAACTGGCTGAAGTGGATGGAATTCTGCGCGCGCGCAATCACCTTCCACTGGAAAGCACACCATGAGCGTCAAAGACAAAGACACTTTGAAAATTTTCGCCGGCACCACTGGCCTGCATTTGGCCAATGGCATTGTGAAATATCTAGAGCTGCAACTTGGCGCCGGCGAGACCAAAGTTTTTCCAGACGGTGAATTGTTGGTCAAGTTGGATGAGGACGTGCGCGGCCGCGATTGCTTTGTGGTGCTTTCCACATGCAGTCCAGTGAACGCCAGCCTGATGGAATTGCTCATCTATATTGATTGCCTGCGCCGCGCCAGCGCCAACCGCATCACGGCGGTCATTCCATATTTTGGATACGCGCGCCAAGACCGCAAAGACGAGGGCCGCGTGCCGATCACAGCCAAATTAGTGGCCAATTTGATCACCACCGCCGGCGCCCACCGCGTGATGTGCATTGACTTGCACGCCGCGCAAATTCAAGGATTTTTCGATCTTCCAGTGGACCATCTCACGGCAAGTCCAGTGCTTTTTGAGCACTTCCGCAAGGAGCTTCCTGGTTTCGTAAATCCAATCGTGTTGAGTCCGGATGTTGGCAACGCCAAAACCGCCAACATGTTCGCGGAGCATTTGGGAATTGACTTGGCCATTATTGAGAAGCGCCGCCAGAGCGGCAGCGAAGTGAAAGTGAAAAATGTCATTGGCGAAGTGAAGGGTCGCTCCGTGATTATGTTTGATGACATGATCACCACCGCGGGCACCGTTGTGGAGGCCGCCAAAGTCGCGCGCGAACGCGGCGCCACCAGCGTTCACTTGGCGTGCACGCACGCCGTCATGGTTGGCCAAGCCATTGAGCGCCTCAACGCGCCAGAAATCACCAGCGTCACTGTGACCGACACTATTCCAATCGACAACCGTCTTGACGCCATCCGACACAAGCTGCGCGTGCTCAGCGTGGCCAACATGTTGGGCGAAGCCATCCATCGCATTCATCACAACCAAAGCGTGAGCGCGCTCTTTGGAAAATCATTTGGGCCCGGCCGCTAACCAATCTTTCACTTTCTATTTCAATTTCGATTTCAACTTTTACCAGTCACTTTCTTTTATAGGAGATCTCACTCATGTCTAAGACAACCCCGACACTGCAAGCCCAACCTCGTGAAAAATTGGGCACTCGTTACACCAAAAGACTGCGCGCAAGCGGCAAAATGCCAGCCATTTTGTATGGTCACGGCAGCCAACCAATGGCGCTGCAACTGGACGCCAAGCAAACCTTGCACACGCTGCAACAAGGCGCCCACGTGTTGAACATCGCTCTTGAAGGCGGCACCACGGAAACATGCCTTGTGAAAGAATTGCAATTTGGATGGTTGGGTGACAATGTCATTCACGTCGATCTTGCGCGCGTGAACTTGGATGAATTGGTGACGGTCAAGGTTCGCTTGAACTACTTCGGCCAACCAGAATCCGCCAAGCGTCCTGGCGCCGTGCTCACGCACGATGTCACGGAACTTGAAGTGAATTGCAAGGTGCGCGACATCCCTGAGGAAATTCGCATCGACCTGACAAACATGAAGGGCGACTTGCTGACCGTTGGCGAGTACAAACTTCCAACTGGTATTACCGCGGTCACGGATTCACATTCCGCCTACGCGCGCGTGATCATTGTTCAGGAAGAACTTGCGGCTGAAGCCACGGCTCCAACCGGAGTTGCTGAACCTGAAGTGTTGACCGCCAAGAAGGATAAGGAAGGCGCCGAGGGCGCGGCCGCGAAGGAGGACAAGAAGGCGTAAGCCTGTTGAATTTCCATGCGTCTTATTGTTGGTCTTGGAAATCCTGGAGCCGAGTACACCGGAACCCGCCACAACGCGGGCTTCGATGTGCTTGATCGATTGGCAAGAAGGTTCACGAATCCGCCGGCTTCGCCTGCGAAATCGCGTTTCACCGGATTGCTGCTTGAAGCCCAGATTGGAAGCGAACGTGTGCTTCTTCTGAAACCAACCACCTTCATGAATCTCAGCGGCGTCAGCGCGTTGGAGGCCATTCGCTTCCACAAACTTGACGCCACAAAAGAGGTGCTGGTGATCGCCGATGACTTTGCGTTGCCTTGCGGAGCGATCCGCTTGCGTGGCCAAGGCGGCGATGGTGGACACAATGGACTCGCCGACATCACGCGCCGACTTGGCAGCGACCACTGGTCGCGTTTGCGAGTTGGCATTGATGCGCCGGGAAAAATTCCAACGGAGAATTACGTGCTTGGACATTTCACGGCGGAACAAAAGCCCCGCATGGACGCGGGACTTGATGAAGCGGCGGAGGCCGCGGCATGTTGGGCTGAGCGCGGGCTCGAGCACGCCATGAATACTTTTAATCGCCGCGGCGCTGGAGCGACCGCGGGAGAGGCTTGACATCATTCCGATCAAGTACGTTCTTGATCGGGTTCAAATTTTGGTTCGACATTTCACTACACATTTTTGAAAGGACACTGATATGGACGCAATACTGACAGCTGAACGCACTCGCCCCTACGAAGGCATGTTTCTTTTCCCACAATCCGCCAGCTCTGATTTGCAGGGCTCCACCGATCTGGTCAAGGAAATCTTGACCCGCAACGGCGCGGAAATTCTTTCCATCGCAAAATGGGACGAACGCAAGTTGGCCTATGACATCGCGGGCAACAAGCGCGGTCTCTATATCTTGGCTTTCTTCCGCACCGTCAGCGACCGCCTGGCCTCCATCGAGCGTGATTGCAACTTGAATGAAAAGTTGCTGCGCAGCATGGTGATTCGCGCGGATCACTTGACCGAAGAGCAGCTCATGAACGCTGAATCCATGCAGAAAACCATGGATGAGAGCCGTTTGCGAGCCATGCCTGCCGATGAGGCTGGCATGTCGGATCGCGACATGGACCGCGACGCGTAAATCGCCGAGCATTTGACCCATCTTCCCGCAAGGGATGACAGTGGGTTGGTTTGCACGGCACGGCGCATTGATGTTTCGCGCCCAACATCTGTTCATATTCGAGCCATCCTTTTGGGTGGCTCGATTTATTTTTCAAGAACTTCCGCCTCAAATGTCAAAGTTGGGGTGATGGCGTTATAGAATGCATTCACGCAACAAGGAGGCGTAATGACATGGCTAATTTAAATAAAGTAATGTTGATGGGTAATCTGACTCGCGATATCGAGCTCAAGGTTTTGCCGCAAGGCAATCAGACCGTGGGTAATTTCGGTATTGCCATGAACCGCAAGTTCAAGTCAACGTCCGGCGAGGAGCGCGAAGAAGTGACTTTTGTGGATTGTGAAGCATGGGGCCGCACCGCGGAGATCATGAAGCAATACCTGAGCAAAGGTCGCCCAGTGTTCATTGAAGGCCGCCTGAAGCTTGACCAATGGGAAGACAAGGAAGGCAAGAAGCAATCACGCTTGCGCGTGGTTGTGGAAAACTTCCAATTCATCGGCGCGCCTGCTGGCGCTGGTGGCGGCAATGGTGGCGGTGGAAATGGCGGCGGCTATAGCAAGGGCTCAACTCAAACCCCAAGCGAAAACCACAGCACAGTTCCTGACGCCGACATTCCGTTCTAAGTTTTTGTCTTGACGCATATTGTCTCTGGCAAAGATCGCTTCATGCGTGGTGTTGTTTCATGCCTTGGTTGAAAGCGTTGACCCCGCTTCATGCCTTGACCTGTTGTAAACACCACGCTGTAAGCCGCTATGAAGTTGGCAAATGCATGTGGCACCCATGCTTTATGGCACTTTTGCTGCATACGTGTGCTATCGGGTGGCTAGTGTGAAAAATTAAGAGTTCAACTCTTCACCCCCTTGTGAACCAAGGGGGTTTTTGCAATACTTGGGCGCTCGTCGCAGCCTGACTTTCGCGTGAAAGCAGGCACATAGTTGGGTGTTGCGACCACCCTCACTCCCCAAAGGGGAAGGACAGCGTCATGGCAAAGCGAAATGTTGAATTACTTCTAAACATCACCGTTGAAAACCTCGGTCTGGTTGGCGATGTCGTCAAGGTGAAGCCTGGACACGCCCGCAATTACCTGTTGCCGCACGGTCTCGCTGAATATCCAACAGCTGAAAAAATCGAAGCATTGAAGGAAGCGCGCGCAACCGCCGCCGCCGCAATGCAGAAGCGTCAAGAAGGCCGCGCCAAGTTGATCGCGCGTTTGACCGATGTCACCATCAAACTTATTCGCAGCGTGAACGACCAAGGTGCCCTGTACGGCGCCGTGACTCACCGCGATATTTTCGACCAATTGCACGTGGACGGTTTCCCTGTTGAAATTCACGCGGTTCGTTTGGCCAACACGGTTCGCCGCATTGGTTCATACACCTGCGCCATTGTGTTTGATCGTGAACTGCGCACGGAAATCAATATCGAAGTTCTTCCAGATCGCACACTTGAGCTCTTCCAACAATCCGTTGACGCCGAGCGCGCCGCCGAGAGTGAGGAAGTGGCCGAGGACGCGAACGACGCCAGCACCGAAGCTGAAGGCAGCGACGATTCCGAAAGCAAAGGCAGCAAGGGCAAGAAAGAGAAGAAGGGCAAGAAGTCAGCCGATAAGTCTGACGAGGAAGCTGCCCCTAAGGCCGAGAAGAGCGAGAAAGCCGAGAAGACTGGCAAGTCTGACAAGGGTAAGAAGTCCAAGAAGGACAAGGACTAAGACACTCCCGCTTGGAACCAACTAACACCGCGCTGTGGGGACATCGCTGTCTTTTGGAGTTCGTCTTTGGTCATAAATTCAGCAGAATGGCGCCGACTTTCTCACTATGTGTCGCAGTCCACCATTTGGAAATTGACTCAATTTCCCGCGTGATGTCCGCCTACTTGCGTCGGCAAATGCACTGCCGTGAAATTGGTTTGGCACCAAATCCGATCGCCCTTTGAAAGATGCTCGAAAGCGGCGCCGAGAATTTCCGTCATTGAAAAATGTTTTTTGAACCACAAGGCCTCAATTGAGTCGCGCCAAAGCCTTGATGCCGTTACGCTCAAATCTACAAAAGAGACCCAAACCAAAAATGTCACATGCAGAAAGTTTAGTTGAAGAGGTGATTGAACCGATGGATATTTCCGTCGAGGATCAATCTATGGCACTTCTATCATCCCGCCGCGAAATTCTGCCTGAAACCCGTCGAAGTCAAACGCACAAGTTCTGCATTGCGGGACATGAGGGCTACCTCACCGTTGGTCTTTTTCATGACGGCCGCCCTGGTGAAATTTTTATCAAGATGAGCAAAGAAGGCTCCACTCTTTCGGGTCTTATACAAGGTTTTTGCCGCGCGTTTAGTTTGGCGCTGCAACATGGTCTGAGCACGCACGACGCGGTCGATCGATTCCGCGGCATGCGCTTTGAACCAATGGGGTTGACGGGCAATCCGGAAATTCCAGAGACGTCCAGCATTCTGGATTATGTCGCCCGCTATCTGCAAATTCATTTTGTTGAGCGAAGCTGATTTCAAAAGAAATCATGCGGCGCTGCCAGTGACAACCAACAACATCTTTTGCAATTGCGTCAGCAATAGTTTCATCATGCGATTTGGATCGCTTAAAGACTGACCCGGTCGAACATAGACATCGATCAAACCGTCCGCGTCCACTTTTCCAATCACGCGAACGGTGGTCTGCGACTTGGCGAACGCACGCTGCAGCACAACGGGTTGCGCGGTGTGGAAAATGTAATCCAAGTCGCGCCGCACCAACGAGCGCACTCCGGTGGCCGCCAGAAGCACGCGCAATTGCGCCAAATCCACCAACATTTGCATGGTCGCCGGAAGTTTTCCATATGCGTTCTCAATATCGCGCGTGGCTTGCTGCACCACTTCAATGGTGTCGGCGCTGGAAAGTCGACGATACGCCTCCAACCTTCGGCGCTCGCTGGCAATGAAGCCGCGGGGAATGGCGCCGGCCAAACCAATGTCAAGCACATTGTCGGCGGAGCGAATTTTCTTGCGCGAGGTCAAGCCATCCACGGCGTCCTCCAACAATTGGCAATACATCTCGTACCCCACCGCCGCAATGTGTCCGCTTTGTTGCGCGCCCAACAAATTGCCGGCGCCGCGAATTTCCAAATCGCGCATGGCAATGCGGAAGCCCGCGCCCAACATGCTGTAGTCCTCTATGGCGCGCAACCGCCGGCGCGCGTCGTCAGTCAGCGGACGACCCTCGGGCAAAAACAAATAGCAATACGCGCGGTGATTGGAGCGGCCAACGCGTCCACGCAATTGATGCAAGTCCGACAAGCCATGCAAATCCGCCAGGTCAATGAACATGGTGTTGGCGCGCGGATTGTCTATTCCACTTTCAATGATCGACGTGCTCACCAACACATCGCATTCATGGCGCATGAAACGCATCATGACTTGCTCAAGTTGCTCCGCTGGCATTTGACCGTGGCCAATTTCAATGCGCGCCTCTGGCACAAGCGCCTTGATGCGCTCGGCGGCGCGGTCAAGGCCGTGAATGCGATTGTGCACGTAATAAATCTGACCCTCGCGCGCCAATTCACGGTGAATAGCCTGCTGTAAACGCTTGGAGGACATGGCCAAAACTTCCGTGACAATGGCGCGCCGATCCGCCGGCGGAGTGGTCAAACTGGAGATGTCGCGCAATCCCAACAGCGACATGTGCAAGGTGCGCGGAATAGGCGTGGCGCTCAACGTGAGCACGTCGGCCGTGGCGCGAAATGAAAGCAAGCGCTGTTTGTGTTCCACGCCAAAGCGTTGCTCCTCATCGACCACCACCAATCCAAGATTTGAAAATTGAATGTCCTTGGACAACAAGCGATGCGTGCCAATGACCAAGTCAATGCGCCCCGCTTGCAGATCCTGCAAAATTATTTTCTGCTGGGCGTCGCTTTTGAAACGGCTCAAGCTTTCAATGCGAAATGGATACGCGCGGAAGCGGTCGCGGAACGTGCGCTCATGCTGCTCCGCCAACAACGTGGTGGGAACCAACACCGCAACTTGCCGCCCCGACTCCACGCACTTGAACGCGGCGCGAATAGCGACCTCTGTTTTTCCAAATCCAACATCGCCGCAGATCAGTCGATCCATTGGCTTGGATGTTTCCATGTCGCGCTTGGTGGCCGCGATGGCCGTGAGTTGATCCGCAGTCTCCTCCCACGGAAAGGCGCTTTCAAATTCATGCTGCCATGGTGTGTCTGGCGGAAACGCAACACCATGCGTGGCCGCGCGCACCGCTTGCACGCGCAACATTTCCGCGGCAAGATCGCGCACCGCCTCCGAAACGCGTTCTTTCTGCGCTTTCCAGCGCTTTCCACCAACTTGGCTCAGCGCCGGCTTGGACGCGCCCGCTCCAACATATTTCTGCACCAAGTCCACGCGCAGCGCCGGCACATGCAACTTTGTGCCGCCTTCAAATTGCAGCGTGAGGTATTCCATTTCTGGATGCGCCGCATTTTGCAGCAACGCGTTGGCGTGGTTGCCACTGTTACTGGTGTTAGCGCTTTGACCACTCGCATTGGTGCGATCGCCATTGTCACTCGCGCGCTCAGTGGGTCCACCACTTCGATCAAGCGACGCGCGCGTGACCAACCCCACATATTGCGCCACGCCGTGATCGCGGTGCGTGACATAATCGCCTTTTTCAAAATGCAAAAAGGCGTCGCGCGCGCGCGGACCCGCCGCCGCAGCCGCCGCACCCCCACGCCGCCGCACGCCAAAGCGACCAAGCAACTCATGCTCAGGAATAAGCATGAGCGCCTTCTGCCCTTCGCGCTCCCAACGAAATCCACGGTGCAAATGTTGACGAACCACTTCCACACCTGCGTTTGGCGCGTGACGCTGCACCAATTCCTTGGTGCGCAACAAGTCGCCATCGGTTGAGCAAAATAAAATCAACTGCGCATCCCGTGAAAATTCCACAAGCGCTTGAAAAGCTTTGGCCGTGTCGCTTTCGCTTAAATTCAGTGAACGCACCGGCACTTCCAAGGACGCCGGTTCATTCGTGCGCGAAAATGCATTGAACGCCAACGTGGCGCCCGCGCGATCCATGAACCCTTTCACCGCGTCATTGGGCGCGATCACTCCCTTGGAATCATCAAGGCGCTCCCAATATCCACGCGCCTGCTCCATCACTTCGCCCAATTCGGCGAACACAAAAAGCGCGTCGCGCGGCAACACCTCCGCCAACGCCATGTCGCCATCGTCCGTGGTCAATTGTTTTTCGTCGCACGAAAGCACATCCACAGTTTCAATCCGACGGTCGTTGGCTTGCGTCGCCGGATCCATTTCATGCATGTGCTCAATATCGTCTCCAAAAAAATCCAGGCGCACCGCCACGCTGGCCGCGGTTGGATACACGTCAAACACGCCACCCCGCACGGAGAATTCGCCCGGATTTTCCACAGCTTCCATGCGTTGATACCCGCGCGCCGTCAACCATGCCGCCAATTCCGACGGCGACACGCGTGCGCCCACGCGCAACGTGCGATACAACATTTTGCGTTTTTCGGAATTTGGAATGCGCTGCATCAACGCCGCGATCGGAGCCACGATGAAATCCACTTCGCCGCGCTCAAGCGCGTCCGCAACTTTAATCCGCTCCAGAAAAACATCGGCGGCCAACATGCTTTCCCCAACGGACGATTCAAGCGCGGGAAATCGCATGGCGTTGACACCAAGATCGTGCCACTCGGCGATCACCTCGTCGGCCTCATCCAGATGCGCCATGGCCAACACGGTCACATGTTTTGTTTTTTCGCCCAGCGCGGCGGTGATCATGGAAGTGCTTGATCCAGTCGCGCCACGCACGCTTGTCGCGCCCCCAGTGCGTACCTTCTCCGCAAGCGCGGCGAGCGCTGGAGAGTTGGAAATATCTTCGCGCCACTTCATAACGTGAATCCTTCTCAAGCAATTGGATTCAAGACATACAGTAGCTCACACGGCAGCGCTAAGGCGATTGCAGCACAAATGGCTTGATTTGTTGAAGAATGGCCGGACCCACTCCGCGGACGCGATCCAATTCCGTCAACGTTTTGAATGGACCTTTGGCTTGCCTATCCGCCACGATGGCCGCGGCCAAAGATGGCCCCACACCAGGCAATGCGGCAAGTTCATCCACGCCAGCGTGATCCAGGTCAACGCGCCACGCGGGCACTGTGGTGTAGCGATAGCCCTCCATGGGCGTTCGCATTTGCGCCTGGCTTACTCGCGCAACCGTTAACCCCGTCACCGCGCACAACGACAACAACGCAAGACCCTGGACTGGCGCGCGAAGTTGTTTCATTCCACCGCGGGCGCGCCAGTTCGCGTCTCATCATTTGCATCTTCATTTGCGGCGGCGCTTTTGGTTTGTTTCGCGATCAAAGGCGTGCGCAATATTTTTCGAATGGCCAACAGTTTGGCGAAGACACTTTTTGGCTTTCCATTTTCAAACAAAAGACCCGTCGCGTCATCGCCATGGTCGATCAAACGCTCCCACACAACCGTCTCAACAAACGGCTTGGACAAGGCGATGGTGACAAATCGGCTGGCCCACTGCGCTTGAACCCGCTCACTCCACGCATCACGCCACCATCCAGACTTGGGATTGATCTGCGCGCTTGGAACGCCAAACGCGCTGACCATGACTTTGCAATCAAAAGCAAGAAAGCGATCAAGCGCCGCCGAAATCTGCATTAAATCACGCATGACCGAGCCGTCGTCGGAGCCGCCAAAACACATTTGAATTCCCACCGCGTCAAAGTGCAGCCCATCTTGCGAGAGCCGCTCAAGATATTGCCAAGGCGTGAGCGCGCCAGGACGGCTTGAAACATGCTCGCAAAATGGCTCCGTCAACTCAATCAGCGTGCGCGCACCAGGCTGACTTTGTTTGGCCAGCAAACTCGCGCGGCGAGTGAGGTCCATCATTTGCTCATCGGTGAATTGAAAATGTTGATTGGCATGCAGCCCGCTTCCAAGATTCCACATGGTGACAACGCCGCGATAGCGATGCACCACTTGCTCCATGAAGGAGTAGGCGCGGTCAACACACATGGAAAAATCTTTTTTGTGCGCCTCCATCCAAGGCGGAACTGTTCCCGAATCAAATCGAAGCAGCGGCCCGGCGACAATTGTTTTTTTGGATTTCGAAGCGAAGGTCATCCACCGATCCATCTCCTCGAAGCGGTACTTCCCCATGGCTGGCTCGATGAGTTTCCATGGAGTTGGAACCACCAACACATCAAGCACCTTGGCCGAATCACCGCACGCTTGGATATCGCTGCGTGGGTCAACGCGCACGCCAAAAACGGTGCTTGTGGAACCTTTGCGTCCAAACCTGTACTTCACCAGTAATTCCGCATGCAGAAGCGCAAGTTGCTCGTTGGCGTCCAACGCGGCCACCAACGCATCCTTGGCAAATGTCTCGGCTTTGGCAATGTCGAGCTCATTCATGGCCAGCACAAAAAGCGTTCGCGCATGTTCCCATCGCTTCAAACTTTCACCGGCAATGGCGGGATCAAAAAGTTGCCACTCCTCACTTTTGGCGATGTACAACTTGATGCGATGGCGGGCTAATTCCAAAAATAAAAGATAGGGTTCTTCGCGTTGCTTCAGCAAACATGTTTGCAACATCAGCCGACCCATCGCCCCAGCTTCAACCTCTAGACACAATGCGGTGGCGGATGATTCAGCCGGCGCGCACTTCACTAGATCCTTGTCACGACGCACTTCCCCAGCCACTGGCAAATCATCCCGGCCAAGCAAGTGCGCGCCAGGAAGGCGCCGCTCGTCCGAATTTTTTAATTCGTGATGGACCTTAAAAAGAAGCATGGGCATTCAAAGTGTAACCAGAAACATGTGGCATTCCGTAAACAAGGAGTTTTTTAGTGATTGCATGCGCAAGATCCACGCAACATAATTTTGGACGCCGTTAGCATCAGGGCATGCAAGAGAATTCACATGCGCCACGCAACGCTCTTTCGCCCAGTCCAAGCGGCGGCCAATGCAAGAGTGTCGACGCCACCAATCTTCCGCTTGCTGGCAAGCGCGCGGGCAAAGTCCGCGATGTGTATGACATTGACGCGCCAATTGGTGCGTGTCCACGAATTCTGGTGGTGGCCACCGATCGCATCAGCGCATTCGACGTGGTTCTTCCAAGCGCGATAGCGAACAAGGGCAAGTTGCTGACGGAAATTTCATTGGGCTGGTTTGAACGAATTCGCGAATGGAAAATTATTTCCGACCATTTGATTTCAACCGATCCAGATCTTGTTCAGGGAATTTCCACTGACCAGCGCGACCTGTTGCGCGGCCGCTGCATGATTTGCCGCAAGGTGAAGATTGTGCCCATTGAATGCGTGGTGCGCGGCTGGCTCGCGGGCAGTGGCTACACCGAATATAAAAAAAATGGCCGCGTGTGCGGCGTGGCGTTGCCCGCGGGTCTTCATCAATGGGGCAAACTTCCTGAACCCATTTTCACGCCGGCCAGCAAGGCGCACGAAGGCCACGATGAAAATATTTCTTTCGAGCAAGCGGCGGCCGCCGTTGGTGAATCCGTCATGCAGCGCTTGCGCGTGGCCAGCATTTCCATTTACAAAGCGGCCAGTGAACATTGCGCGCAACGCGGCTTGATCTTGGCTGACACCAAATTTGAATTTGGTTTCGCGCTTGACATGCATGGCAACGTCACGGATGAGCTTGTCCTTGCCGATGAAGTGCTGACGCCTGACTCAAGCCGTTACTGGATCGCGTCAACCGTTGGCGCGGGCGCGGAACCGCAAAGTTTGGACAAACAATTTGTGCGCAATTGGTTGCTGGCCCAAGAAGCCGCGGGCCTTTGGAATCGATGTCCACCCGGGCCCGTGTTGCCCGACGATGTGATCGCGAAAACCATTGAGCGCTATCAACAAGCGGCCGACATGCTTGGTGACTGAACAAGTTTCAAAGGCAGCCGCAAGCACAATATTTTCTTGGCGCGTATGGCATAACAACACGCAATCAAGCGCTGAGCGCGCTTCATGTTTTCAAGCATGCATCAGCCACATTTCGCAGCAACATGGCCACCGTCATTGGACCCACACCGCCTGGAACAGGCGTAAGAAATCCAGCGACTTTGGACACGCTTTCAAAATCAACATCGCCCATGGTCGTGGTTTTTCCTTGCGGCGAAGTCACGCGGTGAATTCCCACATCAATCACCACGGCGCCGGGCTTGATCCAATCCCCCTTCACCAATCCAACCACGCCCGCCGCGGCCACAACCACATCTGCGGCGCGCGTGAGTTGCGCAAGTTCCAATGTGAATTTATTTGAACTGATCACCGTGGCGTTGGAGCGCATCAACAACACGGCGACAGGCTTACCCACGATATTGCTGGCACCCACAACCACCGCGCGCGCTCCCTGCAAATTTATTTTTGTGCTTTCAATCAGTTCAAGCACCGCGCGCGCCGTGCACGGAACCAAACTGCGTCGACCGTACACAACATTTCCAATATTGGCGGGATTCACGCCTTCCACATCTTTTTCCGGCGCGATCAAACTTTGCACGCGCTCCACATCAACTCCAACCGGCAGCGGCAAGTGCAACATGATCGCGCGCACTTGATTCTCATTGTTCAACAGCAACACGCGTCCAGCGATGTCATCAAAGGTGCTTGTGGCCGCCAAGCGATGCAGCACATAGTGAATGCCGGCTTCTTCACAAGTTCGCGCTTGACTGTGCGCGTACACCTCGGCGGCTTCGTCGGCGCCAACCAAAATCGCGTCAAGACGCGCCACGGATTGTGAGGCCAACACGCGCGCCTTCACATCGGCGCGCACCTTTTGACCAAGCAATTTTCCGTCAAGCATTTGGCAAGTCATGTAACAAGCATAATGCGATCGCGGCGAATTGTTTTGCGGGGCAATCGACACGAAGAGTTCGCATCCTCATTGCATAATTTCTGCGGGCAATGGTGTCGCATTTCAAATCCATGCGCGCGTGACATCTCATGAACACTGCCGCAGCGCCGCAGCCATTCTCCGCTAGCATCGCTTGCGAAGGAGACACTTATGATCACCACCCTCATTGCCCTCGTCCTAGCCGCTCCCGCAACACTCACCGTTGGCTCAAAGGCGCCGCCGCTTGCCGTGGACGCCTGGGTGAAGGGCGAACCTGTGAAGGAATTGCAGGCGGGCACTTCATATGTTGTTGAATTTTGGGCGACATGGTGCGGTCCCTGCATCGCGGGCATTCCACATCTCACCGCCATGCAAAAAGAATTTCCTGCGGTGCAATTCATCAGCGTCGCGGCGAGCGAAAATGGTCCCAAGGACAAGCAACTCGACAAGCTGAAAACTTTCGTCACCAGCAAAGGTGACGCCATGGGCTACCGCGTTGCGTACGACAGCGACCGCGACATGGGCAAGTCATGGATGGAAGCCGCAGAACAAAATGGTATTCCCTGCGCCTTCATTGTTGGCAAGGACGGCGTGATCCAGTGGATTGGCCACCCAATGGAAATGGATAAGCCACTGGCCGCTGTCGCAGCTGGAACTTGGGATTTGAACAAAGCAAAAGATGCGGCCTCGGCGCAAGCCAAAAGCGAAGAGACAAGCAAAGAACTTTCCAAACTCATGCGCTCCGCGCAAAAGAGTGGTGACTACACGGCGTTGCTTGCCAAACTGGATGAAGCCATCAAAAACAATCCGGACAACACAAATATGTTGATGACCAAATTTCAAATTTTTGCAGGTCCAGCCAAGAAGCCACAAGAGGCGATTGCTGTTGGCAAGCAACTTTTAGCGATGGATCTCAGTTCCATGGAATTCAATCAACTCGCTTGGGTGAGTGCCACGGAAATGCCTGAAAAGTCTCGCGATTTGGACTTTTCATTGGCAGCAGCGCAGAAAGCCGTTTCCGTTTCAAAGTCAGAAGATCCAGCCATTCTTGACACCCTTGCGCGCGTGTATTGGGATCGTGGCGACAAAGCGAAGGCTCAGTCCACTGAACAACAAGCAGTTGATCTTGGCGTGAAGAGCAACATGGATGCCGACACGCTTGGCGAGATGAAGGAAACGCTGGAGAAATACAAATCAACCGAAGGCGCGAAAAACTAAATTCATTTACACACTTCGACTTCGTGTCCAACTTTCGCTGATTCGTAAATAGCGTCAATCACCGCCTGCACGTCACGGCCTTCATGAGCGGTGGCGATTGGCTTTGTGTTTTGTTCCAGCAACAATCGAAATGCCGCGGCTTGCGCGTTCCACGCTTGCTTCAAAGGTTCTTCAGCGGCGAAGTGCGGCTCCAAGTCGGCGGGCATGGCGTGACTTTCCGTTGCAATGGTCAGCGACTTCGCTTGTAGTCCAATGTGGCAACCAGCTTTCTGCCCCATCAAGATCACGCCGTCGGGAAGAATTCCGTCCTGCACATTCATAGCCCACGTGGTGTTCACTTCAATCGTCAGTCCGCCTTCGCAGCGCAGCAACGCCGTGGCGTGGTCCTCCACATCGCACACGCCGTCAAATTTGGGTGGACCAGCCCACATGGACACGTGCGTGTAATTGTGCATTTGGCAGCCAAAATTCGCATAAATGGCGCCGCTCACCCGCAGCACTTTTGGAAAGCCCGCCAACCACAACGATGCGTCAATAATGTGAACGCCAAGATCAATCAACGGTCCGCCACCTGAGCGCGCTTTATTTGTGAACCAACCACCAAGTCCCGGCACGCCGCGGCGTCGATAGGTGCTGGCCTTGATGTGATAGAGCGAACCAAATGTTCCAGCGTGCACAAGTTTTTTTGCCGTGGCCACCGCGGGAAGTTGTCGACACACAAATCCCATCTGCACTTGCTTCTTGGCTTTTTCGCTGGCGCGAATAATCTCGTCGCATTGAACGGCGGAAAGCGCCATTGGCTTTTCAAGCAACACATGCTTGCCCGCTTGCAAACTTTGCACCGCCAGTGGCATATGCAAATCATTGGGCACGGCAATGATCACGCCAGCAATGTCACGCTGCGCCAACAACGCTTCAACGCTTGGCATGACCTGCGCGCTTGGAACCTCGCAAATCATTTTCGCGGCGGCCTCCGGCTTAATGTCCCACACCGCGGCAATATCAAGACCCGCGTGAAGCGCGTGGCGCGCATGCACATGACCAATCGATCCGCAACCGATGATTCCAATTTTGGCGCCCGTTGATTTCATTGTTGGTCTTCCATTGAATTGTTGTTTGAATTGCCAAGCTTCTGCCCACTCGCCAAGGTATCGCAAAGCCACGCCGCGCCGCGCACGCCACTTGAGTCGCCAAACTTGGCGACGCGAATGGGCGTGCTCCAAGAATCAGCGAAAACATGCGGCAAAATGGAGGGCGCAAGGCGTTCCACCAAACCACTCACCAAACTTGCGCCGCCTCCAAGCACAATGACATCTGGGTCAAGCACATTGATCACACCACCCAGCGCGCGTCCAAGTCGATCAATCCAGCGATTCATGGTGGCCGCGCTCGCCGCGTCGCCCGTCTTGGCCTGCGCAGCAATATGCTTCAGCGAAATTCCAGTGGTGTTGTTCACAAGCGCGTGATCCATTTCAACCGCGCTGCCAGAAATAAATTGTTCAAGGCAACACGCGCGACCGCACCAACATTTCGCCCGCGCTCGCTCCGATTCATTCGCATTGGGAAGCGCGGTGTGCCCCCACTCGCCGGCAATTCCGTTGGCGCCATTTCGCACAATGCGGTCAACCACAATTCCGCCACCGCAACCCGTTCCAAGAATCACGCCAAATACAATTGGCGCTCCACTGCCAGCGCCATCAACCGCCTCCGACAGAGCGAAACAATTGGCGTCATTGGCGGTGAGAACTTGCATGCCAATCAAGCGCTGCAAATCTTGACGCAGCGGCATGCCATTCAGGCACGTGCTGTTGGCGTTGCGGTGCAAATGCGTTTGCGGATTTTCACTTCCGGGTGTTGCAACCCCCACGCCTAAAACGTCGCCAGAAATTATTTTCGACCGCTCCACCAATCCAGAAATCGCTTGCAAAGTGCCTGCATAATCGCCTTTTGGCGTGGCCACGCGCTCGCTCCACAACATGTCTCCGCTGCGCCCCAATACGGCAGCCTCAATTTTTGTTCCGCCAAGATCAATACCTATGCGGTTCATGCTGTGCTTTACTTTGCGCGGCGCGCCAATACGGTCTTGATCACATCGCTCATCAACAAGGCCGTCAACGCGCCAACGCCCCGTGAATCTGTTTCATCGGCAATGCCCTCACAAAGATGAAACGTGCTCACGTCACGGCGCGCACCGATATAGCGCAGCATTTCACGAACCTCTTCAACAGCAAGCCCCGCCGTGGTTGGCGCGCTTGCGGCAACGCCAGTGATGGCGTCAAGATCCATCTCAAGCGCAAGTGGCCGCTTCTTGGCAAACTTCGCCGCTTCTTCCATTGCTGCAATATGAGGGGCGTGCGGCCAAATTTTTCCCAATGGAAAGTATCCAAGCAAATCAGAGCCCGAGAAAAAACGCGTGCGCATTCGTTCAAGTGTCATCGCATGTAAGCCGTCCTCTTTTTGGAATTGCTCAAACATGGGGTCGTTCACAAAAGGCTCCTGCAAACCCACCACGCAATAACGCTCCAAGACTTTCTCGCGCCGCGCGGCGGAAAATGCGTTGCCACTATTGCGCCCCGCGTCTTGGCGCAAATCCGCGTGTGCATCAATATTGATGCATGAAACCGCCCGTGAAGTGGCCTTGGACAAACCTTTGATTATTCCAAACGCGTTCTCGTGGCCGCCGCCAACCGCCACCATCAATTTGCCGCTTTTTACAACTTCCTGCGCAACGGCTGCCACGCGCTCATCCACTTTGCAAACCAAAGCATGTAGCGCAGCTAGGTCCGCGGCGCGCGTTGCGTCCAACGTTGCGGCTTTGCCCATGACATCTTCAACCGCAATTTCACCCAGCACCAGCAACGACTGGCCGCGCAATGCGGCGTTGTCCTGCATGGCTAAAAATTTTGCGCGCGCCGCCGCCCACAAATTGGCGCAACCAGGCTTGCCAAAGTTGGCGCGCACGCCAATATCGCTCGGAATTCCAAGCACCACCACCGCGGCCTTGGTGCGGGCAAGCGCCGCCTGCCACGACTCACCACTCGCGCAGAAGTCCGCGGTTTGAGCCAACTTCTGCTCGCCATTACGCTGGCGAATCTGGCTCAACGCAACGGATTGTGTCAATGGGTGAACCAATTCCTGCATGGCAGAATGCTACCCAAGAACTTGTATTGACCGCATGCGCAACAGGCTATGGACACTATTTGCCACATGCGAAAAACGCTACGGGCACAAGTGCCTATTCACAATTTTCTTCAGCACACATGCGTGATTGTCACATGCACAAATTCACCCGCGACGCCTGCGCAAACGCATATCAGTGCCTATCCTATGTCTTCAATGAAAGAGCCAGACTTCAACGACCCCAAGACCAAGCAAGCCATGGAGCATATTCGCTCCATCTTGGGCTTCATTGGTGATGACGCAAATCGCGAAGGCTTGCTAGACACTCCACGCAGAGTGATCAAGGCGTATTACGAGCATTTCTGCGGTTATTCAATGGATCCTGCGGAACCTCTCAGCCGCACATTCACGGAAATTGAAGGCTACGACCAAATGGTTTTGCTCAGTGGAATTGAAATTCAAAGCCACTGCGAACACCACATGGTTCCCTTTGTTGGCAAGGCGCACGTGGCCTACATTCCGGATGGTCGCGTAGTGGGTCTTAGCAAACTGGCCAAAGTTGTGGAGATTTTTGCCAAGCGATTGCAAGTGCAGGAAAAAATGACGGCGCAAATCGCCGGCGCCATTCAAGAACATCTCAAACCACGCGGCGTTGCCGTGGTTGTGCAAGCGCGCCACTATTGCATGTGCTACAGGGGCGTGCATCAACCGCATGCATGGACCACAACCAGCAAGTTGACTGGCGTGTTCTTAAATAACTTAGCCACGCGCGAAGAATTCCTGCGCCTGATCTCTATTACACAGACTCCGTCCATGTAATAAAGCGCTGCTACGTGAACCATGAATTTCAATTGAAGAAATTCTTTAGAGAATGTCGCTTCCGTATCCACGCTCGCAGTGTAAAATATTGTTGTAGCATTCCATTACTGGGGGTCTTTGGATCCTTATGCCTACACATCGAACGTCCAGCCTATTTCTGAATTCTCTGGCGAGCCTCTTCAGCCGCTTTAGTGGGTTGGTGACACAAATTGTCATGGCGTGGTTTCTTACGCCAGCCGACTACGGCTTGTACGCCATCGCGTTGGGTATAACAACCTTCACCACAATCATGCGCGGTGGTGGAACGGGCATTGTCTTTCAAACCATGAAATTAGAGGAGTTTCCCTCCATTGGGGGCGGGCTTGTACGTTGGGCGGTGGGGTCCGGAATTCTGGGAACCATTTTCACATTGGGCATGGTTTTGCCGGCGCAATATTTATATCCACCTAATTCCACCAATGGTCTTGGATGGATTTTATTTTGGAGCGCGGTTTCATTTGTAATCTTTAATTTCACTACATATCCCCGCGCCAAAGTCCTCTCGCGATTGAAGTTCAAACAAATCGCGGCCATGGACAGTGCAAGCTCGCTTATAAAGTTGGCAAGCGCGTATTTATTCGCTTCCCAAGGCTACGGCGCGCTCAGTTTTGTCTTGTCTCAACTCATCAGCGGCATCGTTGTTTTGGCGTGGAGCATTGCAGTCGCGGGCATGGAACGCACTGACTTTAAAGCCTCGCCACATTGGCTTCAAGAAACATACACAATGATGAAAATTCCATTCGTGATGGCCCTGATCACATCCCTAGGCGGCCAAACGGACTTGTTCTTCTTCAGTTTCTGTATTCCAGTTGGGTCGCTTGGAATTTATTTATTCACCAACCAAATGGCGGTGCAACCCATTCAAATGCTTTCAAGCACGCTGCAAGCTGTATTGGCGCCTTACGCCGCACGTGTGCGCGGGGACATTGATCAAGAAGACCTTAGCGCCCGCCAAACTTTTTTAACGGGCGTCATTTTCGTTCCCCTCTTTGTCATGGGTATCGCCGCCGTGTATCCCAGTTTGGCGCATTTGTTGTTCGCTGAAAAGTGGAATGAGAGCATTATTCCCGTGCAATGCGCCTGCGTATTACTGATTTATCCCACGGTGCAAACCCTGCTTGAAGCGCCTCTGATGGGCGCCCGCAGGTGGAAGACCACTCTTCAACTTTACATCGGCCGAATGATCGCAAAACTTACGGGCGCCGCTCTCAGCGTTGCCGTGCTCTTTGGCGCCAAATTTATTTCACCAATTCCAGAAAACCAATACCCTTTCATTTTGATCATTGGAGTTGGAATCACAAGCACGGTCATTGCATTTTTACAAATTAAAAAAATATCGAACCAAATTCATATTTCAAACATCACCTTTCGCTACGAAATGTATTCAACCCCCGCTTATTCAATTCTTGCGGCCATCGCAACCTCAAGCCTAGCCAACAGCGTTGTGGATTTATTTGGATTCGCAAGTACATCTATCCGAACTGAGGCCTTGATTGAATTCGCCTTCTGCGTGATCACGTATGGCGGAGTTTGTGCGATCCTCTTGCGCTTTGGCTACATCGAAAATTTAAATAACTTGCTGCAACTCTTCCCGGATAAACCCCGCAGGCTTATTTACAAAGCACTTTTTCTTGAAGAAAAATCAGCTTCCTTATTTCAGAAGGGATCGTGAGTCTGACTCACGCAAACCACTTCGTATCCGCGCGCAAGCCATTTGCAACTGAAGTCGCAGCCACCTCTTGCGCGGCGACTTCCATAGAAGCCACTGGAAACACCGTGGAATCAAGCGCAAAACTTCCGGCTGGGCGCAGATTGCCACTGCGACCCACGCCACCAAACGGCAACTTGCTGCTTGCCCCCGCGGTTCCATGATTCCAATTCACACAACCCGCGCGCAAACCCTGCAAGCACTCGCGCCACAAAGATTCTTCATTGGTGAACACCGCCGCCGCCAAACCAAACTCCGTCGCATTAGCCTGTGCGATCGCGTCAAGCGCGTCATCCACCACGCTCACTTGCACCAACGGCGCGAATGTTTCCGCGTCGCTGGCTTTCTCAAAGCGCGCCACTTCAATCAAACTTGGCGTGACAAAGAAACCAGGCTGGTCCATGCGCACGCCTTCAAGCAGCACGCGCCCACCACCATTGCGAATATGCGTTTGTCTATCCAAGAACGCGGTGACCGCGTGTTGATCCACCAGTGGCCCCATGAAGTTGGGCTCCGGCGCGTTGCCAGGAGCAATGATCATGGTGCTTGCAACTTTGGTGAACGCGGTCACAAATTGATCAGCGATGGATCGATGAACAATCATTCGCCGAGTGCACGTACAGCGTTGACCAGTGGTGGCGTAACTACTGCGCACACATTCAAGCACCGCGGCGCGAATATCGGCGTCTTTCCACACAATCGCGGGGTTGCTGCCGCCCATTTCAAGGGCAACAATTCGACCTGGTCGATCTAGATTGGCTTGCAACACGGCCCGCCCCGCGCGCCACGAACCCGTCAACATGACTCCGTCAATGTCAGCGTGGTTGGTCAAGCGTTTGGCAGTTTCAACACCGCCCTGAACAACATTAAAAACACCTCGCGGAAAGCCGGCATGTTCTGCGATAGCCGCAATCCACTGACCCACCGCCGGAGTTTTCTCACTGGGCTTGAACACAATCGTGTTGCCCATCAGCAGCGACGGAACCCAATGTCCATTGGGCAGATGCGCGGGAAAGTTAAATGGACCAAGGACGGCCATCACGCCATACGGCTGAAAACGGCAGAACCCTTTGCGACCGCCGCCGGCGTCCACTTCAAAGTTGGCCACGCGCGCTAATGTGGTCTCTTGCAATGTGATGTCAATTTTGTCGGACAAGAGTTTCACCTCGCCACGACTTTCGGCGATGGTTTTTCCCATTTCCATTGTGATGATGTGCGCCAAAGGTTCGGCGAATTTTTTGCACGCCGCAGAAAATGCGCGCAAGAGTTCGGCACGCTCGTGCTGAGAAATTTGTTTCCAGCCTGTGAACGCTTTTCTCGCGGCGGCAACCGCTGCATCCACATGCGCCAATGCGGGCGTTCCCGACCATACCACTTGCTCTGAATTTGCTGGGTTTTTACTTTGAATTTCATCGCCAGCAAGAGCGAACCACTGACCGTCTATGAAGTCGGATGGGTTCTGGACAATCCATTGCGTTGACGCGTTCATGTCACTTGCCACGCGAAATTTTTCTACTTTTAGAACCAGCCGCGCGCGATATTTCAAGGGCGCTCTTGCGTGATGACTTGTTTGATTTCTTATTTGGTTTCTTGCCGGAATCTTTTGAAACGCCGCTTGCCAAATTCTTGCCCACGCTTTTCACAACGCCCTTCACTACGCTCCGATTTGAATGTTCCGCATGCAGTGAAACACCAACCTTCACACCTTCACGCGCATAAATGGTTTCGGCGGCCGCCTTGGAAATTTCCACTCCACCCGCGCGCACATTGCACAGCGTGCGCACCGCGCGAAATCCATGCTCTTTACTGCTATGGCTTACAAAGGCCATCACGCCACCTTCGCGCTTGGACAATGCCAGCAACTTGTGTTCCTTGGTGTCGCGCACCATGGGAATGGAATCGCGGTCAGCCTCAAGGTAGGGCCCGCCATCAAATGGATCCACATGCGTGGTCACATGAAAGTGTTGACGATCAAGCATGCCCTTGGCAGCCAAAGTCTCCTCGCCAACTTTTCCAATCAGCGCTCGCGCGTCTGGCGGAAGAATGCTGGCAAAGATTTCACCACGCGGCCACAAGTTGGTCATGAACTCTTTTGAATGCTGGCAAAATAAATCAGCCTCTTGATAGGACAGATTGATGAAGCGCCGCCCCAAATATTCCCACAACAGTGTGCGGCTATCGGGCGTCACAGGACCCATGAGTTCAGCCAAAACACGCTGCGCAAACCACTTTTTGTGCAAACCAATAAAGTGGAAACGAATGAGTGAAAGAAGCGAACCAAGCTTTTCCTTGTGACCACGATAGCCCGGCGCCAAAATTAAACCACCCACTTCGCTGGGACCACTTTCGTCAGTTCCAAATTCCAAAGTCACATGGCTCTGTCCTTGCTGCAAATCATTGGAGTAGAAATGGCGCTTCTTCACCTCAAGAAAAACATGTGGCCACCCCTTCCAACTAATGCATGAAATGGCGGCGCTCGTTCCAATCACATTTCCAGTTTCGCTGTCCTCCAACACGAACATGAATTGCCGATGCCGTGGATCATTTTGCCGCTCCGCGAAACTCAGCCGACTGCGGTTGATCTTGGTGGCAATGATGTCGCGGTCCGCTGGCAAATTTAAAAAATGCACCATCTTGGCTAACTTCAATAGCGTTGGAAGATCTTCAAGTGTGGCTTGGCGAATGAGAAACATTTATGCGCTCCGCTGCAGGGACTTTTCCAAAATTTCAAACACGGGATCAAAATCCGCGGGCGTCATCACGCCAATCGGTGGCAAGAAGCGCAAGTGGTACGGACCATGCCCGCACATGAAAGCGATCACGCCATCTTCAAAAAGATTTTGCAACAGTTTGGCGATGCGATCCTTGTCGCCACCAAATGGAGTCAAGCGCATCATGCCGCCAACGCCACTGACAAAGCTCTTGCTTTCTCGGCCAAATGGCTTCTTTACCGCGGGAAAGAATTCGCCGCGGCGCTTCACCAAGTCATCCGCCTTCACGCGAAACGCGGCGTGCAACTTAGAAATACGTCCATTCGCGCCGTAAAATCCGCCATCACGCAGACGCGACAATATGGAAAGTCCCGCGTGCAGAGACGTCACACTGGCGCTGAATGTTCCACTTAAAAGCCCGGCCTTGGGATTCATATCCGCCGTGTACAAACACGCGCACGCTTGGCTGATTTTTCCAATCGACACAACATCTATGAATTCACCCAGTTGCATGGCTTCAAAGGCGAACATGCTTTCGGTGCGGCCAAAAGTTTGAACCTCATCGTCCCACACTGGAATGCCCGCGGCCTTGCACGCCTGCATGAGCGCAACAAAAAATTCCCGCGGCGCCATATTGAAACCACCTTCACCTTGCACAAGTTCAAACACAAAGCACGAGTGTTGACCGGGATAGCGGCGAATGCATTCCTGCAAATGCCACAACGCCATCTCGATGCTGCGCTCGCCCAAGTCGGGGTTGTAAAAAGGAATGTAATCCACCAAAATATTTTGCGTGAGTCCTTGGCGATATCCAGGCTCGTCGCCAATCTGACTCATAGCAACGCTGCGGCCCATAAAGCAATCGCTAAAGGCGAGTACGCGCGGCGCGCCCTGACGTTTTTGTTGGCACACTTTCAGCGCGGCTTCATTGGCCATGCAACCGGAATTGGTGACAAAACAATATTGCAACGCGCTCGCGCGCGAAGCTTCTTGGATCAACAATTCCGCAAACGCAACGCTGTCCGCGTTAAATTGCAAATTGCCTTCCATCACCACATCGGCCAGCGCCGCCTCCAAGCACGCGCGCGTCACGCCCGCGTCGCCGCGTCCAAACATATGCACGCCAATTCCATTGATCATGTCCCACTTCACACTGCCATCAATCAATTCCACCAAGGCGCCACGACCGCGACCGCTGCCGATGTATGGGTAATAGCCGCCGCGCGAACGCACTGCCTTGGCGCGTTCCATCCATGCGTGCAATGTTTCACCGCCATGTTGGGTGGCGGGCTTGGCGCCAGTGATCTCCTGCGCCGACAGTTGCATCTGATTCAGAATGACATCAATCGCTGCGCGCACATGATCGTTCTTTGCCAATGGCGACAACAGTTGCGCATGCATCTCATGGTGGCTTTGCGCATTGGCAAGTTCATGCGTCTTGTTGCCAACATTCGCAGTCGGGTTCGCGGGCGTCATTGCATAATCCTACCGAATGATATTTTCTTGTTGCAAATTTTTTGGCTCCGCTGCAAGTCGAGCTGGAACCGACACAAAATGATCTTTCGTCAACACCTTCTCGCCACTCCATCGATAGGCCATCAAACGACCGCCGCGCGCCACCGAATAATCAACACACGCAACATTGGGCGCCAATGGTTTTGGCTCGTCCGTCGCTGGAATCCAGTAATGACCAATGCACACAGGCGGTTCATCCGCACCATATCGTCGCGCGGCGTTTGCCATTCCAACCGGTAGCAAATCCGTTGGAACACCAGGTCGATTTGGAAATGACAAGTCGGCGTAAGTCTGTGCTTGTCCATCGCCAAACCAACGTGCGCGAATGACCTTGCGCGCGAAGCCTTCAGGATCCGCTAGCGTGCAACCTTTGGGCAACGCAATTTCGGGGCCCTTCAAAATACATTCTGTTGCGTCGGCCAACGGTGTTCCATGCTCATGCGTGGCGCGAAGAATGTCATCAGTGACGGTCCAAGAATTTCCAAACGCGTTCACAAGCACCTGCATTTGCGCCGCGTCCCAACATGCGTGCACACATCTCAACCCGCCCAAGTCAAGCCACCACGGAATTCCGCGAAACCAACTCAACCACTCAGTCAATTCGGCCGGAGAAAGTTGCTCCATTGTTGCAGTATGAATGCGCCGATTTTTTTCCGTATGCGCGCGGCACCACTGATGCGCTTCATCCTTTGAATGATTAAGGGAGTTTGCATTGGCAACGATTGATGCATTGCCCAATGCGTGACTTGCAGAATGAGTGGGCGAATCAAAAGCCAGACGCGGCGTGGCCCAAGCCAATGCGTTCAATTCGTGATTACCAATCACGGCGCGCGCGCTATTCGCTTCCACCATGGAGCGCACGACTTCAAGAGTTTGACGAATCTTTGGGCCGCGATCAATCCAATCACCAAGAAAAATTGCGGTGCGATTGGCATGGCGATACACGCCGGATTTCTTGGCGTAGCCCAACAGTTGCAGCAAATCTTCAAGCTCGTCCGCATGTCCATGCACATCGCCGATCACATCGAACATGGTCTACCCCGCTGCTTAGGCGCGTGTCCCATTGCATCGACAAGCGCGTAAGTGATCACGTGAAACATGAACTACTCCCACTCAATCGTGGCTGGTGGTTTTGTGCTGATGTCATACACAACACGATTCACGCCGCGAACTTCGTTCACAATTCGGCTGGACACGCGAGCCAGAACTTCCCAAGGCAATCTGCAAAAGTCCGCGGTCATGAAATCGCTGGATTCCACGGCGCGAATGCCCACCACGGAGTCGTAGGTTCGTCCATCGCCCATCACGCCCACGCTACGCACCGGCAACAACACCGCGAACACCTGGCTAGTTGTGCGATACAGATTCGCAGCGTGAATTTCCTCCAGCAAAATAAAATCACACTCGCGCAAAAGCGACAAGCGTTCCTCGGTGACATCGCCAATAATGCGCACCGCCAAGCCTGGACCTGGAAATGGATGGCGCCACACCAGAGCGGACGGCAGACCAAGCACCTCGCCCAAACTGCGCACTTCGTCCTTGAATAAATCTTTCAGCGGCTCCACCAATTCAAAACCTAAATCTTCCGGAAGCCCGCCAACATTGTGATGCAACTTAATGCTGGCCGCCGTGCCCGCGTGGCTTTGACCGCTCTCAATGCGGTCTGGATATAAAGTTCCTTGCGCCAGAAATTTCACGCCACCGCGCACTTCTTTAGCGGCGCGCTGAAACACATCAATGAAACGATGGCCAATTCGACGGCGCTTTTCCTGCGGGTCTTCTATGCCCGCAAGGTCATTCAAAAATTCCTTGCGCGCGTCAACCACTTTCAACTCAACATCAAAGTGATGGCGAAACGCGCTTTCCACCAAATCACGCTCGTTCTTGCGAAGCAAACCATTATCGACAAAGATGCATGTCATTTGCCCTGGCACCGCGCGCGCGATCAACGCCGCGGCGACGGCGCTGTCGACGCCGCCAGAAAGACCGCAAATCACGCGGTCTTTTCCAACTTGGTTGCGCACGCGCGCCACTTCCTCATCCAGAAAATCCGCCATGGCCCAACTACCAGTGCAGCCGCATGCCTCTTGCAAGAAGTTGCGAAGAATGTCAACGCCGCAAGGTGTATGCGTGACTTCGGGATGAAATTGCACGCCCCAAAATTTTTGCGTGCGATGCTTCACTGCGGCGGCCGGACAAGTCGGAGTGCTGGCGAGTATTTCAAAATCATTCGACAGTCCAGTGACTTGATCGCCGTGACTCATCCACACTGTCGCGGGCGATGAAATGCCTTGCAAAAGTCCATCAGCCACTTTCACATGCAATTTCGTTCGGCCATATTCGCGCGCTGGAGCTTTGCCAACCTGGCTTCCAAGCAATTGGCAGCCCAATTGCATTCCATAACAAATGCCCAGAACCGGAACTCCCAAGTCAAACAACCGCGGGTCGCACACGGGTGCGCCGGCGTCAGTCACACTGGCTGGACCGCCGCTTAAAATAATTCCCTTGGGCGCATGCGCGCGCAACTTTTCAAGCGACTCGTTGGGGGCCACCAACAAACTAAATGCCCCCGCTTCTCGGACACGCCGGGCGATGAGTTGCGAGTATTGACTTCCGAAATCAAGAACAAGAATGGTGTCTTTGGCCTGCAAAGTCATTTCAGTTTGCGTCTTTCGATTTGCTTCTTTCGTAATTTCAAGTTCGATTCTCCGCGCGTCTGATGGTACAACTCTCACTATGAATCGTCACTTGAGTCAAATCGCATTTTCAACCAACATGCCCAAAATATATTTTCGGAAATCACACGCACGAACAAGCGTTCTTCAACGCAATCACCTGTCATTTTCAATTTTGATGCGTGCGGGGCTTCTTGGTGCGCTGACGTGCGCCCTGCTCAGCGCGTGTGGATCTATTGATTCAAGCACAAAATTACAAAGCCCCGACGCCAACACGCGCATGGACGCGGTGCTCAAGGCCGGCAATAGCGGAAACGAAAATAAAGTTCCAGAAATTGTGCCTGCCCTGCAAAGCGAGGACCCCCTTGTTCGTTGGGCGGCGCAGCAATCCCTTGAAAAACTAACTGGCACCACTCTTGGTTATGGGTGGAGCGATAGTCCTAGTAATCGCGCTGCGGCGACGCAAAAATGGGTCGCGTGGTGTAAAAATAAAAATCTCTCAACTCCAGCCGCGTCTTAATCGGATATTGAAATAGTAAACTATGGGCTACCTCACCAAAGGTCTCCTAGCATCTCTTGATATCAAGCGCGGCATGAACCACACACAACAAATACACACATGAATGAACCTCATCTTCACGCCCGTATTTTAAGTCGTCCAGAACTCATGGCTCCTATTCGAGCCATGCTGTGCGAGTTGGCCTCACGCGCTGGCTTGGACGAAACAGAGTGCGGACATATCGCGCTTTCCATCGACGAGGCTCTCACAAACATCATTCGCCACGGTTATAAAAACGATCCCAACAGCCACATTTGGATTTCGGTGTGGGAACTTGAAAACCCAAAAGGTTTGCGAATTCAGATGGATGATCTCGCGCCGCATGTTGAATTGGAACAACTCAAAAGCCGCGATCTTGACGACATTCGTCCTGGCGGCTTGGGCGTGCATTTGATTCATTCCCTGATGGACACAGTGCACTTTTCCAAGCGACCCGAGGGCGGAATGAGACTTGTGGTTGAAAAATTTCACGCTCTTGCCTCCGCGAATGCGGATGTAAAAGTCAACAATAATTCGTAAATTTCTCTATGCCCACCATGCAGGGCAACCAATGTGTTTCTGGCTTATTGAGCGCGCCTGTTCATTGTCAATCCATCGCCTCATTCAAGCCACGGCGCGCCAAGCATGCGCACGCGCGCCGTGCAAGTTTTTAAAAGTTCGACTACGATCATAAACATGTCAGGCGCAACCGAACTCGTAGTGGATGTCGAAACACTTCCCGATGGTTTTATCCTTCGTCCCAAGGGAGATGTCGACATGGCTCGCTCTCCAGCATTGCGAATTAAATTAACCGAGGCACTGAAAGGCAAGCCCACCCGTCTTGTTGTGGACCTTTCAGATGTTCCCTACATGGATTCAAGCGGACTGGCCACGCTGATTGAAGCCCTGCAAACCACGCGCAAAAATAAGATCAAGTTCATCGTGTGCAATCTCTCGCCACGAGTGCGCAGCATTTTGGAAATCGCACGTCTCACAACGGTCTTCACCGTGGTGGACAACCGTGAACAAGCTCTCAAGGCGTAATCCGTGGCGCGATTTCAGACCGCCTCATTGGCACTTCTTGATCGATGGATCACCACGTTACTCGGTGTGTTTGAAGCCGTAGGCGGACTCACGCTTCTTGCCGCGAATGTTCTTCGTTGGTTGCAACGCTCATTACTTCTGCGGCAAATCCGATTTGGATTTCCCGCGGCGGTCGCCCAAATGAATCGTGTGGGCGTGCGCAGCATTGGAATTGTTTCGCTCGTGTCCGGCAGCATCGGAATTATTCTTGCGCTGCAAACTTCGCCAAGCCTTGCCACATTTGGTCAGATCGACAAAGTCGCCAATCTCATCGCGGTCGCGGTTTTTCGCGAACTTGGTCCGCTGATCGCCGCCATTGTGTTGACGGGTTTCGCCGGCGCCAGCATTGCGGCTGAAATTGGAACCATGGTTGTCGGCGAGGAAATTGAGGCGCTTGAAGCCATGGCGCTCAACCCAATTCGATTTCTGGTTGTGCCGCGGGTGGTCGCCACAACACTCAGCCTTATTCTGCTTTCAGTTTTGTCAGACCTCATGAGCGTGATCATGGGTTGCGTCGCCGGCGTGTTCTTCTTGGATATTCCGTATGAGCTGTACAAGCAAAACACAATCGATCAATTGAAACTTTCCGACTTCACCACGGGCCTTCTCAAGGCGTCGGTGTTCGGACTTATTCTGGGTTTGATCGCGTGCCAAAATGGAATGCGCGTCACGGGCGGCGCCGCTGGCGTGGGTAAAGCGACCACTGCGACCGTTGTTCAAACAGTTGTCTCCGTGGTGCTAGCCGATCTTTTGTTCACCGCTATTTTCTACGCGCTTGGTTGGAACTAAGAACGGCGCAAAAATATTGCGCGCCACAACACCTACCGCGCTTCACATTATTCCGTGCGCTATCCCCATATGCCAAGCATCAACTCAGTCCGCGCGTGAGTGCTCATGAACGATCAAATTCAATTTCGGAGGCGAATTCCGCTCAGTTCCAACCGTGTCACCGCGGCCATCACTTCTGCGATGCCTAAATTTGTTTTCTGAGACAATTCATCGTAATCAATTGATCTCATGCTTCGAGCAGCCGCCAAAACTTGCTCCATAGCTGGCGTGAGTTTCAACACGCCAGCCGTCGGCTTCACTTCATGCAACACATCCGCGCCCGTATTTTTGCGCGCCGCAATAGCGCCTGCCACCAACATGGAACTTGATCTCAACTGCTGCGACACATCAGCGACATTGGTGACAAGCGCGGCCCAGCCTTCACGAATGGCACGGTGGCACCCCTCGCTTGACGGCGAATCAACACGCCCAGGTACCGCCATCACTTCGCGCCCATGACTTTCAGCGGCCAGTCGACCCGTAATAAGCGCGCCTGAATTCAAGCGCGCCTCAATCAGAAGGGTTCCCAAACTCAGCGCGCTGATGATGCGATTGCGCCTTGGAAAAAGCCCGCCCTCGCTTGGGTGATAGGTTGGAAACTCGCTACACAACACGCCGCCAGCCGCCACCACCGAATCAAACAACGGCGCGTGTTCTGGCGGATACGCCCTGCCAACGCCGCCCGCAAGCACCACGACCGTTCGACCATGATGCCGTAGCGCCGATCGATGCGCCGCCGCGTCAATTCCGCGGGCACCACCAGAAACAATGGTAAATCCCTGCTCGGCAAGCCAACCCGCGAATCGATCTGCCTGCTCCATTCCGTAGGCGGTGCAAATGCGGCTGCCGACAACCGCCACGGAAAAACGGTCCGCTTCTTGGAACGCGCCACGCACCCACAACGCCAGTGGTTCCGGCGTGGCGGTCTTTAAAAGTTCTGGCCAATCGGCGTCGCCGGGCAAAATGCCGCAGACAGATTCACGGTCCATTTCCTCAAATTCGCGCTGCACATTCACGGCATCCATGTTGCGGCGCACTTCATCCGCCCCGCGGCGCAGAACTTCTGCCAGTTCGGTTACCGAAGCCGCCAACGCATTGGTTGCGCTGCCAAAGGCCTCAAGCAAATTGCGTCCTTCAATAGGACCAATCCCACGGGTCATGGCGAGCTTCCAATGATCATGCGGAATATTTTCAGGTGTGCGCGGCATGTCGCCACGCTACGACAGATTTATCGCGTTTCAGAAATCACCGCCAAATTTCCGCAAAATGTATTTTTTAATCTGCGGCGTGCGGCCAAAATTCTTCGCTTGCGCCACCCGCTGTCAATCCTGAATCGCCCGCGACAGAATTACCGCTTTCAGCATGCGAAATCAACAGATATGGCTCAACATTCGCCTCTTCACTCCAGGTCCATTTACCATCGACCATTTCTTCCATTTGATCGCTCGTCTGTTTTTCAGCAATTTCGACGGCAATTTCGCCCGAATTTGTATCAACATGTTGCGTCGCGGAGGCAATTTCGAATGACGATTCAACAGGTAAATCAATGTCATGGACATAGCGTTGCGGTGCATCATCCACTTCCAACACTGCGTCTTCTTGCGCCTCACTTGCAAAGTCCGTCTTGATCCTCGCTTCTTCAAGCCATTTCTTCTCAAACGATGTGGCAACAAATCGTGTCGACGGGGTGAGTGGAATTCCAGTTGTCAAACCAATAAAAACAATCAACGCGCCGCCGCCCATCAACCACAATCTTCGTTGGCCAGAAGCCAAGCGAGTGAGCAATGTGTCAGGAACCAAACTTGGCTCGAACGCCTCGGGTGGAACCGTGGCCTCAATCCAATCACTCACTGTGTGCTCCATACTGGTCGCCATTAAAACCGGCTCTTCGCCCTTAGGCATTAAATTCAACTGGCTCGCGGCCAGTCTTGTCAGCAACGAGGGGTCATGCGATTTCAACTCAACCAAAAATTGCGCGTACGCACCAATTCTTTTTTGATTGACTTTTTCCTCGTGCTCCAATTTTGCCAACTGCTCATTTAAGATCGCAAGATCATGTTGCGCCGGCAGCAACGCGCTCACCACCATGACGGTGAGTCCGGCGAACGTGAAGAGCCAGCCTGGATCAAATCGAAAGAGCGGTCGTAAGGAAGACATCACTCAAACTATCGGCATTCCGGGCAGATTTTCCACTGTAAATTACGGCAAAAATTCCACTTTCGGCGCACTGTCGCCATATCAAAACGCGATTGGCAAATCACCTCTTTCCAATGGCTCGCCATTGGTGAAAGCCCAGTTCAATGCGCGGAAATTTGCCTGCAATGGGACAGATTTGCCCTCAGACTTGCGCCCAAGAGAAGTCATTGCCAATTCAAATTCAGCGTTATCAAGCCAAATCTGGAAAAATCTTGCGGACGGCGCCAACCAAATCCTTCACATGGGAAATGCTCTCGTCCATCAACTTGCGCTCATCGCCCACCAAGTCAACTTCGACAATTTTCTCCATGCCTTTGCTTCCAATCACGCAAGGCACGCCCACAAAGTAGCCCGCGCCCTTCTGTCCCTTGGCCACGCCATATGCATCTTCGCAATACGCAGCGCACGGCAGAATTCGCTTCTTGTCCTTAATGATGGCTTCCACCATTTGAATAGTGCCGCTGGCTGGCGCGTAGTACGCGCTGGTTCCCATGAGCTGAACAATTTCACCACCGCCAACTTTGGCGCGCTGCATGCACTTGTTCACAACCTCGTCGGACAGCAACATGGAAATTGGAATGCCGTGCACGCTGGTGAAGCGCGGCAGCGGAACCATGTCGTCGCCGTGACCACCAAGCAACAACGCCTGAATATCTTCCACGCTGCAACCCAATTCCATGGCTAAAAAGCAACGGAATCGCGCAACATCCAAGCAACCTGCTTGACCAAGAATGCGATGCGTTGGAAAGCCCGTGGTCTTCCAAGCGGTGTACACCATGGCGTCCAGCGGATTGCTGACCACGATCACCACCGCGTCTGGTGCGAACTTTGCAACTTGCTCCGAAACGCTGCGCACAATCTTCACATTGGTCGTGATCAAATCGTCGCGGCTCATGCCAGGCTTGCGAGGCAAACCCGCGGTGATCACCACCACATCGCTGTTGGCAATGTCTTTGTAATCGCTCGAGCCAATCACAGTGCTGTCAAATCGTTCAATGGGGGCGCATTGCATCAAGTCCAACGCCTTGCCCTTGGCCACGCCTTCGCGCTCGGGAATATCGAGCAACACAATGTCACCCAACTCCTTGGCGGCGGCCCAATGCGCGCAAGTGGCTCCAACATTTCCAGCACCGATGATTGATATTTTTGCTCGTCGCATGTGATGATTCCTTTTGTTGCCGCGATTGCGGGTTGCAAATCATACAAAGTTCTTGCGCTTCAAAATGACAACGGCCGCCCCGATTGGGACGGCCGCGATCAATGCGCCAGAAAGGACTCGAACCTTCGACCTCGCCCTTATCAGGGGCGTGCTCTAGCCAGCTGAGCTACTGGCGCAAGGCGGAGAAGTATAACCAAACTGGCTGTTTCTGCTTTACTTGGATTGAACAATTGGTGTTGCGAACTCTCTTGTGATTGGTGGGCAAAGAACACCGTTGACCAATTTCGGTTGCAAATTTGCAGTTGGTCTGAAATGTGTTCGGCCTTGCGCTCCGTATGAAGAGCCGACAATCCTCGTCAATGTTTTGCGGGCGTCAAGGTGGCTTTGCCTGCGTTGTCAACCTTCAACACGCTTCCAGTACTTTTGATTTGACGACTTGGATACCAACCCCACTCAGGTCGATCTTGCGCGCCAAAAAATTCAAACTCTTGGCTGCACATGATTTGTTGATTCAAATCGGTTCGTGCTTGATTCACCGCGGCCTGCTCCTTGGCGCGAGCCGCCACGGGCGCGTTGTTCAATTTCTCATCCAACTTGCGTTCCTCGTGCACGCGTTGCTTTCGCAACTGCTCGGGAGTGATTGTGCCGTCATGCGCTTTCTGAACAAGTTGTTCAAGCGTTGCGGTTGACTGCGATAGGACTTCTGTTTGAGTGATGGCGTCGGCGGCCAAAGTGGGAGTGATCAAAGTCATCGCCGCAAATAAAATGGAAAGCAATGAATTGGATCGAAGAATTGTCGCTTGAATGTTTCGCATTGATCGCCTTTTTTTGGACAAATCACTCTACGCATCCGCCTACGCAATATGTATTCAATTTATAGAGCGCAAATATTCAAAATCAAGCAAATTCATTCCACTTTATAAGAAAATCACTTGCTACCAAGCCTGAAACGACCCGACAACCGACTCCAACATATCACGCAAACTGGATACCCCAACTTCCATATCACCATCACGCACAACAACCAATGTTCCCCCGCGTTCACGCAATACCCGCAATGCTTCAGCCACGGTGGTTCCTTTATCCAATTCAATCGCTTTGCGAACCAACTCATGTGGCGCCTTCTCTGGCGTGACCAGAATATCCATGGCCGACACGACCCCGATACAACGATTGCTCTGATCGACAAGCGGATAGGTCGAATGATTTGAATTTCTTAAAAACGCCTTTCGTTCTTGCGGCAAAAATTGCTCCCGCAAAATATCTGCTTCCTTCCATGGCGTCATCACGTCCTTCAAAGTCAACTCGCTCAACTGCATGACGCGGTCCGCCATAGCAACTTGACGCTCACCAATGGTGGTCGAACTTTCCCGGAACAATTCCTGAAATCGCTGGCGCGCGTCAAGCGTCACGCTGCCGCCAAGACCCGCGCGCCGCACAATCAACGAACCCAGCCATGTGATCAACGGCACCAATCCAATCGCCGTAAATAGAATTCGAAAGAGCGTCAGAAATCCAACGCAGCGGTAGCTCCATTGATCGGTATGCACGCGGAACAATTCTTTTGGCAACGTCTCGCCAAATATAAAAATCAAAGGCAAAAGAAGGCATGCATTCAAGGCAATGCCCACCAACGGCGAGAAACCCGCGCCTTCAAAAATATGCGCGATTGCGATTGAACCCAGGTCATGCGCGCACGCGTTGCCGATTAAAAGCGTGGCGAGAATTCGATTTGGAAAGCGAATTTCCGCCAACAAACGCACGGCTGCTTTGCGCGCGCGCCCCACTTCTATCGCCAGGCGAATGCGATTGAGCGTGTAGATACCTGTTTCAATTCCAGCAAACATGGCGGACAAAATCAAAGCCGCCAACAACAAGCCCGCGTAGAACATGAATTGCAAAGCACTCATTGTTTCAAGTCCTGGCTCAATGAATCCAAGCGACGCGCCTTCACCCAAAGCACTCGGTTGCGCTCCATGCTTTCAACAATCATTTCCAACCCGTGGATTTCAAGCGAGTCATTGGCTTGCGGCACACGATTCAAATGCTCCATGAAAAATCCGCCAAGCGTGGCGGATTCAGATTCAGGCAACACCACATGCAAACGTTCAGCCGCCAAAACCAAATCCGTATCACCCGGCATTCGCCACCACCCATTCGCGTCAAGCGTGATGCCGGGTTCATTTGCCCATTCGCTGGAAACTTCGCCGGAAATTTCACCAACCGCGTCACGCAAACTCACCACGCCAGCGGTGCCGCCAAATTCATCCACAACGACCGCGCTTCTTTCTCCTTCGCGCTCAAACCACTCAAGAAGTTGTCCAACCGTTGCCAACTCGGGAATAAATCCAATTTTTCGAATGTGCGAATGCACGGGAGTATTGGCTCCACGGGCATCCAATAAAAAATTTCGCACATCCAAATAGCCGGCAATGTGATCAAGATCTGGATCAACAACAATCAAGCGCGTGCGCCGTGATGATTTCACCATGGCGAAGACTTGTTCATATGTTGCGTCGCTGCGGATTGAAGCCACAAAAACGCGCGCCGTCATGAGATCGCGAACCTGTCTCTCTTGCAATCGAATCACGCGCTTCAACGCGCCGGCTTCCTCGCTTCGCAATACCCCTGACTTGGAATTCTGTCCGACCAACTCTTGGACATCGGTCATTGAAACACCGCTACTGTGAGCGACACCAACCAGGCGCGACAGTGGCGACACAATTCCAATATCCAACAAACTTCGAATAGGACCCACAACACGATGGACGAAAAGCAAGGGTGCCGACAAAACACCAGCGAGTTGGACCCGCGCAACATTGCCAACCAATTTTGGCAATGTTTCACCTGCGATCACCAGCACCACCAAGGAAAAGAGCGCGAAGGCGAATTCGACCAGCGGAGATGAATTAGACATTAAAATAATGCCGCTGGAAATGACAAAAAACAAGGTGTTTGAAGTCATATTGATGAACAACACCGTCACCAATAATCCGCGCGGCTCCCGCAATAATTCATCCACTCGACGTGCGGTCGCTGGCCGTTCACGTCGCAATTTTTCCCTGTCCGCTTGGCGCAATCCAAATAGAACTGTCTCTGAACATGATGCGAAAGCGCTTGTGGCCACCATTGGAAGCAGCGCCAAAAACAAAATGATTTCAATCGGACCAATGGTCATCGCGCGCACTCTTCATGCGCGCGGCGCATGGCTCGAAGCCTGTTCAACGCGTCAAAGGCGGCACTCCATGTTTCAACTTCCGGGCGTGTGATCAACGCGCGCATGGCGGCATCTGTTTCCAATTCAATTGCGCTCAACTCCAAGGCAACTTCCTCCGCAATCGCGGCGCGGGCTTGCGCGTCTTCGCCTGCGCCATCAACGGCTTCACGCAACTCCATCATGCGCATTAAAAATGATGGATTTTGCTTTGGCTCCAAAGGCCTTGGGGTAGGCGCAAGCACCTGCAAAATAGCGTTACCCCGTGAAAGCGAATCTAAAAGTTCACTCGCCGCCGCATTCATCATTGAAGATTTGTGAAGCGCGTTGGCGCGACCAACCGCATCCGTTTGCCGATCAGGATGCGACACGATCGAACATTTTCTTTGCGCCGCGCGGATTTCATCGGCTGTTAAACGCCATGAACATTTCAAGCCAAGAAGCTGAAATGGATCGGCCACTTAGTCTCCCCCAGCCACTCGTTCAACCTCTTCAAAACTGGTCACACCTTGAGCCACCAATTGGAACCCAAACTTTTGCAGCGTGATGTAATGACCTTGCTCTAAAACATTTCGCAAATCCGAGATAGTTGGTCTCTTCAAAACAACATCGCGAACGCCATCTGAAAATTCCAACAACTCCAACAACGCCCTACGACCACGGTAGCCCGTACCCAAACATGCGCCACAACCCAAAGGAGCATAAATACTGGGCATGCCATCCGCGGCGCGCCCCATCTTTAATAACTGTTGCGAAGTCAGCCGAACCGCCTTGCGACAATTCAAGCACAAAGACCTGCATAATCGCTGAGCCACGATTAAATTGATCGCGTTCGCAACCAAATACGACTCCACTCCCAAATCAAGTAGGCGAAATATGGCTCCCATGGAATCACGCGAATGCACCGTTGAATACACCAAGTGTCCAGTCATGGCCGCCTGCATGGCCACTTGGGCGGTTTCGATGTCTCGGATTTCCCCAACAAAAATAACATCTGGATCTTGCCGCAGCACGCTTCTTAAAATATTGGCGAAGGTGTTCCCCTGTTTGTGATCAATTGGTATTTGCGTGCAACCCTCCAAGTAATACTCAACGGGGTCTTCAATGGTGATTGCGTTGCGAGTTTCCACATCGATCTCACGCAAACACGAATACAAAGTGGTGGTTTTGCCACTCCCCGTTGGCCCGCAGGCCAACACCATGCCCGAATCGCGGTTGGCCATGGTGCGCAATTTTTCGTACATCCAAGGCAACACACCAAGCTCATGCAATCGCGTTGGACTATTGGAAGTGTCCAAAACGCGCAGCACCAATTTCTGTCCATGCACCGCGGGAGTCAAACTCACACGAAAATCAACACGGCGTCCCTTGGTCATTGTGCTGAAATGTCCATCCTGCACCTGTGACTTTTGGCTTGTATCAATCTGGCACAAAATTTTCACCATTCCCAAAAGTCTCCGCAGCAAATCAAGCGGTATTTCCGCCGCTAGAACCATCATTCCATCCACACGCAACCGTATGGTTGCGCGATCCATGCGAGGCTCCACATGAACATCACTTGCGCGGCTACGAAGCGCGGTGAGCAACACCAAACGAAACACGCGGATACTTTCGCTGGCGTCATCATCTCCATCGCCACCCATGGCGGCAGCCTGATGCACGATCTGTCCGCGCATGTCAACTAAAGAAATATCCGAGGCTTCGAATGGCTTCTCGATAGATTCATTGCAGATCTTGCGCAAGCGCGACTCAGGATCATTGCCAAGCGAACCCGCGCCGACCACGGAATTCAAATCGATATCAATCGTGTTTGCCACCGGCGCAACCTTGTGTGAAACAACCGGATCCTTTGCCGAAATATCCATCCCAGGCAAAGCCACTTTTTGCTTCGGTCGATCTCTTGAAACATTTTCAACCCGGGCAAGCGGAATTGATGGCAAACTTTCATTGAAGGAAAGGTCCGCAGCAGCTTTCGCATTGTGATGAGGTAATTGAGTTGTTTGAATTGCCGTGTTCGGATCTGGTGCAATCTCTTTCGGACCGGCCTTCAGAACAGCGTCCTCCGGCGAAATAAAACATATTTCCAATTTTCCAATCTTTATGACATCCAGATTACGCAAGCGCCTCAACGAGATTTTTCCACCATTCACACGCGTTCCATTGCGGCTTTCCAAATCTCGAACTTGCCACGCATTATCCACAAACTCTATGACACAATGTTTTCGAGATAGAGACGAATCATCGACGGCCACAACATTTCCAGGCAGTCGACCAAATGAAACGACCGAACCATCAAGTTCGATGCGATGGGGCTTAGGACCGCCTTTAACCTCTAGAAATGGCACGTTGGAATAATAGTCAAATGCTGCAAACTTATATGTGCAACAGAAGAGGTGCTAGACAATGAGATAAGTTGTTAAAAAAAACGTCCGTCCCGCAATGGGACGGACGTCTTAATTCAAAATGAATCAGCGTGATTTAGTCGCGTGAGCCACGGCCATAGCCGCCGCCACCGCCACCACCGCCACCACGACCGCCGCGGAAACCGCCGCCGCCACCGCCGCCGCCGCCACCGTAGCCACCACCACCACCGCCGCCGCCACGCTCAGTGCGCGGTGGACGAGGCTGAGCTTCATTGACAACAATCGCGCGACCATCGACTTGTGAGCCGTTGATTGCTGCGATCGCTGCTTCGCCCGCTGTTTTATCTGTCATTGTCACGAAGCCGAAGCCACGTGAACGACCGGTTTCCCGATCAGTCCCGATGTACACTTCTTGCACTTCACCGTGAGCCTCAAAAGCTGCTCGCAAAATTTCATCCGTCGTACGAAAATTTAAGTTGCCGACATAGATCCGAAACATGTTCAACCGTCCTACTAGTAAACGACCGTCGCGGCCGTATAGCGTGATTCAAGAACGGAACTGAACACCAGCTTCGAACCTGAGCCAAAGTTAGAAAACAAAGCATATCACAATTACAACCCCAAATTGATGCTTTTGATGATTTAGTTGAAATATAAAATAATTAAATCAAAAATCACTTGTTTTCAAGGTCATTTTTAGGCTTTGGGTCTACAGAAGGTCGAGAATCTGGTGCCGAAGGACCAGGTCCACCCAATGGTCGCGGGGGTCGAACATTTCCGCTTGGAAAACTTCTTGGTCCACCCGTAGTGCCGCCTGTACCAGGTCCCGATGGCGATCCTCCTGGAGTTGGCCGAAAGCCACTACCTCCAGCCGCACCACTTGCACGGCGCGGATTTCGACTTGAAGTTGGTCGGCTTCCGCCAGCACCACCAAGTCGCGGAGTTGCGCCACTACGAAAACCAGAACCACCCATCGGCTTTGCACCATCTGGTCTAAACTTTGGCCCGAATGGTCCTTGACGAACTTCAGGCTTCTTTACCTCGGGCTTTAATTTCTTGCCCTTCTTCAAAGCCTCAGTAATTAAAATAGAACGCCCTAAAACTTTTTTCTCCGCAAGCGTTTCAATTGCAAGTTGCCCCTTCAATTTGTCTTTAAATAAAACAATGGCAAAGCCACGGCTCTTGCCATCTGCGTCAACAGCAATGGTGATCTCATCAAGCTCACCAAATGGCTCGAACAGAGGCTTTAAATGCTCAACAGTGACCTTGTAGTCAAGGTTTCCAACATAAATTTTAAACATTGCCATAGTGAATAGCCCTAAATTGTTGAATAGATCAAAGCCAAACAACACCAGAGCCGGAATATCGAAATAGTAGCAACGAAAATTAAAATATGTAAAAGATTAAAAACAAATGAGCCCTGACGATTTGACTCGTCAGGGCTCGTAAAGTCGGCGATCACCTACTTTCCCGCAGTGCAGTATCATTGGCCGCAGGATCTTCACTTCTGAGTTCGGGATGGGATCAGGTGTTTCCTCCTACGTAAGGTCACCGACAAATTCATTCGAGGGCTTTCACCCGCGAATGAAGGACAATGGTTTGATTGATATTTTGTTGAAGCACCGACTGGGCCAAGCCCAGCGAGATGTCTTTGATGCATAGGATCCGGTTGCAACTAGTTTCAATTTGCATTGGACTAGGAACAACGACGGGATCCGGTCGACATGGCCAAACGATCGACCGTTCGTACCGCTTCGCTGAACGGATTTCTCCGATTACACGTGCGGCCGATCAACCTTGTGGTCTACAAGGGGTCTTTCGTCTTGCGACATGGAATGTTTATCTTGAGGGGGGCTTCT
>SERZ01000095.1_pt1 | contig 53912 bp, 50 predicted proteins | sample 3171461 | NCBI WGS metagenome assembly SERZ01 (sample SAMN06051861, study PRJNA518727) | freshwater metagenome | biome: subpolar coniferous forest; feature: holomictic lake; material: water; isolation source: holomictic Lake 227, 6 m depth | place: Canada: near Kenora, Ontario | collected... | reverse complement strand
GGAGAGTGGAATCTTGTCGGTATTGCGTGGAATCTGAAACGATTGCATGTGTTACGCCAGATAATGGCATGAATATTGGGGTATAATCGCTTGATTGACACTGTTTGGCTCTGTTCAAGAGAAAAAAGCCCTTCACAAAAGAAACAAAACCAAAAATACGGTAACGTTCGACTTTTGGGCGACATCGTGGATATTTTGACTGAAATGTCAATTCCGACAGGCTGCTAGGCTAATTATTGTGAATTTCGGCCATCAGGGACTCTTCAATGACTTGGTTTTTTTGGTATCGGTACTCTGGTTCGGTAGTGTCTTTTGCTATTAGAGGACAGATTTTTTGCTACTTAAGAGCTGGTTCTTTTGAGGGGTTGAGTCTTGTGAGAATTTTGTAGACGATGACGTAGAGTGTGAAAATACTTATTGATGCTGCTATGAGCAGTGGGGTTTCTTTGAAGTATCCAACTGAAATGGTTGCGGAAATTATGACTATGATCCAGCAGAATGGTGAGACCATGCTGTTACGTATATGTTTTGGAATATTTGGGAAGTGCCGGTTAATAACATTGATTTTGATGAGACTGTGCAGGTGGTCAATGTCGGGCTGACTGGGGCTTGATTGTTTTATGACGCGACGACCCATGCTGTAGGTGGTTTCTATGAAGGGGTAGCTGCATATCAGAAATGGTGCCCATGCAGAAACTGTGGGGTTGCGCATTGGAAGCATAACTGCTACCCATGCAAGCATGAAACCAAGGAGATAGGCCCCACTGTCGCCCAAAAATATTTTGCCAAGTGGGAAGTTAATAATGAAAAACCCGCCGGTGACTAAGGTCAAAAGGAGGCATGTGTGCAGCAGGTCTATGTCGCCTACCTGCCATGCAATGATTCCAAGGGCTGAAAAGCAGATCATCATGGTTCCCGAGCTGAGACCGTTAAAACCATCTATAATGTTCGCCGCATTTGATATCCCTGCTACCGCAAAAACAGTAAATGCCAAGGAGATTGGTAGATAAGAGAGTAAAATATCAATCCCTTGAATATCGATATGGTTTAGAGTGTAGCCGGTAAGCCACCAGGCCATTGTGCCACTAAGTATAGTTGCAACGAGGCGTCTATTGACTCCGGCTTTTTTGGTGAGGTCTTCAATAACACCTGCTGCGAAGGCTGGAAGACTGGCAATAAGCATCAGTTTGAGAAGTTTAGTCTCGGGAATGGTGGAGAGAAAACATGCTATTATTAATCCACAAAAGATAGCGATGCCGCCTATACGAGGAGTATGACATTCGTGAAACTTTTGTATACCCTCGGTAGGATCGCTGGTGTGCTTGCCGTGAAATCCTTTAGTTAAGACTAACAATTGGGAGATTATGGCAGTGGCGAGACCAGGGAGGATATAATTACTTATGCCAGTAATCATCAGATTTTCTGTCTAAAGTTCTGTTTTTCTTGCTACTCAGTGAAGAAAGCTAATAAAAGAAAGGGTGAAAGTGCAAAATGGACGGTTGATTTATGGATGGCTTGGCTTAATCTATTGTTTTGGTGATTGTTAGACCTATGGCTGGGTTGGGGTGGATTGTTTTTCCGGCGTCGAGGGCTATTTGTTGTGTCAGGGCCCAGGTTTTGGCTATCGGTGTTGTGTTGGTGATGTCGGTGGCTATTATTGTAGTTGCCTGATTTTCGGGTAAGGGAGAAGAGAAGCTTCCGAAATTCTGGATGCAGGCTATGCGGACTCTTGGGTTGAAAAGTTTGGTGAGGCGCATTATGATGCCGGCGTTGATTACCTGTACCCTGTTGAGTGGAGCGTACCAGTAGTTGTCTGTTTGTATGAATGGTACGAATGGCGTGCCTATTGCGTAGCCCTGGTGAACCCAGCCGCTGTATTCAAAGTTGCTAAAATAGTTGTCTAAATCGCCGGTATGAGAGTTGCCGTCGAAACGGGTGTCGAGGATTTCGAGATTAATCCGGGCAATATGGCTCTGCTTGTCTTTGTTGATCATGGAGACGCCAAGCAGGAAATCGCCGGGGTACCAGAAGCGGAGTCCGCTGCCGTCTTCGAACATGGTTTGCGCATATAGAAACCAGTCGCGATCACTATCTTTTTGTTGCAGTGCGAACTCTATGGTACCGCGATGGTCACCAAGACCATTTTGCTGATCATAAATTGATCCGGTGGTGCCACCCTTTCCTGTAAAGACATTTATAAAGTCTTTAAATCCTGAGGGTTTCCCTTCGCCTCCCCAGGAAGCAATATCGTGAACTCCAACAAAGAAATTTATGCCGTTGTCGCGCTCTGTGCCACCAAGGCGGAGGTAGAAAAACTTTTCGTGGAGGAAGGCGTTCTTTAAGTACTGTTCTTTGCCCATCCATCCGTGAGCGAGGTAGGCGTTGATGGCCAGATTGTCTGTTATTTCAACATATCCGTTTGTTGAAAGGGCTATTTTGGGGATGGTCGGGGCGTTTTGGCTGTAGCATTCGGAGCCGGCTGAGAGCAGGCTGTCGACCAAACCGAAGCTTTCGGCTTTGCGGCCGAGGGTTAGTTTGAACTGCTTGTATGTGAGACCTGTGTATGCGTCGGTAAAAATGAGATCCTGGCTGGAGTTGGTTCGAGCAGTTACGTCTACACCGTAGCACCAGTCGAAGTCTTTTTCATCCGTATCTGAATTCTTGTTCATTCGGATACGAGTGAAAAAAGAAGATGAGGACTGATTTGGGACTCTGCCGTTTTGGTTTGCCCATGCCCAGAATGGGGGCGGGGTTTGTTTTGAGGCTAGGAATCCGGTGGAGACTTGAAGGGTGTCTATTCCTGTCGGGAGAGATGCCTTTGCTGGAACAGCGAAAGAGATGAAAATCATTAAAAATATAGGACTGATTTTCCAAGTGCTGATTCTCTTCGTGCTGAGGGCCGAGGGCCGAGGGCCGAGCGAAGAGAAGTAGATAAGGCTTATAGCGCCGATAGGACTCATAGGAGTTATAGGGATTAGGACTGAATGTCTATAACGTTGGTTTTGTTGGGGTTCAGGAATCACCCCAACCTACAGTAAAGAAAGGGCCGAGGGCCAAGCGAAGATAGTTGGCAGTCGGCTTTCGGCGTTTTCTGAGTGCTGAACTTCATAGTAGTGAAGACAGAAGAGTGTTGACTGACTGAAAATAGTAACGGAAAAAGCTCCGCTCCCTTCAGTCACAGCGGAAGTTTGTGGAGAATTGATCCATTAAAAAAATAAAGAGTTTGTAACTAACAAGAAATAAAGCACTAATAAGAGCTATCTAATACAGTAAGCATACAAAGGAGGTATTCTTAATATTAGATTCTAAAATAAGATCAGTTGCTACATGGAAATCAAACAAACTTTGGCTTTCAGTTTATGATTTTTTTCAGTGAAAAACCAAACCTAGCCACGAAATTTTATAACATTTTTTTAATTACCAAGATAGCGAAAATGGTTTGTCCATCGATAGATCTCGTTGTCACGAATTGGTTGCGTTCACTTTATTTACGATATGAACCAAGAAAGAGCTTGATGAGTTTTGCAGCAAAACCTACAACTTCGCGATCCGTTAAAAGGGATAAGAGTAACCCTGTCATTCGTCCGGGGTTGTTGTGCATCCACTCATTTCTATAGAGCACGCTCATGAGTTTGTCCATAGAGACCCCGCAGGCACACTCGATAAGTTCGTCAAGCTGGATCCGGGGGCCGGTAAAAGTCCGGTTATTTTGCTGCACCGTCATCGTGAGCACCCGATTACCTGAGCGCTCTGAAAGAGAATAATCAATGCTTTTACCTGATGAGTGCACTATCCTGAGAGCGATGGGCTGTTGCAGTGTCTTGCATTTAGCTGTGGCGGGTTGTTCTACAACGCCATGTTCGTGGTCAAGAAACCTAATAAGAGCATTGAACACAAGATCGCTGATCTGTTTGTTTGTAAGGTTCTTGTTGACCCTCATGAGCCAGCTGAGTTGAAAAAGGTCAATCAGGAAGCTGATGAGCACTGCATTGGTGCTGTTGCGCTTCATTGCTGACTTGTAGCGATTGAAGGCAACATTGCAGTACGCCAGCATGGCAATTAAGGTCTCTCTGTCCATGCTGCGGGTTTCAATGACCGGGCAGTAGTTGTTGTAGAGATCCCAGTCAAATGAACGGATTTTCCCTTCGTTTTTATACTCATGGTAGATCCCTGTGCCTGGATAGGGAGTCATGATCATGAAAAGGGCCTGCCGGAGACCAAGCGATTTTGCAAACTCCGGGTAGGCGAGGGTATCCTGAATATTTTCGGTGTAGTGTCCGATGATGAAATACCCTTCGGCACCGATACTGTTTTTGCTGCAAAGCTCTATGGCACGGGCTACGTCACCAAGGCTGTTTTTTTTGTTCATCAGGGCAAGGGTGGCTTCGTTCGGGCTTTCGATACCGAGACCTACTTTGCTTAGTCCTATTCGGCGAAGCTTGTCGAGAATGCGTTCGGCCCGGACAAGGTCTTTTGCTCTGGATTCCGTCATGATGCGGAAATTGGTCAATCCCCTTTCGATCATCATGTCGCAGATTTTTTCCGCCCTGCCGATGTTGGTAAGGAAGTTTGCGTCCCAGATTTTAATGAGCTTTTTATTGTTGGGATCATGCAACAGGGCTATCTCTTCAACTACATTTTCGGCACTTCTGCCTCTCCAGCCTTTATGCATCTGGTCATTGGCGCAGAAGGAGCACGACCACGGGCAACCCCTTGAGGTGTAGATAGTGTCAATTGAGTAGGCATTGCCTTTTTCGCCATATCGGTCCGGACGAAGAGAGCGCATCGGGAAACGAATAGAGTCTATGTTGGCAATAGTCTCCCTCTGACCAGTGTAGACAATGCCGCCACCTTCGCGGTAGGCAAGCCCTTTGACATCACGGGAGGGGCCTTTGAGCACCAGCTCCCTGAAGGTCTCTTCGCCCTCGCCAATGACAACAACATCAACACAGGAAAGCTTAAGGACTTCTTCGGGCAGTGCGGTTGGATGGAACCCGCCCATGACAACGAATTTACCAGCCTCCTTGGCAATTCGGGCAAGTCGTTCCGCCTGGTTGAAGGCTCCGGTCATTGAGGAGATGGCAACCAGGTCTATAGGGCTTTTTTTCAAAAGCGAGCGCAGACTATCGAAAACTCCGTCATTATAGAAACTGTCAGGCATAACCAGACTTTCGACATCATGCTCTACTGCCGCGGCAAGGTAGCAGACACCGATGCAGTCGGTGATAAACCGGGGAAAGGGTATAATAATGGTCTGTGGAGCTTCTACGAGGCAGAGGTGTTTGAAATATGCCATAAGACCTTGATCTTGAACCTTATTTACCAGTAACAATTTTTCTTAAATATACGCATTACAGACGTTTTCACATGGAACTAAGTAGGTGAATACAGAATTGATACAGTGATTTTTCTATACTACCTCAGGGTGTGTATATTGATTGAGAAGTTGGAAATTTTGAGGAAACCGTTATAAAACCGGATAATAAATACTATGCTGCAGCTGAAAACAGCCGGTTTTAAAGCCTTGGGTAATCTGCGTCCTTCGGGGAATTTTTTGGCTGGATTCCTGAATATGGATGATCTGAATCGTAAAGCTGACGAAGCTGTTGCTCATTTTCTTGATGAACGTTTCGCTGCTTCTCAAGAGCTTGGTGGAGTTTTTTTGCTGCTTGAACTTCTTGACACCGCAATTCGCACCTCGGATAAGGAACTTATGGACAAGCCGAACCTGCCCGAAAGCGAAAAACTTGACATGGTGCAGGCTTTGGATCGGCAAAACGTGATGATGCAACTCTACCCCAGATATATCGACACTCTTCTGCCATTAATCACCGAGGTTGCGGAGCACACCAAAAGGGAGGTAAGGGTACTTGAACTGGCAAGCGGTGCCGGAGGTCTTGCTTTCGCACTCGCTGAAACGGCAGAGCAGAAAAATCTCAATGTGCGCATTACCGCTTCGGATATTGTGCCTGCTTTTATTGAGGAGGGAAATGGCATAGCTGCGGAAAAAAAACTTGCTGTCAGCTTCCGGTTGCTCAATGCGTTTTCTATGAACGAGTTGGAGATGGGTGAATTTGATATTGTGGTTATGGCGCAAAGTTTACACCATTTTACTCCGGGGCAACTGGCGGTAATTATAGCCCAGTCGGCCCGGTATGCCACGACTGCGTTTGTCGGAATCGACGGATACCGCAGCATGCTGCTTACCGGCGGTGTTCCTCTTATTGCCAGCCTGCAGGGCATAGGGTCATTTACCCTTGACGGTTTGACTTCTGCGCGAAAATTCTATTCTGAACTTGAACTGGATATGATTGCTGAGTTAGCTACGGGGAGAAGAGAGCATACGCTGGAGTGTTTGTGGCCATTCAGTGTGCTTACTGTAAGATTTTGAGGAGTGGAAAAGCTGGAGAATAGGTCTTATAGGTCTTATAGGTCTTATAGGACCAATAGGACTTATAGGGTTTAATGACTGTAACTTTGGTTTTGTTGGGGTTCAGGAATCACCCCAACCTACAGGGAAAATAGTGGGCAGGGGCAGTGGGCGGTTGAAGATTAGAACGTGCTGAGGGCCGAGTAATGCTGACTGCTGATTGCCGACTGAAGGAAAGAGGGGGATTTGGGAAATTCAATTATATTGATAGAATAATTTTTAAGAAAAAATAAAAAGGAGTCATTACGCATGAAGGTTGTCAAGCTATTAGTTGGCGTTGTCATTGTTCTTGCGGCTATACAGTTTGTGCCTTATGGCCGGGACCACAAGAACCCTCCTGTAACAGGTGAACCTAAATGGGATTCTCCGAAAACGCATGAGCTTTATAACCGTGCCTGCAAGGATTGCCATTCCAACGAAACTGTGTGGCCCTGGTACAGCTCTTATGCTCCGGTATCTTGGCTGACCCAGCTTGACGTCTCTTTTGGACGTAGTGTTTTCAACACGTCTGAATGGGGACGATCTGGGAAAAATGAGGGTGATAAAGCTGCTGCTGAGGTTAGAAAAGGCAAAATGCCCCTCTTTATCTATCTCCCTGCACATCCGGAAGCAAAGTTGAATGCTGATGAAAAAAAGCAACTTGTTGATGGCCTGGTTGCAACATTCGGCGAAAAAAAGAGCAAGAAAAAAGAGTAGTACCACGCTATAAACTACCTGGCATCCAGCTGGGTAGCTTATAGTAATTCCTGACAAAAGCATCCCCTACCTTGCAACTGTTTTCAGCATTGATTTCATGAGTTTTCCCTTTTTTCGTGCACGAACCACGCCTGCTTTACACAACTACCCTCTTCATCTGTCACTTTTTTTTTTAACGGTACTTTCAACACTGTGGGCTGGAGCTTTCTGGGGCGGGAAGGCGACTCTTACCTCAGGCATCACGTACTCTTTCTGCCTGCTTCTCTTTTTAAGCGTTCACGAATTCGGGCATTTTTTTGCAACACTGCACCACCGGGTGCGCGCAACACTCCCGTATTACATTCCCGTTCCTCCCCTGCCGTTTCTCCTCAGCCTTGGGACTATGGGAGCGGTAATCAAAATCAAAGAGAAAATACCGGGCACAAAAGCTCTGTTCGATATCGGTATTGCAGGCCCGTTAAGCGGTTTTGCCGTATGCTCAGGACTTCTCGTCTATGGGTTTTTGAATCTTCCTCCGGCAAATTTCATCTACACTATACATCCTGAATACCTGACACAACCCGGCATGCAAACCTCGGTACCTAAAGGCACTCTAACCCTGGGGAAAAATCTTCTGTGGATAGCTCTGGAATACTTTATAGCTCCGAAAAACCTCCCGCCAATGACTGAGATGTACCACTATCCGTTTCTCTTCACCGGCTGGCTGGGCTCACTCGTCACGGCATTTAATCTGCTTCCTGTAGGTCAGCTTGATGGAGGGCATATCACCTACGCCATGTTTGGCCGGAAAGGTCATGAAAAAGCTGCCAGAACTTTTCTCATATTTATTGTACTTCTTGGCTTTCCATCGTTTCTGGAACTGCTGCTTACCCTTTTCAAACCGGATGCCGTGCGGTTAATTCCTCCTCTAGTGCTGCATTGGTCATGGCCAGGCTGGCTGCTCTGGGCGTTAATTCTTTCAAGGGTCATTGGTTTAAGACATCCTCCGACATGGAATGACCAACCCTTGACAACACCAAGAAAAGTGTTCGGATGGATCGCAATTGTGATATTTTTTCTGACATTTACTCCAGTACCATTTGACATAACATGAAACGCGAGTTGATGAGTGGCGATATAATCAAGGATGGGCGGTTCAGGCTCAACTGCTCTGGCCGTATACTCGATCTCTCTAAAGGTCCGGTCATCATGGGCATTGTGAATACAACTCCCGATTCCTTTTATGACGGAGGAACGTTTCAAAAAAAGGTATGTGAAGTCGATCTGGACCACGCGTTCGACCATGCACTTGCTATGATCAGGGCTGGAGCTTCAATTATCGATATCGGCGGTGAATCGTCACGACCAGGTGCAAAGCTGATTTCAGAGGTTGAAGAGATTGAGCGCACCATGCCGCTTATTGCGCTTTTACACAAAAAAACAGATGTCCTGATTTCTATCGACACTTACAAGGCTGCAGTGGCAGAAAAAGCGTTACAGGCAGGAGCTCATATCGTCAATGATATTTCAGGGTTCACCTTCGACAACAATCTCCCTGCCATCTGCCGCAAGTATCGGGCCGCTGTGATTTTAATGCACACTCCGGTAAAACCGGATTCAATGGAGTGGAGTACCGGAATAGACTCAGGGGAAGAAGATATTATCGCAAGTGTCTGCCACTCTCTTCAACAATCAATTGTGACGGCTGAAAAGCATTCAATCGATGATATTATTATCGATCCCGGTTTCGGATTTGGCAAAAGCGTGGCCGAAAATTTCCGTTTGCTCAACCATCTCAACTCACTTCTCACGCTCGGCAGACCGATTCTGGCCGGTTTATCCAGAAAATCGTTTCTCGGCGATGCCATCACTCGTCCGGGGCATGAAACCCCGCCACCCGGCAAAAGACTTCCTGCATCAATTGCTGCTGGAACTATAGCTCTCTCAAAAGGAGCCAGTATTCTAAGGGTTCACGATGTTGAAGCTGCATGGCAGAGCTTGAAAATCGTGGGTAGTTTGCAGTAGGCAGTGGAAAAGCTGAGTAATAGGGCTTATAGGAGTTATAGGGTTTAGGATTAAATTACTCTAACTTTGGTTTTGTTGGGGTTCAGGAATCACCCCAACCTACATAGGGGCTGAGGGAAAAGAAAGTGGTGAGTAATGCTGACTGCCTACTGCCAACTAATATTTTATTCGCTATGTATCTTTCGAAAATTGAGCTTTTTGGCTTTAAGAGCTTTGCACATAAAGTCAGGATAAAATTTGACAAGGGTCTTACAGCAATCGTTGGACCTAATGGATGTGGCAAGACAAATGTTGTTGATGCCATGCGCTGGGTATTGGGCGAGCAGAAGTCTTCGTTGCTCCGGTCAGCGAAAATGGAAAACATTATATTCAACGGCTCAAAAAACCTCAAGCCCCTCAGTCTTACCGAAGTCTCTCTGACCATTGAGAATACACGAAACATCCTCCCTGTAGAATATACCGAGGTTACCGTCACCCGACGCCTGTACCGCAGCGGGGAGAGCGAGTTTCTTTTAAACCAGGTAAGCTGCCGATTAAAGGATATTCTCGACCTTTTTACCGATACAGGTATGGGAAGCGATGCCTATTCGGTCATTGAGCTTAAGATGATTGAAGAAATTATCAGCAACAAAAGTGAAGAACGACTGAAACTTTTTGAGGAAGCTGCAGGAATAACCCGCTATAAACAAAGACGGAAACAAACGTTCAAGCTGCTTGAAAGTGCTTCAAGAGACCTTTCCCGTGTTGATGATGTTTTGGCCGAAGTTGAAAAAAAGGTGAAAAGCCTCAAAGTGCAGGTCAGAAAAGCCGAAAAGCTCAGAGAGCTGAAAAAAGAAATTCAAGGTATCGATCTTACCCTCTCCTGGCTCGCCATGGAGGAGTTCCATGAAAAGCTTGAACCGATGCAGCAACGTATCCGCGAAGAGGAACTGCTCAACCATGCATGTGCTGCAAAGATTGCCTCTGAAGACAGCACCGCCCAGACTACTGAACTGCTGCTGCTTCAGGAAGAAACGAAACTATCCGAAATACAGAAAAAGCTGAACGAAAGCAATCAGCATATTCATGCTCTTGAAAAGCAGCTTTTGCAATATGAAGAGCATCAGAAAAACCTTGTAACGGAAACTGAACGCTTCAAAATAATCATCAGTGAAAAGGAGCTGAAAATCCGTGAGCAGGAGCTCCTCCATAGCGAACTGACACAGCGCAAAGCACCTTGTGAAGAGGCGTGCACTGCACTGCACTCTGCATTTCAAAACCTGGTTTCTGAACACGAACAGCTCAATACGACACTGAAGGCAGAGAGAACTGCACTTTCTCTGGAGCGCAAGTTAAGCGCTGAAGAACAAAGCGCTTCGAACCAGCTCGCATTAACAAAACGCACGCTTGAATCGAAAAAAGAGTATCTGCGCACAACTGGTGAACGGCTTGAAATCAAGAAACTGGCAATTCTTGAAAAGCTGAACGCATCCCGATCGGATGAAGAGCAGTTATCAAAAGAGATAACCATCAAAACCGCACAAATCGCCGAAGCAAAAAGCAGGGAGAGAGTGTTAAGAGAGCAGCAGGAAGCCGTTTCAACCGAGATCGAGGCAAAAAAAGAATCTCTCCTGTTGCAGAGGTCCAGTCGGGATAAACTCCATAACCAGATTTTTCTGGCTGATGCAGTTCTTGACAATTTTGAAGGAATGCCGGAAGGAATAGGATTTCTTGAAAAGCAGAAAAACGGAAAACATGGACTCGGCTGCATGACTGACCTTCTATCGCTTGAGGGTTCATACAAAAAAGCCGTCAATGCTGCGCTTGGCGAGAGCATGAGCTACTATGTGTGCCGGTCACTCACTGAGGCTAAAGAGGGAATAGAAAATCTTACAAGTTCAAACAAGGGAAAGGTTAATTTTCTTGTACTCGATCTTGTCGCCGGACAGAGTGATAAAGACTATCCAGTGATCAACGGGGCCATAAAAACTCTTGAGGTACTTGCCTACCCACAGGAACTTCATGATGCGCTTCTTTTGATGCTCAACAAAAGTTACATCGTGCCGGATCTCAGAACAGCCGAAACCCTGGCCCTCGTCAACCGCGACTGCTCATTTGTAACCCTGAGTGGAGAAACATTCTCCGGTAAAGGCATTCTCTTTGGCGGAAGCTCCAAAAACAATGAGGGCCTGAGGTTAGGGAAAAAAGCTGAACGCAACAAGTTGCAGAAAGAGCTTGCAAGCCTTGAGAAAATCATCAAAGAGGAGGAGGAGATTCTTCTGCAGTTACGCAATCAACTTGCTTCAATTAAAGTTGCTGAACAACAGAGGGAGATTGAGCAGTTGACGGCAGAACAAGCTGGATTTGAAAAAAGGTTTGCTCGATTTGAGGCTGAACAGAGCGAAAGAAAACGGGACGAAGTGCAGACAGGAGAGGAAATTGCTGCCATTCTTCAACAAAAAAATGCCTGCGAAAATCAACTGAACGAACTGCTTCCGGCTATCAGCACAGGTTTTGCAAAGAGCGCACTTCTAGGAGATAAAATCCGGCAGATGCAGGAAAACCTGATTACCCTTGAGGCACGCCATCACCAGTTCGGCCTGGAAGTTCAAGCCAGCCAGAGCCGCTATAAGGATTCGCTTCTTGAACTTGAAAAACTCCGGATCAACATTACCGCCTGTACAGAAAACAGGCATTCACTTCACGAAGAGATCCAGAAACTGAACACCGACATTGAAACTGCTGAAAAGAAAAAACAGATCAGCTACGAAACGTCAAAAAAAATAAAAGAAGAACTTGATGCACTGCTTATTGTTGCTGCCGAGAACCAGAAAGCAGTTAATGACCTTGAATCGGCATATCGCGAACATCAGGCCAGGCATCATGAAACACAGGCGACGCTGAGGGATCTCCGTCGAAAATACGAGGTTGGACAGCAACTGCTCTCTACACTCAACAGCGAACGTATGCAACTCGAACACTCCCTGGATCATCTCTTTACAGAGGCTCAGCTTAAATACAACTGCGACCTTGCATCGATGACACCTCCAGTTATTGAAGCGTCGTTCGACAGAAAAGCAGCACAGCAGAAACTTGAAATTTTAACCCGGCAACGCGAACAATTTGGTGCCGTCAATGAGCTCGCACTGGACGAGTACGAAGGAGAAAAAGAGCGGTTTGATTTTCTTACTGAACAAAAAGAGGATCTGCTCAGCGCAGAAGCACAGCTTCGTTCGACCATTGATGAAATCAACAAAACCGCGCTTGGAAAATTTGACGAAACTTTCCGTGCAGTGAGAAAAAACTTTATCACTATTTTCCGGGAACTCTTCGATGCAGAAGATGAAGTGGATCTGCTCATTCATCAAAGTGAAGACCCATTGGACGCACATATTGAAATTGTTGCCAAACCGAAAGGGAAAAAACCACTCTCGATCGAGCAGCTCAGCGGTGGAGAAAAGGCTCTGACCGCCCTTTCTCTCCTCTTTGCCATATATCTGGTTAAACCGAGTCCCTTCTGTATCCTTGACGAAGTTGATGCCCCGTTGGACGATGCAAATGTCACCCGTTTTATTAAACTTCTGAAAAAATTTGAGAATAACACCCAATTCATTATTGTTACGCACAACAAAAAAACCATGGCTTCCTGCCAGGCCCTTTATGGTGTCACAATGGAAGAGGAAGGGGTGTCAAAACTGATACCTGTACGACTTGAAAAAATAAAGGGTTGAGAGGTACCGGATCGCGATATGCTGAAAAAACTTGTGTTATTTGATATAGATGGAACGTTGCTGACAGTGAACAGTATCAATCGCCGCATCCTTATGGATGCGTTGCGGGAGGTCTACGGCACTGAAGGAAGTGCGGGCACTCACAATTTCGCAGGGAAAATGGACAGTGTCATTATCTATGAAGTACTGCAGAATACCGGATTGAGTGACGCTGTGATAGCCGAAAAATTCGACAAAGCCAAGAAAACCTATATTGAGATGTTTCGCATGCACGCCAGACATACTGACATCATCCTGATGGAAGGCATCCGCGAACTCCTTGACAAGCTTTCAGCAAGTTCTGAACTTATGCTTGGCCTCCTGACCGGCAATTTCGAGGGATCAGGACGGCATAAATTGCTCCTTCCCGATATAAACCATTACTTTTCATTCGGTGCTTTCGCCGATGATGCAGCGAGTCGCAACGAACTGCCTCAGGTAGCTGTTGATAAAGCATACCAACTCACCGGGAAAAAATTTTCAGAACAGAATATCATCATTATTGGTGACACAGAACACGATATTGCCTGTGCAAAGGTAGTGAACGCAAAATCTATAGCTGTAGCAACAGGTACCTATTCATCGGAGGAACTGAAAAAGCACAATCCGCACATTCTCTATGAAAACTTAACGGCGACCGATATTGTTATCAGTGAGATACTCCAATCCTCAATAAATTAACTGCTCTTTTATGAAGACGTACCGTCGACAAATACGTGAAAAGATTTTACAGGCACTCTATACCATTGAAATAAGAGATACCGACATAGATTCTGCAGCAGGCTGGCTTTTGACCGAAGAGATTCTTGCTGACGGCAATGCAATGAAGTTTTTCAACACGCTCCTGAAAAACATCAAGGAGCATATGGAAGAGATTGATCGTTACATTGTAAAGCACACCTTTAACTGGGATATGAGCCGTATCGCTATCATCGATAAAAATATCATCCGGATGGCCCTGACGGAAATTCTCTTTTGCGAGGATATTCCACCAAAGGTATCGATCAATGAAGCAATTGAAATAGCGAAAAAATTTAACAGCACTGATAAAAGCAGCAAGTTCGTCAATGGAATTCTTGACGCCATCTTTAATGACCTTAAAGCTGAAGGCAAAGTCCACAAAAACGGAAGGGGACTTATAGATCAGTCGGTTCCAAAGCTTCAGAAGAGCGAGAGCGATATTGAGAAGACAGAAATAGATAGCTGACAAGTGAGGCCAGAGGAAAAAATTGTTGTTCTTAACGAGGTGCTTGGGGCCGAGTACCCGAATCCGAAAAGCGAACTGCAATACGACAGCCCGTTTCAGTTGCTTGTCTCCACAATTATGGCGGCTCAGGCAACCGACAGGCAGGTTAATATCATTACCAGGGAACTGTTCAAGAGTGCACCGGATGCCGAAAGTTTGAGCCGGTTGGAGCTTGACACTGTAATCAGCTTTGTTCGCTCGATCAATTATTACAATACGAAGGCGAAAAACATCCTGGAAGCAAGCCGGATACTTGTTACGCGCTATAACGGCAAGGTGCCTGAAACAAGGGAGGAGCTGGAGAGTTTACCGGGGGTGGGAAGAAAAACAGCGAATGTTGTTTTGAGCAGCGCTTTTCATCAGGCGGTGATGCCTGTTGATACGCATGTACACCGGGTTTCAAACAGAATCGGTCTGGTAAGAACTGACAAGGTCGAGCAAACCGAATCCGAACTGATGAAAATCATTCCCGAAGCATGGGTCATTGATTTCCATCACTACCTGCTCCTGCACGGGCGTTACACTTGCAAGGCGAAAAAGCCGGAATGTCCACGTTGTGGTGTACGCATTGTCTGCGATTATCCCGAAAAAAACTAACCAAGTTCTATTTTACGGTCGACCGCATAGATCCACTCGCCTTCCGGCCGCTGCCGATTACCGGCCCACAGTTCAAGCGTCACACCTTTTCCTGACACTACCTGAGAAGTAAATATCTCAACCTGATAGTAGAGTTCATCCAGCAGATCATCCCAGACATTGTTGAGGGTAAGCCCTTCATTGATATAGGCTTGACTGGGCTTTAGCGTAGGGGGTGTATGATCGACGGATTGGAAGTAGTCGCTGATGTAGATAAAACTGTCGGGCATGAGGAAGCCTGTCCTGAAGGTGCCTCGTGGACGCTGAATGCCGGGGACTTCGATCCAGAATTCGAGATGGGTGTGGGGGGTGAGTTTGCCGTCGGCAAAGAGTTTTTCAATCAGCTGCTGAACAGTTTGACGAATGAGTGCCTTGTTTTCATGGGAAAGCTCATTCATTTTGAAGTCAGGAGTGTGGTCACGCATGTTGTTTTGCAGTAAGATTTTGAGTGGATTACTTACAGGAAATATAGTGTTCTTTTATTATAGGACCTATAGGACTTATAAGACCTATAGGTCCTATAAAGAGAGTTGATCTCCGGTAAAAACGGCTTGCCTCAACCCCCGCACCGAGTTCGCAATATAGATCATATCGGCGGAGTGGAGCTCATTGATGGTTATGAGTTTTTCAGAAGCATTGGAGCGAGTGGCAAGAAAGTATTGGCGAAAAATACCGTTCAAAAGCCCGCAACTCAATGGCGGAGTATGAAAATATCGATTTTTACTTATAAAAAGATTGCTGATTGCCCCTTCTGTTAACTCTCCACGCTCATTGAGAAACAGCACTTCGTCATACCCTTTTTCACGGGCCAGTCTGTAATAACGGTCATAAAGAGCCCTCTCCGTTGTTTTGTGATACAGTGAGAGATGTGATGAATCAGTGCGATGGGTGGCAAGGCAGAGGCGAACTGGTGCGCCTGAATTATCTGCCTCTGCCAAAAGAGAGTCGGTAGAAAATGTTCCCTGAAATGAAAGGGTAAGCTTGACTTTAAAGCGATGCCCCCGTCGACGCAACTCCTCTTCAAGCTGAGTCAGGATCTTCATTGCTGCTGCATGGTCATAAGGATACTCCAATGCCCGGGCTGATAATGCAAGACGGTCAAGATGCTCCTCAAGCCAGAGATAACTTCCTGCCCATAGAATGCTTTCAAACAGTTCAAAATGTGAATTGCCACCCTCAGTAAGAATTTTCGTTTTAAGCTGGCACTCCCGATACTCCTCCTGTTGAAGAGAGTCCCACACTATTCCACTGCCCGAGCCATAGAGGCCTTCCTCTTCAGATAACTCAACCGTCCTGATAGCCACGTTAAAGACCATATCGCGGTCAGGAGTGATAAAACCGATGGCCCCGGTATAAACTCCTCTGGGCTCTGTTTCAAGAGCCTGGATGAGTTGCATGGCCTTTATTTTTGGGGCTCCCGTTATCGATCCGGAAGGATAAAGCGCTTTGAACAAATCATACAAGCCGACATTTTCTCTCACTTCTCCCCGGATTGTAGAAACCATCTGATGAAGAGTCGGATAGGTTTCAGTTGCGAACAGCTCTTGCGTGTCGATCGATCCCGGGCGGCATATCCTTCCAAGATCATTGCGCAACAGATCAACAATCATTAGATTTTCAGCAAGGTTTTTTTTGCATTGCGAAAGGCCCTCTCTCAAACGACTGTCCTCTTCGGCACTGCTTCCTCGCGGAGCAGTTCCCTTCATCGGCATAGTTTCAATAACCATTCCGCGTTTTCTAAAGAAAAGCTCAGGCGAAAAAGAAAGAATGGTGCGGTCACCGCTTTTAAGGAAGGCAGTATATGATAAGGGTTGCGCCGCTCTCAATCCACCAAAAAGAGCTGAGGAAGTGTCGTTGAATGTAAACCTGTTACGGCCTGTAAAGTTCACCTGATAAACGTTGCCAGCGGCGATTTCATTTTTAATCGTCCTTATCTTCTCTCCATACTCTTCTATGGAAAGGTTGAACGATAGTGCACCAAGGTGAACCGATAGATGTTCAGAAAACAGCTGTTCGACCACCCTCTCTGAAACATGTTCTGGTTCCCTGTAAACCCCAAACCAGGCAAGTGGTGAAAGGGCATTTTTTGAACCATCAATCGAAAAAAGAGTCGGTTCAAAACCATAGCCGACCTCATAACTCAGCCATCCGGCCAGATAATATCCCTTGGCAAGTTTTTCCTCCAGGGTACAAAAGAAACCCTCCAGTTCAGTAAGAGCTATAAGCGTTACCACCTCCAGTGGATCCGAAAAAAGCAGCGCTCCGGCATTAAGCCCTTTACAGAATGCCGATTCAAACCAAAGTGAGCCGTCCCTTGTAAGGGCATCAGCGATCCTTTCAGCGATTGCCGATCCCTCCATATCAGGCAGCTTCAATGATAATTGTTTTTTGAAGAACAGTTTCTATCAATGATTTCAGCTGTTCTGCTGCCCAGATTTCAATATCGGGTTCAAAACGAGGTGTAACATGCAGGGTAATCACACTCCCTTTCACGGTAACAGTAACGTTCTGGATGTTCTGCCGATGACCACGCTCAAGGCCGTTAGCCAGACGAAGAAGGCCTGACAGCACATCAACAGCCCTTTTTTGCATTGGCTTGAGAATACTGTAGGCTGCATGCTTCTCTGAAGGGGGCGATTTGCGGTGATAGCGGGCGACATGGGCTATAATCTCGATTTCAGTTGGAGAAAAACCGCGAAGTTCGCCATTAAGAATGATATACTGACTGTGTTTGTGATGGGAGGAGATGGAAATAAAAGATCCGATGTTATGCAGTAGTGAGGCATATTCGAGAAGTTCCCGATAGGGTGCTTCAAGATGGTGAAACGGAGCCAGACTGTCGAACAGCTGCAGGGCGAGACTGGCAACATGCTCTCCATGATTCAGATTCCAGTCACAACGACATCCAAGCTCATAAACACTCTCCTTACGGATATCAAGCTCATGCTCCTCGTCATTCGAAGGATTAACCCGATCTTTGAGATAGTGAAGCACCATACCCTCCCGAAGGGCGTAATCTGAGACAACGATTTCTTGGAGATTGAAAATCCTGAAAATCATATCAACAAGAATCAGGCCCGGCACAATCAAATCAACCCTGTTTGCATCAAGACCGGTAAATTTCCTGCGTTCAAGAGAACCAAGAGGAATCAGTGTGGTATAAAGAGCCTGAAACTCCTTTCTGGTAAAAACGCTATTGTTGAGTGATGCTTTGTTCGGCCTGCCATTCATCGACCCTATCATGCGGGCAATATTCTGAGCCGTTCCGGAGGAAGCTATAGCGCGGCAGACCTTCAGCTTTGAGGCTTTAGCAACAGCAGAAACCATCTCTGCCGAAAAGAATTGTTCAAGCATCTTGATTTCAGACGCGGCAATCGGATCTGTAGAGATGAACCGTTCATACATTCTGGCAACGCCTATTTTACGGCTCTCAAGAAGTTGTACTCCCTTATTATTCGCAATAATAAACTCGACCGACCCACCGCCAATATCAAAAAGAAGATCAAACGTTGCACCTATCTTGACAGATTTACGAACTCCGTAATAGATAAACTCCGCCTCCTCCCGTCCTGATATAACTCTGACTTTGAGACCGGTTTCGTCCCGAATCCTCCGGAGAAAATCAAGTCTGTTTTTCGCTTCACGGATAGCACTTGTCGCAAATGCAATAACATTTTCCGGTGCGACGCCATGATGAGCGGCAAGAACAAGAAAGTTCTTTAATGCTACAATACCCGACTGCATCGCCTCTTCATCAAGCATTTTCGTTGAAATACTGCCTCGACCAATACAAATCATATTTTTAACACGGTCAATCTCAACAATACCCTTGCCCCTGCTCTCTTCGACAATTATCATGTGGAAGGAGTTGGTGCCGAGATCAATAGCCGCTACTCTCAATTTTTCAGTGGTCATACAAATAGTCTGATGGGGATTTATCTTCGCGACAGCAAAATACATGTTTGAAACCGAAAAGGAAAAGGATGGGGAAGCTGCCCTTTTCTCTTCCGGAGTTTTCAGTGTATATTTGTATCGATATGAACAGATATCCTGCCATTTCCCGTGGAACATCTTTTTTTTGCGACTCGTACACACTGTTTGTCACCTATGAAAAAAATCGACCGCTTAAAACTTCGCTATGAAGTTGCACGAAAAACAATTCATCTCTCCTCTCTATCAATTCCAGTGATCTACTACTTTATCAGCAGGGATGTCGCACTGCTCTTGCTTGTTCCGCTTTTTGCCGGTTTTTTTCTTGTTGACCTGCTCAAAAATTTTTACAGCCCGGTTTCAAAATGGTATCACAGCACGTTTGACGCTATGCTGAGAACCCATGAACTTGAAAAAAAACCTTATCTGAACGGAGCAACCTACATTACACTTGGTGCTCTTCTACTGGTTATTTTTTTCCCTAAAATTATTGTCATTGCAACCTTTTCCATGGTTTCAATTTCAGATACTTTTGCTGCAGTTATCGGAAAAGCCTTCGGAAAACACCGGTTTGGAGAAAAAAGCATTGAAGGAAGCATTGCATTTTTTCTCTCCGCACTGGTAATTATTGCCGTTGTACCAGAGCTTAATATCGTTATCGGTCTGGTTATGGCTATTGCTGCCACATTGACTGAGACTTTTTTTGTGCGTATCGGAAACTTCAAGGTTGACGATAATCTTTCCATCCCTCTGGTCAGCGCATCGATAGGCATGCTCTGCTATTTCCTTTTTCTTCCTGAACAAATACCATTCCTCTCCATTGTCCGGTAGTTGACAACCGATGCATATCATGCAGACCGCTCTAACCGATTCAGCTAAAGAAGCCGCCTACATCCTTAACTCGGGGGGTGTCGTTGCATTTCCCACAGAAACAGTCTATGGCCTTGGCGCAGGAATAGACAATCCTGAAGCTATCAGACAGCTCTTTCATGCAAAAGGCCGTCCGGGCGACAACCCGTTAATAGTTCATATTTACAGTCTGGAACAGCTGCCTGATGTCGCTGATGACATAAATCAGAGTGCAAGGCTGCTGATTGAACGGTTTTTTCCCGGCCCTCTTACCCTTGTGCTGAAAAAAAATCAACGTGTACCTTATTCTGTTACTGCAGGGCTTGAAACTGTCGGAGTCCGATGCCCGGCAAATCCACTTGCACGGGAATTTCTCAGTTATTGCTCCTCTCCTGTTGCTGCTCCCTCAGCAAATCTTTCAGGGCTGCCAAGCGCTACAAGCTGGGAAACAGTCTATGAGGATCTTCAGGGAAAAATCAACGCTGTCCTCCGAGGAAAGCCTAGTGCTATCGGCCTTGAATCGACCATTGTAGATTGTTCCTGCTCAGTGCCGATACTGCTCAGAGCCGGTGCCATAACCCTTGAACAATTGCAGGCTGTTCTTCCTGCAATCATAGTAAATACGCCAACGGATACGCAGGAAGCGCCAAAAAGTCCTGGTCTGAAATATCCGCACTATGCTCCAAAAGCATCGATTCGTCTATTACAGACCAATGATACGATAACCACCGGTCCCTCTTCGGGATATATCGGTCTTTCCGCACCTCCTGAAGGAGTTTTACTCTTCAAAATCTGCCATGATCTTGAGGAGTACGGCCGGGAACTATTCAGCTTTTTCCGCCACTGTGATGCTCTGGGTATCAACGTAATTTACTGCGAACTGCCTGCAAACAAAGGGATAGGCAGAGCGATCCGGGACAGACTGATAAGGGCGTCGGAAAGCCATTAAACTCCCCATAAATGTTTTCATAATGAAAAAATACAGCCAAGATGGAATGATCCGGGACAACTTGTAGCCCGCTCATCATTACCACTGCCGAAGAGATCTCTGTCGCTATACCAGGCCATATTGTACCGCGCTGCAAGTTTCATCCGCTCCATGGCCTGCCAGGATGCCAGTATAAAAAGGGATTTCCCGCGTCCATTATAAAGCCCGAGTGTCGAGGTCAGTGGCAGGTCATCTTCATAGGCATAGAGTGCAGCATCATAATCATCCGTATTAAAAAGGGTAACCCGCCCTTTCAGAGTGAATTTTCCAACATGGTAACCCGCCTGCTGATAGATCAGCCATCCAAACAATGCGGTATCCCCGGACTGATATTTATTGACAACTTTTTTCACTTCGCCCCGGCTCCTAAAATGAACACGCCCGGAAACGTCTACATCGCAATCCAGCCTGCTTCGATTGGTGATTTTAGGAAGTGCCGTCCAAAGCGGTGTGCCTGTACTCCCCTGATTAGCCTGTTCTTCTTTATATTTATGCTGCAATTGCAGATTCCAGCTTACTCCTGGTGATTGCTTCCATGTCATGAATATCCTGCAATCATTACCCTCAGAAGGGTATGGACAATGATCGTCAAGCAAAGGAAAGGTGAACAGGTCATAATAAGCGCCAACTGAGAGCCTGTCACTTACTTTTGCTGTAATGCCGACATAGTCTCCCCCTTCGTTTGAGGCACCAACTCCCCTTTCAGCAAACGCACCAGCGAACGGTGAAAAATAATTCTCTCCATACCGCCTCAGGGAAGTGATCATGCTGACACCATGAACAATCTCATACTCTGCACCTGCTATCCATGAACTGTCATTGGGCTTTTCTGAAAATGCCGCTTCTGCGAACAGGCTTACTTTTCCATAAGAACAATCCGTTTCTAAACTGTACATGATTGCTGAAGATTGATCTCCCGCTGCCGCATAGGGTGCAAGCTTGTTTAGAGGAGCAGAGTAATGGCAGGAAAGCACAGTACCACCAGCTTTACCACTTAAGAGCCCTGTCTGATACCGGTAAAGCAGATTTGCTCCTGTGACGGTTTCCGTAACATTGTCTTTGCGGCTTGTTTCAAGAGCGGTGCGATGGTTCCCCGATTCATCAAAACTGGTAATGAAGCCACTGGTTTTATTGATGACAGCATCGACATGGTTTGCCGAATAAAATGAAGTCACCTCAACATGATCAAGCTTCATTGTCGTTGCAGCACCTTGCAGAAATCCGCTTTCGGAGCTTGATGTTGAGGAGGATAACTGCTTTGATGAAAGCCTGACACTACTTGTCGGCTCGGAACCTTTAGCAAAATATCGGCTTTGTCCGATAAGCAGGCCTTCTCCAAAATTCAGCCGATAGTTACCGATAACAGCATTTTTTATAACTCCGAAATCATAGGCACGGATGCTCAGTGACGAAAAGTCTGCAATATCAGCCTCTCCGATATCTTTGTCCTGAACAAAACCTGCTTCGAAGTGAGGTGCAGAAAACTGCAGGCGATGATACAGCTTGTAATTATCCCCACTGTATGCTCCGTTTATGATGCCTTTACGCCCGGTTGTTTCCCAACACAGGCGACTGTAGAGAGATAGTGCTGAGTGCTGAGGGCCGAGTGCTGAGGAAGGAGAATTGGGGGCTGAGTTTAGGAGAATGTAGGGGGCAATGGCGGTAACTTTATCCTTGCCGATAACGGGGTCGAGATCCTGGAGGGAGAGGATCGGGCCTTTATCCCGACGATAATCAACAATGGCATGAACATCGAAGGTCGTCAGCCAGGGAAGCTGTCGCAGTTCATCACCATCTGCTTCATTGAGAGAAATCCTATTGTTTTTCAAACTCTCAATCAATTCGACCAACTGCTCAAGATTTGCTTCAGATTCTGCGCTGTCGTACAATTGCTGAAGGTCATTATTTTCAGCATGGAGAAGGAAAGAAGGAAAAAAGAGAGGTGCCAGAAATAATAAAAACGTCATGACTGTTGCCGGTACATGACGTTTGAGAGCAATGAAAAGCTTTCTCATAACCATTCAGGGTTTTGTGCATTAACAAAACCGGAGGATGGCTTATAGGCTTTCCGTCAACTTATAGAGTTCCTGAACCTCATTTCGGCTCAGATACCGCCATTCGCCCCGCCGGAGTTCTCCAGCCTGCAGACCTGCATAAGCAACTCTTTCAAGCCGTTTAACCTCAAAACCGAGGGTTTCGAACATTCTTCTGACCTGATGATTCTTTCCTTCATGAATGCTCAGTAATACCTGCATCCCATCGTCGAGTATTTTTGCCCTGCAGGGACTAACCTTTTCCCCGGTGTCTTTTAAACGCATCCCCCCTGTAAGCTGCTGCAGGAGATTTGGCGTAAATTTTTCATTAAGGACAGCAATATACTCTTTTTTTACATTAGACGAAGGATGCATCAGTTTATGTGCAAGCGTCCCGTCATTAGTCAACAGAATAACACCGGTTGTTTTTCTATCAAGTCGGCCAACAGGAAAAACCCGTTCCTTGACATCGATAAAATCCAGCACCATTTCCCGGTTTTTTTCGTCACTGTTCGTCGTAATAACGTTTCTGGGTTTGTTCAACAGGATATACACCTTCCTTGCTTCTGGCTGGGCAAACCGCTCACCATCGACAATCACCTCATCCCTGGACGGATTAATCATTATCCCCGGCGTTGTAATCACTGTACCGTTGACCATCACCCGCCCGTCCAGCACAAGCTGGTCGGCTGCCCTTCGTGATGCGATGCCGCATGATGCCAGAAACCTGTTGATTCTGACGTCATCACTTTTACTGCTGTTTTTCATTCTCTTGTATCGATTCCTCTTGATAGTTCTCTAGTAATGGTCTCTGGGCTGTCATCCTGCCGGGTCAGGTACTCCTGCTCTTCATGTTCCTGAAGAATTTCCTTGATCTCGCGAAGTTTCGGGAGGTCTTTTAATGACGATAAGTGAAAGAGATCCAAAAATTCCTTTGTGGTTCCATACTGCAAGGGCCGACCGGGAGAATCCGCCCTGCCTCTAACCTCTATGAAGCCGCGAAGCAGAAGCCTGTCGATAGCATAATCAGGGCTGACGCCGCGAATCTGCTGAATCTCCCCTCGCGTAACAGGCTGATTATAGGCAATAACGGCTAGAACTTCAAGTATAGACTGTGAAAGCCTTCTGCGGATGTTAGGGGCAAGAAGTTTTTTAAGGATGTCACTGAATTCCGGTCTGGAAAGAAAACGGTATCCACCGGCAATCCGGTGAATATGAAACGTCCTTCCGGTTTGGGCGTACTCGGCATTGAGTTTCTCAATAATTGACTGAAACTCAGCGGAATCAAGATCCCTGCCGGTAACCTGTCTGACGGTCTGGAGGGTAACAGCTTCTTCAGAAGCAAAAATAACCGCCTCTATATCTTGCTGCAACTGTAGGTCCTGCTTCTGCACATGCTTCCTTTAGATGTTAGAGAAGAGGATTCTCGCCCGCACACCCCGGGTAAAAGAAGGGAGACTATTTTGTTTTGGCAGTAGAGAAATTATGGTCAAGGCAAATGCCCTCTTCATAATTATACCATAGCTGCTGACAGGGAAAATTGTTTTCGTAGAGGGCTTTGCCGATAATGACAGAATCAACACCACAAGACTTAAGCTCATCAAGGCGCTTCAAATCCCCTGAATTGGTGACACCACCCGAAGCTGTAATTTTCAGGCCTGTTTTTTCAGCAAATCTTTTGGTGCTGTTATAACCGAACCCCTGCATCATACCGTCGCGGGTTATGTCTGTATAAATCACCCGCTCGATTCCCATCTCTTTCATCCGGAGTCCAAGATCGAAATCCATCAAGTCACTGCTTTCAGTCCACCCATTAATCTTCGGAACACCATGCTCAGCATCGATACCGACAACAATTTTTGATGGGCGATATATTTTCAGAAGCTCTTCAACCAGTTTTGGATTGGTAACCGCAGCCGAACCAATGACTACACGACCAACGCCAATATCCAGATATTGCTTGACTGCATCGACAGAGCGGATACCCCCTCCGACCTGAACTGGAATATCGAGATTAAGTACAATTTCCCTGATTTTCTCAAAATTGACCATCTCCCCGGTAAGTGCAGCATCGAGGTCAACGACATGCAGCATCTTGGCATTCTGCTTTCGCCAGATAATTGCCATGTCGAGAGGATTGTCGAGATATATTTTTTTCTTGCTGAAATCACCACGGGTCAACCTCACACACTTCCCGTCCTTAATATCTATAGCTGGAATAATCAACATAAAAGAATAACAAAAATCGATTTTAACATTCGGCAAAGTTTTTCAGTACCTGCAACCCGGCATCAGAACTTTTTTCCGGATGAAACTGAACTGCAAAAATACCATTTTTTTCAATAGCCGAACAAAAGTTTTTTCCTGCAAACCAGGTGGTTGCCGCCACGGATTCAGATGATACCGGCTCACAATAATAAGAATGCACAAAATAGAAAAACGAATGATCAGCAATCCCTTTGAAAAGCACACTCTCTTTCTGCTGATCAACCGAATTCCAGCCTATCTGGGGAATCTTGTCGGTGTCGCTCCTGAAACGCAAAACCTTCCCCGGTATCAGGTTCATCCCCTTGTTAACTCCCATTTCCTCACTGTCAGTCAATAAAAGCTGCATACCAAGACAGATACCAAGGAGCTGACCGCCTTTATCTACATGCTCGGCAACTGCTTCGGTAAAACCCGATGCATTAAGGGACTCTATAGCCTGACCAAATGCGCCGACACCTGGAAGAACAACTTTTCTATAGCCTGCAAGTTTAGCCGGATCACTGCTGACTTCAGCCTTGACGCCAAGGTAGTCAAATGCCTTGAGAACAGAACGAAGATTGCCAGCACCGTAATCAGCTATAAAAACCATAAAAGCCCTTTTAATAGTTCAGGAAAACAATCGGAAAAGCACTCATGACCGGCCCTCCAAACTTCCCGCTCATTTTTATATTTAATCTATTATGCTTATAATAGTGACTTTTTGCTCCTTACCGCAAAAGCCGTAAAGTCTCCAATATCATACGAAATCGAAAAGCAAATGCATAAGATTGTTTCTGCAATATTTTTAGCTGAAAATATCAAAAAAATTGAAATAGAGGCACCTCGTATTGCTAAAAAAAGAAAGGCAGGCCAGTTCATAATGCTCAGGGTGGACCAGACGGGCGAAAGAATCCCGCTTACCATTGCCGATGCTGATCCTGAAAAAGGCACGATTACCATCATTGTCCAGGGCATGGGTAAATCCACCAAAGAGCTGAACACTAAAGCGGCTGGCGACACCATCAGTGATATTGTCGGGCCACTTGGAGCCCCATCTCATATTGAGAATTTCGGCACCGCAGTAAGCATTGGCGGAGGTGTTGGTACTGCAATTGCCTATCCAACGGCTGTTGCTCTCAAGGAAGCCGGGAATTATGTCATTACTATTAACGGTGCCCGATCTAAAGATCTGGTAATCCTTGAAAAGGAGATGAAAGCGGTAAGTGATGAAGCGTACATTACTACCGATGACGGATCGTACGGCTTTCATGGATTCGTCACACAAAAGCTTCAGGAGCTGATAGATTCCGGGACAAAAATCGATTTTGTCCTTGCAATAGGGCCCATTCCGATGATGAGAGCCATAGCTGAAGTCACCCGTCCCTACAATATCAAAACCATGGTCAGTCTCAACCCTATTATGGTTGATGGTACAGGCATGTGTGGCGGCTGCAGGGTTACGGTGAACAACGAGACTAAATTCGCATGTGTTGACGGACCGGAATTCGATGCCCACCAGGTCGATTTTAAAAACCTCACGGACCGGAACAAATTGTACCTGCCGGAAGAAAAACAATCGGCTGAAGCATTTGCACACAAATGCAACCTGCAATAATCGAGAAATACTATACCCTGTTGACTTTTTTCAATCTGTCATGATGACTTTCCTGCATCATTTCTTTGCAGGGATGGCTTTTTTTCGGATAAACACTCCATCGTTTTAAAGATCAAAATTATGTGCCCACAACATATCACGACCAAAGAACGCTTTGCCATTCCGCGCCAGGGAATGCCTGCTCAAAACCCTGAAGTTCGGAATAAAAATTTCAAGGAAGTGAATCTTGGCTATACACCTGAACTTGCACAGAAGGAAGCTCTTCGATGTATTCAATGCAAAGATCCAGCCTGCATCAAGGGTTGCCCGGTTAACATCAAGATCGATCAGTTTATCAAGTATATCGCGGACGGTGATTTTCTGGGTGCGGCAAGAAAGATCAAGGAAGACAATGTACTTCCTGCTATCTGCGGCAGAGTCTGTCCACAGGAAGACCAGTGCGAAAAAGCCTGCATTCTTACGAAAAAATATACATCAGTTGCAATCGGCAATCTGGAACGCTTTGCGGCTGACTACGAGCGGGAAACCGGAAATGTAGAACTCCCTGCAGTAAAAGCACAAACGGGCAAAAAAGTAGCGGTTATCGGCAGTGGACCAGCCGGACTCAGCTGTGCCAACGATCTTATACAACTTGGCCATTCTGTAACGGTTTTTGAAGCACTGCACGAACTCGGCGGTGTTCTGGTCTACGGCATTCCCGAATTCCGCCTTCCCAAGGAGATTGTAAAACAGGAAATTGAAGGATTGAAACAACTTGGTGTAAAGTTTATTACCAATGTACTCGCTGGCCGCTCTGTCACCGTAGATGAATTACTGAAAGAAGAGGATTTTGATGCAGTCTTTATCGGAGTCGGTGCCGGTCTGCCATGGTTCATGGGTATCCCGGGAGAAAATCTTCTCGGAGTTTATTCTGCGAATGAGTTTTTAACCAGGGTTAACCTGATGAAGTCGTATCAATTCCCGAACAATGACACTCCGGTGTTCAACTGCAAGGGTAAAAGTGTTGCAGTGTTCGGTGGCGGCAATACGGCCATGGACGCAGTCCGAACCGCTAAAAGACTGGGCGCTGAACATGCCTATATTGTGTACCGACGATCCGAAGCAGAAATGCCTGCACGTCTTGAGGAAGTTCATCACGCAAGGGAAGAGGGGATTGAATTCCTTATGCTCATGAATCCGTTGGAATTTGTCGGTAATGAACAGCAGTGGCTTACTGGGGCTAAATGCCTCAAGATGGAACTTGGCGAACCCGATGAATCCGGACGCCGCAGGCCGGTACCGATAAAAGACTCTGAATTCATTCTTCCGATTGATATGGCCGTGATCTCGATCGGAAACGGCTCCAACCCGCTCATCAAACAGTCAACCCCAGATATCGAGGTCAGCAAGCGTGATACCATTGTCGTGGATCTCAACACCATGGCAACTTCAAAAGAAAATGTCTATGCCGGTGGTGATATTGTAACCGGTGGAGCTACAGTTATCCTTGCCATGGGAGCTGGACGTACAGCCGCAAAAGCTATTCACGAAAAGCTGATGGGTATTGAGACGCATGAGTGAAGTTTAACGGCAGAGGAAGCTTGAAGTCAACCTCACATTGAGCTTCCTTTGCCTTTTCAACGATGATGAAGGGCTTTCTGAAATGCCGACCGCAACTGCTCAACCCGCCCGCGATTGACACCGAGATCTGAGATGCCGAGCCTTGAAGCCGACCGGACATGAATCACCCCTTCGGTGGCGCTTAACCGGAACTCAACGTCATCAACAAAACCAAAAACAGGGAGAGTAAAGGTCGACCATAGATACTCGCGACCTTCATCATGCACCGTCCCTCCTTCTTCCCTGACAATAAGCTTCAGCGCTGCCCAGGCTTGTTCATGAGAACCGGTGAAGGCTAAAGGAGCTATTTTGAACATCGGATTGTCGCTTTCACTGCTCACACAGTTCGGCGTTCCAGGACAAGGCCTCAGCTTACCGTTCACTAACTGCGGTTTTTCCTCAGGCTGAGGCCATAAACCCGAGAGTTGACTGGTAAGAGCGCCGACTGCTTTACTGAAAATATCCATAAGATTTCCTCCTTTTGGTTGAATCCAAAACCCGGTCATCCCCACTTATCCATCTATCCTCGATGCCAGCTCTTCAACCATTTTTTTATCAACAAGTTTGACGGTAATCTCCGGAATGTCACGAGCGGAATTGACGTGGAATACCGACACTGCAAACACATCGCTCATTCGAACAATCGCTGTTAAATCCTTGATATATTTACTGATCCCAAAAAAGCTGAGAGGGAGGAGACACTTCACATGAAAGGGATTACTTAAAAAAACACCGTAAGGCTGCACTTTAAGCACTGTACCTGTAAAAAGTTCTCCAATATCAGGCAGACGAACCGAAAACTCCTGCTCGCTGCCTGCGAGAGCACCCTCAAGGCGCGCCGGTTCTCCCGGCCTTACCTGCTCAATACGCTCTTTCAGAACTGCAATATCACAATAGGCTATACCCGGTTCGGCAAGCAGCTCCCTTGCGCTCAACCCCTGGGTGGAATAAACGATAACCTCCTTACCCTTCGCTTTTAAAGCCCTGAGCAATGGAATAAAATCACTGTCTCCACTGAAAAGTATAAACGTATCATACTGATCGACATCAATCAATGCATCCACAACAAGTTCCACATCAAGATTGCCTTTCATGACAATCACTCCTGTTTCCTTGTTGACAATCTTTTTGACAGATTTAGAGGTGATTCGAAAGCCATGTGCAGTCAGTACTCTGGTGAAAGCGGCATTTTCCTCAGAAACCGGTTCGGATGCAGGTACATAATAATTCGCCTTGACTGAAGCATACCCTGACATAAAAAATGCCATCAAACGGGAAAAATCAATCTGCCACCCAAGATGACGCTGGGTAAAAAACAGGTTTGCCCCGTCAATAAAAACAGCCGCACGACCCATTTTGTCATTTCCCCTTATGATTAGCTATGCATCATGACCTTCTTGAAACAGTAAACATCAGGAGGGCATTAACCATTCAATTCTCACCTCAAGAGATTCATCTCATCTCCAGTTCATAATCTGCCTTGCTGCATCAGTAACCCTTGATGCCAGATAGCCGGTAAAAGCAGGGGTACAATTGAGACAAGGGATTGATTTCGCCTTTATGACTGATGAAGAGTTCATAAGCTCTCCTGCCCTGTGAATGGTTTCATTGCCATCGGCAAAATATCCGCAGCCAAACATGTCGACAACAACAGAAGCCTCTTCCTTGAGCATCGCAGATACCTCCTCAAATGAAGGTCTGGTCCACTCTCCGCCGACATTATGGTTAAGATAGACCGTCAGGATTCTTCCATAAGGATTCCTTGGATCGGCCAAAAGAGTCTCCTCAAGTCGCTGGGCAAACATCATGGTTTCTTCACAACCGGTACGGAAAAGTGGAGGATCGCCCTTTGCGTCCTTAACAAGGGTTCCATGAAAAAGAAGGAGCAACACTCTCTCTGTATCCTTTACAACCTTCCGCCCGGGGTTCTGTTCAGAGCAATTCTCAAATAAATAATCACAGTAGAGGGGGTAGAGCCTTTCATCACTCCAAAACCTGCTGAGGACTTTTACTTTTCCAAGTTCCTCAAGGTTTCTGGAGGCTGCCAGATAGGAGCAGAGCATACCGCAGGAAAGAGTGTTGTCAATGGGCGACATGGAAACAATCACCTCTCCATCGTATGACCGTGTCTGTTCAATAACCTGCTCCATATAGGGCGGGGAGGCTGAAAAAGCAGCATATACCTTGAAGTCGAATTGGGTGGCAGAGGGTAAATCGTCCAGAAGCTGCTGCAAAGCCCCAACCTGATCACGCGTTATACTGTTATGCGGTGAAGCCTCACTATTGGTACGGGAGCGAATGAGCTTTTTAAGGGATGATGAAACTGCTATTGTCAGTTGCAAAGCGCCGGGAATCGGCATCACCTGGGAGGCATGGGCAAGCGTCTGACGGGTCACCCGGTAATTTTCCAAAAACCGGGTGGTCTCAGCTTCTCCATGAGCCGCCAGAATAACAGCTATTTTCTTTTTTGGCTGCATGAACCATAAAGGTAATCAGGACTTTCGGGGAGCGATAATCTTTACATCCAGACCTTCATGTAAACTTTTATCAGGAAGCAGTGCAATTTTATCCCCTTTTTTAAGTCCCTGCAGAACTTCAATAAATGTCATATCGCTGGCACCCTGCCGAATAAGCTGTTTTTTCAATCGGCCATTGTCAATTTTCCAGACATAGCTCTGATGGTTTTCCTCAAACACAGAACTTTTTCTTACAAGCAGAGCGTGCTGCTTGGTATTGTATATAATATTTGCAGTAGCAGTCATGCCGGCCTGGATATTGCCCACCGGTTTTGCAAAAGTCAAATAAATTTTGGATGTCTTGGTTATCTTGTCTGTCTGGGGCACGATACGGGAGACAACTGCCGAAAGGCGTTTATCAGGATAGGCGTCAAAAGCAACCGTTGCCGCCTGACCATTGCGGATCTTCGGAACATCAAGTTCATCAACCTCTACACTCACCAGGTAACTCGATGTATCAACAACCCTTGCCACAAGAGTATTGAGTGTGACATAATCACCCTCCTTGACATTCTGCAATGTAAGCGTACCGGAAAATGGAGCCCTGACCGTCAGTTTTTTCAGATCATCCTCACGCATCTTTACCATAAACTCTTTCTGCTGAAGCAGCTCTTCTGCCTGAATGCGGTTTTTTTCGGCGTCATCAACCTCCTGACGGGAGATCGCCCCTTCCTTGAAAAGGTTTTTCTTTCTGATACTTTGCAGAGAGTTATCCTTCAGCAATGCCTGCTGTTCTGCAAAGGCAGCCTTTGCCTGACGAACGGCAAGCTGGGGATTAGGACTGTTGATTTCAAGGATTTTCTGGCCGGCAGTGACTTTCTGACCTTCGAGCGCCCCGACATAACTGACTGTGCCTGAATATTCAGCACTGAGGTTGGCAACAGCATCCGCCTCTACAAACCCTGTACCATAGATAGCCTGAACAAGTTCAGCATACGTGACCTCTCCAGCCTCAATATTGACACTATTACCTTTGGTGATCAGAAAAACTACAGTTGCAACAAAAACAACTGCAAGAGCGATGGAATATTTTGGAAGAAATTTCTGTAGGGACTTCATTGGGACTGTTATTATAAATTCGGCTTCAGGAAGTTACATGTTTTCAACTTTTTATCCATTCAGACCTTGGTTTTTCCATAATTTTATCAATCTTTAAACACATTTTTCTTTCCTCGGGATGCAATACCGGGAGTATTGCATAAATAACACTTAATCTACACCTTCAATGGGCGATAATCAAGGTTTACAGAAAAGCTTTCTTGAAACGGTAAAGTTTGACGAAAAAGGACTTGTGCCGGCAATTGTCCAGGACCATGAAACTGGAAAAGTCCTGATGATGGCATGGATGAACCGCGAAAGCCTGCAAATGACACTGGACAAAAAGAAAGCCTGTTACTGGAGCCGCAGCCGTAAAGAACTCTGGCTGAAGGGTGAATCATCCGGCAACATGCAGTCGGTTCATGAGATTCTGATTGACTGCGACGGTGATACACTGCTCTTGAAAGTCTCCCAGATAGGCGGAGCATGCCACGTAGGGTACCACTCCTGCTTTTATCGCAGAGCTAAAGATGATACAACCATGGAAATCTGTGATACCTTGATGTTTAACCCGGAAGATGTTTATGGCAAAAAAAGTTGACATGGCAGTAAGTCAATCAAAAGAGAGCGCTAAATCCCTCAACCAGACCAAATCCAGAGCCTCGATTAAGCGAATGTTTGACGAGGTTGCGCCAACGTATGATTTTTTAAATCATCTGTTGAGTCTGGGAATAGATAATTACTGGCGGGCCAAGGCCACAAGCAGGGCAAAAAAACTTCTTGAGAAAAATCCTGCGCCCCGGATTCTTGATGTCGCTACCGGCACTGGTGACCTGGCGGACTCTATGGCAAAAATATCAGGGGCAAAGGTTACTGCGCTTGACCTTTCACCTGAAATGCTTGCCATTGCCCGAAAAAAGTACCCGCAGATCACTTTTCTGGAAGGATATGCTGAAAAGCTGCCCTTTAAGGATGCAAGTTTCGATATTGTCAGTGCAGGGTTTGGCGTAAGAAATTTTGAAGACCTTGAAAAGGGTATGCGGGAGTTCCACCGTGTCCTGAAACCGGGTGGCTATGCCTTCATTATTGAGCCGATGATACCGCGCAATGAGGTAATGAAAAAACTCTACCTGATCTATTTTAAAAATGTGCTGCCTAAAATCGCAGGATTGTTCAGCAAATCCAGTTTTGCTTATGACTACCTGCCACACTCTGTTGAACAGTTTCCTCAGACCACGGCATTCACAACTATTCTGAAAAAAAGCGGATTCAAAACGGCTGATTTTTTTCCGATGACCTTTGAGACATCAATTCTCTATATAGCTCAGAAGTAAACAGGGATATCAGGAGAGTAACGTTGGGCACTGGCTGGTGAAAACCAGCCTGCACAGCACTTAATCCTTGAACATGTTTTTCAAATCTGCTGCATGCTCACCATCTTTTGCCTCCTCTAACACTTTCCGGTATTTTGAAAAATTCTTGCATGCATGCGCCACCTTTAGACGGTCGGCATGAATTTGTTTGATAAGCTCCACTGCCTGTACCGGCTCAGTCACATGGAAAATCATGTGCATATCGCTTTTGTTGAACAGCTTCCGCTCCATCACCTCGTTTTCAAGCCATACAAGCAGATTGGCCCAGATTTCACCATACAGAATGATCGGCGTTTCGCAGATATGCTCAACCTGTATTAGCTGCCATGCGTAAAACAGTTCAAGCAGGGTTCCTATTCCTCCAGGAGCCACAACCACCGCGTCAGACAGTGCCATAAAGGTATCAAGGCGGTTACTGAAAAGGCTGAACTCCTCTTTGATATCGAGAAAGTCGTTTGGATTCTGCTCTCTGGGAATTCTGATGTTCAGGCCGATTGAGCGGCTTGCGGAGTGCGCACTTTTGGTGCCGGCATTAGCGGCCTGCATCAATCCGGGGCCACCGCCTGTCACAATATCAAACCCCGACTCAGCAAGGCCTCTGGCTATTTCAAAAACATCCTTGTAATCCTGATCTCCTTCATGAATCCTTGCAGATCCGAATATTGCAACCCTGTAGTGAAGATCCATTGTGCGTCCTGTTGAATAATATAGTGATGACCCTTTACTTCAATTTTAAAGCATTCCTTCAAACTCTTCCTCTGTCACAACCCTGACGCCAAGCTTCAAGGCTTTATCAAGCTTGCTGCCCGGTTCACGGCCGGCAACAACCAGACCGGTTTTTTTACTGACCGAACCAACCACCCGTCCACCACGCTCCAGCACCAGTTCCGAGGCTTTCTGACGATCATGGCGATCGAGACCTCCGGTAAAAAGAACACTGATTCCCTCAAAATTTCGGTTAACCTGTTCTTTAGGCTCCGAAGCACATAGTGGCAAACCGGCTCTTTCAAGCTTTTCAATGAAATCTGAGGCAGAAGGTTTTGAAAAGAAATCGCAGATACTCCTGGCAACCACCGGCCCGATATCAGGCACCGTTGCAAGCTCCTCTTCAGTTGCCAGCCTGAGCATAGAGAGTGAAGGATAAGCGCTCGCCAGTTCCCGGGCCGTTGCACGACCCACATGGCGGATACCAAGCGCGTAAAGCAACCGCTCATAACTTTTTTCACGGCTCTCATCAAGAGCACGCACCAGATTTTGCGCTGATTTCGGGCCCATTCTTTCAAGCCTTTCGAGCTGCGGCTCCTGCAACAGATAAAGATCACCAACATCACCCACCAGCCTCAGCTCAACAAGCTGTTCAACCAGCGCTTTACCCAGGGTCTTGATATCCATGGCATCACGCGAAGCAAAGTGCAGCAGCCTTCCCCTTATCTGGGCAGGGCACTCTTCCTCATTCGGACAGTAGTAACTCACCTCACCCTCCGGCTTTTCCAGAGAAGTGCCACACTCAGGACACACAGAAGGCACCTTCACCGCTTCAGCATCGGAAGGTCGTTCATCAAGCACGACACGGATCACCTTTGGAATCACCTCGCCTGACTTTTCAATGATCACCCGGTCATGAAGCATGATTCCAAGGCGCTCGATCTCATCAAAATTATGGAGGGTGGAACGTGAAACCGTCGAACCTGCGAGCAGCACCGGCTCAAGCTCTGCCACCGGGGTGATGGTGCCAAGCCGACCAACCTGAAATACAACAGCATGCAGCTCCGTTTTAGCCTGCTGCGCGGGATATTTATAGGCTATGGCCCATCGTGGGCTTTTAGCCGTGGCACCAAGTTTTTCCCACAATCGGGCATCGTTGAGCTTCAATACCACGCCGTCAGTTTCGTAGGGCAGCTTCCAGCGCTTTTCATCCCACTCTTGTATAAAGTTACTTATATCCTGCAGCTCATGGCACAAGCGGTAGTGCGCGCCGGTATAAAATTTGAGCTTTTCGAGCTGGCGGAGTCTCTGGAATTGCGACGCAGCATCATCATCATATCCTTTCAGGTAGTAAGCGACAAAGCTCATCTTGCGGCGGGCAACCTCTCGGGAATCCTGGAGTTTGAGCGACCCCGCGGTTGCATTGCGGGGATTGGCAAACCGGTCTTCTTCAGGACGGCTCTCATTAAGCTGCTCAAAATCCACCTTGCGCATAAACACTTCGCCGCGCACCTCAACCTCGCTCTCTTCACTTTGAGCAAAGAGGCTGCCGAAATCAGGCAACCGCAAAGGGATAGACGGGATGGTTTTAAGATTTGCAGTGATATCGTCGCCCTGAACGCCATCGCCCCTTGTTGCACCGCGGACCAGAATCCCCTTGCGATAGAGCAGGCTTACGGCAACACCATCAAATTTCAGCTCTGCAACCATATCCTGCTCGTGAACACCTTCAAGCAGAAGAAGCTTTCTGACCCGATTGTAAAACTCCTCAAGATCGCTAAGAGAGTAAGTATTCGAAAGGCTCAGCATTGGTTCACGATGCTTCACCGCAGGGAATACCCTGGAAATGGTTCCTCCAACCCTCTGCGATGGGCTGTCGGGAGTAACAAGATCGGGGAACTGCCGTTCAAGTGCTATAAGCTTTTCGAGTAACTTGTCAAAGTCGTAATCGGAGAGTTCTGGCTTAGCCTCAATGTAATAGAGATGGTTATTACGCTCTATCTCTTTGCGTATGTGCGCTATCTCCTCCGACGCGCTTATGATATCGGTCATTGATTCGAAAGCAATAGTTATCTGACGGGTGAAAATGCCCAGCCGGTAAGATTTTTCAGAAAGCCGAAAGAGCCCTGCATTCCAAGCTTTTCCCATGTCGCCACGAGCACTTTAGGGTAACGCCAGGCAACCCGAAGCATCACCATCATCAAATCCTCAATTTTCATCTCATCGCGAAACATCGCCTGACGGTAGCGCTCGGGCAGTTCATCAAGGACAATCATGACCTCATTCATAAGATCATTGACAAAGTTCGGCTCATCGGTAGCTGAGTTGAAACACATATACTTCATCAAATTAGCCATCGAAGCAACATTGGGTTCGTAGGCACTGATTCTTTCCAGATGCTTTTTAGAAAAATCGTTTTCCTCTATCGCCTTGTCAAGATCAGCCGTCAGACGCGGCAAGTTGCGAACCATGGAACCGAACCCGCAAAAAGTCAAAGGAGAGCCAAGTGATGCCGCGTCACCGAAAAGAAGAATGCGGTCGTCGGCAATCTCACGAGTACGGTTGAAGCCGTTATGAAAATAAGCAGGAATAATGCCGTAAACCGGGCGATGAACCACAAAATCCTTTCCGGTTTTTTTATACTCGGGAAGCTTGCGGAAATAGGCATCAAAAAGGCCAAGCAGTGACTTGTCGTTCTGAGAGTCCGCCTCGTCATAAAAGAAAAGATAGGTTATATACTGGGAGTTTTCAGCTGGAAATCCTTCCCATATAAGCTGCCGTCCCTTGCCCGGAAGCATGTCGGCAGACCCAATGCTGGCGAGAATCTCGCCTGTATCGAAATCAACATCTTCAAAACCACTCGCTATCGTGCCAACAGTCGGGCAGACATGGGTCTGAGGCATTCCGTCATTAAGCTGCATGGCGATGGGTGAGAGTATGCCCATGACATCGACAAGCACCTTAGCCTTGTAATAGAAGGTCTTGCCTTTGCTCTCCTCAACCTTGACAACAATATGATCGTCAAACCGGTAGCAGCAGGAAAAAGAGCGCTCTGCAAGCACAGTGCTCCCTGCCACTGCCATCACCTTCTCTTTTGCCATGCCAAGCAGCTTGTCGGCATTAACCGCGCAATCGAGCACATTTTCCATGTAAAGCCTCTTCTGGCTGCCATCCGGCTTGTAAAATTCAACCCAGCCAGTCTTGTAGCGGCGGACAATAACCGAATCAACCTCGCTCTCCGTAAACAAACCGGTAGCTGAGAGATTCAGAAGCTCATTTCTTGAAATATTCCAGTCTCTGGTGGATTTCGCCGGTGTCTGTCGATCAAAAATCATAACCTTCCGGCCATACTTTCCCGCCATCACTGCGGCATGAAGCAAGCTTAGCGTCCCACCCGCATAGATCAAATCATATTCGCCGCTGATGACAGCATCTTTAGGCAGGTCGCTACCCGGCATGATGACCTGACGAACAGGATGCTTCAGGAGCTCCCAGTAATGGTCAAGTTCTTTGATACGGCTGAGATGCTGCTCTCCATCCGCAAGGGATGAAAATGCCTTGTAAAGGTGTGGGTGAGTCTGCTGGATCTGCTTGAGTAGGGATGACATGGAAAACTATGGGTATAAAGAAATTAATGCCGATCCTGCAACTGCTGTTCAACCGCATTTTCTGCCATCGGCCTTAACCGAACATCGCTCTCAATCTTTCCATCAACAAGATTGATCCTCCGCCCTGCACGGTTGGCAAACTCCTCATCGTGAGTAACAACAATCACGGTCTGATGCAGCTCCCTGTTCAGCCGGTCAAAAAGATTATAGACATTATTCGCCGAGCGTGAATCAAGATTGCCGGTGGGCTCATCACCAAGCAGAACCTTCGGATCGTTTGCCAGCGCTCGAGCAATAGCCACTCGCTGCTGCTGCCCTCCGGAAAGCTGGCTTGGCTTGTTGGTATACTTGTTCTGCATCTCAACAAGATCGAGCAGCATCTTCGCTCTATCCTTGATCTCCTTCCTGGTGCGCTTTCCATTGATCATCATCGGCATGCTGACATTGTCGACAGCATTAAACTCAGGCAGCAAAAAATGAAATTGATAGATAAACCCTATCTTTTCATTCCGGATCTTGTTCATTTCCGGTTCACTCTTTTCGTTAATCGCCTCCCCATCAAGCCACACCTTCCCTGCAGTCGGCTTGTCGAGCCCGCCCATAATGTAGAGCAGCGTGGATTTACCGGAACCGGAAGGCCCCGTAATAGCAACAAAATCGCCCGCCATAATTTCAACGGAAAGATTGGGAATGATGGTCTGACGGATATCCTTTGAAAGTTCAAGCTCCTTCCGGATACCCTCAAGTTTAAGAATGACTTCAGCCATCAGCTACTGTTTCCGTAATGTTGTTTTTTTCAATCCAGCCGTTAACGTCATAAGCTTTTTACACATACAACCTCTATGGTATTATATAACAAAAAAGCCCCGAAAGACGGAGCTCAATTTGCGGAAAAGCTGCAATCCTATGCTGAGTACTGAGTGCTGAGTGCTGAGCGGAGGTACTCCCATTTTGCAAATAACTGAATGGGTTCGTTTTGTAAATTTTATTAAACCGCCTCAAATCGTCAAGCCCTTGCACTTTTTGGTTAACTGATTTGCTGCTCGCCTTAGGTGCCTGATGGAATGATGGAGCTTGCGGTGGGACTGGACGTTGCGCTCGTAGTTGAGGATGCATAGTGCAAGCTCTCGGGCTTCCGGTGGATTCAGTCCGTCTGACTCGAGAAGAGCCTGGAGCGACTGGAGGTGAGGGGCCCAGAGGGAGGTTTCGATCAATGTTGTGAGGCCGTGACGCATGGCGTTAACAGAGGATCGCCTTTTGCCTGCGTCTGTTCGGGGGCCAGAAGAGCATTGCGCGTTACGCTGATTTGCAGCGGTACGTTTAGGGCTGGTCATGCTGGGAAAGTTCTGAGTTCTGAGTGCTGAGTTCTGAGTGAAAAGAAAAAAGATCAAGTTTAGCACTGGTCATGGTTGGGAGAGCTCTACTGCTTCCACTTCGAGGGGGTGCAAGTTACGACGGAGCAATGCGTTTTGCAGTTGCATGCGTTCGACATTCGCTTTGCGGTTGAAGGCTACTTCGTAGGAGGCTTGGAGGCCAGCCAGGATTTTGATTTGGAGAGCGATTTGCAGGTCGAGCTCAAGGAGATCCATTCTCTTTGCTACCATGGCTTCCTGCCGAAGGGACTCAAGAGTGTGTCCCTCGGCTTTGAGGGCTTTTTCGACTCCGGCGTCAACCTTATTGGCCAGAAGCGTGTTGCGAGTCTGCGCTGCCTCTATACGAGTTTGCCGAGAATAACCATAATTAAGCAATGAGGCCATCTCGGTAGTGACTATTGTCCGCTTTTGCTCCTCATAGCGACGCATCCACCAGAGGCATTCATGGATTTTTTCTGCGAGGTAGACCTGAAGCACTGAACGAGCGCCTAACTCTTCGATAAGTGTATCAAGACTTGCCTGATAGAGATCGGCAGACTCTCCCGGTAAAATCGGCACCACTCCCAAAAGCCTGGAGATGGAGGGCGCTACAGCGACTGCGATAGACTTGGATTGGATGGAATCAGAAGTGGGTTGCTCGCTCATGGCTTTCTTTATTTAATTTATCCGACTGTGACAGTTTCTTTCTTCCTGGATAATTATCGGACGGTTGTGGCTGCATCTTCGGGGGGATGACAAGTCACTGTATTGGATAGTAGCCACCGGTTTTTGGTGAGCCAATAAACTCTATCTGGCCAGCTTTTCGTAGTTGACTGAGCCAGCGTTCGATGTTCTTTGGAGAGGTTTTAAACGCTTCAGCTAAAGCTGGAACTCGCATGCCCTGATGTTGCGATATAAGTGCAAAAAGTGCATTTACTCCCTCATTTACTCCCTCATTTACTCCCTCATTTACTCCCTCATTTACTCCGCCGCGCTGCTCTGGGAGTTTAAAAGTCATCACGACATTGCCAGTATTTTCATGCAGCGTAGGCACTGGCAAGCCAGCCGCCTTCATCAGGTTGGCAATTTTGAGCGTCCCACGCCCCCATGTTTCGATTAGCCCACGGCGGTAGAACACCTTGGCAATCCAAGGGTTCCAAGGTTTTGATTCATGGGTATGGTAAAGCATGCTGTTGACTTTTTGAGTTCCAACGTCAGAGATTCGCCTGCTGCAATATTTTTTAGGAGCTCAGTAAAATTCAAAAGGTTTTATGGTCAACTTTTCTCTGCTTCCTTTCAGTTCCGGGTTGATTCGATTTTCATCGCCAAGCAAGCTGAGTTTGGTCCGCACCGTTACACTACGAAAGACTATGGGTGTTAATTATCAATTTTCTCATTGAATATACACCAGCCACACGCCATCACCGCAGGTAACTCCCCACAGAAATAAAAAAGTTGCCACTGTACGTTATGAACTCCGCCCCCCAAGTTCTTGCGCTGTCAAGCGAACGCTAAATAACGCTAAAAGAAGTGTATTTTAACTCTTTTTCATGGTGTTGATAAACAACATATTCATTGTCAAGTATTTGACTGCGCATCCGAAAATAATTAGTTACTTTTAACAAATAGCATGATAGCCGTGTTACCATGATACAATCCGTTAAGGATCAGGCAACAGATAAAAAGAAGCAACAATGATACGCATACCGACACATCGTGCACCGACTCATCCGGGAGAAATGCTTCTTGAAGAGTTTTTGAACCCTATGGGAATTACCCAGCGGCAATTAGCTGACGCTATCCACGTTCCTTATCAGCGGGTTAATGAAATCATCAATGGCAAACGTGGGGTAACTCCTGCCACAGCACTAAGACTCGCAAAATTTTTCAACCTCTCCGCTGACTACTGGATGAATCTCCAACAGCGATGGGATCTCTATCATGCAAAGAATGCAGAGGATCACCTGCTAAAAAGCATAATCCCTTTAGCTCCGAAGGTGGCCAATATGGCTGAAAATGCTCAATCAAGCCATTAACAGTTAATAATTATGCATCAAATATTGGCCAGCAAACCGTTTTTACTGGCTAATATTTGATTTTCATAGTCCATGTTAGTCAGTTAGCCGCACAGAAATTTGCCCTCAATACAGCCCTATCCCTATCGAGACCCATAACAAAATAGAGAGGAAAAAAAGTAAACTTCGGAAGCTTAATCACACTTAAATACTTATAATATATTACGTTATAATAGATTACATAACGCTGATTATACAACAAGTGAGTATCAGGAATATCTGGCGAACGGGCCGCTAAAGAGCGGTGAGGTAATAGCTTTTCTCATCTTATGTCTTCTGACATGCTCTGAAGTCCCTGTCATCACCTCTTGGATGTCCATTCCAGCCTAAAGGAATACCAAGGAGTGCAATTCTTTCATACAATTTGTTCGAACTGTAGCCCAAGATTGCATTAGCAACTGTCTTCTTGTTATCCTCTGCGGGGCAGTCCGTTCCGAACATTACTTGCATTAGCCCGATCAATATTAAGGAAGATGACTTCGTCTCTTTCCCAAAACACAATTCCCCAAGATTTATTCTGCATCAATTGGAGCAAACTCGTTAATTGATGTTATTGTGCCCTTAGCAATAAAACGCCCACTCTCATCAAGCACTTTTCCGTTTCTAACCCACAATTTAGCGCCATCTTTATTACTCAACTCATATTCTAGAAATGGAAATTCAACTGCCTGTTTTAGTTCAAACTCATTACTGCCTAAAAGTGTTGCCTTCATTAACACTTTCGTATTTTTATTATCTCGTATTTCAAATTTATTGTATTCACGAAGCCCCTTGAACAAGTTTGGAAAAAACTCTCCGGAATCCATTTCAATACCAACAATAACTTTAGCCTTTTCGTCTCCAATACTGATCTGGTAGAAATTCAGCAAAAAACGTTGATCGGAAAAGAACTTCATCCTCTTCTCAAGAAGATCCATGATTATCCAGCCACTGATTTTCTGCGTATAAATATTACCCTCATATTCAAGCTTTAGGTCAAGGCATGCCTTAATATTCTGAGCGTGTATTAACTTGTGACATTGACTGCATAATAGAATACATTTATCCAGCTCATTCAGTTGTTCTGTGCATATCTTTCGCTGTATCAGAGCATTATAATGCTTCGCTTTCTTTTTCTCATCGATATGATGGAATTCGGTCATTCGCCTAAAGGTACCCCAACGGGCAAGCATGTCAGAAATACTTAGACCGCATGCTGCACACTTGTTCCCTTTATATTTAAGTTGAATTTCTTTTGACATGCTTCGAATTATGCCTTAGATTCATCAATGTAAGCGACATATTTCTTCATGGCATAGCTGTCCTATTATTGCGAGAAAGTAATTTCATTATTCAATATTACAACCAACTAGCCGCCTGCCGATTGACTATTACTCAGTTCTTGAACCGACTGAATGATATGTGTGCCATCGGCGCTTTCAGAGCGCCCCTATTACTCATAATAAATTTAAAGATCCATTTGCCGCATTAATAAAAGCAGCAAATACAAAGCTGTAAATGTTTTATTACGCTAACCCTGGGTGATTCTTATTTTCCGATCACATTAGTCAACTCCTTCACCCTCCTCAGCCTTAATCAACTCTTCGAACCATTGCCAAAGATCCTCAAATGATACATCCTTTGGAATAGGATTACTCTCAATCCACTTTCCTTCCATGTACGTACTGTAGAAAGACTCAAATGTTCGGCGTGGATGATTGGGAATCCAAGAGTCGTAGAAGCTAGAATGATGATCATAATGGTGACTGAAGATAAACTCATTCCAAGTATCACGGATATCATCTTCGCTCTTAATATCAATTACTTCAAACTGTTCCATTTTCCTCTCTTTTCCATTCCAGGCACTTCTTAAGAGATCGACTGCTTTTAAATCAGTTGAGGGCGCTCCATATCCGAATATCGTTAACATAAAACTGTTTCCCAATGCCCTTTCCACCTCCTCCCATGTGTTCTTTATGTACAGATCGCTTGTGTAGTCTTTCTTGGTAACCGGAAACAGCAGTCGTGAGGGGGTAAACTGATTCTTACATACTTTGCAGTGAGCGTCGATTGCACCTTGAACGTTGTGTTCAGGGCAATAACCACTCATCACATTGCCGTGCAAGAAGAGAAAAGCTGGCAGTCTGCGAGTATACTTTGAATTTCTTCTATAGGCTTGAACAAGAAACGGATCCCAGTTGAAAGTGGCAATAATGTCTTTTTTCCTAAGCGATAGCAGAAGATGATCATACAGCGTTGGTTGTTCTGGAAGTTCAAGTTCACTGAAATACTCTTGTACTTTCCTTTCTACGAACGCCTGCAAGTCATGCAAATCAGGATTCGCCTCAATCTCACTAAATACATCTTCAAAATTCCGCCCCCTATGTTCTAAGTTTGCCTTTTCAAGAGCTGTACCGAGATCGAGAATTGATACAAAGTTCTCCATTGTAGGGAGGCGACTTCCGTGTTTATCACCATTTGGTAATGCAGCAACACTGGCACCAGCCCCAAGAATAACAAGGTGTGGCCCTCCTTCCTTGACACCTTGAATTTCTTGTTCTCGGTCAGTCGTCATTTGGTTACCAGTATCCTGTCTGGTTAGTTTTATAATCCGTACCTCGATATGACTCCATTTAGCTCAAGAAATACCTTTTTCGATTCAACATTTTTAAATGAAATATTGAGAAATGCTTCTTTATAGGACTGTAGCGACATGAACCGCTTGCTATTCTCTTTCCCATCAGTCTTACTTGCACTGTTGGTTATTCCATTGAATACAATAGATTTCAACTGATCATTCACGTCCGAAACATAGAGGTCGCTTGTGATCCGAAGACTTAGTTGTGCCAGCAATTCATCGTAAATTTTATTTAAGTCTTTATCATTTAGGAAGGTCTCTGTAAATTCTTTTTTTGTTACAAAGTACCTCATCTTTTTCAGTGTAGGGATTATATTTATTTCTGGAAGATCATAATTAATGGTTAAACTTTCCGATGCAGGATCATATTGAATATTCCATTTGGTATACAAATCTTCTGGTAGATCAAACTGGTCTAATAAAGCATCGAAATAAAACTCCACAGCATCTTTCTCACCATGTTTAAAGCTTATTTTAAGCCTTTCGATACTATCGTTGTGTTCATTTTGCAATCGAATAAACTGTTCCTTCTCTAAATCCCAAGAAACTAGGCTTGATTCAAAATCTTTTTGATTATTTTCATTTGTAAGCCTGATTACATCTATCTTATCTAATCGATCCTGTTTTGCTTGATCTAGTCGATCCTGAGCCAAAAGAATTGCTTTTTCTCGTATAGATTTGATGAACCGACCAATCAACCAAAAAGCAGGGCGGAATTTTCTCTCATTAATTTCTGGAGGTATTGCTTCTTCCTTCATCCTTTCAGGAGCCGGTACCGAAAATACATCTTCCTTTTTAAAAGAGTTCCAATCCAATAAAATCGGTTTTTGAATAGAGTATTTTATAATTGAAGTGAGAAGCTCTCTCTGCTTTTCAGATTCCAGAGTCATATCTAACGCATGCTGTTTAGCATTAGCATTGACTAAAAGTTGTTTATGACGAACTGCCTGATTATAACGGCGAATATTATCTTTCCGAGCCCTACGATTAGCAGTTCTTGACGCTTTATAAATCCCATATGTAAGACTGGTTAAAAAATTTGCGCCTGACATTGTGATTGCCTCCAGCTAATAGTTTGACTTCCGATCCCCTTTACTAAAGTTTAACGGCAAATTCCTAGATGTTCGTGAATGATTTTAACTGAGGGAACCACCGTATTTTGCAAATATTCGGTGGGTTCATTTCTACCCCAATCGTAAGGAGAATGAGCACTTGGGTGTGAAAATGCGGCTACAAACGACTCATGGGAACCAAGTTTTACCTTATAAACGAAATCTGACACCTGACTTACCGAGTCAAACGATTTACTGATTGATTTCTGCCAAAAACCTTTTCCCTGAACAATTATCACCGACGGTTCAAGAACATGCATAACCTTTCGAAAATGGCCACGACAGTTGCTCATCATCGTCTGCGAGGCCTTTCCGTTACGCGTCCCGTCAAGGACGGCTGAACAAAGCAAATAGTTAACAAGAGCAAATGCATCGAAAATATGAACGCGCTTGCCTTCAATCAACAGAAATTCAGAATTGTGATCGGTACCAAGTGGAATACCGAAAATCAATCGAAGAACGCTTGTCGTGCCTTTCATATGAGGATTCCTATACCTATAACCGTCCCCTGCTTTAAAGCGGCAGCCAAGACCAGAATCCATGATCATGGCATAACGAGCTTGGCAATCAACACGAGCTGGAGGATGCCCATATTCTTGTCCAACGACAACGACACGAAGCGGAGAGCCATTGAGGGTAAAGCCGTAATGCTTACCTATGTGGTGAAGTTGCCCCTCGTAAAATGCACCAGGGTGCGATGACTTACAAGCATTATAAGATGAGCACACAAAATCAGTACCAAGAACATTTTCTGTCAGGTATTGTTCAACTGCCAGAATCCTCTTTTCAGAATTTAGCGGATCAATCATAGTTAGATCATTCTAAAAAGGTTACTGTTATCAATCAAGTATTATACACATATTTTTTGCTTGCACAGTTATCGACAGTCACTTGGGCGCACATTCTCGAAGAGTGTTTGGCAATCACTGTGCCTCCAACTTTAATGCCTATAATGTATTTTATCGTAACTAAATACGAGTAGAGCAAGCCAACGCCCAAGCTCCATAACCGTTACCTTACCGATCCTCGGAAAACCGGCACTTTCGGTCCCGGAATTTCATGTTATGCAGTCTCACCGTCTAAGACAGTGCGAGGTGGCGGGATTTATGTCGAATCTCTTCGAGCGCTTTCAGTAGCGCACCTCAACCATGCGTTGACGGTTTGCCTAAAGAATCCATAGAACTCATCATCAGGATTCGCTACTTGCAAAACAAGTCGGAGCTTCTACGATAGCATCAATTTTTTCGTTCATCGCAAACTCACAGATGTTAAAATACTTGATTATGCGCTTATGGCTGGGCGCCAACGGCAGGCGTTACCCGCAAGAGCGGGATTTGGCGGGAAAAGCCACCAGACGCTGAATCCGCCGTTGAGGCTGAATCCCGAAAGTGTGGGCGAATGCCAGCACTTATCCGGTGCACGCGGGGTTAGGCGAGTTTCTTATTTGCAATAAAAAATATTCTATCAAATGGAAACAATACTTTTTCATTTCTTTGTTGCGAATAATCTTTGACGATTTCCTTCAAAACAAGTCCTTCAAATTCTTTTTTGTCATTTTCATTTTCTAATCTATCGAGATATGGCTTCAGCCCAGTACTTCTAATCATTTCTAAAATCGAAAAATGGGAATCCATTATATGTATGTAATGTGTTGCCCACATCTCTATCGGACTGAACAACTGAGATAATTGGTCATAATAATAAGAATAATCGTGAATTGTAAATAACTCAGAAACTCCTTTTACTAGAGTTTTCCACCGACTATCCTTTGCAACATTTTTAATGGCTTTTCCTAAAGGCATATCCCAAAATAATGGGAGTTGAATTGCAATCAATCCATTAGCATTCAAGGCGTTATAAAATCTCTTAAATAATTCAGGATGATTTGGTATCCATTGAATAGTAGCGTTTGAAAAAATAATGTCGAATTTCTCATTTATCTCATCTTTGCCTGCATCCAATAACTTCCAATTCTGATTCGGGAAATCTTTTTTTGCCTTTTCAATCATGGCAGGTGAATTATCAACACCTGTAACCAATGCATCCGGCCATTTTTGAACCAGGATTTGCGTGCTATTCCCAGGGCCACAACCTATATCAATTATTTTTCCAGGTGTGTCAAAATTTATTCGTGACACTAAATCGATTGAAGGTTGTGTTCGCTCTTTCTCAAACCTTAAATATAAGTCTGGATTCCAATCCTTATTACTCATTGAATTATTCCTGTTCTCGTTGAAAATAACATCACTTCATGGCTGGTTTTGCTGGAGTTAGTACAAAAGCACCGTACATCTTTATCGCCCATTAATTCCTGTATGGTTCCAATATCATACCCATACTTCGCAGGTGCATTCCGTACTGCCAATCATGGTGCCGTCACAGAAGGAAGGAATAAGCCGATGGCATGACTTAAAAGTATTATGTAATCAAAATACAAAGGATTATCAAGTGTCTGGATACCGGGATAGTACCTCGTCAATGACGATAACCCGACTACTTAAAACCCAAACTGTTGCTGGGACGATTTCGGGGTGATGGGGAGTGGTGGAAGAATATCAATCTTGATCCAACCCTTGCCCAGTGGGGTGGAGAGGTTGCCGCAGGGCAACATAGAGATTTTTGAGCGCTTCTGGCCGCTCAGCAATGACTTCGGAGATGGAAACACTGTACATCCGATTCATCTATGCTGACCTTGCCGAAATCGGCGACCAACGAACAATGGAAACCGCAAGGATACTATATGAACAACTTATCGATCGATCTTTTGACCCTCAAGATACTCTCTTAGTAAACCGTTTGATATTATTAACTACGTTCCCCTTCAAAGTCAAGAAGTTCCACCAATAAATTCAAACGAATGAAGAGGAGCAAGATTGCTTGAGTTGTTGAAAGGGTACAAATACACAGTGCAAGTTTACGCAAGAACTAAGGTTTCTGCCGATACATCCGATGGCTCAGCGGTTGATTGATGAGTATCTTGAAGCTGCCCCGTCTTTGTCAGGAACTTATTAGCATAATGTTGGTTGATATAAAAAGTTCAAATCACAATAACATTATGGGCTTAAAAAATATCCCTTGACTGTTAGCTTTTGTTTTATTAATTTACTGGTAAGTATAAATACTTACCAGTACCAGATATATCAATAATAATACGCAAGCTCTTGCTTTTGTCCTTATGAAAATGTAAATTTACAACATGTAGTATTTATACTACATGTTGCTTACCACAATAACTCATGGCAGGCATCACCCGATTTTCCATCGCAAAGAAAGATATCATCACATTCTTAGAGAATAATCCTCTCAAGGTTTTCAGCTCACATGATATCGCAACCATTCTCGACAAACATCGTAATGAATGGCGACTCACTCAAAGTATGACAACAGAAAAATTCATTGATGAATTGCTCTCAAAAACTAAGCTGCAAGCTCTAACCTTTCCTTTTTTAAAAACCACACTGAAACGTTACGTCTACGGAAGTGCCCCTCTCTATGAACTCGTCCAAGGATTAAAACCCAAAGCTTACCTTTCTCACTATACAGCTCTGTATCTCCATCAATTGACCGAGCAAATACCCAAAACCATCTATGTCACTTTTGAGCAATCCCCCAAAGAAATCGAAAAGACAGTTTTAAAGCAAAAAGATATCGAAACGGCTTTTTCCAAGCCACAACGATCATCAAATAACCTTGCTGTCTATGAAGGAGTCACAATTTCCTTACTCAACGGCAAGTGTACGCACAATGAAGGTGTAATGACAATGGAACATCAAAAAGAAGGGACTCTTCACGTCACAAACATAGAAAGAACCCTTATCGATATTGCCGTTCGACCGGCATATTCAGGAGGAATCGGAGAGGTACTCAAAGCGTACGAAAACGCCCGTGAAAACGTTTCTGTCAACAAGCTGAACGCTATGCTTGGCAGGCTTGACTTCACCTATCCTTACCATCAGGCTATTGGCTTCTATATGGAAAAAGCTGGCTACCGAGACAGCCTGCTCAACCTGCTAAAAAAACGGGAATTTCAGTATGATTTCTACCTCACCTATGCCATGCAGGAAACCGAGTACTCAGAAACCTGGCAACTCTACTATCCCAAAGGCTTCTGAAGATCTTCATCCAGCATAGATGAAAACGTTTCGATCACGTAATCAAAGTAAAAATCAAAATCCTTAAGATTTTCCTTCTCATCGGCAGTTACCGTGTCAACTAACGACGCAAAACCCTGTCTGTGCAGTTCCCTGCTACTGTTTATGTTGTGAAGATAGGCATAAGGGACCCGCTTGGCATCAAAAACCTGCATCAGAATTTTTCTGCTCTCCGCTGAGAACAGATCAACCGAAAAATGACTCATCAGTGTAGCAATGTCATAAAAATCCCGCGTCCGGACTCTCGGCGAAAACGATGGAATAACCTCTTTATACTCCTTTAACTGCTGACAGATGGCCCGAACCTTTTCAAAAATCAGTAATCGCGGTGCATACACCTGCACCGTATACCCATCCAGCTCTACTTCCTGCAGGTCCTCGATAAACTCATACTTACTGATTTCAATCACGATTGATCTTGATTGATCCGGATAAATCGGTACTGCATTTCTGCGCATATCTTCAAAATTGGCATCCCGACCAAGTTGCCGTAACAGCTCCAATTCAATAAACTTGGACGTCACTAAATATCCGCCCCAGAAATCCTTTAAAGCCTCTTTTGATACTCGAGGTTTTCCAAGAAAAGAAAAATCAAATACTTGAAACCCTGCTAATCGGAACTTTTCTTCAAGCACTTTCATCATGCGTGATCTTACATCGGGCACATTTCTGAAATCATTACCAATAGAAAAATCAAGATCAAAAGAAGCCCTTGATGAAAGTTCGTAAGCGACTGAAAGCGCATTGCCACCCTTCAGAACCAGCGTCTCCATCAAATAGTCATCAGACACCAGCGCAATGATGATCAGGCGTTTAATCCGTTCAAAGTCAATCCTGTTTTTCTTCATAGTATCATAAAAGAGTTCCTCGAAGGCAAAATGTTGAGATGATCAAGGAATACTGCTGGTATCAAGATAGCGGGTTTTCTCTTGCGGCTTCACCCGCATACAGATAACTTAACACTTCAGCATTACTGCGTTTTTGTTGTTCATGACCAGCGTATAGCACCACTTTTTTCTCGACACGTTCACAAAAAATAGCCGCAACTTTATTGAGTTGTATGAAACACTCCTGATTAATCGTCTGCGATGACTTAATTTCGAAGAGCCTTATCAAGAGTGGCCTTCCCTGATTGCCTTGGACCGGTAAGCGTTACAACAGGATACTCTAAGGGCAGACATGAGATGACGCGCAATCATTGTATGCAATATTAAAGTTCAACTTTATTATTGCATACAATAGAGTAAAAACCAAGAAAATTTACACCATGAATATCCTACCACCAAAACCATAGGCAATATTTTGTTGCATGTAACGACTGTTTGATACATGTTGCATGTAACAGAGTTCCATGAATACAAACTAATGAAAAGGTGCAAGATGGCTGGAGTTGTTGAACGGGTCCAAAAACACAGGGAGGGTTTACGCAAGGCAGGAATGCGTCCGGTACAAATCTGGGTTCCGGATACACGACGCGAGGGATTTGCTGAGGAGTGCAAGCGGCAATCAGCACTGATCAAAAATGACCAGCACGAAAAAGAGGTTTTGCGGTTTTTAGATGAATCAGCAGACCGCGAGGGCTGGAAAGCATGAAAAGAGGCGATCTTGTTCCCATTGCGCTTCAAGGTGATTACGGAAAACCCTGTCCTGCCCTTGTTGTTCAGTCCGATTTGTTTTCTGAACACCCTTCTGTGACAATCCTGCCCGTGACAAGCGACCTTAGAAAAGCTCCATTATTTCGGATTGACGTTGAGCCTACAGCTGTGACTAACCTTGAAAAAAGATCGCAAGTGATGGTCGATAAGGTTCAAACCGTACCTCGTGAAAAAGTAGGAGCCGCCTTCGGTCGACTCGACGATACTTCGATGCTGACAATTAATCGAGCTCTCGCCGTATGGCTTGGCTTTGCTTAATCACCGGTACGGTTGGAACGAATAGACTGAACCCGCTCTTTTCAGAGAAGAAGATTAAACACATAACCGACTATCATGATGCCAGTGGCAACAACGCCTGCAAAAACAGCAATAAGCCGGGGTTTAAGCACTTTGCGAAGAATGATCATTTCAGGGGCGGAGAGAGCAATAACACTCATCATGAATGCCATAACCGTTCCAAGTGCAGCACCCTTGCCGAGCAGTGCCTGAACAACTGGAAGAATACCTGCAGCATTAGAGTACATGGGCACCCCGATCAGAACAGCTACAGGAACTGACCACCAGACGCTTTTGCCCATCAGCGAAGCCATAAAGTTTTCCGGCACATAACCGTGAATTCCCGCGCCAAGACCTACCCCAAGGACAATATAGAGCCAAACCTTGCCGACAATTTCACGAACATGCCTGACTCCTTCACGCAGCCGTGAGGGCCAGCTCATTGCTATTTCGTCCGCTTCAGCCGATATCGTGCTCTCCTGCAGTTTCTGCACCCACTCTTCCAGATACTTTTCCATACGGAGTTTACCGATAACCATACCGGCCACAATGGCAACTGCAAGACCCATAGACGTGTAAAGCAGGGCAACCTTCCAGCCAAACATGCCGAAAAGCAGCGCAAGGGCAACCTCATTGATCATAGGTGCTGAAATAAGAAACGAAAAGGTCACTCCAAGCGGAATACCCGCCTGAAGAAACCCTATAAACAGCGGTACCGCAGAACAGGAGCAGAACGGAGTAACAATGCCGAGAGTGGCGGCCATTATGTTTCCAACCCCTGTTCTATGGCCTGAAAGCATTGCCCTGGTTCGTTCGGGAGAGATAAAGGTGTGGATCACCCCCATCAGAAAAACCACGCCCGTGAGAAGCAGCAGCACTTTTGGCACTTCATAGATAAAAAAGAACAGTGCTTCACCCAATCGGTTTATCCGGCTTATACCCGCTGCCTGCAACAGGTGAGAGGCTAACCACTCAAGGTTATTGTAGAGCAGCAGCCACAGAACAGCTGCCGCAACTACTCCGGAAATCCATTGCACATTTGTACTCCTGGAAACGGTGTCTAACGGTTGAGGAGAAACTGTCACAGTAGATTAACAGCAGCCGCCATGACTGCCTTTATTGGCATGGTTTCCGCAGCAGCTATGCGGTTTAGCGGTCAGCAACTCTTTGATCTCTGCGTGTGATGGGATCCGCCCTTTAGAGAGCACCTTTTCGTCGACGACAAGCGCTGGAGTCGAAAGAACGTTGTATGCCATGATCGCCTGAATATCTTCCACCTTTTCAACCGAAGCCTCAATCCCTTCAGCAGCTATTACTGCGTTTACCGCATCTGCAAGTTGATTACAGCTCGGACAGCCACTGCCAAGAATTTTTACCTTTTTCATTATTAGTCTCCTGTATACGTTTATCCGTTTATCGAAAATGAACAATTATTAAAAAAATCAGCGACAATCAGCAGAGGCACTCCTTTTCAGCAATAAAAAACTTCCCGAAAAGTGCAGATGCTTTCAACCATTGCTCCGGATTGATGCAGTAACGGACTTTCGGTGGATTAATTTCGCCCTGAATCAAGCCTGCATCCATAAGAGCTTTCAGGTGCTGTGAAATTGTTGACTGCGCCATGGGAATAAGCTCTGTCAGCTCACCATTAAAACAACACTTATGCGACGCAAGCAGTTTCAAAATTTTCAGTCGCACCGGATGACTGAGCGCCTTGGCTATCAACGCCATGGACTCCTCATCCACGCTGTATTCAATGACTGATAATGTCCTCTGCATCATCCCCCTTTTTTAGTTCATCGCAAATATACGATTAATAATCAAGAAAAGGCAACAGGCAATATCAAGATAAGCAGAAAGGGGCCGTAAGATTATAAACCATTTCCTGAAACGAGACATATCCCTTTTTACTGAGACAGTAATAATATAAAAATGAGGCACTTTATGACTTTTCACAATCCTGATAAAATCCAATCTCACTCATTTTACAAACATTATTCTATGTACATATAATATATACCGATAAGATATATTTAACTATAAACCTCCATTCCCCCCCCCACTTTTTGCATACATAAATCATGTTTTTTATACAAAAAATTATTATGTGCTTCCTATTTTAATTTTTCACACCCTCCCCCTTATCAAGTTTTTGGCACGATAATTGACGTATAATCGCAAAAGCTAAATAATTAAAAAAATAAATTAGGGGTAATCAATGAAGAAAAAAATCTTGGCTTGGATGGCAACTGGAGTGATGGCGTTTGGGACGCCTGGAGTGTCAATAGCTGCTACTGTAGTCGGAAATTAAAAATCGACCAATTTCGGAAATTAGTAATCACCCAGGCAGCGGGTTTAAACTACGTCATTATAAAATGATTTGCTACCACTTATTGAAGCGGTAATCGTGTTTTTTTAAGCTTAGTCCCTCCTTCTGTCGGTTGTTGTTGATCAAAAATGGTTCTGCGATTTTCAAGCCGGTAGCTCTTGCCGGTAAGTTTGATGACTTCGCACTTGTAGAGCAGCCGATCCAACAACGCTGTAGCAAGAACCTCATCACCAAGCATCTCCGCCCACTCTTTCGGGCTTTTATTGGTTGTAATAATGAATGATGTCTGTTCATGAAGCTGGTTGACGAGCTGGAACAGACCGACGGCAACCGTTTTTTCAAGAGGGAACATCATGATGTCGTCGATAACCAGCAGGTGCGCACTCAACAACCGCTTGTACTCTCTTGCCGCTGCCGTTGTCAGTTCTTTGAACCTTATTGTCTGGATGAGGTCATCCATAGTGCGGAACAGGGCGTGATAACCAAGTTTAAGGGCTTCATGGCAGAGCCCGCCAGCAAGATAGGTCTTGCCGGTGCCACTCGGCCCGATCAGGATCAAGTTGTAGTTCTGGTCGAGCCAGAGTAGCTGCCGTAACTGTTGGAGCTGAACTTGACTGATTCCGTTCTGAACTCCAGAGTCATAATGATCAAGATCATGGAGTAAGGGCAGATTGGCTGTTTTCCTGCGCCGTTCAAGCTGTGCTTTTTGACGGTATGAGCGTTCCGTCTCCAGCAAGGTCAACGCAAAATCGCTATAGGAGGGTTCGTTTTTGCGTGCGTCTTCGAGCAGGACATCAACACTTACTGCCAGCCCGGTGAGATTGAGTTCACGGGCGTGTTCCTGTATAGTGGTAATGGTTCTTTCCATGGTGATTAACTGAGAATGTTTTCATAGGTGGTTATGGCACTGCTCTCCGGTACAAACGAAAGTATCCGGTTCAGGTCACTCTGGAGTGTTTTCGGGCGAAAGGTGCTGAACACTGCTTTATGACTCGGTTTTTCAGTCTGCTTCCGGTAATGCTGCAGGATGTCATGAAACTCACCACATGAAAAGAGATGCTGATCGACACAATATGCAAGAGC